>Ga0316217_10007696_pt1 | contig 10180 bp, 12 predicted proteins | sample 1anoAmetaG_FD_203633 | JGI IMG/M metagenome (GOLD analysis project Ga0316217, IMG submission 203633) | Freshwater microbial communities from Trout Bog Lake, Wisconsin, USA - 1anoA | ecosystem: Environmental > Aquatic > Freshwater > Lake > Hypolimnion/Profundal zone | place: USA: Wisconsin... | reverse complement strand
CGGGTACCCGCCCGCAAAACCATGGAACTGGCCACCAACGAGGCCGTAAAACAGGCGGTAATAGCAGGGCTGGGCTGCTCGGTTATGCCGCTGATAGGTATTAAAAACGAGTTGAACGAAAAGCAATTGCAGATAATACCCGTTAAGGGCCTACCGGTTACCTCTACCTGGCAATTAATATGGTTAAAGGGCAAAAACTTTTCGCCGGCGGCACGCTTTTATACCGACTACATCAGGCAGCACAAAGCTGATATTATACAAAAGTGGTTTAGCTGGTACGAGAGTTATTAGTGGCGCAGCGTAGTAATGATTGCATAAAGCAACCGGTTTATAAGTGGCGGTAATACCTGATATGCTGTTGGCCGGCTTGGGCAGTATCAAAGCCTGCTGTGCCTCTATTTCGTTTTACCCAGTAACTCCTCCAACCGGTTAAATGCCGAATCCATGTTAGCATTGGGCGCTTTATATACCATGTCGCGCTGGGCTACTGTTTCGTATATCACATGCATTTTCAGTTTGCTGGTGTCGTCAGTTATTTTTTCAAAATCATACACTTCAAGTTGCACCCCCATCGGCGCGCCTTCTACCTGAAACGTGCGGATTATTTTCCGGTTGGGTATAAAATCGTGTATTACACCATGGGTAACAGCCATTACGTTGCCGGCAGCATCGCTTATCTGCATCTGAAAACTGCCATGCTTACCCATTGCCGATTTCAATATTTTGGCAGTGGCATGGGGCGGCGTTTTCCATTGCACAATAATTTCGGGGTCTACGTAGGCTTTAAACAGCAGTTCAACAGGTAGATCAAATTCCCGGGTTATCAGCAAATCGTGTTTGCCTTCTTCGGCGGTAACTTTGGTTTTTAAGTCCATGGTGGTTTATTTTTTGGTTTTATATTTTTTCATCACGGCCTCCAACCGGTTAAAGCGGTCATCCCACATTTTGCGGAAGGGGTCCACAAATGCGGCTACCTCTTTCATCTTTTCAGCGTTGAGGTGGTAATAAATTTCGCGGCCGTACTGTTCCTGCGCCAGTAATTCGCACTCGGTAAGTATCTGCAGGTGTTTCGATACCGTAGGCCTTGCGGTATTAAAGTTAGCCGCAATGGCACCCGCCGTCATACTCTGCGAGGCTACCAAAAGAAGTATCGCCCTGCGGGTAGGGTCTGCTATTGCCTGAAATACGTCGCGCCTTAAATTCATGTTTATAATTTATGATTGCTGATTTATAATTTATGAATTGTAGAGATGAGCTAGCCCGTAAGCGGCTGTAAAATCATAATTCAAAAATCAACAATCAGCAATTCGTAGCTATTTGACTACAAATATACGTGTAGTTACTTAACTACATAATTTTTTTGAAGATTTTTTGCAGAGAACGGAAAAATGCTGACCGAATGTGCGGATGCAATCAGGCCTTCCCTAACGGGCCTCGCTTGCAAAGGTTGGGAACCTGCCACAACAGCAGCCTACCACCAAAAAGGCACCAAATCTCTGCGCTTGTCATCTCGAACGAACTAGTGAGAGATCCTGGCCATAGCATGAAGTGTACTTACTGATTGAGAACAAAAATAAACTGTATTTTTCGCCAATAATGAGCGTAATGAAGCAGCATAATTATTTCATCTACATGACCGCTAACCCTGCCTTTACTGTGCTTTATACCGGATTAACCAACAACTTGTCAATCAGAATATGCGAAAATTATTTAAATAGGGGCAAGCCAACTTCTTTTGCAGGTAAGTACTACTGTTATAATCTTGTTTACTACGAGCGTTACCAATATGTAAAAGACGCAATTGCACGCGAAGGCGAAATCAAAAACCGGGGTAAAAGAAAAAAACTGAACCCTATAAAAGAGCAGAACCCATTATTGAAATTTTTGAATGAAGAAGTATGTGGCCAATGGCCGCCACCTGATGATATAGAAGTGCGGCAGGGATGCTATTAATTACAGTTGATATCTGCCAGGCTGCTAACGGTACCTGTTCATGCACAGGAATTCAAAGCCCCAAGGTTTTTCATCCTGACATGAGGAAGGATATTGATGAATGCATCAGGGCCGCATTAGCATTAAAAGGGCATAGGGCATTCGTTTTCCTGCAATCAGTATTCATTGCTTCCTGGCAAAGCCTTCTTGCAACGATGCGATTTTTTTGGAGATGTTACAGTATTTAAGCCCGTTTATAAAATAACTGGCCTACCCGGTTAATGTGGTCTAAAAGGTCAGTGTTTTCTATATGGGCGTAAATAGATAAATCGAAAGTGTAAGGCAAATATAAATCGTCTAACTGCAGGCTTATTTTATTCAGTGCTGAAAGGTTAAGGTTGTGGCCTTTTAAAGTGAAATCAATATCCGAACCGGGTTTATAGTTTCCTTTTGCACGCGAACCATATAATATAACTGCCTCAATATTCGGAAAGGTAGCAAAAACCTGATTTATTTTATTTATGGTATCGTCTTTAAGACCGTATTTCACCTGATATTTTTTTACCTGGAAAGAATTTGTTCAAACTCTTTTTTTAATTCCACATATTCCGGATAGTAATCCGATAAAATGTGTTCTGCAATTTCATCGGCAGTAATTTGATTGTAGGTATGAGCAGTCCGGTTTCTGTCTTTAAGCATTTCCATCCACATCTCACCATTTTTTATCAGACCACGTTTAAAGGCTAACAGAAAAGCATCTCGGCTGCCTTGTATTCCTGCTTCGCCCTGGCTCTCGTAAAAATCTTTAATAGTGTTCCACGCAAGTTCATAGGTATATTCAAAGGCTTTAATCATACCCTGTTCTTCCAACTTATTCAAAGCGCTGCCTTTTTCAATAAATTTTTCTAACTGAACAAGTGCTTTCAGGTAATTATTAAAACGTTGTTGCCAGCGGATATCTTTATTTTCCATAATAATATACCTGCAATTTAATCACTAATTATTAAAAAGAAGAGATACCGCTCTGAACTATAAATTCAATTCCTCCCCCCCAGCAAATACAACACCGCCATTCTAATCGCAACACCGTTTTCAACCTGTTGCAGGATGATGGATTGTTTGCTGTCGGCGGCATCGCTGGTAAGTTCTATGCCGCGGTTGATGGGGCCGGGGTGCATAATGGTTATTTTTTTAGGGATGCTGTCCAGCAGTTCTTTATTTACACCGTAAAAGAGGCTGTATTCGCGCAGGCTGGGAATGAATTTAATATCCATGCGCTCCAGTTGTATGCGCAGCACGTTGGCTACATCGCACCACTCCAGGGCTTTGCGCAGGTTGGGTTCGTAGGTTACGCCGAGGTCTTCAATAAACTTGGGTATAAGTGTTGGCGGACCGCACACTTTTACTTTGGCACCCATTTTTAGCATCAGGGGGATATCGCTGCCTGCTACGCGGCTGTGTTTTATGTCGCCTATAATCAAGTAATTCAGCCCCTTCAGGTCGCCGAATTTTTCGCGGACCGAGAAACCATCCAGCAGGCCCTGGGTGGGATGCTCGTGGGTGCCATCGCCGGCGTTAACTACGTTTACATTTACATGCTGTGCTATAAAGTTGGCGGCACCGCTGCTGTAGTGGCGCATTACTATCATATCAACCTTCATGGCTAGTATGTTACGCACTGTATCAAGCAGCGTTTCTCCTTTTTTTACGGATGAACCGGAAGCTGAGAAGTTGATAGTATCGGCACTCAAACGCTTTTCAGCCAGTTCGAAACTCATGCGGGTGCGGGTAGAATCTTCAAAAAACAAATTGGCAATGGTAATATCGCGTAGCGAAGGAACTTTTTTAATAGGGCGTTGTAAAACGTCTTTAAAATTATCGGCGGTTTGAAAAATGAGGTCTATGTCTGATTTCTGAAGGTTTTTAAGTCCGGTTAAATGTTTCTGGCTTAGTGCGCTCATTGACCTTTACTTTATTTATTAGTTGCCGTCAGGCTTATTATTTGCAGCTTATTCAGCATTCATCTCAATCTTTCTCTTCTTCTATTATCCAAACCTTATCGGCCCCATCGGTTTCTTTCCATTCCACCTTTACCTTTTCGGCAGTAATAGAGTCTATTATTTTGCCTACGTATTTTGCCTGTATGGGCAGGTGGCGGTGCAAGCGGCGGTCAATAAGCACCAATAACTCAACATCATCTGGGCGGCCGTAATCCAGCATGGCATCCAGCGCCGAGCGTATGGTGCGGCCGGTGTAAAGCACATCGTCTATCAATATAATATTGCGTCCTTCAAGCGAAAATTCAATTTCGGTTTTATCGGCAATCATGGGCTTTGCCTTTATCCTGAAATCATCGCGGTAGAAGGTGATATCGAGCTTACCGTACAGTATATCGGTTTTCTTCAGTATCTGGGTCAGCTTTTTATAAACCCGGTCGGCCAGCATAACGCCACGCGGCTGCACGCCTATAATGGCCGATTTACTGAAATCCTTGTGTTGTTCAATTAATTGATGGCAGAGGCGGGTGATGGTGAGGTCTAACTTTTTGCTATCGAGTATTACGCGAGGCTGCATCGTTTTTTATAGTCGGCTGCAAATATAGTTTTTTTACGGAAGCAAATGCATTTTTTACCGCCAGGGCGCAACTGCACATAATTAACACAGGCAATGCTGATTTATGATGGCATACAATTTTGCCGGCAGCCGCGGTGTATGGAATTATATTGCACTGCAATTGGTGCATAATGCAATGCTTTAACCGGCCGGTATTTATACCACATGTTCTTTAACGCATTAATTGGTAACTTGCGCCGCTTAATCTGATTACATCAAATAATCCTGTGCCATGAAAAGTGTATTGATTGCGATTATTACCTCAGTTACCCTTAACTGTATTGCCAACACCCGTTATGTAACTCCGTTAGCTGCCGGCCTGGCCGATGGCAGCAGTTGGGCAAATGCCTCGGCAGATCTGCAGGGTATGATAGATAGTTCGGCAGCAGGCGATAGCCTTTGGGTGGCAGCAGGCACTTTTCTTCCCTCTACTGATATTTACGATAGCGCTGCACCGTTAGACAACCGCAGCAAAACATTTCTTATTACCAGCGGCATCAGAATGTTCGGCGGCTTTGCGGGTAATGAAACTTCGCTGGCACAGCGCACATTAGCGGTTATGAACGCTAACCCCACCATTTTAAGCGGAGACCTTGGTGTGCCCGGCGATACCAGCGATAACTGCTATCATGTTGTTGTTATAGACCAATGCGATTCAAGCACCGTGCTGGATGGCTTTACCGTTGCCCACGGCTACGCCAACGGGGCCGCTGCACAGTTTTTGTATAACCAGCCTATATACCAGGTGTGGGGTGCAGGCATTGCTGTTATATCATCGCCGGTTACCCTGCGCAATATAATATTTACCGATAACCACACCGCCAGCCTTGGCGGAGGAATGTTCAGCACGCTTTCATCGCTCACTATTTCTGATTGTATTTTTGCTTACAACAGTTCTATAGATCAGGGCGGTGGATGGGATAACCAGTTTGCATCAGTCAGTAGTATCAGTAACTGCGTGTTTTATGGTAACAAGGCTACCAGCGGAGGCGGTATTCTGAGTGAAATACATGCGGTGCTTTATGTTACTAATTGTGTATTTAACCACAATACCGCATCGCTGCAGGGTGGTGGGTTAAGCGCTGATTCATCAACCCTTAAAAACTGTATTGTATTTGGTAACACCCCCGGGCCTGTTTATACCCGGGCTACTTACTCGGATATTGAAGGCCCTGTAATTGCCCCGGGTGCAGGCAATACCAATAACGACCCGCGCTTTATAAATGCATCTTTACCGGCAGGTGCCGATAGTATTTGGCGCACCGCCGATGACGGATTACGTGTTTTACCCTGTTCGCCTGCGGTAGATATGGGCACCGACACAGGTGCACCGGCACAGGATATACTGGGCAATAACCGGTACGATGTACCGGGTGTTGGTATATCGGTTACTGATATGGGGGCCTATGAAAATCTGGATAACAGAACACTGGCCGCTTTTACCGTTACAGGCGATACACTTACTGCTGATTCCTCGGGTCGCGGATATCAATGGCTGGTTTGCCCCGCGCTTACAGCAGCATCAGGGTTATCGGGCGGGCAAACTTATATTGCACCTGCCAATGGGCAGTATGCCTTACTTATTACTGACGGCGCCTGCACCGATACTTCGGTTTGTGTGCAGGTAGGGCCTACCGGCTTAAATACATTAGCCGGGGGTGTAAATGGCATGGTATTATATCCCAATCCGGCCAATAACTATTTACATATCGAATTACCCGGGGGCGATAATACGGCCATTGCAGTTTATGATATTTTAGGTGCTATCCGTTACCGCGCCAGGGCAATAGCAGGTGCCCCCCTGGATATCAGCAATCTACCCGCCGGAACGTATTTTTTACAGGCTGGAGAGCAGATGGCCAGATTTATTGTTATTCGATAGCCTTTGTGCAGTTAACCAATCTTTTTGCCAATAACCGAGCCAGCAGGGGCAGCTTTTAAACAGCCGCGCCACAGTGTGTAAAGCTGATTTCATTCAGCCATAATTACCCGGCCGGGGCTGGTATTTGGCCATCTAAAACTTTAGATTTGCACCCGAAAATATGTTTTGTGATGATGGAAGTTTTTAAAGATTTCAGATTTGAGGCCGCACACTTTTTACCCAAGGTACCCGAGGGGCATCCTTGTAAAAGAATGCATGGACATTCGTATAAAGTAACTGTTTACATAAAAGGCGAGCTGGATAGCGAAAGCGGCTGGCTGCTTGATTTTGCCGAAATAAAAAAAGCTTTTAATCCTCTTTTACAAAAGCTCGATCATTCAGTTTTGAATGAAATTTCCGGCTTGGAAAATCCTACCTCCGAAAAACTGGCAGTTTGGATATGGCAGCAGTTGTTACCCGTTTTACCCTTACTGAGTAAAATTGTTGTTTCAGAAACCAGCACTTCGGGCTGTGTTTATGAGGGGAAGTGATGCGGTTGATGGGCGACATATTCCATGCACTTAGCTGCTTATAAGCCCCCATGCCCTGCTTTTTGGATCAGGAGCCTGAGGATACTTTTTTATGCTTCAAAACAGCACATTTCATATTTTTAATTATTACTTTTATAATAGCCACGGAATAAAATGTATGGGGAGAGTATGGACCGGAAAGTCTGAATTTTGTGGTTAAAGGCGAACATAAACCACGGATTTCCGTAGAACACAAAACATAATCCACCACATGGAACAGGAAATAAAAGACGGCATACTGGTATTAACCCTCACCGGTCATTTACTGGGCACCCAGGCAAACACAGCCGTTATGGGAGCCGTTTTACCCAACATTGAAGCCGGTAATAAAAAGGTTTTGTTTGATCTTAAAGGCGTAAACTATGTCGATAGCGCAGGCCTTGGCACACTGCTTTCAGCTTCTTCCAAAATAAAGAATGCGGGCGGGGTGCTGGTTATTTGCAGCTTATCTGAGCAGGTTGCCAAACTTTTAAAAACCACCAAGGTTGAAAGCGTTTTCCGTATTCAACCCGATGAAACAGCTGCACTGGCTTTTTTAAAGACAGTTTGATAAATCAATAACAGAAATTAACCACGCAGGTACTGAGTACACTTAGTGCCACGCAGGTTTTTAATAGATACACTATAGCTGAAGGGCTGCAAAGATTAAATATCTGGCAGCCTTTTGTGTTTAGCGTTATTTGTAAAAAATGTATTGCCCGGTGCAACTTAGTGCCTTTGGTGCCTCAGTGTTTAATTTCTCTATCGCACCCGGTTTTAAAAGGTACATTTTGTATGATACAAACAAGCCCACCCTGTTGTAAACACATGCAACTTTATAATAGATGAAGCGTAAACATTGCTACAAGGGTGGCATTGAATGTTACCTCTGTAAATATTTAACTGAAAAATCTGGATATAATGGGCGACGCTTTAGAGCAATTACCGGTAACAGGCGATCAATCAGACATCAATGTAATGCTTGATGATGCCGGGGTAAACATCTGGATAGACAAATACGCCGACGTGTTCTCTGATTTTGATACCCGGCCGCTGAACAAACGCAAACTATCAAACGACTTTATTACTGAAATATGCAAAATGGTGCGCGAGGAGCCTACCACCAAGGTTGAGCTGAATTTTAATATCCTCGACGACCAGAAAGATGTGGAGGTGGAGAATATCATTATCAGCCACATGAAAACGCTGTTTACCAATAACCAGAAGGCCGAAAAAGAGGTCATTAAAAAAACAACGCAAAAGGGCTACATGATGACCTCGCTGGGCTTTTTAATTATTCTGGTACTGGCTTATGTTTCATCAATAGCCAAAGGCATATTTTTTATTAACAGCCTGCCGGTTTTAATAGAGCCGCTTGCCTGGTTTGTAACCTGGACCGGCCTTGACCATATATTTAAACACTACGGTAACGATAACGGCTTGGATATTAATACCCGTATGCTGCAGGCAAAAATTTCATTCTCGTGCCTGGGCCAAACTACCGTTACAGATCTTGAAGCAACTGCTGCACCGCACAAAACCCGCAAGGTTATACCGGCAGGTAATAATTTAAGAATAGCTTAATCGGTAAAACAAACCGACATTGTATACCTGCAACATTAAAAAAAAAGACGCCCGTCCTGAAACCAGGAACGGGCGTTTCATAGACACCCTCTAATCTATGACTAGTGAATGAAAAATACCCGACACAAAGGTGAGAAAGGGTTTAGGACAATGTTTAAAAAGCATATTAGAAATTAGTTAGAGGTTTGTTGATACCTGCCTGTGCTTTACACCAGGCCGTGCATGGTTGCTAATGTTTACAGATCATCCGAATCATCTCCTTCTTCACAGCGCGTAACGGTAGTGCCTGTGGCCGAGTAATTGACTATCAGATTGGCGCTGTTTTGGGCAATGGTAAACTGATACTGAGGTTGATTTTTGGGTTTACTTATTTTATATGCAGTTAAAACAGTGCCGTTCGGAAAACCTTTCGAAATATCAGCCAGCACATTTTGCGGTAGCCTGCGGGGTTCCATTTCGCGTTGGGTAGATACCCAGCGCCCATCCTGGCTAAACGAAACGTAATAACGTTTTTGCTGCAACGCAAAAGCAAAGGTTATATTATCCTTTTCGCGTATCCAGTCATCGTACTTTACGCGGGGGAATTTGCGGTTAAAGGCATGTAAAATATGGCTGGGTAAGGCGGTGGTTAAAGCCGCCGGGTGAGGAGAGGAGAATACGGTTTGGCCTTTCAGCAAAAGGTCAACCATGTTACGGCATATTTTTTTCATCACCAGGCTGTCGCGCCCGCCAAAGCCTGTTGGGTGCGGGTTTTCTCTGAAAGCTGTAAAAGGCTCGCCCTTATAAGTAAATTCATTAAAGGCTGTGTTTACCACAATACCCGATTGCGGTGTTTTTTGAAAAACTATAAAAGTGCCCCAGGCGGTGTCATTGTACGAGCCCGGCTTTTTGCCGTAATCGAAACCAATCAGCTCAACCTGTGTAAAGCCAAGCCTGGCAGTATCAGGCACTGGGAACCGCCGGCTGTCGAAACCAGCCAGTGGCGCGCCGTCATACTCGCTGGAGTTGCACATCAAAGTGTCGCCGGCTTTTAAACCTGTGCCGTATAAAAACGGCGAGTTTGGTGCTGTTATTTTATAGCCGTTCCAGCCATGCGGTGTTTCGGCACCCATGGCGCCATGCAGCCAGTCTACCCCAATACTGCCGGTAACCGGATAATGCAGAACGGGGTCGGTCCAGTATGATGTTTTCAGCGAGTCGGGTACCTGTTCAAATCTCACATCGCGGAAACAAATTACCTGGTTTAAATCATTGCTGTACCTGGCCTGCCAGCACATGGTGTTGCCGCTTAAAACGGCCGCATTGCCTCCCTGATCAACAAAGCGGTCGAAGTTGCGGCGGGCTTTGCGGGTCCAGTATTCGCTGTGGCCAATAACCATTAGCAGTTTCGAGTCGCTTATTTGCCGGTAATCATCCATATCCGTATCTGATATGAATTTGTAATCAATATCGGGTTGCGATATCAGCCAGCTTAGTATGCCTCCCTGCATCTGATTCAGCCACCTGATGATACCCGGCGATTTAGGCCTTAGAAACGATACCGTGTTTGCCTTATCGCCGTTGCGCAGGTTTTTGCCGGTATACAGGCTTTTGCCGCCGCAGGTATCATACGCGGCAAAAG
>Ga0316217_10007695_pt1 | contig 10181 bp, 6 predicted proteins | sample 1anoAmetaG_FD_203633 | JGI IMG/M metagenome (GOLD analysis project Ga0316217, IMG submission 203633) | Freshwater microbial communities from Trout Bog Lake, Wisconsin, USA - 1anoA | ecosystem: Environmental > Aquatic > Freshwater > Lake > Hypolimnion/Profundal zone | place: USA: Wisconsin... | reverse complement strand
CCAGGTTGCCCAAAACAGGTGTGCAAATACCTATCAGGGCGAAATATGCCATGGAGAAGTTAAGCAAAAACAACACCAGATTAAGGTGCCTGAGGTTTTTGAAATCAGAAAGAACCAAGCACAGCAAAATGAACAGCATAATAAACAGGTTTTCGATAGCACTTGCCACCATCATCATGTTTTTGCCTTCCCATGGGTAAGGGCGGGCAATAGTATTCCAGATGCCGATAGGGGCGGTTTTTAAAATGCTGATGCTGCTGTTATCTATCGCCGGTATTTTAATCAGGCTGCCGGCGTTAAAATATTCGGCTTCTTTTACTGAATGGGTTTGCTTGTTCACCAGCATTTGCTGCAGGTCTATACGAGGAATTATGCGGTTTACATTCAAGGCACAAGTGAGCAACAGCACATTTACTACTATGTATTTTAAAAGTGTAGTGGCCGCGTTATGGTTCTGCCTTAAAACAAGGAAGGAAATCACGGCAGGTATAAGACAGGCCAGCACAAAGAATTTGATAAGGAGGAGTATACCTGCACCTGCCAGCATCATCGCCACGCCGCGTATATTTTTTGGGCTGTTTTGATTTTCGAAATCAAGCAAACCAGAAATGAATACGCCAAGCCCTAAAACCAGTAGGGGTTCTTTGATAACCCCTGAGGCCCAGAATAGAACGGATGGGAGGAGCATAACGGGGATGGCAGAAACTGAACTAGAAGCCGGCACGACTTTGAGAATAGCATTAGTGAGCAGCACCCAGCCTATGAGTGATATGAAACACATAAAAAGAATATGCACGAAATAGACGCGCAGCGATAAAAACATCAGCAAGGCATTTAGTTTTATAATGGTTTGGTTCTCATTAAAGGGCGCTTCATCAAAATTTCTTTGCCAGTTTTTCATATCGGCATAATATTTATCAAAGCGTGGTTCCTTACAACTTATACCGGAAATTATCAGAACAAAATCTTTTGGTGACTGGCTTGCCACATTGCGCAGCACCATTGCATCGCTGTAGAATTTATGTACGTCGTTATTCTTAACGTCTTTATAATAGAAGGTATAAATAACCCAAATGAAAATGCCGGTAATGAATTTGAGGTTAAACAATATTGATGTTACCGCCGTTTTGAAATTTTTGAATTGTAGTTTTTTAAAACGGATGAGCAGGAAGTTAAACAGCAGAAAATAGAAAAGGGTAAGCAGTATTTCTTTAAGCATGCGGGTACTAAGTTAAAAGAATTTGCAAGCGAAGCTTGACTTGCAGGTACCCTGACCTTTAGGTTGGAGCAACCATTAATAATTCAGGCAGCACATAAAAAAAGCGCAACCGGAGTTGCGCTTTTTTTATGTGCTTATTTTTTGATCTTAAAATCTCTTCCCGGATAGTGAGCCATAGGCCCGAGTTCTTCTTCAATTCTTAATAACTGGTTGTATTTGGCAATCCGGTCTGTGCGCGATGCTGAGCCGGTTTTAATCTGACCGCAATTTAAGGCAACGGCAAGATCGGCAATAGTAGTGTCTTCCGTTTCTCCGCTGCGGTGGCTCATTACTGAGGTGTAAGCGTTGCGCTTGGCCAGGTTAACCGCATTGATGGTTTCGGTTAGCGAACCTATCTGGTTTACTTTTACAAGTATTGAGTTGGCTATGTGCTCATCAATACCTTTTTGTAAACGGGTAACGTTCGTTACAAAAAGATCATCGCCTACCAGTTGAATTTTATCGCCCAGTTTTTGTGTTATCAGGCTCCATCCTTTCCAGTCGTCTTCGGCCATACCGTCTTCGATAGAAATGATAGGGTACTTTTTGGCCCAGTTAACCCAGTAGTCAACCATTTCTTCACTCTTCAGTTTTTTACCACTTGATTTATGAAAATGGTAAACCCTGGCCTTGGCGTCATAGAACTCTGTGGCTGCGGGATCAAGGGCTATGAAAATATCTTTGCCCGGTTTGTAGCCTGCCGCTTCAATAGCGCTTAATACAGTTTCAATCGCTTCTTCATTGCTGCCTATGTTTGGTGCAAAGCCGCCTTCATCGCCTACGTTGGTAGAATAACCTTTTTTCTTCAATACGGCCTTTAAGTTGTGGAACACTTCAACCCCCATGCGCAGTGCATCACCGAAAGTATCAGCACCGGTAGGCACTATCATAAATTCCTGGAAATCTATTTTATTATCGGCGTGTGAACCACCATTCAGGATGTTCATCAGGGGTATGGGTAAGGTATTTGCGTTTACTCCACCTACATAACGATACAGCGGCATGCCCAACTCTTCGGCAGCAGCACGTGCAATGGCAAGCGATACACCTAAAATGGCATTGGCACCCAGCTTGGCTTTGTTTGGCGTGCCATCCAGCAATATCATTATCTGGTCGAGCGCGTTTTGTTCAAACACGTTCATGCCTTCAAGTTCTTTAGCAATTTTGGTGTTTACGTTAGCTACAGCCTTTAAAACACCTTTGCCCATGTATTTCTTTTTATCGCCATCGCGCAGTTCAACTGCTTCGTGCGCACCGGTTGATGCGCCTGATGGAACAATAGCACGGCCCAGTGTGCCATTGGCGGTGTAAACGTCTACTTCAATGGTTGGGTTTCCCCTGCTATCCAGTACTTGCCTGGCGTGGATTTTTGCTATCTGGCTCATTTCGTTTTGTATTTGGTAGTAAGTATAAAGTATTTTGATTTTTAATTGTGCCAATCTTTTGATAAAGCTTCAGAACTAAAATGATCAAGCACATTTTTATTTAACCGGTATTTTATTCTCATCCATCCATTGGGATTGTGGTTCTTATCAAAAAACGGGAACAATCTTGTTATTATTCTATCCTCTGCAAAAACGCTATCCCTTCCCTGATAATTCCATGTTTTGTCCGTTTCAAAATGAACTTCAACAGCGGTAGCTTTGCCTTTCTGGTCAAATTCGCTACCAATGATGTTTTCCGACCGGATTGAATCAGCGCTTTGGGTAATGATATAAATTTCTTCCTTTCCGTTGTTATTCAAATCTGCTGCAAAAGAACTGGCGAAGACACCGGAGCGTTTTGCAATAACTACCGTATCCGGTTTATTATCTGCCCCTCTTCGAATAATACAATACTCCCCATGCGATGCCGGTCCGCCATAAGCCCTTACGTCATATACAAGTTTTGGATTAACTACAACGGTTTGCGCGTATTCGTACGATGCATCTAAAGATTTTTGCCCCAGGGTATCCTGTGCAATAGCCGCGGAATCAACAGCCTCGCCAACAACAGGTATGGGGGTTTCGGCGGGTTTGTTTTGATTGCAGGCGGTTAAGAGGAGGGAAGTTAAAGCCAATATGACCGCCGGTATTTTCATTTACTCCTTATAGTATTTTACTAGTTTGAATTCATGTTTTCGATGAACTGATCGAACAGATATCTTGAATCATGAGGCCCGGGTGATGACTCGGGGTGGTATTGAACCGAGAATGCTTTTTTGCCTTTTATCCTGATGCCCTCAATAGTATTATCGTTTAAGTTTACGTGTGTTACCTCAACCGTAGTTGACTTTTCAATAGCCTCCTGCGATACTCCAAAACCGTGATTTTGCGATGTTATTTCGCTTCGGTTGGTTATCAGGTTTTTTACGGGGTGGTTAATACCGCGGTGTCCGTGGTGCATTTTATAAGTAGGGATATCATTAGCCAGGGCCAGCAACTGGTGGCCTAAACAAATGCCAAAAAATGGTTTACCTGCAGCTTGAATTTCTTTAATGGTCTTTACTGCATATTCCATGGCAGCCGGGTCGCCGGGGCCGTTAGATATGAAATAACCATTGGGTTTAAATGCCTCCATCTCTTTAAAAGAGGTTTTGGCATTAAACACTTTGGCGTGTACGCCACGGTCTATCAGGCACTTTAATATATTTTCTTTAATGCCGCAGTCTAATACAGCTACTTTTATTTTCGAATCAGGGTTGCCGCGTTCGTAAGCAGTTTCAGTAGTAACCTTTATTGCCAGGTCAAGTCCGTTCATATCGGGCACTTCCTTCAGTTTCTTCTTCAAAACTTCAATATCTGTAGTTTCAGAACTGATAATGCAGTTCATGGCCCCTTGCTGTCTAACGTGTATTGTTAATGCCCGTGTGTCGACATCGCTGATGCCCACCAGGTTATTTTTTTCGAAATAATCCTGCAGCGAAGATTCAGCCTGCAGGCGCGAATGCGTTTGGGCCGAATACTTTTTGCAGATCATACCGGCAATTTTAATACTGCCCGATTCTACCTCGTCGGTCTTTACACCATAATTACCAATGTGGTTATTGGTCATAATAATGATCTGCCCGAAGTAGGAGGGGTCGGTAAAAATTTCCTGGTAGCCGGTCATACCGGTGTTAAAACATATCTCGCCGGTGGTGGTGCCTACCTTGCCTAAAGACTTGCCCGTAAAAACGGTACCATCCTGTAAAATGAGAACTGCCGGAACTGCTGTGAAGTTTTTTGTCATCGAATGAGGTTATTCGAGCGGCAAATATAGCCTTAAAAAGATTTTTGACCGTGTTTTCTTTTCTTTGTACCTAACAGATTATCCACCATGCAGTTTAACGAACAAACCTGGAAGCAGGATGCCGAGAAGAAAAAGAAGGAGAACAAACAGTTTCTGGACCGCACCAAACGTATGCGGGGCCTCGAAAAACACCTGCCCGACCTGCATGATGAGGCATTTAGCAAAATTGATTGTTTAAAGTGCGCCAACTGCTGTAAAACTATTTCGCCACGCTTTAAAACGCCCGACATTGTCCGGATATCCAAATGGATGGGTATGAAACAATCTGATTTTATTGAGACCTACCTGCGCCTGGATGAAGATGGCGATTACGTGGTTAAAAAAAGCCCCTGCCCGTTTTTAGGTGCCGATAATTTTTGCGGCATTTATGATGTTAGGCCGGGCGATTGCAAAAACTACCCGTACACCGACTCGGGTGAGTTTTTTGACCACCCTAACACTACCTTTAAAAATACCACCACCTGCCCTGCCGTATTTTATGTTTTGGAGAGGTTGAAGGAGATTGTTTGAGTTACAGAACTCTTATCTTGCACTATAAGCTAATCTTCGCTTCTCAATTATTGATAAAATGGCCATAAGCTGACCAAGGTCAGCGCCTGTTTTGAGCAAAACCATATCATTTATGTTGCCGGTGCACTATATTTGCGCCGCGTAAAAATTAATTCATTTTTAAAAAGAGAAAATATGGCAGTTTTAGTAGGTAAAAAAGCCCCTTTATTTAAGGCCCAGGCGGTTATTGATGGCGGCACAATTGTTGAAAATTTTTCGTTAGACCAATACTTAGGCAAAAAAAATGTGATCCTGTTCTTCTATCCTAAGGACTTTACTTTTGTTTGCCCTACCGAATTACATGCTTTTCAGGAAGCGTTACCTGAATTTGAAAAACAAAACACAGTAGTTGTTGCCTGTTCAACCGATACAGAGCAATCGCACTGGGGATGGTTACAACTTGAAAAGAACAAAGGCGGTATTAAAGGAGTTACTTATCCCATTATTGCCGATACCAGCAAAACCATTTCGGCTAACTACGACGTGCTGAACGGAGAATATTTTTATGATGAGAATAACCAGATGCAGGCTACGTCTGAACTGATCGCTTACCGCGGTTTGTTTTTGATTGACAAGCAAGGCATAGTTCAACACCAATTGATAAACAATTTACCGCTTGGCCGTAACATAGGTGAGGCTTTACGGGTAGTAGAAGCGTTACGTTTTTTTGAAGAAGTAGGTGAAGTTTGCCCTGCCAACTGGGCAGTTGGGAAAGCAGGCTTAAAGGATACCCATGAGGGTGTTGCCGCTTATTTGTCGGCTAACTAGTTTTTACGATATTTTTTATGGGGGGGATGATTCAGTAATGGGTCATCCCTTTTTTGTTGGCGATTCTGAGTGTTTCACTACGGGGGTCAGGGGTCTACATCCATACTAACATCCACTCCCTTAAACTCCTGTATAGTTTTCATCTTATCCAGTATTTCGCGCAGCGCCCGTTTCATCGGTGTCAGGTCTTTTGATTGCTTGCCGCTTTTAATAAGTATTTCGCGGATATAATAGTTGTTGACCTTTGAAATGAACGGAATTGTTGGGCCTAACACTATGGCCAGGTTTGTTTTGCGCGCCTCGTTGGCAAGGTAAAGTGCCGCCTGCTCAACGTTCAACACTTTCTTGTGCCGCAGTTCAATTTCAATCATGCGCGTAAAAGGCGGGTAGCCGAATTGCGATCGCTCGGACAATTCAGTTTCATACATCTTTTTAAAATCGCTGTGTATTACATTTTGTATAACTGTATTGTCAGGGTCGGAGGTTTGAATAATTACCTGCCCTGTCTTGTTTTTTCGGCCGGCGCGGCCGGCTACCTGCAGCATAAGCTGATAAGCTCGTTCGTGAGAGCGGTAGCCGGGATGATTAATAAGCTGATCGGCATTAACAATACCTACCAGGCTTACATTGTCAAAATCGAGGCCTTTGGTAACCATTTGTGTGCCTACCAATATATCCACTTCGCGGTTTTCGAACTGTGAGATAACAGTAGCATGGCCATGCTTGGTGCGCGTTGCATCATAATCTAACCTGCTGACTTTTGCTGACGGGAATAGCTCGGCTATTTCATCTTCAATTTTTTGTGTGCCTGTGCCAACAATATCCAGATCTATGGCTCCACACGATCGGCACCGTGCAACAACCTTTTCGCTGTAACCGCAATAGTGGCAAATCAGTTTGTTTTGAAATTTGTGATAGGTAAGACTTACGTCGCAGTTCTTGCATTTATAAACGTAGTTGCAGGTTTTACAAACCTGGTAATTGGCATAACCCCGTCTGTTTATAAACAAAATGACCTGCTCGTTATTAGCCAGGGCTTTGTTAATGGTTACCGTCAGTGCTTCGGTAAAGCTGCCAGCCATGTTTTTTTGCTTGCGCTCCTCACGGATATTAGCTACTACTATCTCGGGCATTTTCATGCCTCCGTAGCGGGTCTCTAATTTAACCAGCCCGAATTTTTCAGTTTCGGTGTTGTAATATGTTTCTATTGCGGGTGTTGCAGTGCCTAAAATTACTTTGGCATCAAACAAACGGGCCAGCATAATGGCCGAGTCGCGGGCGTTATAACGTGGGGCCGGGTCAATTTGCTTTAACGAGTTATCGTGCTCTTCATCTACTATTATCAGTCCAAGGTCTTTAAAGGGCAGAAATAAGCCCGAGCGTGCACCTATTAATATTTTATACTCATTGCGCAGTACCTTATTCCATATCTCAACGCGTTCGTTAGGATTGAATTTAGAATGATAGATACCCACCAGGCTGCCAAAAACCTTACGTAAGCGGTTTATTATTTGTGCAGTTAATGCAATTTCGGGCAACAGGTATAATACCTGCTTATCCTGCCGCAACAACTCTTTTATTTTCTCAATGTAAACATTGGTTTTCCCGCTGCTGGTTACGCCATGCAGTAAAACCACGTTAACGCCCGCCTTAGGTTCTGCCTTGGTTGGTTGCGGATGAAAACATTCGTTTATTTCGGCCAGTGCACGTTTCTGGTCATCGCTTAATTCAGCCGAATCTACCTCGGCAGTTTGAAAAGAACCAAGCCTCGAAACCTCTACCTTAAACTCAATAAATATTTTCTTGTCAATCAAACGTTTCAAAGTGCCTGCATCAGCTTTGCTAAGCGCAAGCAGTTCGTTCTTTTTAATGAATTTGGTCTTCTTATCCAGCTGCATAAATGCCAGTAGCAACTCCACTTGTTTCGGCGCTCTGCCCAATTCGTCAAAAAGTAATTTCAGTTTCTCCCCGTCTTGGTAATCCTCATGCAGCTTTACATGAGGTTCGGTCTTTATCTTAAACTTCTCAATGATCTCTTCAGATGAAATTGCAATACCCAGGTTAAAAAGCGTTTTCAGCAGGGGGTACACATTGCGTTTCTTCAGCAGATCCTGCACCTGGGTAATGTCAATCAGATCCTGGGCACGCAGCGCCTGAACAATAAGAAACTCTTCTTCGGTCAGGGTTTCAAAGTCGCCATCGTAGTTTTCGTTATAGCGTATCTTGGTTTCGCTGGATAATTTGAGGCCCGACGGCAGTGCGGCGTTCATTACTTCGCCTTCGGTGCACATGTAATAATCGGCCATCCATTTCCAGAACTTCAGTTGCTTTTCGGTAACAATAGCGTCTTCTTCGGCAATAGATTCAATCAGCTTGGCATCAACTGCCGGTTTATTATGATGTATGCATTGAACAACGGCCGAGTAAAATTTATTCTTTCCAAACTGAACTATAACACGTTGGCCTATCTTTACAAACTCTACCCAATCAATAGGCACAGCATAGGTGTACAGGCGCGGAAGAGGAACAGGAAGAATTACGTCAACGTATGTTACTAAAGAGGACACAAGGCAAATTAACGCAAGTTACAGATGGGATGCAAATATGTATTACTCAGAGTGGGCAAACATTGCCGGCGCGGCTATGTTTGCGGGGTGGTATCTTTTAACTTGTTTTATTATTTGCTATGGTCCTATTTTCGCACTTTACAATACTAAAATTCAGGCGTAATATGAATCTGCGTTATCTGCTTTTGTTTCTTTTTATGGGCTGCATGCATCAGCAGCGGACTTTCAGTCAGACTTTGTACGGGGGTGTTATTAAGGTCGATGCCAAAACTTATAACCTGATAAAAGATGCAATTGGGGATATGCAATACCAATTGGCTAAGGCTACGGGTTATGATTTTAAGATTGAAACTACGGATACTTCAAACGGCAGCGGTATAAGGTTAATTAAACTCGATGCTGCTGTAAATGTGCAATACGATAAAAGGCTGGATGCATCTAATGATGATGCTGTATTAATCGAATCGGACGGGGAGCATAGTATCAGGATAATAGCCTATACCCGTCAGGGGTTGATTAATGGTATCTATACTTATCTGGATACACTCGGTTTCAGATGGTATCAGCCAGGCGAAGAATGGGCATATACCCCTAAGCTAAAAGGGGTAGGCGTTAAGTGTAATGCAGTGTTTGCCCCCGACTTTTCTCTGCGTACATTTTTTGGCACCTGGGGCACGCCGCGTAACCGGGTCGTAGACAAAACCGGTGAGGTTGACCGAGCGTGGAATTTATGGAGCACACGCAACCGGCTGGGAGGTATTTACACGCTTAAAGGTCATGCCTGGGGTGCGGTTTTGGCTCAGTGGCATGACTATTTCAAAGACCGGCCTGAAGAAATGGCCTTGGTGAATGGCAAACGAGTGGGCGTAGATGCCTCAGCTAATAAGTTTTGTATCAGCAACGAGGATTTTCAGAAAGTGTTTGTTTTTCATATGGTAAGGCAGTTAAAGAAGATGATAAGTGATAATCCCTCGTTGCCGGTTTACTTCGTATCTGTTGAGCCTTCGGATGGTGATGGAGATTGCGAATGCGATGCCTGTAAAAAAATGGGTAGCGTAAGCACTCGCGATTTTTTTCTGGCCAACCTGGTAGCTAAAGAGTTTCAGAAAATATCGCCTAAGGCTTATGTCAATCTTTATGCCTATAATACCCATGCAACACCACCTGATCTGCAACTTGAACCCAATGTTATAGTACAGATAATACCATATGGATATCAGAATGTTTCTTCACCTGAAAAGTTGATTGAGGCCTGGAAGAAGAAAAGCGACCATCTTTTCATTTACGATTACTATGGCTTACCCATTTTAAACCTTGACCAGCCGCTACACAATGTTTTGGCACCCTGGCGGTTTGCCGAAAGATTAAAATACTGGCATGAGCAAAATATAAAAGGAGTTACGCTGGAGAGTTCTTACAGCATCGGGGCCACCGGTGTGGGTCTTTATCTTTTTGCGCGGCTGGGGTGGGATATACACCAGGATGAGTGGAGGATATTGAAAGAGTATTACCACAATTGTTACGGGCCCGCACATGATGTGGTTTGGCTGGCCGATCTGGCACTGGCTGATGACAGCATGGAGAAAAGCGTTGTGCTTGATAAGGTTGATAAGGATTTTGGTAAAGGAGTAGCTAAATTAAAACTGCAGCCCGAAGAGAAGGCCCGCATTGTAGATTACGAGGCGTATCTGCATTATTTAAAACTGCTTTACAAAATGCAGAAAACAGATGTGCAGGGCGATACTGTTGCGGTAGATAATTTATTGAGG
>Ga0316217_10007694_pt1 | contig 10181 bp, 5 predicted proteins | sample 1anoAmetaG_FD_203633 | JGI IMG/M metagenome (GOLD analysis project Ga0316217, IMG submission 203633) | Freshwater microbial communities from Trout Bog Lake, Wisconsin, USA - 1anoA | ecosystem: Environmental > Aquatic > Freshwater > Lake > Hypolimnion/Profundal zone | place: USA: Wisconsin... | reverse complement strand
ACCGGTTTCTGACCGGCAGCACCTGCACCTGCGGCAATGTCGGCGTCTGCGAAAGCGCGAAGCATTGTCTCGCCGCCATCACGCCGGAGCAGGTGTTCGCGGAAATGGCAAAACTGGCTCGCTAGCCAGCACTGCTGATCGAAGCGATAATTTTCGCTTTTAATTTTCAGCCGACAGGATTAGGCTGACCGTCCAATGGCTGACAAAATTCCGTATCTCGATCTACCGGCGCAAATCCGCAGTGTCCGCAAGGAACTGGACGCCGCCATCGCGCGCAACCTCGATGCCTGCTCGTTCTGCCTCGGGCCGGATGTCGTGCAGTTTGAAAAGGACTTCGCGAAATTCATCGGCGCAGAACATTGCGTCGCCTTCAACAGCGGCACCTCGGCGCTGCACATCGCGTTGATGCTGCTCAATGTCGGCCCCGGCGACGAAGTCGTCACCACGCCGTTCACGTTCGTCGCGACGAGTTGGGCCATTTCCTACGTCGGCGCAACGCCGGTTTATGTGGACGTGGACGACGTCACGATGAACCTCGACCCGAAACTGCTCGAACGCGCCATCACGCCGAAAACCAAGGCCGTCATGCCGGTGCATCTTTACGGCCAGCCATTTGACCTTGATCTGATTCTGGCCATTTGCAAAAAACACAAACTTCCGCTCGTGGAGGATACGGCGCAGGCGCATGCCGCAAAATACAAAGGCAAAATCGTCGGCACGTTCGGGGAAATCTCTTGCTTCAGTTTTTATCCCGGCAAAAATCTTGGCGCGGCCGGCGAAGGCGGCGCGCTCGTGACGAACAACGCGGAATTTGCCAAACGCGCCCGCTCCTTGCGCGAACACGGTTCGACCGTGCGTTATTACCATGACGAAGTGGGTTTCAATTACCGCATGGAAGGCATCCAGGGCGCGGTGCTGGGCGTGAAGCTGCCACATCTGCAAAAATGGACCGATGAACGCCGGCGCGTGGCGCATCGTTACCACGAATTGTTAAAGAACACACCGCTGCAACTGCCCCTCGAGGCGGCGGGCTGCGATAGTGCCTATCACCTTTACGTCGTGCGCCACCCGCAGCGCGATAAACTGAAAGAACACCTCGATGCCAACGGCGTCGGCTGCGCGCTGCATTATCCGGTGCCGCTGCATTTGCAGAAGTGCTACGCGAGCCTCGGTTACAAACCCGGCGATTTTCCGGTGGCCGAAAAAGCCGCGCGTGAATGCCTGAGCCTGCCGATTTATCCCGAACTGACCGACACGCAAATCCAGCGTGTCGTCACCGTCATCAAGGATTTTTTCCGCAAGTAACCGGCACAGCCTGCGCAAAAAGTGTCGCATAAATGGCAGAATTTGTTCTGTCCCTGCGACGGTTTTCAGGGAGAATTGGCCTCGTCACTGCGAGTCCACCAAATCAATTGAAATCATGAAAACCGCCAAACCTGCCGACAAAGACAACGCCACCAGCCGCTGGCTCTCCTTCCGCCCCGAAATCAAGGTCGTGGACTGCACCATCCGCGACGGCGGGCTGATGAACAACCATCATTTCGAGGACGCGACCGTCAAGCTGGTTTACGAAACCTGCATCGCCGCCGGCGTGGATTACATGGAGCTCGGCTACAAGGCATCGCGCAAAGGCATCAAGGCTGGCGAACACGGCGACTGGAAATACTGCACCGAGGAAACCCTCCGCCGCATTGTCGGTGACAACCAAACGGCTTTGAAACTCTGCGTCATGGCCGACGCCGAGCGCTGCGATTACAAGGAAGACATCCTGCCGAAAAAAGATTCCGTCCTCGATATGATCCGCGTGGCGACTTACATCCACCAAATTCCGACCGCGTTGGAAATGGTCAAGGACGCGCACGACAAAGGCTACGAAACCACCGTCAACCTCATGGCTGCCTCGACCATTCCTGACCGCGAACTGAATGAAGGTCTGGAAATGCTCGCAAAATCCGAGGCCAAGGCGATTTACGTCGTGGACAGCTTCGGCGCGTTTTACAGCGAGCGCGTCCATGAGCTGGTGAAAAAATATCTCGGTTACTGCAAATCGTCCGGTAAGGAAGTGGGCGTGCACATGCACAACAACATGCAGCTCGCGTTCGCCAACACCATCGAAGGCATAATCGAAGGCGCAAATTTTCTCGACGCCACGATGGCCGGCCTCGGGCGCGGCGCGGGCAACTGCCCGATGGAACTGCTGCTCGCGTTTCTGCACAATCCCAAATACGAGCTGCGCCCCGTGCTTGATCTTGTGCAGAACCACATCGAGCCGATGCGCGCGAAACTGCTTTGGGGCTACGACCTGCCGTATCTGCTCACCGGCATGTTGAACCAGCACCCGCGCACCGCCATCAAGTTCAAGGAAGCTGAACTCAAGGGCGAGAAGGGCGACATCCTGAAATTCCACGACACGGTCACGGATCAGGAATAAAATTTTCCTTGATAGTTAAAATTACAGGCGTAGAACCTATTTATCAGATACGGTTCAATTATGCGTTATGCTTCTGTTCTTCCGTGGGTTTGGTTGTTCATATTTATTATAGGGTTGGCATTTTTGGCGCGGCTGTGTAGCGCCACTTTTTCAGAAAAAGCCGCCCAGAGAATCAAAAGTCACCCAATACTTCACGGCTTTTGGGCATTGCCGGGAATTTTTTCAGTTTTGGTTTTACTGCTGTTTTTTGACCCAATGCTTTTCAACATTTGGCCACCTCATTGGTTGGAATTGAAACGCCAGCGAGAAACAGTTCAAGAGCGAGTTCAAGCCGCCGGAGGTTGGGAAAAGTTGCGGCAAGATTGCGTAACGTTTGCCAACACTAATCAAAATGAACCTGTTTTCTGGATTCGTTGGGATACCAATCATATCGCTTTGCCGTCTGCTCTCGCTGCTTTAAAACCACAGCAAATTAAATATTATTCTACAAATTTTCATACCACGCCAAACTGGAAGCAGAGCACAGAACCGGAGGTTTCTGTCGTTCAAATTAAAATTTTTGGAATGCATAGCACCGGTGGGCATGACACACCATATTACGGTCTGGATGTGCTTCGTGAACCTGAACCGAAAGATTACAAGCCTCAACCAGTGTCGGGCAGGTTGCAATACCGGAAAATTGCGGACGGCATTTACGAGGTTTATTAGCAATTCAATTTCAGAAACTTTGTCTCTTGGTGTCTTTGCCGTTGGAAGTTAAACTGTCTTCATGTCGCACGCCGATTTTGTCCATTTGCACCTGCACACCGAGTATTCGCTGCTCGATGGCGCGTGCCGCTTGGACAAGTTGATGGATCGCGCGCATGAACTGAAATTTCCAGCGCTCGCCATCACCGACCACGGCGCAATGCACGGCGTCATTGAATTTTATCAGGCCGCGCGCGCCAAGGGCATCAAGCCCATCATCGGCTGCGAGGTTTATGTCGCGCCCGGATCGCGGCTGGAACGCAAAAAAGTCGAGGGCGACAAATATCACCACCTCGGCCTGCTGGTGAAGGACGAGGCCGGCTACAAAAATCTCATCAAGCTCACCACCGCCGCGCATCTGGAGGGCTATTATTACAAGCCGCGCATTGACAAGGAAATTTTGGCGCAGCACAGCCAAGGCTTGATCGCGATGTCCGGCTGCCTCGCGAGCGAGATTCCCGATTTGATCATGAAGGATCAATTGGACAAGGCGCGCGACGCGGTGGATTTCTTCAAGCAGACGCTGGGCGCGGATAACTTCTTCCTCGAACTCCAAAACCACGGCATTCCCGAGCAGGCCAAGGTGAACAGGCAGTTGATCCAGTTCGCCAAGGAATTCAGCCTCAAACTCGTCGCGACGAACGATGTGCATTACATCGAGAAAAGTCATTCGCACGCGCACGACTGCCTCGTCTGCATCGGCACGCAATCCATGTTGAGCGACCCGAAGCGCATGAGCGCGGGCTATGTGCCGGAGCAGTTTTATCTGCGCAGCGCGGATGAGATGAAGGCGCGCTTCGCCGAGGTGCCCGACGCGGTGAAAAACACTTTGGAGGTCGCAGAGAAGTGCAATCTGGAGATCAAATTCGGCCAGTTACATTATCCGGTGTTTCATCCGCCGGAACATTTCACGCGCGAAGGTTTCCTGCGACAATGGCTCGCGGAAGGACTGTTCACCCGCTACACGATTCACGCGAAGGCGGAAGGAAAAGAATTTGTCGTCACGGGTATTGACGATCCAAACTGGCTGCCGACTTATGTAGTGGGACAGGCTTCCAGCCTGTCCAGTTCATCTCCAGATCCAAATCAACACGACAGGCGAGACGCCTGTCCCACTGTGGACGACCCCGCCGTCGCCGCCGCCATCAAAACCGTCATTGACCGCCTGCAGCTCGAACTTACGGTCATCGAGAAAACCGGCTTCATTTCCTATTTTCTCATCGTCGGCGATTTCATCCGATACGGTCGCAGCCAGGGCATTGCCTGCGTGGCGCGCGGATCGGCGGCCGGTTCGATTGTCACTTACCTGCTTGAAATCGCAAACGTGGATCCGATCCGCTACGGCCTGCTGTTTGAGCGCTTTCTGAATCCCGAGCGCGTCAATCCGCCGGATATTGACATTGATTTCGCCGACGACCGCCGCGCGGACGTCATCGAATACGTGCGCAAAAAATACGGCAACGATTCCGTCGCGCAGATCATCACGTTCGGCACGATGGGCGCAAAGAGCGTCGTGCGCGACGTCGGCCGCGTGATGGGTCTGCCGTATGGCGATTGCGACCGGCTGGCGAAGATGATTCCGTTCGACCTGAAAATGGATCTGACGAAGGCGCTCAAGCAGTCGCCGGAGTTCAAGGAGGCTTACGAGACCGAAGACGTCACACGCGAGCTGATTGACACCGCGCTCATCCTCGAAGACCTCACGCGCAACGCCAGTGTTCATGCGGCCGGCGTCGTTATCGGCGATCAGCCGCTCGTGAATTTGCTCCCGCTCAAGCTGGACGAACATGGCGGCATCGTGACGCAATACGCGATGAATCCCGTCGGCGACCTCGGCCTGTTGAAGATGGATTTTCTCGGCCTCAAAACGCTGACGGTCATCCGCAACACCTGCGAGATGGTCAAACAAACGCACGGCGTGCAAATCAATATTGACCAGTTGCCTCTCGACGACAAAAAAACCTACGACCTGCTGAACCGCGCGGAAACGCTCGGCGTGTTCCAGTTGGAATCTGGCGGAATGCGCGACCTGTGCAAAAAATTTCAGATCAGTTCCGTCGAGCACATCACGGCGCTCGTCGCGCTGTATCGTCCCGGTCCGATGGATTTGATTCCCGATTTCATCAAGCGCCGCCACGGCGAGATCGAGATCAAATACGAGCATCCGCTGCTCGAATCCATTTCCAAGGAGACCTACGGGATCCTAATTTATCAGGAACAGGTGATGCAGGCGACGCAGTTGCTCGCCGGCTACTCGCTCGGCAAGGCGGACTTGCTGCGGCGCGCGATGGGCAAGAAGAAGGTCGAGGAAATGGCCAAGCAGCGCGAAGATTTCGTCAAGGGCTGCCACGAGAAAAATAATATTCCGAAGACGAAGGCGAACCAGATTTTCGACTTGCTGGAAAAATTCGCCGGTTACGGTTTCAACAAGTCACACGCGGCCGCGTATGCCATCGTCGCGTATCAGACCGCGTATCTGAAGGCGAATTATCCGGTGGAGTTTTTCTGCGCCATGATGACTAACGACATGGCGAACACCGACAAGCTCGCCGAATACATTGCAGAGGCGCGCGAGTTCGACATCGAGGTGCTCGGGCCGGACGTGAACGAAAGCGGCGTTTTTTTTGCACCCGCTCGCGAAGGCAAGGCGATCCGTTTCGGCATGGCCGCGATCAAAGGCGTGGGCGAAGCCGCCGTCGAAACTATCTTGAAGGCGCGCAAAGAAGGCGGGAAATTCAAGACGCTTTCCGAGCTATGCGAGCGCGTGGACGGACGCACGCTCACGCGGAAACCGTTGGAAGCATTGATCAAAACAGGTGCGTGCGACTGCTTCGGCCAGTCGCGGGCTACGCTGTTCGCGCAAATCGAGCGCACGATGGCGCGCGCGGCGAGCATTTTGTCCGACAAGCAAAAAGGGCAAAGCTCGCTCTTCGGCGCGCTGGAAGAAAAGGCGCCGCCGATGCCGGAGGCGATTTCCAATCTGCCGGAATGGCCGCAGCATGAACTGCTGGCGCATGAAAAAGAGCTGCTTGGATTTTATGTCACCGGCCATCCGCTGACGCCGCTCGTGCCGTTGCTGGAAAAATATTCACTCACCAACACCGCCAAGCTCGCCGAGCTGCCGAACCGCAGCCTGACGCGCATCGGCGGCATGATTGCGGCGGTCACGCACGGCTTCTCCAAGAAATCCGGCAAGCCGTATTCGATGGTGACGCTGGAGGATTTGGAAGGCTCGGTGCAACTGCTCGTGATGAACGATTACGACAAGTTCCGTCCGCTGCTCGAAGCGAACAAGGCGATTCTCGTCATCGGCGAAGTCAGCACCGGCGAGGACAAGCCGAAAATTTTTCCGCAGGAAATCCTGCCGCTCACCGACGCGCCGAAAAAATACACCAAACAGGTTCACCTGCGCCTGCACTCCGCGCATTTGCAGCCGGAGGACATGATCAAGGTGCAGGAACTCGTCGCCGCGCATCCCGGCAAATGCCCGTTGCTGTTGTGTTTCATGCGTCCGGGCGGAGGAACGGTTTTCATGGACACGAACGAGCGGTTCAGCGTCGCGCCGTCGCTGGAACTGGAGCGCGCCGCCAACAAGCTGTTCGGCGAGGAGACTTACTACGCGAAAGTGGACACCAGCCTGCCGGAAAAGGCGCGGCGCAGTTGGGAAAAGAAAAATAGCTCCGGCGGTGGTGAGGAATAATTCACCAAAATTTCCACCAAGTTTTTCGCCGAACGACTGCCGACTTTGATTTGGCTGCTGTGATGTTGTCCCAAGCAGAAAAATCGACCGGACATTTAACCTCCAGCTTATCGATGTCAAATGTGAACTCGGATTCTTCGCCTTCGTAACCGGTAACAGCCAATCCTCTAATCAGCCTTCCATGAATTTTCAAATTCCGAATTCCGTCGATCGCGATACGTTTGCTTGAGAAAACAACCTTGCCCGCTTCAATCAGTCGCAAGCGGACGCAGTCAGCAACGATGAATCGATTGGTCTTCGAGTCAAATACGACGTCTTGTGAGAACGCCTCAAAGTGATGATTCAGAAGTTCCCGCTTCGTTGCATCCACCAAATATCCAAACCCACCTGCGGAAATCAGAAACTTGTCCGGCTCTATAACTTTGTCCACCCGCACCGAAGCAGATCCACCGGTGCCAAACTTGCCAATCCATTCACCGCTGCCGTCCTTATCTGAAAATTTTACCCAGAGTGTGTTTCCCGCATCCGAACGAATAACTTCTCCACGTATGCGCCGGACAACGGCTTCTCGTGAACAATCGAAGCCAACTCACATGATTCTGGTTTGAATTCATTCATCGTTTGATACTGACGGGAATTATCGCGGACGGCGCTTCGAAAAACTCCGGCTGCTGCTGGATTTGATCAACGGGCTTTGCGTGGTGGAAAACTTGGAGCCGGAAGTTTGAAACATCGCCGGCTTGGGGTTTTGCGGACGTTCGTTTGACTGGCGGGCATTCTGTGGTTTCGCCGGACGTGAATCTTGCCGACGGGAACTTTCCGGACGTTTTGAATCCTGACATGATGATTGCGGACGTTTCGTGTCTTGCTGAAACCGCTGCGGACGCACGGCGTTTGGCCGTGATCCTTGTGGCCGCATCGAAGATGTTTTGCCTTCTGCGACGGCCAGTTGAAAATCCACCTGCTTCTTGAACTTGTCCACGCGCGCGACCTGCACGGTGACTTTGTCGCCGAGCCGGATGATCCGGCGTGTGCGGCGGCCCACCAGATTGCGCCGCGCCTCGTCGAACACAAAAAAATCCTCCTCCACCAGCGACAAGGGCACGAGGCCGCTCATCGCCAGGCCGGGCACGTCCACGAAGAAACCGAAGTTCCGCACGTCGGTCACGAGCGCGGGATATTTCACCGGGTCGCCGGATTCGAGCTGCGCGTTGAGGAATGCGTATAACTTCACGTCCTTGCTGTCGCGCTCGGCGTCGGCGGAATTTCTTTCCGTGACGGAGATGTGTTCGGCAATCGGCTTGAGCGCGCCTGCCTTCGGCGCGTTTTTGTCAAACAGCGCGCGATGCACCACGAGGTCGGCGTAGCGGCGGATGGGCGAGGTGAAGTGCGTGTATTTTTTCTTGGCCAGCCCGTAATGGCCGAGCGGCTCGACCGCGTAACGCGCCCGCATGAGCGATTTGAGAAAACCGATCTTCAGCGCCGCGCCGATGGGCAGCGTGCCGAGCTTCGACAACAGCTTCTGCACCTCGGCGGGCTGGTTCAGGTTGCCGCACGGGACGTGATACGCCAAGACTTCCTGCCGGTATTCCTGCAGGCGGCGGGCGTCCGGTTCCTCGTGGATGCGGTAAATCGCCGGCGTGTGCAAACTCATCAGTCGCGTCGCGACGGCCTCGTTGGCGAGCAGCATGTATTCCTCAATCAACTGGTGCGACACGTCGTTCTCGTTTTTCTCGATGCGCAGAATTTTTCCCTGCTCGTCCAGCCGGATTTTCATTTCGGGAAAATCCAGTTCCAACGAACCGTTCTTGAAGCGTGCGCGGCGGATCTTCTGCGCGAGTTCGTGCGCCTGATGCAGCATCTGCTCAATCGGGTCGTCCGTCGGCGCGCGTTGCAAAATCTCCAGCACCTGCGCGTAGGCGAAGCGGCGCTGCGAATGGATGACGGCGGAATGAAACTTGGTGCTCAACACGCGGCCGTCATGCGACACGAGAAATTCCACGCACTTCGTCAGCCGGTCCACGTTCGGCTTGAGCGAGCACAGTTCGTTGCTCAAGGCCTCCGGCAGCATCGGGATGACGCGGTCCACGAGGTAGGTGGAGTTTCCGCGCTTCTGCGCCTCGGCGTCGAGCGCGGTGCCGGGCTTGACGTAATGCGACACGTCCGCGATGTGAACCCACAGCCGCCATTGCTCCGGCGAAATTTTTTCGAGACAGATCGCGTCGTCGAAATCCTTCGCGTCGTCGGGATCAATCGTGATGACATTGTGCGCGCGGCAGTCGAGGCGGCCGGTCAGATCCTTTTCGTGGACCACCGAGCCGATGGCGTGCGCCTCGGCGAGCACCGCCTTGGGAAAATGCAGCGGCAAATTGTATTGGCGCAAAACGGACAGCATGTCCACGCCTTCTTCATCGGGCGCGCCCAGCACTTCGACGATTTCGCCTTCGGGATTGGAATTGCGCCATTCCCATTCGCGCAGCTCGACCACGACCTTGTCGCCGATGCGGGCGGGCCGGCCCACGTCGTGCGCCGGCGGCACCAGAATGTCGTGCGGGATACGCGGGTCGTCGGGAATGACGTGCAGCGACGCGCGGCCCTGCTGGAGCGTGCCGACAATCTGCGTGCGGGTGCGTTCGAGGATGCGGACGACCGTGCCGGTTTCCTGGTCGCCGTCGCGAAAATATTTCCCGCGCGGCGCGCGGCGCACCAGCACGCGGTCCTCGTGCAGCGCCGTGCCGGTGGCGCTTTCAGCAATGGCGATTTCCTTGAGGCTCGAATCGTCCGGCTGGAGAAATCCCTTGCCGGCACGGTTCATGCGGATGCGGCCGGGAATCAGATCGGCGTCGGTGGTGCGGACATAGCGGCTGGCCTTGATGAGCGCAATCGCGCCGTCGCGCTCCAGCTTGCGGAGGGCGCGGGCGAATTCCGGCTCGCGGTCCGGCGGCACGCGCAGGTGACGCTGCAAATTTTCCGCGCTCAGCGGGACATAGTCCTTGTGCGCGAGCAGATTCAAAATCCGTTGTTCCATCGGATAAAGGATGGACGCGAACGGGCCAAAGGGCAATGGCATTAACCGTTACTGGAGCAGATTGGCGGGCTGCTAGTTTATCTTCTGCTTGATCTCGCCGACCGCGTTGGTTGCGGCCTGATCCACTTTTTGCGCGGCGGCCTTGACGTCGCCCACGACATTGGTCGCCACTTCGCCGGCCTTTTGCACGCCGGCCTTCACATCGGCGGCGGCGGCCTCCACCTTTTGCTCGCCCGCCTTGACGTCAGCATTGGCCTGATTGGCGTCCTGCTGCA
>Ga0316217_10007693_pt1 | contig 10182 bp, 12 predicted proteins | sample 1anoAmetaG_FD_203633 | JGI IMG/M metagenome (GOLD analysis project Ga0316217, IMG submission 203633) | Freshwater microbial communities from Trout Bog Lake, Wisconsin, USA - 1anoA | ecosystem: Environmental > Aquatic > Freshwater > Lake > Hypolimnion/Profundal zone | place: USA: Wisconsin... | reverse complement strand
CGTAGTCCCCCCGGATTAATTAGTCAAAGTTACCGTATGGGTAAGTTGTACTGTTACCAATGTTTAAGTCTTGCTGTGCATATTTCAATGTAACAGCAATTTGTCCTGATGTAGGAGTCGTTAAACTTGTGTTGGTAATCTTTAATGTAACAACCACTTGGCTAAACCATGTTGGCTGTGTACCAGGTTGCATATTTTGTACATCTTGCAATGTACCATATGCGTAGTCTAACTGAGTTCCAACAAATGTCGCAGTTCCGCGTGTTGCGGAAGTAATCGCAGCCATAGTCGCATAAACACCTGTAGATGTTGCAAAAGCGTTAGAAACATATGGTTGAATGGAGTTGGCAGTAACTGATCCGTCAGTTGGTAATACACCAACATCAACGATAACGTCAGTAATATTTGATCCTTGTGGGATTAAAAATACAACACCACGATAGATAGTACCTGATGCATCCGCTGTAGGAGCAGTACCTGCTGTCGGACCCGATGAATTATATACGCCACTTTGAGCAGTATAAATGGTTGCAATTCCGTTTGGAATGTTATTTGAGTTAACAAACTTTGTAGAAACACCACCATAATTGGTAGTATTTGGAGTTGTAACAGCAAAGTCTAAAAATGCTTGTTGTGTTAACAAGACTGGACCAACGTCACGTTGTGGTCCAAAACGATTATCGCCAGATAACACTGGTCCTTCAAATGTACTACGTCCCATAATGGACTCCTTATGCAAAAGTTACTATACCGGATCTTTGCATCGTCTGCTAGGGCAGTGGTGGTATAGTTGGTCACCTAGTTAATGTAATCATACTACATTTTTAACAGCTTGCAATATTTTTTTGTGTATTATTTACATATGCCATATAAAAATCTTGAAAAACGAAAACAGAAACAAAAAGAGTATTCGGCTAAGCATTACCGAGATAATAAAAACAACGAGAAAATAAGAATTGATAAAACTAAAAAAGAAAAAAGAGCTGAGTGGAACGCTTTTAAAGGCTCGTTAAGTTGTTCAAATTGTGGGTTTAGTCACGTTGCCGCTTTAGATTTTCATCATTTAGATCCTAAGATGAAAGAAGATAATGTACATCAGTTTGTATCTGACGGTAAATTTGCTAAAGCCTACGAAGAAATTAAAAAATGCATTGTACTATGTTCAAATTGTCATCGAATTCTGCACTATAACGAACGGATGATTAAAAAAGCCCGCCGAAGCGGGCAGATAGATTACTCTTATGAATTAATCCAGTCAAACATATCATCTTCAGAATCATCCAATAACCAAACATCTTCTTCAGCATCATAAAAATACCAAACATTGTGCTCTTCGTCATAAATCCATTGACCACCATTTTCGTCTTCAATAATTTCATGCTCATCTAAATCAAATTCTTCAGCTTCTTCAACGTCATCAACATAGATAGTCACATCGTGAATTTCAAATGTAAACATTTTTCCATCTAACTCAATAGTAATAATCATAATTTTCTCCAAAAATTAGTCCAGCAAAATGCTGTATTTATATATTAAACCAAAGATTATGACAACATGTAATTAATTTTAAGCTGTTGATTTATAAAGAAAAAACCCCGCCTTGTGAGCGGGGTTCTTATTGGTTTTACTGATTAGTAAGAACCGTAGATACCTAATGGATCTGAGTACCCGAAAGAATAACGCTCACGTGATTTATAACGTACGTTACCTGTATCGAAGTCACCGTCCATAGAGTTCTGTAAAGGAATACGCTCAAAGTGCTTCAAGCCGTTTGGAACGTCAGTGGTCAAGAACCATGCGTTAGTAGCGGTTAAGAAGTGGTTGATTGTATAACCTTCTGGAACAGAACCGTTGTTCTTAATTGCATTGATGTCGTTGTTGTTTGTACCAACACGTAATTCTGTGTCTAACAAACGTGTAGCAACGAACTGTAATGCAGGTGGAACAACCAATTTACGAGGCTTAGCAGCAATTAACAAACCACGCTCATCAGTCCATGCAGCGATTTGAATAACAGCGTTTTCAAGAGCTGTTTCGTTCAAGTCAGCAGGAGTAGATGGAGTGTTGCCGTTAACACCACCGTTAACTAAAGGATGCGATGTTGAAAATAACGATACGCCATCACCACCAATATAGGCAGGGTTGAAACCGTTATTCAAGATAGCAGCAGCTTTAACTTGCTTCGTGTATGCCATAGCGCGAGCTAAGCCCTTTGTATAACGTGCGGACAATGAGTCGTACAAGTTATCTTCGATAGCCTCTTCTGTTAAAGAGAAACCGAGAGCGATAGTTTCGTGGTTATAGCGAGCTGTCCATGCTTCTTGTGCGTTGTCATAAGCGATGGCAGAACCTTCACCCTTGACTGGTGCCGCACTAAATCCGGACAGTTTTGTTTCTTCTTCAAAAGAACGCTCAGAAGTCTCAGTTTCATAGATCTCTTTGTGTTCTTCACCATAGCGAGCATACTCCAAACCAAACAAAGCGTTTAGACCGGGTAATAACTCTTTAAGTAGTTGTGCGCGTGAAATAGCCATTATTTATTCTCCTTAAACAGCTGTGGCAGTGTAATACTCGTGGATACCGAAATTGATTTTCACCAATACTTCAGGATACATAGTAAACACAATAGTAGAGTTACTCGGAATAGCTGTTATTGAACCAGGTACTGCTGGAGCCACGTTTAATGTCCCAGAAGTTGCGCCTTGAGCAATAGCTGCGGTTACGAATGAACCTGTTTCGATCAATTGACCGTTTGAAGCTAGATAACCAACATCAGCACCTTGCAATACGTTTCCGTTAGGACCTGTAGTCAATGTGAGACTTGTTGTCGAAGAGCTTCCAACTGCTGAATAGCTATATGCTGTATCACGAACTACATCAACAACACGCAATGGTAATGTTGAAGTTGTTAATGTTGCAGAGTAAGCTAAAGCGGCTGCGGAGTCACCTGTATTTACGTTACCAGCATTATCGATCATACCGTAGTTCTGACCAATCATTGGGATTGAGCTAGAAGCAACAGTTGTACCAGATGAACAAACAACAGCTTTGAAAACTGTATCTGGGTCATCAGTAACAATAGCAGTGATATCACCGGCGTTTACGTTTGCTGGGTAATACTGCGAATACAATCTCTGCTTAGTTGTTGGGCTTGTGTAATAACAGCCAAGAAAAATACCAACAACGGCAGCTGCGGATGCTGAAGTAGTAACTACAGAACGTACTACGGTTCCTCTTACTAATGAAACAAAATCGCCGTAAAAAATAGCGGTTGCGTAACCATACTGAATAGGTAAGTTACGTGTAGAGCCAGCAAAAACCTGACCACCGATAAGATTTACTGGCTTTAGCCCGTATGGGGCTGGTACTATTGGATAAGCCATAATAATCTCCTAAGATTAAATTAATTAATTGCCTTTTCCGAAAGAAGTAGAAGATCTACGCTCTTGGAAGATAGGCATCCTTGAATCGCTTTGACGCATTAAATTGTTATCAACTGCTTCTTCTTGAGCTCTTGTTTGATTAGCATAATACGCTTGCTGTTGCTCAACAAATTCTTCAGGAGTCTTGCATAATAACAATCCGCCAATTTCGATGTTGTCTTTAAAAGGACCTTCTCGGTTGGCTAACAGTTTAAATTTGGGTTGTTCTTCAACGGTTACAGGCTCCCAGCCTTCTCTTAATTTGGAAGAGATGTTTCTTGGGTCACTAGTATTTAACATTGAAACACGAATCCATCTGTAAGCATAACCTGGTTGTTTATCCGGTTCTGGTAACAACTCTGGTGGCATCCACTGTTTAGGACGTTCCTGCATAGTTCTGCTTTCTAATTCTCTTTGTAGTCTGTTTGCGCTCATTTTTAAGCCTCCAATTTAGATTGTTCACGGTAATATTGCTCAGGTGTAATGCCAAGTTTTTTGGCAATAATAGCTGCTGATTTAGAAATAACAGCCTTTTTGGAAGCCGTACTTCTTTTTGCCGGAGCTACAACCGTTGCACTTTTTGTACGTTGAGGTTTTTCTTCCTCTTCGTTTTGTTGCGTGTCAGCAAATTCCTCTGGAAAACGCCGTTTAACTTCTGCGTCGATACTTTCAAAATACTTATCAGAACCGACAAATCCTCTACCATAAGTTAGTTCAAGTTCCTCGTGGACACCTTCAGCAAACTTACGCATACTTAACTTTCTAGGATCGACAAACCATTTGTTTTGTGATACCCATGTCGCCACTTTATCAGACATTGGTGGCTCTTGCTGAGTTTGTTGAGGAATTTTTACATTTGGGTTATCTATTTGTACAGTCGGTCTAAAGTTTTTAGCTTTGTCCAACTTCATTTTAGCCGCGATCAATTCTTCTTGAGCTTCTAAAAGCCGATCGGAATCACCAGACTCATAAGCATCTTTGTAATTCTTTTTAGCTTTATCAACTTCCATCTCAGCAGAGTTCTGATAGGTACTTATAAGTTCCTTTTCGCCAGACTGTAACATACCTTTGAGTTTCTTATTTTCCTCTAGGATCGCTTGCGCTACGTTAAGAGCCTCTTGTTGTTCGCGGTAAGCAGCTTCTTTAGCTCGTCTTTCATCATGCCAAGCTTTTTTATACTGCGTAAACTTCTCTTTTACATTTTTAGAGTACTCTTTAGATTTATCCGCTTCTTCAAGCTCTTCTTTTAAATTCTCAGGAAGTGGTTCTACGTTGCGATCTTCTGACGGTGTATCGTCTTCGATTTCAATTTCAAACTTATCATCATTATCATCAGATGCTTCTATCTTAATGTCTTCTTCTATCTCATCTGGAAATTTATATTGATCCATTATTTTCTCCTTATGCCACGTGGATCATCGACTACAGCTTCGACGTTATCATCGTTAATTAAACGGAATTCACGACCGTGAATCACCAATCTAGTACCAGAGTTAGGGCGAACTAAAATAAAATCGCCTTTTTTACACCAGGCTCCTGTTGGGAACTTTGTTGTGTCTTTATAACAATCTGGACCTAAATCAACTACAAAGAGTACTGTGGTTAATAGTTCTTCATACTTAACTGTTTCATCTGCTTTAAGTAAGCTTGAACCATCGTATTCTTTTTCCGCTTCTGGGATTGCGCATAAGATTCTGTAGCCTTGTGGTCTTGGTAACAACTTAGCTTTCTCTTCCTGCTTTTTATGTAGCAATGCCGTTAGGTCAACTGCTTTATTTATTTCTAGTGTTTCAATCATTTGAATGTTCCAGTCTTTTTTGGAGGTCTACTATAATTCCACATGCAGCCTCGAGACCTCTTAGCTGACCACATATGTACCGATATTCTTCAATTGTAGGAATATTCCCCTGTGCTAAACCGTCCGTTAAAAACTGCATACGGTCTTGGTATTCCTTTAATAAATACTCTAAATGATCCATTACTCTCCTTTAGCCTTTGGTTTTGGTTTCTGTTCTTGCTGTTTAGTAGCAAGGTTATGTTGCATCTGTGCTAATTTTGTTTGATGATCCATATCCATTTTGCGTTTAGATATTTCTACCCCAGCTTTATGCCCTTCTAAATTATGGTTGCGGTTAGCTGTTTGTTCATCGCTGTACATCTTAATAGCTGCTTGTGCTCCTGCTGTATGCTGTTGTGCAGCAATTCTTTCTCTTTCAACTTGTATCTGTTGTGCTTTAAGCTGCGCATCAGATTGGTCTTTTTGTGCTTTACGCTGTTGATCTTGTTGTTTAATTTGGAGCTCTTGTTGCTGTAATTGAATAAGCGGATCTTGTTGAGCTTGTTGGTTCTTCTGCTGTTGCTGTTCTTGCTGATTCTTTTGCAACAATTGTTGAGCTGCTTGAGCCGCCATCTGAGATATTTGTACTTCCATTTCTGGGCTCATTTCTTCTATATCATCATCTTCTGGATCAATAAACGGAGGTAGTGTTTTACCCATTGCTTGTTCGATCTGTTTGCGGTACTCCATACCCAAGTGTTCTGCTACGTGCGCAGACATCGCCGCTTGTATAGTTTGCGCCATTTGTGGGCTCTGACTAATTAATTGTGTGATCTTAGGATCCTGAACCGCAGCCATGTGAACTGTAATATGAGCTTGGTGATCTTGGTAAATAAAAGCTTTTACAGGTTTGCCCGTCAATATATACTGATTTTCAGATACTGGATCGCGCGGCTTCATATCGTCTGCTAAAGGAATAAGTTTTTGGAAGTTCTTAATACCTAAAACATCTAACATCTGGCGATGTAGTAATGGGATGTCATATATTTGCGGAGCTGTTTGGGCTAACTGAAGTGCTGCTTGATACTGAACTACTTTCTGCGCCATTGTTGCGGCGTTAGGATCTGCTACAGGAATTACAGATGTAGTAGTATAGTCATCGCGCATAGCGTGACGATCGCCATCTTCTGGTTGATATGGGTATTCTTCAGGACAATTCTCAGAAATAATCTCTTTTAATAGCTTAAATTCCTGCTTCATTGAGTAATAAATACGCGCTTGAATCGCGCTCATTGTCTTTAAAGTACGCTCTAAAACAGCTAAAGTTGTACCTACTGGAGCCCCTTGAGCACCCATATCAGATACTTGCATGTCTGTAGAACCAGCAAAACGGCGTCCTTCATCAATGATCTGAGTTAATAGCGCCATTAAAACCTGAGACGGCTCCTTATACGGAAGCGGCATAATGTTATCGCGCATGGATCCGGAAGGTACATCCACATCCCTAAACTCTCCTGGAGCTATTGGTGTGTCGTCTCCTTTAACACGCAAACCACGTGTTTTAAAACCTCCGGGGAGGTTGGACAATGTTCCAGCATCGACCAATTGACGTATAAGGGAAGTACCAGACTTGGCAAAAGAACCAATAAGGTGAATAAGACCAAAAGCGTAGAAACCAAATCCTGGTATATAAGGGTAGTGAACAAAGTGTTGACGTTTCTGATGATTACCATCACCTTCTTTCCAGTTTCTTCTAATAGATAAGACATTGTTAGTTCCTTTTTCGATTGTTACTATATAAGGTAACGCAATCCCTGTAGGTTCACCATGTTTATCTGTGTGCTCATATCCTTCTAAATCAAGTTCCACGTGCATCTCAAGAACTTTATAGCGGTCGTCAGTAGTGGCTCTAAACCCTAACTTTTCTGCTATCTTTTTTTCTACTTCATCTAATACATTAGCTGGTGTACCTAAGTCTACGTCTCTATAAAAACCTTCATATATCAAACGATTGATATCATTTTCTGTTTTTCGCATCACGTGTGTGATCCGCTCAGATGACTCTAAGCTAGAAGCGCCGTAAGGAACAACAACATCTTCCGCTGGTACATACATAGCCACAGCTCTACCGAGATGAGGATCCTCATATACTTTTTTAAATGCATTACCGGCTAAAGCTAATCCCCACAACATTCTTTCATGTTCTGGGCGGTATTCTTGCATCACATCTGTTAGCTGATAGTTCATGTCCGTCTGAACGCGCAGCGCTGCGGCTTTCTTCTCTGCCGTTTCTTTACCAACAATCTCTGTTTTAACTGGACCCATCGCAGGGAAAGTAGCCATCATTGTTTCTGCTTGAAACTTAACAACTGCTTCAGCTAACATCGGATGATAAACGCCACATGCACCTTCCCAAGGCTCAGCTCTTTCTTCTATCTTCAGTCCTAATAGTTCTAGACCATCTACATATGTCTGTATCCAATCTTTACGAGCAGCGACGTCAGACTCAAAATCTTCTAGTAGCTCACTAGCTAGTCCTGCTAATACAGACTCAGGAATATATTCGGCTAAATTATCACTAAACCCTTCTTCATCATCTTTACCCATATGTATGGAAAGATCGCCGACATTTATATCTACTGCTTCAGGATCCTCAATCTCAATCTCTAAATCAGGTTCTTCATCGTCGCCCATTAACTGTTCAATTCCTTGGGGTGCTTGATATAGTGCTTTATCTATTGCCATAATTTGTCCTTAGTAGTACGCTGCCTTTTTACGATACTTATATAGCATATCGTCTTCTGGTTCGTCATTTGGTAGACGAATAAATCCACCCTGTCTAAACCTTAACAGAGCTAATGTAGTAGAGTCTACCAGATCGTCATTGGCTCCGCTAGGAAAATCATTACATTCTTCTATTACGTCCTTCGCCCACCGGTGTTGCGGCGCCCAGACAACTCCACCCGAAAACAAGTCTGAAATAGCATTAACGCGCGCGATCTTATCTTGACCCTTGCCTGGTGTGAACTCCCCAACCGGTATTCCCATACGACGGAGCTCCTGATAAAGCGCAGCCCCGTTGGACTTTTTTTCAACCATGAACGCATCCGGTTGCCATTCTTTATACTCCTCAAGTACAAGCTTCTTGAGTTCCGGAAACTCCAGGCGTTTTTTGATTGCATTGAGGAGAATAATATTGTAATTATTGACTTCTTCGTTGAAGAAAACGCCCCACGTCGTAAGCGCATTGTAGTCCGCACGATTGTTAGCCTCCTGAGCCGCGTCAAGCGACATGATAATAAACTCACATGGTGGAGGATGGTCGTTATCCCACACGTTCCACCACTCTCTTTTTATTAAAGCACCTTCTTCTGATACTGGATTTTGCATATATTGTGCGTTCCAATACCTTATATCTAATGCGGCTTTCTTTGCATATAATTCTTCAACAGGCCAAAACTCGGGCCAAAGAGCTTCGCCATCATCTTTAATTGCAGGAAATTCAACGAGCTCCCAGCGATCTACCCCATCTTCACGATCCATTTGGGTAATAATCTGCCCTGTCAAGTCCAGTTTGGACCACCTCGTCATTACAACAATAATAGCGCCGCCAGGCATAAGACGCTGCAAAGGACCAGACTGAAACCATTCCCATGCGGGTAAGAATACTTCCGGTTTTCCAGTCTTGGCATCTTGCTCAGAATGAGGGTCATCAATAATAAACAGATCGGCACCCCGACCAGCCAAAGCGCCACCGACACCAATAGCAAAGTATTCACCATTAAAGTTTGTTCCCCATCGTGATGCTGATTTACTGTCAGCTTGCAGTTCTACTTGCGGAAAAATGTTTTTATAGTTGTCAGCACCAACGAGGTTTCTAACACGACGACCAAAGTTAACAGCAAGATCCGCTGTGTGCGAAGCCATGATGACTTTTTTATGGGGAAACTTTCCGAGAAACCACGCTGGCGCGAGGTAGGATATGAGCTCAGACTTACCGTGTCGTGGAGCAATATTAACAATGACGCGTTTTTTCTTTCCCGCAGCAATGTCTTCAAAAATCTGAGCCAGTTTGAGATGGTGAGGCCCGACTTTGTAGCCTGGGTACACATGTTTAATAAAGTCCAGAAAGGATAACTTTCCTCGTTCTTGTGTGAGAAATTCGTCATGTTTTTCTAACAAATCCTTTGCTTTTAACTTAATATTAGCTGGAATATTGGGGTTTGTAACTACTTCCCTAAGCTTAAATAAGTGTTCAGGAGTCAATTTGTTCATTATCCACAATCACTTTAGCTTCTACATCTATATATTTACCTTCAATCTGGTCTAAAAGAGTCAATAATTCGTTTTCAACTTCTTCTATAGACTGAATCTTATGAGTAATCTCTGTTCTTTTCTTAAATGCATCGACTCCATCCACGTCGCCTAACGCGCGAAGGGCAGCAACTTTGGTTTTTACGTCGGTAGCAGCCTCAACTGAACTTACTAATTGGTTTACTACGTAAGTTTTTAGCTCAGAAAGCTCATCAACGATAGAAACATTCATTTGCGCAACCATCCCAGCCAGCATCGCAAGTGTTTCATTAGGATATTGGTTGAAATTAGGTCTAATTCTAGGATTCTCAGCCATTTCACGTGCTAATTGTTTAGCTTCGTTGGCATTATCCTGTGTAGGAGAGATAGGTTGACCAGTCAAATCAGAAAAAAGACGTATTACATTAGCCCGCATGTTTAGTTCTTCTTGGGGCGACAGCATAGGGAACGCTTCGTTGGCGTTCTTTGGTAGAGGAATATTCTCTTCGATCTCGGGAATTAAAAAATCCATGTCTGCCCTATCAGTTTTGTCTAGTATATAACATTTTCTTATGATTAGTAAAAATTATTTTTACATATTGGCACTTAGGTACCATCAAGGGGGGTCATTCTATATTCAGGAATTAAGAACGGCTAGGGAAAAACAGTAAGGGGGGTGGGGTATGCGGT
>Ga0316217_10007692_pt1 | contig 10187 bp, 10 predicted proteins | sample 1anoAmetaG_FD_203633 | JGI IMG/M metagenome (GOLD analysis project Ga0316217, IMG submission 203633) | Freshwater microbial communities from Trout Bog Lake, Wisconsin, USA - 1anoA | ecosystem: Environmental > Aquatic > Freshwater > Lake > Hypolimnion/Profundal zone | place: USA: Wisconsin... | reverse complement strand
TTCGGTTTGATGAGCTCTCATTGACTCTTTGATATAACGTACCATGTCTTCGTATCTCTCGGCTTGCTCAGCAATCCTCGCCATATTAAGTGCTTATTTGCTCATTATTATTATTTAAATGAATTCAGAATGCCAGAACATTAATTGTATGTTGTAAACACAAAAACTAGCGCAACTGCTTTAAAGCGAAAGGAAAAACCATTTACTTGAAGTGAGGCAGATTGAGTAATCTTTGGAACTATTCGCGAAAACAAAGAGAGAGGAATCTGCTAATCTACAGATGATAGCTGACAAATTGACTTTTAAGGTATAAAAGTACAAGAGTAGATGTTGCAACTTGAATGATCGAATAAAATAAGAAAACTAAATCATCAAGTCCTTGACTTCCAAAATTTCTTCTCTTGAAGCTCTTCTCAAGGAAAGCAGAGATTAGGTTGATAGACAAAAAACGATTGAGTTTGACCAAAATAAGATTATTAGTGGGCTAAAGCAGACGATAATATTACTTTAGTCTCAAATCAAGTAGCTTTCTTTGAAAATCAATCTTCAAGCTAAGGAAATTTAAAATTTATGCACTTAACTTGCAAATAAAACTGATATGTAAAATAGGTTCCGAAATGCTGAATTTATATCTGAGGAGCAATATCAGAGATAGACGGCTTTGTTGAGAGAAACTCTGAAGCTTGAACTCAACAAAAGCACATCTGATTTGTTCAGCTTTCCTTCTCCTAGGAAAGAAATAGAATTTGTGCAAGAAAGAAAGCCTTTGATGTAGCCTGAATAAAACAAGTACTAAAATTAGCTAAGAATGCTTGCAAATACTTTATAGTATGGTGCCTCTTATGTAGCTATAGCCTAATTGCCTTAGTTGAGTTTGAAATAAACTCAATATATTTTAGGCTTTTTCAAAAAATTGATCACCAAAAACAGCTAAAACTAGGAACAGATAGCAAAGCTTCAATAAACCAACCAAAGCCTAATCTAAACTCTGAGAAGCAAACTGTCTGAGATGGAAGAAAATATAGTCTAACAACAAAAATTCACAAATAACATGAGCACTCAAACACCCTATAATGATGTCATAGATCAGTTGCATCAAACAAATTCTTTTCTGAGAATAAAAATGCTGGAGTTGTCAGAGTTCATAGGAAATTCGGTTCACTTTTCAGCCTATTTGTATCACTTAAGCGCTTATTAGAGATAGAAAATGAGATATTACAAAAGGCATGGAAAATTGAAGAAGAAGCTGGGTATAGATTCGAAAAAGACATTCAAGCAGATAGCTTTAGGTGTGTTATTTATTGAGTATTTGTCTAAAAAAGCAAGAAAAACAAAAAACAGGATGTAAACAATGAATCTAAAATAAAATATAAATGTAGCAGATGGTAGGCTATAATTACTATTGCTTAAATGTTTATCTCTGAAGCAGTTTTATTAGAGAAAGAACCCTGTGATCTAAAGGCTACTGAAATAAAAAGCGAAAATAAACTCACAAAACATTTTGGGTACTTTCGGGCAAATGGTACAATAAGAAACTATTGGTATTTCATTGTCCAAAGATCATCAATTAGACACTGATGTATTTAAAACCAATCAACTCTGATCATTATACTAATACTTTTGTTTATGAACTCACTCTAATCAATGAAATCATTGCATTTCTTCCGGATTGTTCACAAAAGCACATAAATATGGTTTTTTTCCTGCTTCCTTCATCACCACCCAAAAGCTTTCATTCAAAATGATCAATCTTTTTTACTATGGCAGTTCTGCACAGCGAAAAGCTATTATTTTAGCTTAGTTCTATACTCTTGCTCCATTCTAGTCAATACTAAGCTTAATTACTTCGGCCATATTGCGAATGAAGTATTCTTTTAGCTCCTCATTTGCAAATTTGAGCCCTATTAGCTCTGTGTATTCTCTTTTAACATCAAAGCTGATGACAGGCATTTAGAAGACATCATTTTTCTTCAGAGGCTAAGGTTTCTACTTGACTGCGCTAATGCTGACTCTTATTGCTTACTAAACTGACTGAATCTTATGATTTTTTATCAGGAATAAACTGTCTTTTTTATCTCTTCCTTTGATTTATACCACGAAATCTGCTTAGTCCGCGTAGTGGTGGACTAATACCTGTTTTTTCTGCTCAGCATTCTTTCCATAAAACGATCTCACTTCTTTCCCATTGAATTTGAACTCTTTTTCCTTATTTGCTTAGAACTTGACTTCGAATTGGATTTATTTAAACAAATAAGCATAAGCTATGATGTCTGTGTCGCATAGTTTATCTTACAAAGGCGAGATAGTCTTTTTTGGAAATTTAGCTTTGACTTCATTGTTGATTGTATCGACTGTAGCTTGGCCATAACCACTTTTTATGTAGATACAGTTATTATCAATATCTTTCTCCGTAAATAGCCTTTTGTTTAGGTTGTTGATGATTTCCAAAGAAGTTTTTTGAGTAGTAGCCAATAAAATTGGTTTGTCAGATGCAAATTTTTTGCTAAGCTCATTCCAAGCTAATTGCATGGCAGCAGCCCAAACGATGTTTCCTGATTTCGTTTGAAAAGAGTTGCAAGAAAGGTCTTTAAGGTCTAAACTTTTTTAATTGCCCATGAACCAAAATATCTTTTCAAAAGATATAAATCCAAATAGTTTATAAAGAGTAAGCACAACGGTTTATGAAAGGATATGAAGAATGTTTAAAAGAAAAAGAATCATTTGGCTGAACTTCTACTGATTTTCTTTCTTGTTATTCCTATCTTGCTTCGAAAATCTTCCCTCAGCCTTTTCATCGTCTTTTTAAAAGACATATCCTAATTACCTAAACCTTTCTGCTATTCCTCATGCACGTTTCTATAAATGGAACTATTCTACAAATTGTGGTGGGCATCCTTTTACTCCTGCTTCTCCTGCTTCATATTCAGCTCTTTATCCAAAAATTCATTGATGAATATATTTTTAGGCTACTAAATGTTATCTATGTCATCTCGGATTGACAAGTTGTTTCTCTTTTTGACGTATTCGTCTTTCGAAAGTAGCTCTTTGGCTATTTGTCTCTTCTTTTTGGTTTTTCGCAACTTTTTAGCTAGTGCATCTTTGCATCTTATTATATTTTCTTTCATAACGTAAAAGGTTCTAAGGGCTGCAAAGAAAATAGAGCACACTAAGAGTCCTAGCATTCCGTATACTAGTACAACGAATAAACTTTACGGAATAGTATAGAACCTACAAATTACAGGCAAAGCAAGGGCATAGCACTATGTAAATACACAGCAAATCACCCCAATATTATCCAAAGCCCTTTCGTATACACGTATTACGATGCTTATCAGCAGATAAACCAGCTAAACCAAAGCCAAAACGAACAGAAGTTTGCTGTAGGTAAAGTTTATTCCAAGTTGAATTACTACAGTGATAATTATTAGCCTGAAGATGAACCAGTTGATATACCATTTTTTAGCGTATTCTTCACTTACTAGCTTGGCTATCCCCTAGCTTTAGAGAATGAAACTTCCGAATACCTCGAAACCAAGCACTAAAGCCAAAGCTGTCCAAGCGAAGAATTAGGCTATCCCATTTAGAATCAGAGTAAATTTGCCTTGAAGAGTCCCACAGAAATTGAAATTCTGAATGTAGCCAGAGATAAATATCACAAGGAAAAACGCTGCTACCGCTGGAAAGGCAAATGAACGGTAAGCCAGCTTTAGCAAGTTGAAAGGCCAGCCAGGATTCAAAATTGTCGAGTTGTGACTTACTGTTTAGCCTTAGGAAGTTCTAGGAGGTTCACTCTTTATCTTCAAAATCACTACCAGCACGATTATGATAATAGTAATTATGAGAAGGGATGAGGTCACAAAAAGTGTATTTTAGAGGAAATAGACACTCATTTGAACACGCTTGCTGAAGGGCGCGAACATGTTTTGGGTACTATTTTGATAGAAATAGGACCAATCTCCAGTAACTAGGTTCAGATTTTGCAAAGGGTTCAAATATACAGAAGGCACCTAGTAAAAGCAATTGGAAAGATATACAATTTGACTGCAAATCAGCAACTCTGCCCCTATCAATTTATGGGTCAGACTTAGTCCGAATACTCCCATTATTATGTAGCTGAGGGTTGTGAAGGAAACCTTAAAAGATTTGAGCTGGCTTAGATAATTTGAGATAATCAGAGGATAGGTACTGGAAACTGCATTGAAGGAAAGTTTGGCCTGGGGACTTCTAACTAGACTCCTGTTGAAATCCAGTACGAAATGGCATTCAACACCCTCCATGTCCCGAGTGTAGTCTGCTTTGACCGTTATTATGCCATCTGAGTAGCTCATCTAGGTTGTAACATATGTGGAGTTACAGTCTAAAGTTAAATAATTTGAGTAGTTCATCTTGCTAAAGGCCTTTAGTGCTGGTGAAACGCTAAACTCAAAGATGCCTTAGTTTTGGTCTTAGTTCTTATAGATTTGGCTGAGCGCAACTTTGATCTGACTGCCTATATAGTAGCATTGCGAGGGAGACTGGTCGCTTCCATTCTAACACCGATAAAAATTTTCAACTCTGCAGATTGAAGAGCATCCGTCTCCATCTTCAAGATTCCCATCATCACAGTTGCCTTTAGTAGTATTGAGCAAATAGCCATCCCCACATTGGTCCAAACAGAATGTACCATTATCCACATAATGATCGTTACAGACACAGTTAGTCTTGTTGACGGGAGTGTGCTTGTACCCTGCCGTTATGTTACAAAAGGCACAGTAGACCTGGCCGTCAAGTCCTATCAGAGCGGCTATGCAGTTCTTGATGTCAGAACAAATGTCTCCTATGAGGGTTCCGTGGCGACATTGGCAGTGGTCGTAGACTGGAGTCACGAAAAAGTCTACTGGCTCACAGGCCAGGCACCCCACTTTCTTGTTTGGGTATTGGAAGGGTTGAACACAGCCGGGAATGCTGCTACAAACTCCATTGGTATACTTTCCCACCAAACAATTGCACATTTTGGCATTCGTGCTCAACCCGAAGCCATCTTCGCAAGAGGAGCAAATCTACTGCGTACATTGTGAGCAGTTCCTAAAGAGGTCAGAGCACGGTGTGCAGGTATTATTCGAGACAAAGTACACATAGCTGTCATTTACGCATGATGAGCAGAAGGTGTAATTCACGCAATCGCCACAGTTGGGAATGGCGACTTGACAATCTACACATATGTTGCTGGGAGAGACTACCATTGGGGAGTTGCAGCTCAGGCAGGTCATGCTAACAGATGATGGGGCTGGGCCCAGAGAAGTGGATGAAGCATTGGGCTCAAGGCATGTGGCACAGTTAGTTATTGCAACACCACAGGGGAGGCAGATGGCCAAGGTTTATGAGAGATAGAAAGCATCACTGACGCAGCTGGTGCAGTAGGTCGAGTTATCGCAGGTTTGGCAGTTGGGAAGAGCACTCAAGCAAGGCAGACATACGGTTCCACTGACCAAGTAGTTCACCTGGCATTCGATACAAGTGTAACTATTGGTGCATACCACACAATTGGCTAGCAAGCTGCAAGGTGAGCAGGTGTTGTTGGAAGTTTAAAGATAGTAGCTTACGTTGCATAGTGTGCAGACTGTGCTGCTTGGGCAGGCCAAGCAGTTGGAAAGGGTGGGGGCACTGGAGCACGCAACGCAGCTGCCTGATTGGACGTAGAAGCCTGTAATACATGAAGTGCAGGTATGGGTATCAGTGCAGGTCAAGCAATGGGAGATGTAGTAAGAGCAGGCTTAGCAGCTACCGTTAGCAGCTAGGAAGTAATTTGCAACGCAACCTAAACAAACTGTATCGTTATTACAATCGTCGCATTAGGGTAGAGTTGTGTTGCACGGCGCACACACATCCGTCCCACTCTAAAAGTAGTAGGAGGCTGAGCAGTTGAGGCAAACGGTATCATTGGTACAAATAAGGCAGAAGGGCATTGTGGTGGAGCAAAGTACGCATGAAGTAATGTTGGTGTAGTAGCCTACGCTTAGGCAGGAAAGGCAGTGGGTTTTGCTGGAGCAGTTGTAGCAGCCTGTGATGAATACTGAGCAGAGGGCGCAGAGACTTTGGTTTAGCACGTAGCTGCTGTTGATGCAGGTCATGCAGTAGGTGCTGTTAGTGCAGGTGAGGCAGCCTGGGGAGAGGAGTGGGCAGTAAGCGCATACTGAGGCATTTACTGCGCTTTGGGTTGCGCATGTTTTACAGATCGCATAGGTGAGACAGGTGGTGCAGTTGGTAATTGTGCATGGCCCGCAAACAGAGGTTGTGGGGTTATAGTATTTAGTGGCTGGACAGGTCACTCCGGTAAAGCACATTACGTTGTAGTTGGCGTTAAAACTGTCTCCAGATTGAAGTGGGTTGAGGATATTATTGAAGGGGTAGACAGCACCATTGAAGGTAGGCCCACGGGTGACTTTCAAGCCATAGTTGCCTGATAGCTTGAGAGTACTTAATCCAATCAAGCAGTTTCCGTTGATGGCTGGGGAGCCGGAGGCACCCGAAGTTTTGTAGGTGGTAGCTATATTGAGGTTGGGGTAGGTTGTGAAGGGTGTGTTGGAAGATAGGCTGTAGAAGTTGTAAGGGTAGTTTTGGACGAGCAGTTCCGATTGGTTGACCATTATTATAACGTACCCTATGTTCATGAACTTTTGCAAGTTAGTACTGTCTCTATTAAAACTGACTTGGATAGAAGGCGGGGTACTGCTCTGAAGTTTAGCATTTAATATTTGAGCGATGGGAGGGCTAGTGCCCCACCAGGGCTGAGCTTGCGCATTGTACCAGCTGACAAATGGGTATACCAGGAAATCGTTGGTATTTGCGACAGGTGTAAGGACTGGCAGAAAGGTGTTCTAGCTGCTGGAACCCCACCAAGTATAATAATTGATTGCTGAGCAAGAATATGCTGAGTTATAAAAAAGCTACTTTGGTTGGAAGCCCAAATCCAGGTGTTGGTACTGATGAAGATGATCTATATCTATAGGAGAAGCATATTCATGGATGGGTCCACTGAGATTACTACGTTTTGGGCTGAATTCGTCCCACTTGACAAGTAGACCTTGAAGTTTACTGAGCTCTGCAGTTGGGCGCTGTAGCCGCTGAGGGCTACGTAGCGGGTGTATGTGGCGGTAGAGTAGGAAGTGGGTAGGGCAATGCTGTAGGTTTTAGGAGAGATCCCAGATGTCACAGCTGGGCTGAAGGATGTCTGAAACTGGTCTAAATCAAAAATAACTAACATGCCTTGAAGGGGAAAGCAGCGGCCACTTGCTGCGGGAGAGATAAACAAATCAGAACGATTTTGAGGAAGGAGGCAAAGATGCTAGAGAGATAATGAAGTTTTTCTGGCCTGAGTTGAATATTCATCCGAAATATAATTACGTCGATAATACAAGCAAGTAAGGAATACCGAATTCTGGCGATTTGTAATAAAACAAAAAAAGTATTCTGCCTGTTTCAGGCCGATTCCTGCAGCGAAAAGTTACTAAACATCTCAACGATAAATTGAAATTGTGAATAGCTAGGCAAATAACTTCTATGGTTATAGTTTTGATTTGGGTGGGGGACTTAGAGTACTTTTATCAAAAGTAGCATCCAGTTAATAATTACATACATTACCCCAAAGGTCACACTTTTTGTCTTCATCGAATGAAATTTCAATGGACTACTGCCTGCCTTATCAAAAGCCTTTCCTCTTCACCTTATTATACAAGTGTACATCAAATATATACTCAACTCTAGGTACAGAATAAACGGAGCAGAAACAGGAAGAAGTATTCTCTATAGGTAGTGGAATCAATGTTGATTCCATTCATAGAAAGATACTGCCAAATTGCTCTCACGTAAGTACGTGCCATTTTAGTTAGCTTGAGCATCGATTTTGCAAGGGTTGATGGCTTGATTGCATCGTTTTGATAAATGTGAACTCAATTTATCACTAAAAGGCTGAATATTTGTAACTGAAGACTCTTGATTCATTTTGTTCTGATAGGGCTACTGTTGCAACTCATAAAATTGGCGAATAGTTGTTCAGAGGGATTTCAGCCAAATTGTGGTGCAAATGTGGGCTAATGAGGATTCGGATGATTTCCAACAAAAAGATAGCAATTACAATTATTATGCTATAATAAGTTATAAAAGCTGGAGAGTTGAGGGTGAGTACTGAATCTGTTTGGCGCCCCTCCATAAAACTGTTTCAATAATATTTCTTTAAGGAATTCTTATATCTATGAAGTTTTTTCATTTAATATCCCAAAATGATTCGTCATCCCGACTCAGCAACATCAAACATCTTAACATTTCTCTACCTCTTTCGTGTACCCTCCTCCTCATGTACCGATCATAAGCTGGATGCCGTTTTGTGATAGTAATTATACAAAGATTTCTTAATCAGCTGTCTATGATAGATTTGATCGCAGGTGGGATCGTTCAGTGCAGTTCTAAGAGGAATGGCTTGGCAGTGATGCTTATTTTAAATGGTCAAGTCCAATTATTGAATCGTCTTATTCTGTCTTAATTGGTTGTTGGGTATTATTGATTATGTTTGTGAAGAAGAAGCTGAGGAGGTAGGACTTCATGTTCTAAAACGGATGGTTTTAGCCACTAGTACGTCGCCCGGGATAGCTTCAAATGCAACAATTCCAAATATCTGACTGTGAGGAGTGCTTCATCTTTCTATTCGACGCCGCAGCATGTGTGTACATCGACCAATGCAAGTACTGCACAGTTCTGGTCGGAGCTTGCTAGTCAAGTGTGTTTGTCAGAGACTGTACACACACCAAAGTCATCTGTACCACTCAGCAGTTCAGAGTCAGAGATTGTACCAACTGCCACTTTGCCATCTTCTGCGAAAGTCAGCCCATCATCGAGAGTAGCCACGATATCTCAATAAGTAATTTCCCTCTTTTTGGGTATGGTTAGATGTTGGCTCAAATGCAGGCAGCAAAAATCAACCCTTGGAACAATAACTGGTTCGATGTTTATGACTTTACGCCCAAAAAGTTTAATATGACCAATTTTTAATTGAAGTAACTTGAAACTTCAGATTGGAATGTGATTAAAGCTAGGATCAGATAGAAAATGCAATAAATTGGGGTAAAAGAGAGCGAATGTATCATTCCTCGTGTCGTGGGCAAAGGAAATTCTGGGTCTAATGACTTTGCTGCATTAGTAGCATATCCAGTGCCACCCATCATAGCTAAGGCCTAGTTTTAGGTACTTCAAAGCAAAGTACACAATCTTTGCGACTAATAGATAAAAGCATTGGGACTAAATGTACCCTGTGAGAAAGGAAGAGTAAAGATCTTGTTCCTCAAAATTCTAAAGACTTACCTACCAAGATGGAAAAAAGGTTTGGCCAATATAGTTAAGTAAGTCCTTGAATAGACGAGCTTAGAGCTGTATTAAAATACGGTGTTTGCCCCATTCAAAGATGAGCATTGAAAATGCCTCATTTCAGTGAATGATTCTGTTTTGTAAAACTGTATATGTGTGAAGTTGCAACGGTTAAACGAATGCTCGCTGACTTTTATGCTTTCAGATGACTCTGGTAGCTCAGTTGGTAGAGCAACGGTTCTACACGCCGGAGGCTGTGGGTTCGATTCCCGCCCGGAGTATTTTTATTTAGAGCCAATAAACTCAACTATCATGATAAATTCACTGAGATATTGCTCAATTTTTTTAATAGAGCAAGTTTTATGATAAATTCGGCTTAGCTTTACCATAAATAATATACAAATTTAAGGTCTATTTCTTCAAACGATTCAAGAAGTAATGAAAATCAAATCAAAATTTTTTGGAGAAAGCAAAAAGCACCTGATTCCCCAGTTCTGCCAATTTAGAACTTGAGTAGCTTTCAAGAGCTTGGCTTACAGTATATTCTATTTTGCAGTAAGACTTGACAGCAGCTAGTAGATTCGTATCTTTATCCTCTTATTTGGCTCTATATGCCAAAGTATACAAGATCTTTAGCCCCTGCTCACATACTTAGGGGGATATGGTGAGAAAACTCAATATGTGCTAGATAGTTCCAAGTTAGAACCACTTCCTAATTGTTTATTGCACCTAGGTTAAGGCATAAGTACAGGAGACTGCATACAGAATTATGATAGGAATAGTAGATAGCTTATTGAGTATTAGCTTTTCGTGAATAGCTAGGATTAGTAGTTGAGCAGAAAGGAGTGTAG
>Ga0316217_10007691_pt1 | contig 10188 bp, 9 predicted proteins | sample 1anoAmetaG_FD_203633 | JGI IMG/M metagenome (GOLD analysis project Ga0316217, IMG submission 203633) | Freshwater microbial communities from Trout Bog Lake, Wisconsin, USA - 1anoA | ecosystem: Environmental > Aquatic > Freshwater > Lake > Hypolimnion/Profundal zone | place: USA: Wisconsin... | reverse complement strand
TCCCGGGCAATGCAGGCCCAGTTTTCACCTTCGTCCGAACTGGCGAAAACGGAACCGTTGCTGGAGCCGAAATAGACGCCGGCGGGCGCAAGGCTGTCGGTCGCCATCGCCTGCCGCATCACCCCGAAATAGGCGCCCGATTGCGGCAGGCCGTTCCTCTGCGCGCTCCATGTCCGTCCGCAATCCTCGCTCCGGTATACGGCGGCTTTCGCGTCCGGGGGATAGCGTCCCCGGTCGGCGCCGTTGAGCGGCAGCAGAAACAAAGTGTCGGGGTCGCGCGGGTGCGCCGCGACCGGAAATCCGAAGCTTGAGGGCAGGCCCGCCTCGATGCTCCGCCACGACACGCCGCCGTCGTCGCTGCGATAGGCGCCGCAATGGTTCTGCTGATAAAGCCGATTGGGCATGCCCGGCGCGAGGGTGAGGCCGTGCACGCACTGGCCGTATTCGGGGTAGCGCATGCCTTCAGGCAGGAAATCGGCGCGTGTGCCGGAATTCCTGGGCTCCCACGTCCGCCCGCCGTCTCCGGTATGGAACACGCCGACCGCGGAGATGCCGATCCACAGTTGCATGGGATCGTCGGGGTGGGGGACGATCGTATGTAGGATCAGTCCCGCGCCGCCGGGCATCCAGTGCGGGCGCGAAGGGTGCTTCTGCAGCCCGTCGACCGGGCTCCAGGTCTCGCCTCGATCTCGGCTGAGAAACAGGCCGGCGGGCTCGACGCCGGCGTAAAGGACGCCGTGACCGACGCCGAGGCTCCACGCTGTCTTGATCGGCGTCTCGCCTTCGCCATAGGCGAGGCCGCGGCTGGAATGCGTCCAGCTCTCGCCCAGATCCTCCGATTTCCAGACCGCGGGGCCGAACCATTCATTGCCGCCGGCGCCATAGAGGATCGATGTCGCCGGATCCGCTACGACATGATTGAGCGGCCAATGCTCGCAGAAGGGTCCCCGCACCGTCCAGGCTGCGCGGTCTTCGGCTGAGTGCAGCAGGAAGGCGCCTTTTTTTGTGCCCACGAGGACCAGGACTTTCTTCGACATGGCGGCCTCCCTGATACGCCGAAGGGACACGCGAATGGGAGAAAGAGTCAATATTTCCGCGCGGGAATAGCGCATCGCGACCGCCAGCCGCAGTTCTGTTCGCGGCCCATGCCGATGCGCCCGGGGATGTCTGCGTCGACGACAGCGCGCGGCGCGATTGACCTGCCGGGCCGCTTCGGACGTAGATGCGACATGAGGATCCTTCGTTTTCTGATCGTTTGCGCCGCCGCCGCAGGGCTATCGCGCGCAGCGCTGCGCGCCGATGAGGCGCCGCCGCCGCATGTCGATATGGATCGCATATATGGCGGATGGTACATGATCGCCACGCTGCCCAACTGGTTCGAGAAAGGCATAGTCGCGCCCTACGACGTCTACTCGAAGCGGCCCGATGGCGATTTGCAGGAGGATTTCACCTTCAGGCCGGGCAGCTTCGCGGCAACTCCGAAACATTTCACGGCGCATGACTGGGTTGTGCCGGACACCTACAATTCGCATTGGCGCGTTCAGGTCTTTTGGCCGCTCAACCTGCCGTTTCTCGTGCTCTGGGTCGATCCGCAATATCGCTACGTGATTTTCGGCGAAGAGGATCGCAAGCTCGGCTGGATATTCTCCCGAACGCAGGACGTCCCGACGGCCGATTACGCGCAGCTTCTGCGCCATTTCGATGCGCTCGGCTACGACAGCGGCAAACTGGTCAAATTCGTGCAGCGGCCCGAGCAGATCGGTAAACCGGGCTACTGGAGCGAAGGGATCACGCCTTAGGTCTTTCGGGTCGATAGAGCGCGCTGGGATCGCCGGCCCGCGTCGATGTCCGCCGGTCCGTGCGCGAGCCATGCAACGCCAAAGCTGTCGGCCAGTTCAAGGCCGAAAGCCGCCGACATCGCGGAGGCGAGCCGGCGTTTGTTTGTGACAGGGTCATGATGATAAAATCCGGCCTGGGTATTTGACAAGACAGACGCGAGCATAGCGACGAAAAATCGGCTCTGCGGGCGTCCCGGGGTTCGGAGTCGGCCCATCACGTCCTGCGCCTTCTGATTGCAGGCGGCCGGAACTTCTATTTAAGCGAGTATATCTTGCTTTCGCAGTCATTTTTCTGGCCCGACAAAAATATTGAACCGATCAAAAGGGACAGTTTAAGCTTGAAACGGACAGTGTATAAAAGGTAACCAGACCGGCCTCAGACTCCGCGCGGAGAAACTGGCTCCGATTTCGATAAATTTCGCAGAAGTGAGAGCTTTCCTTGCGTTTGGTCCTCGCTTTCCGTCTTGCTTTGGTTGCTGCAGTTTTGGTTGCGCCGGAGAGCGCCGCCTGGGCTGGCACTTTGCCTGACTTTGACGTTGCCAAATTTTGCAGGGGCGATGAGCAAGGCGAGCAACCACTCGCGATGCTTTCTCAGGAACAATGCAGTCGCATCGAGGGTCTGGCGCGCGAGGAAGCGGATTGGATCGCCAGGAGTTCAAACAAAGACGCTGTGCAGCAATGCGCAAACACTGTCTCCGAACAACCAGAGAGATCCTATCTCGCGCTCTTCTCCTGCCTGTACGCAGCAAATAAGAGCGAGGGCGGCAGCGCGTCCGCCGAGGCTGTCTCCAAAACCCCGGAGCCGATCCAACACGTGCCGGTTCCGACCGCGATTGCGGACGCGAACGTCAGCGCTCCGGCGCTGGCGAACCCGGGCCCGCCTGACGATTCGAGCCCGAGCCTCGGTTCCGCCGCGAACGCCGGTCCCGGCGGGAGCCCGGGTTCCCTCGACATGGCGCCGACCGGATCCGTCGCCGCGACCTCGCGCGCCGGCGAGTCCTCCCAACCCGAATCCTCGGGCGAATCCGGTGCGGCCTCGCCGAGCCATGCCTTCGCTTTCACTCGCGATCTGGGCCTGCATGCGGTCCACTCCGAAGTGAAACAACTGCAGATATTTCTCAATCGACATGGGTTTCCGGTGGCGGCGGATGGGCCCGGATCGGCCGGCAAAGAGGTCGACAACTTTGGCCCGAGCACGAAAGAGGCTCTCAAGAAGTTCCAGCAGGCGCATGCGAAGGAACTTGGCATCAAGGAAGCGAGCGGACATTTCGGCGCATCGACCCGAGACTATATCAACGGCCTCCCGGCGGAGTGAACGGCTCGATGCTGCGGTCGGCGGCCGCGGCGAATGCCAACAGCCGCCGAATTCGGCGCGGACTATCGCCATCCAAAGTTGGGCCTCGCGTGCTGACGAAAGGGCAGACGTGGCCGGAGCCGGACCGCCGCGCCACGCCTTCGTTGTGACAAGCATGCGCGGGCGCGCATAGCTGCGCCGCGTGTGGGCGAACCCAAGGCCGCGACGGCCCAGGCTTGCGACTTGCCGCGCGCCCCGCGCTCGGCGAAACTGCGCGCACATCGCAGGAGCCGGCATGATCGATAGCGTCGTCAACGAGGAACAGCCCAGCGGCGAACTGACGGTTCGCCTGATCGCCATGCCCGCCGACACGAACGCCAACGGCGACATCTTCGGCGGCTGGGTGCTGTCGCAGATGGATCAGGCCGGCGGCATTGCGGCGGTCGAGCGGGCGCAGGGGCGCGTCGCCACGGTTGCGGTCGAAGCCATGACCTTCATCCGGCCGGTGCATATCGGCGACGTGCTCTGCGTCTACACCGAAGTCGCCAAGGTCGGCCGGACCTCGATGAAGATCCACATCGAGGCCTGGGCGCAGCGTTTTCGGACGCATCGGCGCGAAAAGGTGACGGATGCGGTGTTCACGTTCGTCGCCATAGACGAGGCGGGCCGGCCGAGGCCGGTGCCCGCCGCCGAATAGGTTCGGCTCACGGCGCGAAGGTGTTGCAGGAATCCACCTGGCCGCTCTTCAGGCCGGTCGTCAGCCATTGCTGGCGCATCGCCGACGATCCATGGGTGAAGCTGTCCGGCACGGCGTAGCCGCGTGCGGCCGTCTGCAACCGGTCGTCGCCGATGGCTTGCGCAGTGGCGAGAGCCTGCTGAATGTCGGCGCTCGTGAGCTTCCATTCGCCGGCATGGGCCGCGAATACGCCGGCCAGACAATCGGCCATCAGTTCGACGCGCACCGAAATCGCATTGGCCTGCGTGCGCGACACCTGCTGCTTCTGCGCGTCCGTCTGGGCGAGAATGCCGAGCAGATCCTGCACGTGGTGGCCGATTTCGTGCGCGATGACATAGGCGTCGGCGAAATCGCCGCCGCCGCCGTAACGCGTCTTCATGTCGTCGAAGAACGACATGTCGAGATAGACCTTCTTGTCCACCGGGCAATAAAACGGACCCATCGCCGATTGCGCGCCGCCGCAGCCCGACTGGGTCGAGCCGGTGTAGAGCACGAGCTTGGGATCGGTGTAGGCGACGCCCTTCTGTTCGGGCAGGATTTTCGACCAGACGGCTTCGGTCTCGCCCAGGACATGGCGCACGAAATTCGTCGAGCTGTCGTTGGCGGGAACCACGCGCGCCGGCGCCGGCGCGCTCATGGTCTGCCCGCCGCCCGAGCCGGCCAGAATTTGCGCGCCGCCAAGCAGGATCGACGGGTTGATTCCGGTGAAATAGCTGATGATCAGCACGATCACGATGGCGCCGATGCCGAGCCCGCCGGTTCCGCCGCCCGCTATCGCCGTGCCGCCGCCCTCGCCGCGGCGGTCCTCGATGTTCGACGATTCCGGACTGTTTTGCCAATCCATGGAGGCCTCCCGGCGCAAGCTGTGGTCGCAGTGCCTCTCTAGCAAAGCCGCGACGGGCCGCCTAGCTCGGTTACGCCTTTCTTAAGCGTTGCGCCGTAACTTCGATCTCCAACCTCCCCGAAGTTCGCGCCATGTCGTCGCCTGTGTATTCCCTGATTGTTCCGATCTACAACGAAGAGGCGGTGTTGCCTCTGCTGCTGCGCCGACTCGACGCTCTGCTCGACAGTCTCGATGGACCGGCCGAAGCGATCTTTGTCGACGACGGTTCGAAGGACACGAGTCCCATCGTCTGCGAGGCGAAGGCGCGCGCGGACGCGCGCTACCGCTTCATCAAACTCGCGCGCAATTTCGGTCATCAGATCGCCATCACCACCGGCATGGAACATGCGCGCGGCGAGGCGGTCATCGTCATGGACGCCGATCTGCAGGACCCGCCCGAGGTCGTGCGCGACATGATCGCGAAATGGCGCGAAGGCCACGAGATCGTTTATGCCGAACGCCTCTCCCGCGAGGGCGAGAGCGCCTTCAAGCGCGTCACGGCGGATCTGTTCTATCGCCTCATCGGCAAGCTGAGCGATGTCGAGATCCCGCGAAATGTCGGCGACTTCCGGCTTGTCGACCGGCGCGCGCTCGACGCCTTTCTCGCCATGCCGGAGCGCGAGCGCTTCGTGCGCGGCATGTTCGCCTGGATCGGCTTCCGGCAGGCCGTCGTGACATTCCATCGTCCGCCGCGCGCCGCCGGCGAGACCAAATATTCGCTCGCCAAGATGGCGCGGCTGGCCGCCAACGGGCTGGTGTCGTTCTCCGACGCCCCGCTGCGGCTGGCGCTGTGGGCCGGTTTGGGGGTCTCCGCCATGGCGGGCCTCTATGGCGTCTGGGTCATCACCATGTCGCTTTCGAGCGCGGCTGGAGCTCCATCGTCGTCCTCGTGACGTTTCTGGGCGGCGCCAACATGCTGATGACGGGCATTCTCGGCGTCTATGTCGGGCGCATCTATTCCGAGGTCAAACAACGCCCGCTCTATGTCGTCGAACGGCGCGTCGGCTTCGAGCCCGCCGAGGCGCGCACGCCCGTCGCGGCGCTCTCGCGCCGCGTCGGCGCCTGACGGGAAGGCGAGCCGCATGTCCCTGGCGTTGCGTTCGGCCTCAGACTCCGGGCAGGCGCGGACCACTGTCGCCGCCTGGGTTTCCGCCCGTCCCGCTTTGGCGCTCGTCTGCGTTTTCGCGCTCGTCTGGCAGATCCGCATCGGCCTGTGGGGCGACGTCTCCTGGTTGATCACCGCCGACGAGCGTTGGCTCGACGGCGCGCGTCCCTATCGCGATTTTCTCGAAATGAACCTGCCGGCCTCGCTATGGCTTTACCTGCCGGCCGTGCGGGCCGCGCGCGCGCTCGATCTGCGGCCGGAATTCGCCGTCGCCCTGTTCGGATTTATGCTGACGGGCGCCGCGCTGGCGCTGAGCGCCGCGATCGCGCGCGTAGAGCCGGCGCCGGGACGCCGGGGCGCGTTATCCGAGGCCGCGATCGGTTTCGCCTTTCTGGCGCTGCCCGGCGACGCCTTCATGGAGCGTGACACCATGGCGGCCGTGTTCGGGCTGCCCTTCGTCGCGGCCGCCGCCGTCCGCGCGACAGGCCGCGAAGTTCCGCGGGCGCAAGCGCTGGCGGCGGGCCTGGGCGTCGGGCTGATGGTCTGCCTGAAGCCGCCCTTCGCCCCGATTGCGCTGCTGGCGGCGCTGCCGGCGATGTTTCGATGCGGCCCCGGCGTCTGGCTGCGCAAGCCGGAGTTCTATGTCGCGGCCCTGCTGTTCGGGCTTTACACGCTCGTCGTCGCGGCCGCCTTTCCCGATTATGCGCTGAATGTTCTGCCGGCCGCCGTCGCGGTCTATCTGCCCATCCGCGAGAGCGCCGTCGAATTGCTCGGGAGTCCGGGCGCTCTGGCGGCGCTCGCCTTCCTGCTCTGCGGCGCCTATGCGGCGCGCGAGCGTCTCGCCGAGCCGACGCTCGCCGTCGCCGGGTTCGCCGCGCTGGGCGCCGGGCTCGGCTATTTCGCGCAGGGCAAGGGCTGGCTCTATCAGGCCTATCCCGCCATCGCCTATGGCGTCGTCTTCGCCGCCCTGGCGATGGAAGACGGCCGGGCGACGGCGCGCGCGCTGATCGCGCCGGCCGCCGTGGCGCTCGTAGCGTTCGGGGTCGCGGCGCTGGCCGGCGGCTGGGCGCTCGGCGTCGTCGTGGGCTTCATCGCCGGCGTGGCGGCGCAGCGCGCCTTCCGTGCGCAAGCGGCGATGCGGCCGCTCTCGGCGGCGCTGTTGGGGGCGACCCTTGCGCTGTTCTGTCCCCGCGACATTCCCGACGATGCGATCTCCCGCGCCCTGGTCCGATTGGGGCCACATCCCACGCTCGTCGGCGTCACCGAAAGTTTTGGCTTTGCGCATCCGCGCGCGCGCCGCCTCGGCGCCGTCTGGGTGCAGAGCGCGCCCACCCTGCTCATCGCCGCCGGCGCCCGGCTGCTCATCGACCAGCACCCCGGCGACGACGCGCTGAAAGCCCGTCTGCAGCCCTTCATCGACGCCGAAAAGGCCAGGCTCGTCGAGGACATCGTGAGCCGCCGCCCGGATGCGCTGCTGGTCGGCCCGCTCGGGACGCGCTTTCACGACGCTATATGGAACGATCCCGAAGTCGCGGCGGCGCGAAGGAACTATCGGCTCGCCGCGCGCAATGTCCCGCCCGAGGGCTCGGGCGAACTGTGGGTGCGTGAGGATCTCGCCGCCCGCGTGGGACCGGGGGCGGGACCTTGAGCGCGCTCGCCTCCGCCTCCGTCCTGGCTGCGCCGGCCGCCGCGACCGCCGGCTGGCGCCGCTTCGCCGTGGTCGTTGCGCCGATCCTCGCCATCGCGATCTTGCAGCAGGTCGTGTTCGGCGCCTTTGGCGACATTTCCTGGCTGATCACCGTCTGCGAAGGCTGGCTCGACGGGCGCACGCCCTATGTCGACATGATCGAGACCAACCCGCCGGCCGCCATCCTGATCTATATGCCGCCGGTCGCGCTCGCGCGCCTGCTGCATCTTCAGCCGGAGGCGGTCGTGGCCGCCTATGGTCTCCTCCTCGCCTGCGGCGCGCTCGCCTATGTCGCCGATGCGCTGGCGCGCGCGCGGCTGGCGCCGGCGGACAGGGATGGCTGGCTGCGCATCGGCGCCGCCGCCTTGCTCGTGCTGCCGGGGCGCACGTTCGACGAGCGGGATTTCTTCGCGCTGTTGTTCGGTCTGCCCTTCATCGCCCTGTGGGCTGCGCGCGCGAACGGGGCGCGTCCGGAGATCTGGCGCGTCGCGCTCGGCGGCGCAAGTCTGGCGGCGATGATTGCGCTGAAGCCGCCCTATGGCGCGATCGCGCTGGCGCTCGCGCCTTACCTCATATCGCGCACGGGGCTCGGCCGCGCCCTGCTGGCCTTCGAGGCCTATATCGCCGCCGCGCTGCTCGCGGCCTATGTCTTCGGGACGATCCACGCCTTCCCCGCCTATTTTCACGATGTCCTGCCGACGGTCATGCAGGCTTACATCCCGGTGCGCGAAAGCGCGGTGGAATTGATCTCCAACGCGGGCGTCGTGGCGACGCTGGCGCTGGGCGGGCTTGCTCTCGGGCTCGCCAGTTCACAGCTCGCCGGCTCGCGGGTCGACAGCCCGCTCGTGGCGGTTCCTGCGCTGGCGTCGCTGGGCGCGCTGGCGGCGTTCTTCGTGCAGGGCAAGGGCTGGCTCTATCACGTCTATCCCGCCATCGCGCTGATGATGCTGGCGCTGGCGGGCGCGGCGCCGTCGCGCGCGCAGGACGGCCCGGGATGGCGGGCCGCTGCGGCGATCGCGACGACGACCCTGCTGTTCGTCGCCGCCTTCGATCTTTCGCCACTGCCGACGGCGATCCTGCTGGCGCTCGGCGTCCATCTCGCGCTGCCGCAACCGATCGAGGAGCGGCGGACGCTGCGATTGCTGTTGCTCGCCTCGGGCGGCCTGATCGGCGCCGCCTGCGGCTTCTACAGTCTGTCCTTTCCCGGACCGACCCGCGCCTTCGTCGACGCCGTGCGGGCGCTCGGGCCGCATCCGCGCATCGCCACGCTCGGCGAGGGGCTCGGCATCGGCTTTCCGCTCACCCGCAATGTCGCCGGCGTCTGGACGATGCGCGCCCAGGGATTGCTGATGAGCGCCGGCGCCCGGCGCCTGCATGACATGCATCCGCGCGATCTCGACCTCGCCGACCGGCTCGACGCCGTCATCGCGCAAGACGTAAAAACCGCCGCCGAGGACATCCTGCGCGAGAAACCCGACGCGCTGCTGATCAGCCGCGCCGGGCCGCGCTTCCACGCCTGGCTGCTGGCGGAGCCGTCGCTGGCCGCGGCGCGCGCGCATTATCTCTTTATCGCCGGCAACGCGAACCCGGCCTGGCCGGTGGACCTCTATGTCCGCGAGGACAAGGTCGGGCTGCGCGGGACGGCGCCGTAGGGCGACGCGCGGCGTGCGCCCCGCGCTTTAGCGCCATGACTTCAGTGGAGCTGTTTGGGCGCGTCGGCGCCGCGCGCGAGTTCGATCTGCGAGATCGCCACGAGGATCTCGGCGCGCGATTTGAGATCGTCGGCTTCCAGCAACGCCTGCTTTTCCTTGGCGCCGTAGGGGCTCATCATCGAGAGCGCGTTGACGAGGGCCTCGTTGTCGGCCTTCTCGACATCGTCCCAATCCACCTTGAGATCGTTGACGCGCGCGAATTCGCGCAAGGCCGCGATCAGGCTCTGCCGATCGACCTCCTTCTCGCCCGCGCCTTCGAGGAAGTCCCGGGCGAAATCGCCATAGTCCGCCCGCGCGATGCGGTAGGGCGTGACGCTGCGCAGTTCTTCCTGAATGCGGAAGCGCGCCACGCCCGTCAGCGTGAGGAAGCAGCGGCCGTCGCCGATCTCGGCATATTGCACGATGCGGCCGGCGCAACCGACGCCATAGAGTTCCGGCGCCGCGCCGATGGCGTCCTCGCCCGCCGTCGGCTGAATCATGCCGATCAGCCGGTCGCCGCTCAGCGCGTCGTCGAGCATGGCGAGGTAGCGCGGCTCGAACAGCGTGAGCTGGATGGGCCGGCGCGGCAGCAGCAGCGCGCCCGCTACCGGAAACAGCGGCAGTGAAAGCGGCATATCCTGCGGCGACTGATAAACGCGGTTGAGCTTCATCTTGCGTCCCCGGAGCGAGGCTTGCGTTCAGAACCAGATCGACGACAGCTTGCGGCGGGCCGTCACGGTGGCGGCGTCCATCAGGCCCCACGCCTCGAAGAACTGCAGCAACTGCTTGCGCGCGGCGTCGTCGTTCCAGCGGCGGTCGCGCCTGATGATGTCGAGCAGCGCGTTGGCCGCGCCGTCGCGATCGCCCCGCCCGTTGAGCGCCACGGCGAGATCGAAACGGGCGTGGTGATCGTCCGGGTTGGCGGCGAGCGCCGCCTCCAGCGCAGCGGTGTCG
>Ga0316217_10007689_pt1 | contig 10189 bp, 11 predicted proteins | sample 1anoAmetaG_FD_203633 | JGI IMG/M metagenome (GOLD analysis project Ga0316217, IMG submission 203633) | Freshwater microbial communities from Trout Bog Lake, Wisconsin, USA - 1anoA | ecosystem: Environmental > Aquatic > Freshwater > Lake > Hypolimnion/Profundal zone | place: USA: Wisconsin... | reverse complement strand
TTCAAGATGATTGCGTCGTTTTAGAAATAATTTATATTATCCGGACTTCCCTTGCGGGGTTTCCATGGTCCGGGGCTTGGCCCTTGCATTGTCCACCGTGCTGCCCGGATTCATCCGGCTCGGCGCCGGCGGCCCCCCGCCCGCGCCCCGGCCGCCGGGTCCGCGGATCACCCTGGACGCCCCGGCGGGCTTCCTGTCGGCCGGCGCTATCCTCGCCGCCGGGGTGACCGGCCCGGGGCAGGACCCGGCGGCCGGCTGGGTCTGGTCGATCCGCGGCGGGACCCTGCTGCTGACCGCCGCGGCGGGCCCGGGGAGCGCGCCGGCCGGGTGCGCGTTCACCGTGCTGCCGCCGCCCCGCGCCGAGCTGTTCGCTCCCAACCGGGTCCACGTGGGCGACAGTTTTCCGGTCACCATGCCGGTGCCCGATATCTGCGCCCACGTATGGGGCCCGGTCACCGGGGCCGGGACCGCGCAGCCCTCAGACTTCCGGGGCAGCGCCATCGCGGTGTCCGCGGCAGCCCCCGGGACCATCCAGATCATGGGCGCGGTGGAGGATCTGGCGGGGGCCCAGGATACCGCCATGGCCCGGGTCGAGGTGGTCCAGGGCGACTTCGCCAACCCCGGCGGGGTGCTGGCGGAATGGGGCCGGGCCACGGCGGTGCGGCTGCCTTCGGGGCGGGTGCTGGTGGTGGGGGAAGGCCGGGCGGCCAGTCTGTTCGATCCGGTCAGCAATGCCTGGCGGAGCGCCGCCCCGCTCCTGACCGCCCACGGCAAGTGGCATGGGGAGACGCTGCTGGCCGATGGCAAGGTGCTGGTGACCGGGGGCGAGGACAGCCAGGGCGGCGTGCTGGACGCCACGGAAAGCTACGACCCGGCCAGCGACCGGTGGAGCGCGGGCGGCCCGCTGTTCCAGGCCCGGTCCGGACACAGCGCCACACTCCTGGCCGACGGCACGGTCCTGGTGACCGGCGGGAACGATGGCCGGGGCGGGGTGCTGGCCGATCCGGAGCGCTTCGACCCGGAAACCGGACGCTGGAGCCGGGTCGCCCCGGAAGGGCCGGCGCCCCCCGCGGCCCGCAGCCAGCACACGGCCACCCTGCTGGCGGACGGGACGGTGCTGATCGCCGGGGGGGCGGATGCCGCCGGCCTCAACCTCCGGAGCGCGGAACGCTACGATCCGGCGGATGGCAGCTGGGGGCCGGCGGCCCCGCTCAAGGTACCCCGGGGCATGCACAGCGCCACCCTGCTGGAGCGTGACGGCAGCGTGCTGGTGGCGGGCGGCTGGAATGGCGACCGGGCGCTGGCCAGCGCCGAGCGCTACGATCCGCTGCGCGACACCTGGACCGCCGCCGCCCCCATGGGCACCGCCCGGGCCGCCCACGGCGCGGCCGCGCTGGCCGACGGGCGGGTGCTGGTCGCGGGCGGGGCGGGCGAGGCCGGCGCGCTGGGCGACTCCGAACGGTACGATCCGGGCAGCGGCCCGGGCCAGGGGGACGGTTGGAGCGCCCAGGCGCCGCTCCTGTTGCCCAGGACTGAACCCAGCCTGGTCGCCCTGGCCGACGGCCGGGCGCTGCTGGCCTGCGGCCGGAGCCTGGGGAGCGGTCTGGGCTCCCCGGAGCTGTTCAGCCCGTGGAACGGGACCTGGACCCCAGCCGGCGGCGGCGACGCCCTGGCCCGGTCCGGGTTCACCGCCACCCTGCTCGACGACGGCACGGTGCTCTACGCCGGCGGCTCCGGAGCGGCCCCGGCCACCGCCTCGGCCCAGCGCTTCGACCCCGCCGCCGGCACCTGGGCCACCGGCGCTCCGCTCGCCACCGCCCGGTTCGGCCACACGGCCACCCTGCTGACCGACGGCACCGTCCTGGTGGCGGGCGGGGTGGACAACGGGTCCCGGGTCGTGGCCGGGGCTGAGCGCTACGACCCGCTCGGCGACCGCTGGAGCGACGCCGGCGCCCTGGCCGGGGGCCGCGCCCTGCACTGCGCGGTCCCGCTGGCGGACAACCAGGCGCTGGTGGTGGGCGGGGTGGCGGGGGAGGATTTCGCCCCCACCGCCACCGCCGAACGGTACGACGGGTCCCAGTGGCAGGAGGCCCCGCCCATGGCCGCGGCTCGCTATGCCGCCACCGCCACGGTCCTGGCCGACGGGACGGTGCTGGTGGCGGGCGGATTCGACGCTTCCGGGGCCGCCCTGGCCGGGGCTGAACGCTTCGACCCGGCGGCCGGCGCCTGGCGGCCCCCGCCGGCGCCCATGGCGCTCCCCAGGGCGTACCATACGGCCACCCTGCTGGGCGACGGCAGGGTGCTGGTGGTCGGCGGCTTCGCCGCCGGCGCCGCCACCGCGAGCGTCGAGCGGTTCGATCCGGCCAGCAACACCTGGACTCCGGCCGCGCGGCTCAGGACGCCCCGGGGCGGCCACACCGCCACCCTGGTCGACGGCAAGGTGCTGGTGACCGGCGGCGTCGGCGACGGCCAGCCGCTGGCCAGCGCGGAACGCTACGATCCCGCCCTGGACACCTGGACCGAGGCCGGGACCCTGGACGCGCCCAGGGAAGGCCACACGGCCACCCTGCTCCAGGATGGGGCCACGGTGGCGGTGTTCGGTGGCGACCCGCTCCAGGCCAACCTGGAGATCTGGAAGTAGCTGTTTGCGTGCGGCCGCTCAGCGGCCGGCCGCTATGCGCATGGCCTTGAGCTCGGCGATCCGGGCCGAGGGCGCGTGCTGCCGGGCCGCCGCGTAGAAGGTGAACCGGTCCAGGAGCAGGGCCGCCGCCAGGCAACCGGTGGCCGCGGCGGTCCGGCCCGCGAACCCGAAGCCCAGGGCCGCGACCGTGGCCAGGACCCGTGGCGCGAACCCGGCCTCCACCGCGCCGCCCAGGGCCGGAAACGCCGCGGCCAGTCCTGGCCAGGCGGCCCGGTGCAGCCGGCGGCGGAGCGCGACGAGCAGGAGGTCCAGGGCGCCGATGGCCAGCAGGACGGGGAACCGGCGTCCGGCCGCAGCCCCCAGCGCCACCACGACGACCAGGGGCGCCAGGGCGTTCGGCCAGGCGCGCCAGAACGGCTGCGCCTCGAGGGCGTACAGCCGGACGATGGCCCAGGCCAAGGCGAGCCCGAACAGGGCGGCCGGCCAGGCCAGACCGGCACCCGCCGCGCGGGCGGCCAGGGCCGCTCCGAACAGCGCGGACAGCAGGGCTTCCCGGCTGATCCAGGAGTGGCCCAGTCCGCGCAGGGACCGGTGCGCCCGGGCCTTGCGCCCCAGGTGCAGGAAGGAGGCCGCCCCGCCGGCGATGACCAGCGCCAGGGCCGGCCGGGTGAGCCACGGGGGGCCGCCCAGGGCCGCGCCCAGCGCCAGGCCCGCCGCCGCGAGCATCGCCCAGGTGAAGAAGACCAGCGGCAGGTGGGAAGCGAAGGCGGGTCGCGGGCTCATGGCCGTTCCCAGGGCAAGGGCAGGGCGGGCGGGAATGCCCCGGGAGGGCCGGAAGCGATCCGGAGCATGGGGCCGGCCTCGGGCAGATGGATCAGCCCCGCGGCCTCCGTGCCGCCTCCGGCGGCGCCGTCCTCCAGCCGCAGCAGGCGCAGGGCCCCGGCGAAGCAGGTCTCCACGCACGCGGGTTCGCGTCCCTGGTCGAGCCGATCGTGGCAGAGGCCGCACTTGGAGATCACCCCGCGGGCAGCGTCCCACTGGGGCGCCTCGTAGGGGCAGGCCATCTGGCAGCAGCGGCAGCCGATGCAGGCTTCGGGGTGGTGCTGGACCACTCCGTCCGGCCGCTTGGTCAAGGCCCCGGCCGGGCAGGCCTGCGCGCAGGGCGCCGCATCGCAGTGATTGCAGGCCATGGACAGGTAGACGGTCCTGGAACTGCCCGGTTCCGGAGGCAGCTTGTGCACCCGGCGCCAGAACAGGTCCTCGGGGGTGCCGTTGGCGTTGGCGCAGGCGGCCACGCAGCCGAGGCAGCCGAAGCAGCGGTCGGGGTCGAAGCTGAATCCCAGGCGCATCAGGGGGCCACCTTTCGCAGCTGCACCAGGGCGTTCTGGTAGGCGGGCTGGCCGCCCAGGCCCATGACGGCGGTGACCGCCGGGGCCACGGGACACAGGGAGGAGGTCAGCAGGTTGAGTTCCGGCCAGCCGTCGTTGAGGCCTACCTGCCCGGCCGCCATTTCGGTGGTCCACTCCACCCGCACCCGGGCCGTGCCGCGGTCGTTGAACAGTTCGGCCAGGTCCCCGTCGGCCACGCCCCGGGCGGCGCCGTCCCGGGGGTGGACGTGGAGCAGCGGTTCCGGTTCCAGGCTGCGCAGGGTCGGCACCAGCCGGTGGCTGTCGTGGAACGAGTGGAAGTGGGTGTTCCGGCGCTCGGAGACCAGCTGCAGGGGGAAGCGGGCCAGGAGCCCGGGGCTGCGCCGGGCCCCTTCCGGCGCCTCCTCCGGGGTGGGCAGGGGCGGCAGTCCCAGGGTTTCGGCCTGGGCGCTGAAGAAGGCGAAGCGGCCGGTCGGGGTCTGGAAGCGGTGGTCGGCGTACGGCACTCCGGCCACATGGGCCGGCATGCCCTCGGGCCGGCGGCGCAGTTCCGCCACGGAGGCGCCGGCGCAGGCCGCGGATGCGAGACAGGCGTCCAGGCAGGCCTCCTTGTCCGGCCACGGAAAGTAGTCCTCGACGCCCAGGCGCCGGGCCAGGCGGTCCATCCACCAGGAGGCTTCGCGGCTTTCGCCAAGGGGCGGCAGGGCCTGGTCCATGAGGTAGATCCGGCTGTTGCTGGCGCGCAGGCCCAGCTCCTCCAGCCAACTGGTGGCCGGGAGCACGAGATCGGCCTGGCGGGCGGTGTGGTTCAGGAACAGATCGTTGACCACCACCAGCGGCACCCGCGCCAGCTGGGCCCGCAGGCGGTTGAGGTTGGGCCACTGGGAGAGCGGGTTGCCGCCCACCACCAGCAGCGTGTCGATGGCCCCGGAATCCAGGGCGGCGTCGATGGCGTTGAAGTTGTTGGGGTGGGCGGGCGTGGCGGGCGCCCGGTCCTGGGCCTGGAGCGACGGGTTCCAGTCCACCGCCTCGCCCCACACCACCCCGCCGCCGCGCACCCCGATGTGGCCGCCCAGGGCCACCAGGCAGAGCACGGCGCGCACCATCTGGACGCCGTTCCAATGCTTGCCCAGCGCGCCCCGGGTGAGGTTGGTGCACAGCGGGCTGCCCTGGCCGTACAGGGCCGCGAGGCGCTCCAGGTCCTTCAGGTCCAGTTCGCACTCCCGGGCGGCCAGCCGGGGTTCCAGCGCCAGGACGTGGGCCCGGTAGGCCTCGAAACCGTCGCCCATCCGGGCCATGGCCGCTTCGTCCACCAGCCCTTCGCGCAGCATCACCGCCGCGACTCCGTTGGCCAGCCAGACGTCGCTGCCCAGGCGCGGGCGCAGGTGCCAGGTGCTGAGCGCCGCGGTCTGGGTCACCCGGGGGTCGATGGTGACCACCTCGCCGCCCCGGTCCCGGACCTGGAGCAGGTACGGGACCATATTGGCCTGGGAGGCCGCGGGATCCTGGGCCCAGTTGACCAGGGCGGCGGCGTGGGCACCGGTCTCCACGGGATCGTGGAGGCCCCAGTAGCCGGTGAGGGCCTGGGCCAGGCCGACATCGTACCAGCACGGGAAGTTCCCGTCCCAGAGGGTGGCGCCCACCAGGTTGGCGAAGCGGGGCGTCAGGACCTTCCAGTTGACCCGCTGCACGATGTTGCCGTGGCTGTGGTAGACCGCGTTGGCCTGCGGGCGCCCCCCGTCGCGGTTGGCCCGCATGCGCGCGGCGATGGTGTCCAGGGCCTCGTCCCAGGTGATGGGCTCCCAAGCCCCCGCTCCCCGGGCTCCGGCGCGCTTCATGGGCCGGGTGAGGCGGTGGGGGCTGCGCTGGATCTCGCCGGAAGCCTGGCCCTTCACGCACAGGCGGCCGCGGCTGAAATCATGGTGCGGATTGCCCGCGAGCGCGCAGAGCCGGCCGTCCTCCACCTCCACCCGCAGGCCGCAGTTCACCGGCCAGCAGTTGTGGGGACAGACACTGTAATGGACATTCGGCAACCGCATGGACCTTCCCGGATCTCCCATGATCATACCGGGCGGGAAGCCGCTTCAGGGCCGGTGAGCATCCGGTCCGAATGTCGGGATGGAACCGCGGGACCGGGTGGGGCCTTCACATGGATCACACCGCTCACGCATGGATCCCCCAGCCCCGCCGTAGGCGGGGTGGTGGCCGAAGGCCACCAGATTTTTCCGGCCCCGGCGGCCTGGAACGCAGGGCTGGCGAGATATCGCCCAGCCTGCTTCTGGTCGCTGAAGCGACTAGAAGCAGGCCCACCATCAGCCTTCACAGCGCTGTGTTCCAGACCGCCGGGACCGGAAAAATCCTTGGGGAATCCATGCTTGCCGTCAGTTGACCCTGAAACCAGGTCTTGTTTGGACCAAATGGTTGCGGCGGTTCGATGGGCCCGGGCTAGGTGTCGGCGGGTTTGCCGTTGCGTGGTTTCTTGGGGTTGAAGTCTTCGAGCATGCGGTACTTGACGCCTTCCACGTCCTTGAACTGGCCGTCCCGGATGGCCCAGAGGGCGAAGAGGACGAAGCCGGCGGCGAAGGCCAGGCCGACGACGGTGAAGACGATGATGAGAACCCAGTGGGTAGGTTCCATGGGTGCCTCCTCCCTAGTTGGCGATCAAAAACCAGTCGAACTTCCAGGCCAGGGCCAGGGGCACGAACAGCATGAGGAAGAAGAAGATCAGCATCTTCACCAGGAACGGGTTCTCCTGGAGGATCTTCTTCAGGGAGACCGGGGGCTCCTCGCCTTCCGGCCGAAGGTTGGGGGAATCGGGTTCGGGCGCTTCGGTCATGACGGCAACCTCACTTCTCGGCCACTTCGCCGAACAGGGCGACGAGGTACAGGACCCCGAAGAAGAACAGGTAGAACAGCAGGTAGCGGAGCATCACCGCATAGGCGGCGGGCTTGGCGGGCTTCCTGGCTGGGGTGGCCATGGCTATTCCTCCCCTGCGGGTTCGGGTCTGGGTTCAAGCCCGGCCCGGAAGGCGGCCAGGGCCTCCAGGAAGGGGGCCTTGTCCTTCATGGTGACGAAGAACATGCCCACCTTCCTGCGGTCGGTGGTCTTGCGCAGCTTGGGGTTGCGCTTGCCTTCCAGCCGTTCGCGGATCATCAGGTTGCCGGTGCGGTAGTGGCAGTCGCCGATGGCGCAGCCGCAGACGAAGGTGGCGTCGGCGCCGTTGGCCAGGGCCAGCTCCATCTGGGTCGGCTTGACGAAGCCGGAGCATGGGACCACCACGATCCGGGTATCGGGGTCCTCCAGCAGGGCCTTGTGCTCGTCCAGCATCCGCTCCAGGGGCAGGGCCCGTTCGCAGACGAAGCCGATGATCTGGCGTTTGGGGGCGCTCTGTTCTGGCATCTAGGCTCCCTTCTCTTTCAGGAGGGCCAAAAGGTCGGCCTCGATGGTCTTGGAGTGCAGCTCGGGCAGTTCGATCGCCTGGAACGGGCAGGCGCCCACGCAGATGCCGCACTCGCTGCAGCGGGCGGCCTGGACCACGGCGATCTGCTTGAACTTGCTGCCGGGGGCCCGGTCCACCATGGTGATCGCCTCGAACGGGCAGTCCAGGCTGCAGAAGGTGCAGCCGGTGCATTTCGCCTCGACCACCTCGGCGATGTTGGCCCGCCGGTCCTTGGGGTAGAACGGGGCCACGCAGAGCAGGGCGGTGGCGCCGCCGAGGATGATCCAGGCCCAGCCCACGCCGAGGTTCTGGATCAGCCAGAAGGGGAACATGTACCAGGCGTCGTAGCGGATGGTCTCCACCAGCGAGCCGATGTGGGCCGGCGCGTCGCTGGCGATGTAGGCGGCCTGGGCGGCGATGCGGGGATCGGCGCCGTACTTGGCCAGCAGTTCGCGGGTGATGTTGATGGCCGGGAAGGTTCCGGCGGCGATCAGGATGAAGCCCATGAGCAGGAAGTTGGTGGCCCGGGAGGGGGTGGCCACCGGCTCCTTGAGCCGGATGAAGTGCATCCACACCAGCCAGAACATGAAGCAGGCCAGGCCGATGTGGAAGAACAGGAAGCGGGTGAGGGTGTAGTCGGTGATGCCGGTCCCGCCCACCAGGAAGGCCGACAGGGCGCCGCCCACCCCGGGCACCGCCTCCAGGAAGTGCTGGCTGGCCACCACCAGGAAGTAGGCCCGGTTGTCCCATACCAGCAGGTAGCCGCTGAGCCCCAGGAACAGGACGCAGATCAGCAGCGCCACCCCGGACACCCAGGGCAGCCAGCGCCAGCTGCGGTGCCGGTCGGTGAAGTAGACCCGGAGCATGTGCAGCAGGGTGGCGATCATCAGGGCGGCGGCGCCCCAGCGGTGGATCCCGCGGATCACCGCGCCGTAGGGGATGCCGCCTTCGGGGCTGATGGGGAGGCCGGGGGTGGGCAGGGCCGAGATGTAGTTCACGCTGGACCAGGCCCGCTCCAGGGTGGGGATGTAGTACATCCACAGCAGGATCCCGGTGAAGATGTGCAGCCAGAACAGGTAGAGCGGAATCGCGCCGTGGAAGTAGAGCGGGTTGTGCTCCGAGGTGGTGACCAGGTTCAGGACCTTCTCCAGGCTGACCGTGAGGCTCTTGGTGAGGCGCAGGAATTTTCGATACATGGGCCTACTCCAGCGTGGTGCGGGTGGTCCGCAGGTAGGCGGCGCCGATCTCGGCCAGGGCCGCCGCCACGAAGGCCCAGCCCAGCCACTTCACCACGTCGAACTGATGGAAGGGTTCCTTGTTGGTGGTTTCCACCCGCAGCTCGCGGGGCACCGGCACGCCGGGCGGCGGCCCCACCTCCTGCATCAGGCTGTGGCCGAGCAGGAAGGCGAACACGCCCAGACCGGTCAGGATGAAGATCACTCCGAATACGGGTCGTTTGCGCATGGGGGTCACCTATCCTCCGAATTGAACAAGCGGTCCGACCAGCGTTCGAAGAAGGGGCGGGTCCGGCGGATCCGGCCCCTGGCCTTCTCCTCGGCGTAGACCACCACCGACAGCGCGGCCATAAGGACCAGGAACAGGGAAAGGACGATCAGGATGGCGGCGTAGTTCAGGCCGGTGGGGCTCTGGAAGAACGCCTTCCAGCGGGCGAAGATCTGGCTGAGCAGCAGCACCGCCAGCAGGGTTCCCGTCCATTTGCAGATCTGGATCCGCCTGCGGTTCATGTCAGCCCTCCGGCTTTCAGCTTGGGCTTGGCCTTGGCGGCCAGGGCTTCCGCCTGGGCCTCCTGCTTCCGGCCCCAGCGGCTCAGCCCCACCCAGATGCCGGAGGCGATGATGGCGAGCCAGGCGGCCACGTGCAGCCGCCACAGCTCCAGCCCGGGCGGCTTGGCGGGCCCGGGGTGGTGGGTGAACCAGAAGTTCAGGTTGGGGCGGTTCTTCTCCAGCCAGTCGAAGGCCTGGTCGGGGGTCGCCAGGGGGTTGGCCAGGCGCAGCCGGGCCAGGACCTGGGGCATGGCCTCCTTGCCCAGCACGTTCAGCTCCCGGATGTCGCCGTAGTAGTGGTAGAGCGTGTTGGCGGACATGGCCACGAGGATGAAGGCCACGAAGAACAGGTGGAACGTCTCGTACCAGCGCTTGCCGTCCCGCTTCATGACGTAGGCCCAGTCCTGGCCGTAGCCGATGAGCAGGAACAGGCCCATGGAGTAGTACCAGATGGGGGCGTCCCGGTGGATGTCGGCGATGCCGTTGAGGATCAGGAAGCTGAACAGCACGAAGTAGATCAGCCCGGCGATGCCGATCCAGTTGAAGATCTGGCGCTGGCCCCAGGCCTTCTCCGGCCGCCGGTCCAGGAACATGGACAGCAGCACCAGGAAGGGGATGGCCACCGTGAGCACGGTAGCCAGGTACGGGTCCTGCAGCTTCAGGAAGTGGTACATGGCCAGGAAGTACCAGTCCGAAAGGATGGGATTGGGGGTGACCTCCGGGTTGGCCGGGCTGCCCAGCGCGGCCGGCACCATGATGGCCATGGCCAGGATGATCCCGAACACCGCCAGCTTGGCCCAGCGGCTGATGTTCATCCGCCGGAAGCCCCGGCGGTAGACCCGCAGCTCGAAGAACACCATGGGCAGGAAGCTGAGCATGAAGTGGAAGGCGTAGAACCGGGTCACCGTGGCCGGGCCGATGCTGGTGCCGCCCAGCAGGATCTGGGCGGTGGTCTTG
>Ga0316217_10007688_pt1 | contig 10191 bp, 8 predicted proteins | sample 1anoAmetaG_FD_203633 | JGI IMG/M metagenome (GOLD analysis project Ga0316217, IMG submission 203633) | Freshwater microbial communities from Trout Bog Lake, Wisconsin, USA - 1anoA | ecosystem: Environmental > Aquatic > Freshwater > Lake > Hypolimnion/Profundal zone | place: USA: Wisconsin... | reverse complement strand
CCGCGTCGCCCGGATGGACAAACGCCGCCGGCGTGCCGTTGGAGCACAAGGTTCCGGCGATTTTCTGGGCGATGATGCCGGCCTTGCCCAGGCCCGTGGTGATGATCTTGCCCCGGCAGGCCCGCAGAATACGAACAGCCCGCTCGAAGCTCGCGTCGAGCGGAATATTCCGCAGGGCGTCAGCCTCGGCATCCAGGATGGCCCGGGCGCGTTGGAGAATGGATGTTCGTTTCATGGCCGGCTCGCACACACGCGAGCAAATACCCGCCCCGCCGCTGGGTGGGGTTCCGGATACGCCGGGCGATGATAATGGAACCGCCAATGATGACAACTCATTTGCAACCTCAACGCGCGCGAAATCATTTTCCCAGCAGCGCCAGCGCGGCTTCCGCCATCTTCGGCGCGGTCAGCCCGTGCCGGACGTATAGTTCCTCCGCCAGATACGCGCTCTGGCCAAATTCGCCCTTAATGCCCAGCGATTTGAGCGTGTGGGCGATGCCGGCGTTGGACAACGCGTGCGAAACCTGCGCGCCCATGCCGCCGATGACTTGATGATCCTCGATCGTCACCACTTTGCCGCCGCATGCTTTCACGGCCGCGCCGAGGGTGGCCAGATCCACCTGATTCACGAACGGATTGTTGATGACGGTGGCCTGGACGCCTTTGGCCGCCAGCAGTTTGCCGGCTTCAATGGCCTTGTTCACCAGCACCCCGCAGCCGATGAGCACCACGTCCGTACCGCGGGAAAGGATTTGCGCCTTGCCCCACGGAAAGGCCGCCCCGGCGACCCACGTCAGCGGATAATTTTCGCGGCCGACGAAGAAGACGTAGCTGTCCCCATCCTTGCCCGCCGCGCGGTCGGCGGCGTATCGCTGGATGGCTTGATACATCAGCGATTCCGCCTCGTCCGGGCAACTCGGCGCGATGACGACCGTGTGCGGAATGGCCGACACCGCCGCGAAAAACGTCGTGGCCTGATGGCTCGCGCCGTCCGCCGCGTCTTGCAGGCCAATGTGGGAAAACATGGCGATGACCGGCGCCTGCGAGAGGGCGGCCATCGTGAGCGGCAGGTTGCCTTTCGTGACGCCAAACTGGCCAAACGTGTCCACGATGGGAATGAAACCGGTCTTCGCCAGGCCGGCGCCGACGCTGATCATGTTCGCCTCGGCGATGCCGACTTCAATCCAGCGGTCGGGAAAACTCTTGTGGAACAGGCTGATCCCCGTCGAGCCTTGCACGTCGGACGAAATCGAGAACACCGGCAGCCCTTCCTGCGCGGCGCGCACGGCCGCGCGGGCGAGGCCGGATTGCACTTTGTCCGTCTTGGGCTTCGCCGGCGCGGGGGTGCCGGATTTGGCGGCGGCTTCCGCCCTGGCTTTTTTATCGGCTTCCTGCTTCTCCCAATCGGCGCGGAAGGCTCCGGCCCAGTCGGCAAATTCTTTCGGCGTCTGGCCGCCCCAGATTTCCTCCACGAACGCGACGATTTTCTCGCCATTGGACAACGGGAAGCCGTGTCCGCCGGACGAGCTCTCCATCGTGGTTTTCACGCCGAAGCCCTTCACGGTTTTGGCGATGACGGCCACGGGTTTCGTCGGATTGGCCTGCGCCTGCGCGAGCGCTTGCTCGAGCGCAAGATACACGGCTTGCAGGTTGTTGCCGTGAGGGACGTTGATGACGTGCCAGCCGAGCGCCGACTTGCTGGACAACGACGGGCCCATGCTGAACGCGTCTTTGGAAACGCGGCCGGACAATTTGGTGTCGTTGTCGGAAACGACCATCACGAACGGATTCAGCTTGCCCTTGGCCGCCAGGCCCGGAATGGCGGCGAAGGCTTCCTTGGCTTCGCCTTCCATGCTCGCGCCGTCGCTGACCACGCAGATCGTGACGCGGTCATTGTGCGCCAGCTTGTCGCCGATGGCCAGGCCCTGCGCCTGCGGCAGCGAACTGCCGAGCGGGCCGTTGCTCAACAGCACGCCTTCGGGATTCAAATGCGATTCCCCGTGGCCGGTGAGCTTGCTGGTGATGCTGCGGAAACCTTTCACGGATTCCGTCGTCATGCCATCGAAACCGTACAGCGCGCGCACGGCATAGACCCCGTTTTCGCAATGGCCGGCGTCGTTGACGAAATGGTAAGCCTCATGCCACTGACGGCCGGTGACGGAGAACATCACGCCGTGAATGGCCGACATGATTTCCGCAAACCCCGCCGGGCCGCCCCAATGCGACGCGGCGCCGCCGATGACGGCGTGCAAATCCATCAGCGCCACGAGCGCGCGGCTGGCGCGCGGGTCGGCCAGCGTCACTTCCGCGCCGGCGGCGTTTTTGACCGTCACCGAATATTTCGGCGCGGCTTTGGGCGTGGGCGCGAGTTTGGATTGGAGTTGGAGCGGCGCCAGCGGCGCGGCTTCGACCGGTTTTACGACCGAGGTGTCAGCAGCCATATAATCAAGATGATCTGGAATTTTCGATTAGGTTTCTTGCCCACAAACAGCGTGGAACTTCTGCCTTATTATCTTGCTGCGCGAGCGGTTGGCAAGTTCATTCTGCGGAGCGCGGAAAAAATTCGCGCCTGGCCCCGCTAAACCAGCAAAAAGCTGCAACCGGCAACGTCGCGAGCGTGAAGCGGCTCCCGCTCGAGTTCCCGTCGGTTCTTCCGTTGAGACGCTAGTCGCGGAGCGACATCTGATGGTAGCCGTGGGTTTCAACCCACGGTCGCGCGATTTTTGCAAGGCCACCGTCGCGGAGCGACGGTTGAACGCCCCAACCCAAGCCGGCCGAAGCCACCGAATCGAATCGGAAGAACGGCATTTGTGAACGTGAATTCAAGCGTCGCGACGCGACGCGGGAGGGCTGGGCTGTCCCTTTCCGTGGGTTGAAACCCACGGCTACCATCATGGGGTCGCTCCGCGACCAAGCGAGCCGCACATTGGGACCATGAACCATGTGATCGGAGCGACGAGGTTTATGGAAAGTCCCCTGTTCCTTTGGACCTGCTCACCGGCCATGAACCTCACGCTGCTGGAAATCACTGGCCGCCAAGAGCGGTGCCTATCTCTATTGCTGCTTCTCTGCGTCCTCCGCGGCTCTGCGCGAGCCTTGGTCCGCCTTCACAAGAAGAAACCGGGGCGCGCGCAGAGCCGCCGAGGGCGCGGAGGAAAAAAAGCCTCGGAACCACGGATGGATACGGTCGGTAAACCAGCTGGTGTGGGTCCCCGGATTGCGCCTTTGCTCGGGGTTTACAAAGGGCCACTCCTTGAAACGGGAACTCCAAGCGGCACTCGCGGTGCTAAAGCCACCGCTATCGCACGGATGAGATTGAGGTTCAGGGGAAGCCGCATATTCCGTTTTGACCTGCTCACCGGCCTTGAACCGCACGAGCGGAGCGCCGGGCACCGTCCCGGCCAGTTGGCAAGCAAACGCATCCCTCGAGCCGGGTCGGAGACCGGCGCTCCGGTTCGCCGCGACCCAGGTCTCGGAAACGCCCCCAAATGCCATGGGGACATGGTTGTTTGTGGCGGATACAACCCTTTCAGGGTTGAGGACGTTTACGGTTCGTTGACCCAGGGTAGCTCGTTCCTCGCAACCCTGGGCTGGATGAGGCAATCCTTTCAGGATTGAAGGCCGGGACCAACAGTTCCCTGGCTAACCGCCTGGCCTTACAAAGAGAAGCCCGCCGCCTTCGCGTCGCTGGCAAACATCTTCACGGTATCGAGCGAGAGTTGGGCCAGATCCATGCCGGCCAGCTTGATGGCCTTGCCCAAAATGTCGTGCGGCACGGTGACGATTTGGCAGCCGCAATCGTTCGCCTGAAAAATGTTCAGCACTTCGCGCACGCTGGCCCAGAGCAGTTCCGCCTGCGGCCGGTCTTTCAGAACGGCCAGGCACTCCCGCATGAGCGGCACCGGGTCCGTGCCCGTATCGGCAATGCGCCCGGCAAAAACGGAAATGAACGCCGGCGCCTGGGCATGGAGATGTTCCGCCACCCCCCGCACTTGCTCCAGCGTCAGCATCGCGGTGATGTTCAGTTTCACGCCCTCGTTGGCGAGCTCCTGAATGAGCGGCAGCGCCGCTTCCTGGCGCGTGTTGGTGATGGGAATCTTGACATAGACATTCTTCGCCCAACTGTTGATTTTCATCGCCTGCCGCCGCATTTCCGGGAATTCGTCCGAAAACACCTCGAACGACACCGGCTTGACGGTGATGCTCTCCAGAATGTCGCGCGCAAACGCCTCGAAGCCGGAAATGCCGGCCTTGCGCATCAGCGTGGGATTGGTCGTCAGACCTTGAATGAGCGGGTTGGCGTTAAGCGCCAGCATGCCTTGCTTGTCCGCGCCATCGGCGAAAATCTTCACCGACAGATCATTGAGCGTTCGTTTCATAAATTATTTGAATGAGCCGGAATTATGTCCCCAGCCCCGGCCGGATTGCGAGCAGAAAAAGCAGGTTTTTGTTTGAACGGCCGCACCGCGGAGCGCCGACCTTGAACTGTAGCCGCCGACGTGAGGAGGCTCCATCTAAAACCGGGAAAGTCAGAGCCTCCTCACGTCGGCTGCTACAGGTTCAGGGGAAGCCCCATGTTCTTTTTGGACCTGCTCACGGCCCATGAATCGCGTGGGAGGTTCCAACCTCCGCCAGCGGACATGCATTGCGGCCATGAACCAGCGTGACGGTAGCGCAGCCGTCTCGGCTGCGGGTTCTGGCGGCGTCTCGCCGCCAGTCCGGGGAACGGGCACCGGGACGGTGCCCGAACCCGCAGGCGGGACGCCTGCGCTACGCGGCTCACGGACCATGAACCGCGCGATCGGAGCGCCGAGCATTGCTCGGCATGGTTGGGAGGCTCGCGCTTTCTCTGGCCGAGCAATGCTCGGCGCTCCGGCTCAGGGCGAGCCTCCCCGAAAAAAATCCGCGCCTGGTACCCTTGAATCAGAAAAAACACTGCATCAGAAGAAACATTCAACATTCAACACCGAACGCCCAAGGACCTTCCACTGCGGCATTTGTTGGATGTTGGGCGTTGAATGTTGAATGTTGAATGTTGTTGCGAGGCCGACGTTCGACTGTTGAATGTTGAATGTTTGCCCACCGCCCTCGGTTCTCGGTTCTCCGCTCTCCACTCTGCTCTCTGCCCGCCGCTTTCAGGTTTCAAGTTTCAGGTTTCAGGTTTGAGCTTTTCAGCTTTTCAGCTTTTCCATCCCCAATCCTCCATCTTCGATCACGGCCCCGCCCTCCGGCCTTTGGGTCTTGGTCCCTTGGTTGTTCAACGGCGGTTTTCAGTTCAAACCCGCTTGAATTCTCCGAAGGCACGCCCCCGGCCGGCCGGCGACGTCGTGTTCCCAAATCCGCAGGACGCGCCAACCCAGCTTCCGCAGCTCCCGATTTACGCGCCGGTCCCGCGCCAGGTTCGCGGCGAACTTCTTTGTCCAGAACGCCCGGTTGCCGGCGGGAATCCGGCAATGCTTTGGGCAGCCGTGCCAAAAACAGCCGTCCACGAACACCGCCAGCCGCGCGCGCCGGAAAATGAAGTCGGGTTTTCGACTTTTCCATTTTCCATCCTCGATCCTCTCTCGTTATTCGCACCGGCGTCACCGAAAAATTCTCGTTTATTGCTGCTTGCTTATAATTCACATTTGTAGAATTCTTGAGAAAAGCATGTGGCTTGAGTAAAGTCATATCGAAGTGCCTCCAATGAATGATTTTGCGTTCATAGACCTCTTCTGCGGCTGCGGTGGGTTCAGCCTCGGCATGGCGCGCGCTGGTTTCCGCCGCTGGTCGCTGAGGCCACTTCGAACTCAGGTTTCAACTGGGGCAAAACTATGTGGATAATCACGAATGACATTGTTGGCGATGGCGAGAAAGCCGGCACGCGTAGTTGCAACTTCGAGGATGCGCAACCTGCGTTGCTTAAACACCGCTTTCGGCTGCTTGATGATGACGGCGAGATTTATTACGAAGGTCTATCTGACGACAGCGATTCGCAACGTGCTTTCGCCCCGCTTGATGATTTTGGGAGAGGTTACGCGGGTTGCACCGAAATAGACTACTTCGACGGACAAACTTGGAAACAACTTTGAACATGAGAACGCCATCATGGTGAGCAAATCCATCGTCAGTGATTGCCACAAGACCTTTGCCGCAGCAAATTTGCGATCCAACGAAGAATTCATCAGGCGGTTCGTTGCCTCACTACTCGCGAAGCGGTTCGTTATTTTGACTGGTCTGGCAGGCTCTGGAAAAACCAAGCTCGCTCAAGCTTTCGCCCGTTGGATTTCTCCGATTGCCGCCGCACCTGACCCATTCACGCCCGGTACGCCATTGAGCAACAGCTACCGCGTAATGGACGCCGACAGAATCTCCGTTGAGTTCTGGAACAAAGATGACGAAAAGGTAGTACTCCCAAGACGGCTGATTGAAGAGTGGGCAGATTTCCTGGTAGCCAATCCAACGCTGACGGATACTCCTTCTAAGGAAGTTCGCGAGAAATTTCTCCGTGAATACGAGACGCGACAGGGAGCAAAATTCGCCAAGCACGCTATTTTTTGGGACAGCCATCTAAAGCCGGCGGCACTTGCATTGATTGAGGCGCGTAAGACTCCGAGTCGGTCTTTTCGCTGCTACGAGGTCATTTCCGTTGGTGCAGACTGGACGAGTAGCGAAAACGTCCTTGGCTACGCCGATGGCCTTGACAAAAACCGCTACGTCCGCACTAAAGCCCTGGATTTGATTCTGCGCGCAACTGCGGAGCCAGACCTTCCGTATTTCCTTATTTTGGATGAGATGAACCTGTCTCATGTCGAGCGATACTTCGCCGACCTGCTATCGGCGATTGAGTCGGGTGAACCGGTTCAATTGCACTCCGACGAGGATGCAAATGGAGCGCCAAAATTGCGTGATGGCGTTCCAAGTGAAGTCCAACTTCCACCAAATCTTTTTATTGTGGGTACGGTGAACGTGGACGAGACGACCTATATGTTTTCTCCCAAAGTGCTCGACCGCGCCAACGTATTGGAATTCCGGGTTTCGGGTTCAGATTTGAAGGGTTTTCTGGAGGACCCCGCCGCTGTGAATTTCTCAAAATTGGATGCGGTCGGTGTGGAACACGGTAAGCATCTCATCACGTTCACGCAACAGTCAACTCGACTGCCAGACGCAGAACGAAAAATGTTCGAGGCCGAACTGTGTCTTTTCTTTGAGGCTCTTCAATCCGCCAATGCAGAGTTTGGCTTTCGCGTGGCGAAGGAAGGCGCATCGTTCCTGTATTTTCACAAGCTTCTCAGCGGCGATGACTGGGAATTCAAAGCGGCGATGGATGCGCAAATCCTCCAGAAGTTGCTGCCGAAGCTTCACGGTTCGCGCAATGTCCTTGAGCCGGTTCTTTGCACGCTCGCAACCCTCTGCTTCGCCAATCGAACGTGGCAGCTTGACGACGAAGGCAGGGAGTTCGCGCATCTGAAGGGACTCCGGGCGGAGGCGGCAAAGGCTGCGCGCATGGAGGACGAAAGCCTCGATCCGCTGGGGCTGACACCGGAAGGCAACCAGAGTTATCCAACCGCTGAAGCCTACTACCGGCTGAGTTTCGAGAAGATTGTGCGCATGCTCGAACGGCTTCGGGCGAACGGCTTCACCAGCTTCGCCGAGGCGTGAACATGTGTGGCTTGACCAGAGAAGCGCTGGTGCCTTGCCGGAGCTTTGACGGCCGACTCGCCGGAGTTCTGCGCCTTGTTCAAGCGGATAGGAAGAGCGACAGCATCAGGATTCTCGCGCCAGAGGAGGCCCGACAACATGGCGAAGAATGTATTCAACTTCTTGAAGGCCGCAGCTATGACTTTGAGTTGCTGAACGCAGGCGAGAAATTTCGCGTTCAAGCCAACAGGGTAGTGAAGCCCAGTTCAATCCGCCCCACAATCGGGCGAATCGACACCGGTGTTGAGACAGGTTTGCTGCATCTGGTCTTGGAGGACGCCCAGGACAACGTCCCGGTGGCACGAGGCGCCGTCGAAGTGCTTTCAACGAAGGTCAACTACCGAGAGGATTATCGAGGCATGTTGAGCTTCATCGCCGACGAATGCAGCGAGTTACTTTTCGACATCCGGGCAAGCGCACGAATGCGGCTCGCGCCAAAGTTCAAGCCTGGGGCACACAACCTGCAGCGGCAGCTTGAATTTCTTGCCGCCGAACTCACATCCAGGAGGTTTGTGGCTGCCTTGCAGCGCGTGACTGCGATGCCTCATCAAAAACTGCAAGCGCAGTGGGAGGTGCATGGAATTTCGCGACTGCGAAAGGGAGGCCGTGGCTTGGCTCGCCAAATCGGCAGTGCAACGGCTCGCGTGCCAGTACCGGCCAACTGCGCCGCCGCGCACACCATGCGGGAGCTCGGTATTTTATCCCCGTCGCTGCCGCGATTCGTCTCGGTTCGCCGACAAGTTGATTCGCTGGACACTCCAGAAAACCGGTTTGTGAAGTATGTGCTGACACATTTCCGGGATTTTCTGAAGCACGTCGAGTCAATTCTGAAGGGAATCGCAACGGAAGACAGGCAAAGACTTGTTCGCACCGTCCACCACCTTCAGGAGCAACTGAACGCAACTTTGTCGGCGGCATTATTCAAAGGTATTTCTGCCCCACACATTCTTCCCCTCGGCAGTCCTGTGCTCCAGCGGAAAGGTGGATATCGCGAAATTCTGCTCGCCTGGCTCAAATTTGATTTGGCTTCCGAACTCGTTTGGAAAGGTGGCGAAGACGTTTATGGTGCCGGCAAACGCGACATGGCGGCGCTTTACGAGTATTGGCTGTTCTTTCAAGTGCTGCGGCTGTTTCGGGACAAATTTGAACTGGCTGTACCTGTAGCAAAGGCCCTTTTCGAGCACAGCAACGGGGGTCTTAATCTTCACCTGAGGGTGAACGAACCAATTGGTATTGAGGGGCGATGCCTTCGCCATGCGCGCCGGCTTAAAGTGCGTTTCCACTATAACCTCACTCAAGAGCAGAGCGGTTCGCGGAACGAGCCCGGTTCATGGACCCGCCGAATGCGCCCCGACTTCACTCTGAGCTTTTGGCCGGACGGCTACGGCCTTGACGAGGCCGAGTCGCAGGAACTGGCGGTTCACATTCACTTCGATGCGAAATATCGGGTCGAGAATCTTTCGGAACTTTTCGGAACTGGAGACGAAGATCTAAGCGAAGAAAAGGCTCAGGAGAAGCGTGGTAATTACAAGCGGGCTGACCTTTTGAAGATGCATGCCTACCGGGATGCCATCCGTAGGACGGAAGGCGCCTACATCCTTTACCCAGGCGGGACAAACGGCCCGACTCGTTTCCAGGGATATCATGAGATTCTTCCCGGCCTTGGTGCATTTGCGCTCAAGCCCGGCGCAAGTGGCGAAGCGGTCGGTCTCCAACATCTTTCGCACTTTATTGACGAAGTCATCCTCCATGTATGTAATCGCGCTACGGCGCGCGAGCGGAGCAGCTATCATCGTTTCCATGTTTACCGGGTCGATGAGGCTGGTGGTGGTGCAACAATTGATAGTCCAATCCCGGAGCGGGATGCAGTGGAAAACGAGCGGTCAATTCCACCCGCTGAGCATTCAGTATTAATAGGGTGGTGCGACAGCGAACAGCAACTGGAATGGATTCGGAGAACTGGTCTTTATAACTTTCGAGCCGGCCTTCGTCATGGTTCAATTCGGTTGCAACCAGCCATTGCAGATGCCAGACATATCTTGCTTCACGGCCACGGAAACAAAGCTTGGCCTGGACTTTGGCGGATAAAGAAACGCGGCCCAAGAATCTTTACCGCAGGAGAGCTTCTTCAGAATGGTTATCCCTCCAAACCTGACCCAGAGGTGATTTATGCTGTCTTCGATGTCGAACCGGATTCGTTCTACAGCGGCTGGAAATGGGACTACGCGAGCTTGCCTGGTAGAAAGGTTGCCTTCGCTTCCGCTGAGCCATTTGCCGTAAACCTGGTTAGCGTGCTTTCCGTCCATCGCATTTGAAAAGCATAGTTCACAAGTGGCACCGGTCGCGTTAGGTTAGCTCTTGAAAATTTCCGAATGCTCGGGAACGGTGGCCTGCCTGCGCTCCGCAGCCACGGCCCGGCAAGCCGGAGGCCGGTGGCCAGCCTTCTCATTCTCGTCCACGTCCCCGGGTCTTCCCGTTTTCGATGGCGAGGACGAGGACGAGGAGGATTTG
>Ga0316217_10007685_pt1 | contig 10192 bp, 5 predicted proteins | sample 1anoAmetaG_FD_203633 | JGI IMG/M metagenome (GOLD analysis project Ga0316217, IMG submission 203633) | Freshwater microbial communities from Trout Bog Lake, Wisconsin, USA - 1anoA | ecosystem: Environmental > Aquatic > Freshwater > Lake > Hypolimnion/Profundal zone | place: USA: Wisconsin... | reverse complement strand
AACTACTAAAAGTTCTCAGTAAGCGTTAACGTTCAAGAATAATTTCTTCAGTTCCCAAGATGCCATTTCGAATGCTTTTGAAAAAGTAAAGGAAAACGTTAGTAACAACCAGAAAATATAATTCAAAAATATCACTCCTAAAACTGCGTAAGCCTACTATGAGAAGGCCATGCAAAGGATGGAAGAATAGGATACGAAATTCATAAATAAGGGTCAAATGTCACAAATTGATGAGATAATCAAATAGTATTCTGAGGGGAAACTTATTAGCCATGATTAAGAAAAAGAAGAAGTTTTCGATAAAGTAGGTAAATAGATTGGTATATAGTTAGGCTAACTTTTTTGAAATTGAAGGAAGCTGGGACACGTTTAGTTTAAATCCAACATTCGTAAGACATGATTAAACTTAAAAAAGCCAAAAGTTCTACCAAGGAACGGCTGACCAAAACTTTGAAGAAGTACAAAAATATCTATATAGACTCAACTTCCAATTTTAAAGCTAAAAGGAAGTCATTACCTTTTGTTAATACCTTTAAAAATGTGTTATTTAACAGTACAAAGGTTTCTAAGGATGCTATGTTTTTGATTTGTTGATGTAAAAACTCTATGAATGTTAAAAACTAGCTGTTAGCTCAAGCTCTTTTATCGACAAACTTTTGAGAATTTAGGATAGTAAGGTCTCAGAGTTTATTTCAGATAAAAAAACTGAGAAATAATCCTAAAAAGAGCTGTTTCAGAATCAGTAGTCCTCATTTTCGATGGACATACAGAAAAAGTTTTCTCTTTTACTAGAATCAGCTATCAAGTAAAAAAGTGACAAAAAGGAATAGTAGTTTAAGAAAAAAATATTAGAAAGTTAAATTAATCAAGCAGTCTACAGTGTTTCCAGTCTGAGGAATCTAAGTGAGCTAATCAAATAATCGAGAGGAGACTATGCTATTAACGCTTATATTTCCTGATGAATGACTCTTATTCTGATTCGCTTCTTTTTATTTAACATGCTCTTCTTGTGAATTTCTCAGTAAAATATTGATTATCTAACAAACCAAAAATATTTTTTGGTTTCAACAGAGTATTTTTGCGGAATCCAGCAAAAATAAAGCTTGAGTTGGAAATTAAATTTTATTGGGTCATTTTATCTTTTTATTGTGCCAAATATTCTATTCTCTAATTTTTATTTAATGAACTAAGAAAACCAGTTTTCCTACGACCTTTTCTCCTCTCCCATCTCTCAACACAAATATACTACACCTCCCACCAACTACTCCTCACAGCCAAACTCCAGTCAAGAATATCATTAGCTCAGATCTATCTCATAATTTTCCATCGACCTTTAAAGTTGCCAGCTTACTAAACTTATGGAAAGCGCAACTCTTTAAGAAAAAGAAAACCAGAAGCAACACACCACAGACAGATTTATACCTCTACGTAAGCATTCGGCTGTCGACAGTCTGACATCTTTTCCCTATATGTAAGAGCAAAAAGAGCAATCTCTTCGGGGGCAGGAAGTAAAGGAGGACAAAGTTACACTTGATTAGATGTATAGATGCATTTTGTTGGATAAAAACACATCCAAGATGTTCCATTTCAGTGGCAACAATCCTCATACCAGCCTTGATGAAAGTATCAAGAGTTCGATGCACCAAAGAAGCGAAAAGCAGCTATTCAAAACAGAAAGTCTCCTAATTGAGAACAAATTACAAAAAAGAGGAAACGATCGATAGTATCGCAAAATCAATAAAATACCTTTCAAAGTTTTAGACGCACCTAATCTCCAAGATGACTTCTATCTAAATCTACTTTAGTGGTCTTCCCAAAACATATTATCAGTCGCTCTTGATAGCTGTCTTTACTTTTGGAATGCAAACAATAATAGGGTCGTAAAGTTCTGTGATCTGAATCCTGATTCCATTTCGAGTATTCACTGGAATGAACCTGGCTCTCAGATAGCTGTGGGGAACAGCAAAGGAACAATCTAGATTTGGGATGCGGCTAAAAGTTGTAAGGTAAATTAGTATTATGGACACAACGCAAGAGTAAGTTCAGTAGCTTGGAGTGGTAATCTACTTGTTAGTGGCTCAAGAGATAGGACGATCCAGTTGAGAGATATCAGAGAAAGACGCAACAAAATAGTAACAAAGTATGAAGGTCACACTCAGGAAGTGTGTGGGCTTAAATGGTCATTTGACGGCAATTTGTTAGCCTCAGGAGGAAACGATAACAAACTGTATATATGGAGTGCTCACAGTTCCATCCCCATCTGCAAATTCAGCAACCACTGCGCAGCTGTCAAAGGGATTGCCTGGAGTCCTCACAACCACGGTGTTTTGGCAAGTGGTGGAGGCTCTGCTGACAAAACCATCAAATTTTGGAACACCCTCGATAATACTCTTTTGGACAGTATCGACACTGGGTCACAGGTGTGCAATTTGATGTTTTCCAAAAACACGAAGGAAATCGTGAGTACCCATGGATACTCGAACAATGAAATCATTGTTTGGAAATATCCATCGCTCCAGAAAATGACGACCCTGACAGGACACTCAAGCCGTGTTCTCTTTTTGGCAATGAATCCAAGTGGAGAAACGATTGTAACTGGTGCTGGAGACGAAACTCTCAGGTTTTGGAATGTCTTTCCAGCCAAGCCCAAAAAGGAAAACAGATCTCAGATGATGTCGACTATGGAACTACGCTGATCTGTATCTTATTGAGTGTCCCTTCATTCCCACCTCACTCAGCTATAAAAATAAGGTTGATTGCCATTACTTCAGTACATGCCCAAGCATGGATTGACCTGGAGATTTGGCAAGACATTCCACTGGGTATGAATATAATGTTTTTGAGTGAATATTGGTCGGACATTGAAACAATTAAGTATATTGGAAAGAATGAGAGTGTATTGGAGTTAGTGAATATCGATGAAATATATGAAAGTTGATCAACTAGGTAAGCTGCTACCTTATGCGTTCTGCTCGCGATTGTCGACAAAATAAGCATTATCAGATGTGGTATGAGCATTATCAAGTGTGCTATCAGCATTTTCGGGTGTGCTATCTACATTAAGAATCATACTATCAGAAGTGCCAGGGGAATGAATGTCGTCTGGTTTGGCTTAATACTTCTACTTCTAATAAATTCTTTTATCTTCATAAATGCTGCTTTATTTATCACCAGTGTGCACAGGTTATCTCATCTAAGTTTCTTACACTTGAGCCTGCTCATGCTATTTTGACTCGAGCTTTTATTCATTAGCCCAAGGTTATCTAGTTGCCTATTCACTGTTCGTGCCCTCTCGAGTTAGTTCTTCATTCAGGCCATTCATATAATTGGCTTTGTACTGCTGCTAATCGGCCAACAGTTCCTTCAAAGATTTCTGCTCCAGCTGAGTGTCGCCTTTGGCTATGACTTCTTCGCAGCTGGCGGAGATAGTTCTGAGCTGGGAAGGGATATTTTTAGCGAAGATAGATATTCCTCCCATGGGATTCATGACAACTCTTTTGAGTGGTACTTTGTCACTGGTGTTAAGCTATTCACAGTACTCCTCAGCCTAGCTAATGAAGTTCACTTCTTCGCAGGACTTGAATATCTTCATCGTGATGTCTTCTCTGAATGCAACTCTTTTTGGTGTGGGTTTGTTGACTGGATCTACCTAATGCTCAGTGGTACATGATTATTCCTATTTAGAATGCGAGTTGATGAAATCACTCTCTTAGTAGCTGTGCTTGCGCTTGCCGCCTTGCAGTTCCAGCTGGATCAGGTAGGTATGGTTGATGAGGTTAAGATACCCCTGGTTGATGCGTAGCTTCTTCATTTGCAGCTGCAGGGGCAAGGGGATGAGCCCGAACACCATCTGCTCCTGCTTGATTATCTGCTCTTCTGCTTAGAGAGCGTCTCTTAGAGATCTGCAGCGCTTTATGAATTATTATTGAGTGGTTTGGTGATTGTACTTAATGTTGGTTGCCTGGAAGATTTTTTCGAACTTGGTTTCCTAATCCTACTCATAGCTAGACGGATAGTCATCCTAACTTTAGTCATCTTCAGAATCTTCTTCCATGTCGTCATCCTCCTAATATTAATCTGGATGTATTGAAAATAATCGCTATGGCTAATCTTCCTCTTCTTCCTACTCCTACTCTTACTCTTACTCCTACTCCTACTCTGAAGACGAAGAGGAACTCTCCTCTTAAGCACAGTCGCTTATCTAGTCATCTTCTTATTCTTAGAGGTCACCAATGTAATATCTATTTTGGGTTTCATGCTCTCTCTCTTTATCTGATACCTACATCTAGGCTAGCTCCATTTTCTTGCCCGCCGGTTACGTATAAATCATCGTGTACTATATCAGCTATGAGTTAGGTATATGGGCTACGGGGTTGGGTGAAGAATCCTTCGAATGCTACTTTTTTTATTTGGAATCAACTCTTTAGCTGATATCAGCAATGGTAAGCTCAAGGTCGCAAAGTTTACTGTCCTATGTGCCATCCTAAGAGCTAGGCATCTGAGCAAAAGAGGGGGCTGATGCAGTGGAGTGGTTGGAGTAAGATTAGCAATTATCAGACTGAAACTGGGTAGCTTACATAAATGCGAAGGGAGAATATTACAAGGCAACGTTTGAGGCGAATATAATGAGGAAACGTTCATTTTTTTGGGCAGTCAATAAATATAAACAATTGGTATTTAACCACATTCAATTTGAAATACCGCTTCTAACACTACAGCCACCATTCAACAAAGTGTTACCCAACTGGGATTAAGACAACTCCGCTTATTTTGCTAAGTGAGTTGCTTGCTAAATTGTATGTATAGCTTTGTTAGGTAGCAATTTATAGAGTATTCATTTTGTCTAACAAATCACTAAATGTCCAATCTTTATGGCTCCTTAACTTCGCTCATCGGGGCTGCTTGACCTTTCTTTTTCTTATCCTTCTTCTTTTACTTCCCAGACACCTAATCTCCCTCCTCCTATCTTTAGCCGGCCTACTTCTCTTCTTGTTTCTTCTTTTTCTGCTTCTTTTTGGACTACTTCAGCGTTTCGTTGTCTAGACCGTACTCATCATTATCTTTCTCTTTCTCGATCAGCTTATAAATACTCAGCATACGCTTATTGAGTTCGGATTCAGTCCTTGAACGCAAGTAATGGTCAAATCTGAACATTGACTAAACTCTGATCTTCTCCTTGACCTGTCCCATGTTTTTGACTCCCAGTTTGTAGATATTTTGGGCAAGGAATCTGTCAGCATCAATAGAAAACAATTTGGATCTAAACTTGGTGTAGACAGTGGGGTTGAATTCAATTTAATAGCAACGTGATGCTTTCCAATCTAGCAGCTACTCATGCAACTTTCTATTCGATATCTTCTCTTCTCCGTTTGTTATCTGTTTAATTATACGGTCTTTTTCAGAAAGCTCCTCAACTCTTTCCCAAAAAACTTTTGAGTACTTTTAAACCACATCTAGTGGTTTTCCCACAATCTTAGAAATCAATTCTAGATTCTTCCTTCCATGCTTTTAGCATCCAGTGATAAAATTGTTGAAATCATTTTTGCTCCAGTCTCTAAACCCAGTTTGCATCAACTACTGTTTTAAGATCACTTATTCTTCTGTTAAGGGCTCACATTCTCCCTCCTTTGAATTATTGAAATCATCTTCTTTTTGGAGGAGCTACTGTAGAACGTCTTTGTTGTGGAAAAACTGATACTCAGGGAGGAGTAGCTTTTTATTGGGCTTTTCTTATCTTTTGTTGGATTTAGGATCGAGTACATAATTTGGTGGTTTATTCTTATCTCTGCGGGTTAAGCGATACTCTATTTGAAGTTCTCTTGCCAGAAGTTCATCAAGAGCTTCAGCATCTTCACGTCTTTTTTGTTCATCTTGCTGCATAAACTCGAAAATGTTGATGGAGTTCATCGAGAAGTCCACAACATTACTTTGTTGGATTTTTAATCTCTACTCTACAGCTTGATTAAGAGCCTTTGTTTTGGACTATCCTCTAGCCAGAATATCATCGATTTGTTAGTCAGTGATAGTACCATTTTCTGACTTGCAAATGAAGTTGGCTCCAAATTGAAGCATTTCTTTTATTTCTTCTTTAGTCAAAGCTTTGTTTTTCTGAGAGTTTTTCTGCTGCTGAATAACCACACTATCTAAGCTCAATTTGATTCTTTGTCTTTACACAATCTTTTCTTATATAGTGTTTTCAGTGATCAATCTATAGACATTCACATTACTTTTCTGGCCTATACGATGTGCGCGATCCATAGCTTGCAGATCCATTTGAGGGTTGAAATCGCTATCATAGATAACAACTGTATCGGCAGCTGTTAAGTTGATGCCCAGGCCTCCTGCCCTTGTTGAGAGTAAAAAGATATATTTCTCGGAATTTTAGGCCATGAAGGCTTCGATCTGTGAATCTCTTGAGGTCATATCTGTCGATCCATCGATTCTACAGTACTTGAATCTACGATAGTTACAATAATCTTCGAGTATGTCCAAGACCATGGTCATTTGTGAGAATATCAAGACTCTATGGTTTCCTTCAGCGTAGAGTTTCTTTAACAATCTATCAAGGATGATGAGTTTTCCTGAGGCTTAGATAAGATGTTCTCCTTCAGCGATTCCTTCGGGTTCAATACCTTGGAACAAATAAGGGTGGTTGCACACTTTTCTTAGCTGCATCAGCAAGTTTAAGTAATATTTCTTTTAGTCCTCGGAGGCGTTCCTATTTTGGAGTAAATTTTTGTAAACTTTGAGCTGAAGATTGGTTAGACCAACATGGATTAAGACTTCTTTTTTGGGTGGAAGATTTTTCTATACTTCTGCCTTTGTTCTTCTCAACATAAAGGGTTTTAAAATCTTATGAAGTTGGCCAATCATTTGGATATTTTTCTTTTAGGCATCTTGTTAGTTTTCAGGCTGTTGAGGTCCTGCAGAATCGAACCAATTGTCAAATATCTCTGAGTTACTAAAGATTTAAGGCAAAAGGAAGTTCAGCAAGCTCCAAAGTTCGTGCAGATTATTTTGGAGAGGAGTTCCAGTCAAAAGTAGCTTACATTATGTATGCAGTTTTCGCACTACTTGAGAAAGCTGACTATCTTCATTCTTTATTTTATGGGCTTAATCAATCACAATGTAATGCCATTTTATTTTCTTAAGACTATTGAGGCAAATTCTCACTCCTTCAAAACTAGTCACAATTATATCGAATTTGCCCTTCTATACAATCGAACTCAATATCTCCTATCTTTAATCGCGGGTGGCAATCAGCTTGACCACATTTGCACAAGGCATCCATTTCTAAAACTAATTCATCCAGTTTCCCAAAGTGATTTTGGGAGCCACAATAATATGAGGCCCACTTATCTTCTTGAACTCTTTGATAAAGGCAAGTATCGCGATAGTCTGTATCGTTTTTCCGAGGCCCATATCGTCAGCAAGGATGCCACTGATCCCACTTTAATACAGACTTATCATCCAATTTAAACCCACCAGCTGATAATATTTCAACATTCCCCCTTTTAGCAAGGAAGGCTGCTCTGTTAGCCTTGTAAAGATATTCTCCTCTTGTTACTATTATTATATAAGATTCTCTATTTCTTCATCTTCCTAATCAAAATGTCCTCTTTTCTTAGCTTCAATTTGCTGCTGCTTACGAAGGATATCATGCTTCGAGAGGAGGAAGTTCGTGTAGAATTATGCCTGCTTTACCAAGCAATCAATGGCTTCTTCAGGAGAAGCATTGGGTGGAGGCTTTAGTGCTTTCAGCTGCTGAAGCACTGATTTCTTCAGATTCATCTTATCTTAGACACCCTCGGTGGGTTTCTTTTTGCCGGCTTCCCTCTATTATATCATGTTTTGAATAATATAATACTACAATAAAAGTGTTGAAATTTATATGGTCCATTTCCTTGTGCCCTTTTGAATGACTGCGATGATGCTCTATTGGTTATTTGAGTAATTTTTTGATAAGAGAATAAATTAAAAGATCAGCTTTTGGGAATATTGGCTGTGGAAGTAGCAGCATTCTTCTTCCCCTTTTAGTGGCTTTATGCCCAAAACGTATCAGCGTTCTTGAATGAGTTTTTTTCTGGAGGCTGACTGACTTTTTTAATGGTTTCTTCGGCTGCCTATCTGTTTACCTATGGCTTTTGGCCATTTTCAGCGACTTTTCAGCCAGTGAATGCTGCGAGTGCTCAGAATGAGAGTCTCTTCTTTTCTAAAATATGATTTGCTGCTTTGAAGACTTGGATGAATAAGAAACTGAAAATCTGGCTAAAATTTGCTTCTTTTCTGGCTTGCATCTTTAAAATAACTTTTATCTCAAGTATTGAATCTTTATTTGTTCTTAGTGCTACTTGCTTTCACTTCGCTACTTTTGAAAATGTCTTTAAGAAATTTTTCCAGATTGGGCTTACTTCGGCATCTTTAAGTGTTTGCCTGAGGCAGAGAAAAAAAATGTTGTAACCTAATTTTCATTTACCTTATATTCATTTTTGATTGAAAATATTTACGCTTATTCTTATCTTTCACGCGATCAATCAGATAACTATCCTCTTTAATAAATTTTGATTATCCAGCACTCTTATTTTCAATATTCTAAACTACTTTCTCTAATATCGATTCCTTTTGTACTTCAAAAAGTGAGCTACTTTATGTATTTTGTATCTTCTGTAAGCATTTTGATTACCACTCTAAAAAAGTGTGCCAGCTGTGCAGGAAGCTTCTCTAAACAAATTAATCTTTGAAATTCAAAAAGTTATCAATAATCAGATGCGTATCATTTAGGCCTCTTTGTCAGCTAAAGAAGCTGATTATTTATAATATCGATTGTTTTTAGCGTAACTTCTTTTGTTTTTTCACAATTTTTGAGCAGTTATTCAGAACGCTAAAACATGGCTTTAGCGATTAGAACACGAGGAGAGTTAGCAGAGTGTTAGTTAAGAGCTTGGTAATATATGTCAACATTTTTTTTGAATTAACTGGTTGCCTAATTTGCGTCTTTTCGAGCTTCCAATAGTTCCTTTTAGGCTACTTTTCGCTCTTATTTAAGAATTTCAATGAGCTTTTCTGTAGGCTCCTTAAGGCCCTATAATTTTGGAGTAGCATTGGAATTAGAGGGAGCCTGAAGTGCGGATAACTTTTTTAGTTTGGAGACTTTGGATTTGTTACTGCAACCAAATTTGTCTATGGCTTTACCTTAAGAATTACTACCTGTTTTGCTCGGCTTGATTTTATTATCAAATGAATACTGAAGTTTTCTTTAAAGCTATTCAGACTTGCTGCCTTCGTAGTCTTCTTCTCCTTCATCCTCAACTTAACCGTCTCTTTTTTTGTGTTCTTCTTGATTGTCGTCGTTCTTGTCTTCTTCTCCTTTGTCATCGTCTTCTTATAGCTCCGAATTCGGTGATTGTGACTGCTTTTACTATTTATTCTCATGAAAATTTTCATTATTTCCTTGACACAAATAACTTTTATTATCATTGCTTTGCTGACTTAGAGAGATTGGATAAATCTCAATCTATATGTCTTATGGTTTCTATTAATTCGAGTAAGCTAATTGGAGGGACTCAGCTGACGTTGATTGCTACATTTCTGATGTAATACATCCTTCAGCAAAATACTAACCACAAATAGTTCACGAAATCTTATCAAATTGAGCAAATCTGAATGCTGATTCTACTTTAATCAAAGAGCGATAACTTTAAGATTGGTGGAGCTCGGAGCTTTGGTTAACTATGCTCAGATACAACGCAAGCAGAGAGTTTTACGCCTTTATTTCATAAGATTTGATTTTATCTCTAATTCTGTTTGTATAATTTGATAAGAGAATTAAGTAAAAGATCAGCTTTTGGGAATATTGGCTGTGGATGTAGCATCATTTTTCTTCCCCTTTTAGTGGCTTTATTCCCAAAACGTATCAGTGTTCTTAAATGAGTCTTCTCTTGGAGTCTGACTGACTTTTTTATTGGTTTCTTCGACTGCCTATTTGTTTACTTATGGCTTTTTGACATTTTTCATCGATTTACCAGTCAGTGAATGTTGGGAGTGCTCAGAATGAGAGTCTCTTCCTTTCTAAAATATGATTTGCTGCTTTGAAGACTTGGATGAATAAGAAACTGAAAATCTGTCTAAGATAACTTCATAGGGTATGTGGTGTAAATCGTTGGAACTTATTGAAACCTAAGTTACCATATAT
>Ga0316217_10007684_pt1 | contig 10193 bp, 4 predicted proteins | sample 1anoAmetaG_FD_203633 | JGI IMG/M metagenome (GOLD analysis project Ga0316217, IMG submission 203633) | Freshwater microbial communities from Trout Bog Lake, Wisconsin, USA - 1anoA | ecosystem: Environmental > Aquatic > Freshwater > Lake > Hypolimnion/Profundal zone | place: USA: Wisconsin... | reverse complement strand
CCGCCCGCGACCTGGCGGCCCTCAAGCTGGGCCAGGGCCAGCCCGCCCTGCCCTTCCTGGAGCGCTGCCGGCAGCTGGCCGCCGAGGCCCTGGCCCTGGACCCGGACGCCCCGGCCCTGCAGGACGACTGGCTGCAGGTCCAGCTCCTGAGGGCCAGCTGCCTGTCCGCGCTGGGCCGGGATCCCGGGCCCGCGCTGAGCGCCGCCGCGGCGTTCCTGGACGGCCGCGGGGGGCCCCTGGCCGCCGGGCTGCGGGCGGACCGGATGCTCGTGCACTGGCTGCTGGCGGAGCGGGCCCGCCGGCGCGGGGCCGATCCCCGCCCGGAACTGGCCCAGGCCCTGAGGGATCCCGGCCACACCCCGTTCCTCGGCCGGGACTACCTGTGGGATGTCCTCACCTTCCAGGCCCAGGACCTGGCCGACCGGGGCGCCGATCCCCGCCCGGCCCTGGCCGGGCTCCAGGCCCGGATGGCGCCGTTCCTGGTCCCGGAGGCGCCCGGCTCGACCTGGGCCGCCGCGGCCCGCGCCTGGTCCCTCCGGAGCCGCTGGGAAGCGGCCCATGGCCTGGATCCCGGCCCCAGCCAGCGGCGCGCCCGGGACCTGCTGGAACGGGCCGGCCGGCCGGGGCACCGCCGGACACTATATGAATACGGGGGTTTAGATTAGAGTGAGGGATTCATGGAGATCGCGATGGAGGAGACCCCGAGCGAGTCGATTACCATCCTGCTGGCCGAGGACGACGACATCCACGCGAGCCTGATCGAGCGGATGCTGCGCAAGGCCGGGCTCGACAACCCGATCCGGCGGTTCCGGGACGGCCAGGAGATCCTCGAGTTCCTCGCGGCGGTCAACCAGGGGATCGCCCAGCAGCAGGGGAAATCCTACCTGCTGCTGCTGGATATCTACATGCCCCGGGTGGACGGGGTGGAGGTGCTGCGGGAACTCAAGGCCGACCCGGTCCTGAAGAACATCCCGGTCATCATGCTCACCACCGCCGACGACCCCCACGAAGTCCAGCACTGCTACGCCCTCGGCTGCAACCTGTTCATCACCAAGCCCGCCGGCCTGGACCACTTCATGGAGACCCTGAAGACCCTGGTGCTGCTGATCCGGGTCCTCAGCGTGGCGCCCCTGGGCCGGGAGGCGCCCGCGGAAGGACCGGAAGCTAGTTGACGGAGTTGCTGCCGATGCTGGCGGAGCCGTCGGAGTAGATGGCGCCCCTGGAATTGCCCGAGACGGTGTTGCCGGAGCAGCTGCTGCCGGGGGCGCTGGCCAGGGTGATGCCGTAGCCGGCGTTGTTCCTGACGGTGTTGCCGGTCACCTGGAAGTTGCTGATGTTCTCCAGCATGATCCCGCCCTGGTCGCCGCCGGCGAGGCTGCCGGTGACCGTGTTGTTGCTGATGACGCAGTTGCTGGCGCCGTCGTTGAAGGCGATGCCGCCGACCCCGTAGTTGTGGCCGCCGTTGCCGGTGAAGGTGCTGCCGGAGACGGTGATGTTGTTCACCGAGGCGTTGCTGGAGCCGCCGCCGAAGCCGCCGCCCTGGTTCGCGGTGAAGCTGCAGCCGAGCACCTGGACGTAGGACACCACCTGGCCGGAGCCGGAGGGCTCGAGGTCGATCCCGAAGGCCGGATCCTGGCCGTTGGTGTTGGTGAAGGCTGAGTTCTTGATCAGGACGTTGGTGCCGTAGACGATGGAGATGCCCTGGCGCCGGTTGTTGTCGAAGGTGCAGTCCTGGACGGTGACGCCGTTGACGCCGTTGTACATGTAGATTCCGTCGCAGGCGTTGTCGCGGCTGGTCACGCCGAGGAGGATGTTGCCGGTGCCGCCGCCCGAGCCGTTGATGGCGATGCCCTGGCCCTCCTCGAAGTCGCTCCCGACGCCGTCGTCGAAGGTGGGCAGGTTGCGGGCCACCCGGTCGCCGATGATCGATCCGCCCACGACCGCCGAGTTGCTGCCGGCGATCCGGACGACCTTGTAGTCGCCGCTGGTGGATTGGGTGATGCACTTGAGGCTGGCGCCGGGGGCCATGAGCAGGGTGGCGCCGCTGGGCAGGTCGATGCCGTAGGAGCCGCTGGCGGTGGCGTTGACCATGTAGGTGCCGGCGGGCAGGAGGCAGATGCCCCTGCCGGCGGCGGCCAGGGCCGAATTGATGGCCGAGGTGTCGTTGCTGGAGCCGTTGCCGGCGGCGCCGTAGGAGGTCCTGGCGTTGACGGTGGTGTTGCTGACCGTGGCCAGGATGTCGACGCTGGCGCTGATCGCGGCGTTCGAGACGGTGGCGGCGGTGATCGTGTGGATCGCGTGGGCGCTCACGGTGGGGCAGGTGTAGACGCCGGCCGCGGAGATGGTGCCCACGGCCGAATTGCCGCCGGGGAGCCCATCCACGCTCCAGGCGATCCCGTCGACGGCGGCCCCGCCGACGCTGGCGCTGAAGGCCAGGGTGCCGCCGCTGCCGACCGCGGTGGGAGACCCGGGGCTCAGGGTGAGGCCGGAGCCGGAAGCGACGCCGTTCGGCGGGGCGGCCACGGTGACCACCAGGCTGGCGCTCTGGGCGGCCACGGTGCTGGTGGCGGTGATGGTGTGGCTTCCGGCCGTGGCCGGAGCGCTGTAGGTGACCGAGTTGCCGGTGCCGGCGAGGGTGCCCACCTTGGCATTGCCCATGCTCACCCCGTCCACCGTCCAGGTGACGGACGTGGTGCTGGAGCCGGTGACCGTCGCGCTCAGCGCCAGGGTCCCGGAAGGGCTGAGGCTGGACGCCGCCCCGGGCGTCAGGGAGACGCTGACCTGGGCCGGGGTCGGGGTCGAGGCCGGGGTCGTGGCCGTCTGGGGGGTCGCGGTGGCGGCCTTGCCCCCTCCATAGCAGCCGGTCAGGAGGCCAAGGCCAAGGCCCGCACTGCAGAGCGCAGCGCTCCAAGCCCGCAAAAACGCACGATCAGATGTTCCGAAATTCACAAAGTTGGACATAAGGTCTCCTCCGCCCGGGTCGATCACCCGGACCGAATGTGCTAGGACGACATTTTTTATGGTTTGGCAACCTGGAAAGGCAGAGGTTCTGCTGATTGCTGCCGGATCTCTCGGTCGACATGATCACTCGGCCGGGAAGGCATGGAGGATCTGATGAATCCAGTATCCGTGACCCAAGAGATCTGCCAAGTTCTTTTTTTCTCTAAACATGATTTATCGTTGAAATACATTGACTTCAGGAGATCGAGCAAACGCTAAGTGGCATAATTTAAGTAAAAACAATTCAATATATAAATTTTCTATATTTGCGAATATTATGAAATTTAACTCATAGAAATGCATCATGCATTTTATTTACAATCTGACTCCAATAATTAATAAAAGATGCTGGCGATGGAGGAGGGTTGAGCCGCCGGCGGCCCGGCTCGGTAGCGGCCTCCTCCAGGGTCCGGCCGGTTGAAACCGGCTGGGCGGTCCGGCGTGATCCGCCCGGACCCGGCCCAGGGCTCGCAAGCCAAGACCTCAATGGTTCCCATACTTTCAGGTCTCCGATGGCTGAAAAGGCACACCACATCTGGATCCACACAGTCAAATCGCCTGCTGGGGCCGATTCCAGGCCAGCAGGTTTTCCCATTCCAGGCCTTCCAGGCCCCGGTTCCGGCCCCCGCGGCACTCGCCCGGGGGGCCTGCGGCCAGCCGGGGCGGCGGGTCGGCCCTCCTTCGATTTTTTGCCTTTTCCAAAGGAATAAGTTGTGCAAAACCAAACGAACCATTTTTCGTTATGAAACAAATCTGCCGTTCTGACCCTCGGCAGGCCCCAATTGCGGTCAATCCGGCGATTTGAGATTTTTTGGGGTGCCTAAGCCGGTGCCTGGGGCCGAGAAGGCCCCGGAATGGAGCCCAGAACGGCGCCTGGCGTGCGCCCGGCCGAAAAGCCCTCTTCGGTCTCCAGGTCCGGGCTCCGCCCGGACCTGGCACGGGGCCTGGGGGGATCCAGCGCTGGCGTTCGCCAGGACCCGGGCGGCCACTCGCCGGCGGCTGGCCAGCCCAGGCCGCCCGGGCGCCCGCACCTGAACGGGATCGAGGTTCGGCCCGGCCGGTCCGGGCGGTTCCCTGGCGCCCCGGCGGGAGACCGGGAAAGGGCGCGACCGGAACCCGAGGTTCGGGCGAGGGGGTCGAGGGGCCTGGACGGTCACCGGTGGAGGGTGGATCCGCGCCAATTTGGGACAACTTTTTTTTCACAGAATTGCAATAAATTAATCAACTAATATCGCCCCGATTTTCCCATTGACTATCCATCCATCCTCTTTTAATTATTCAAAACAGATTACTTAATTTATTCAAACTCGGACTCACGTATTAAAATTTAATATTAAATTGGATGCCAATCGGAACCCCGGAACGGCCCGGGGTTCCGGTTCCGGCAGGGGCCGGGGCAAAAAAAACTTGGCATCTCGATTCCAACTGCCGATATTTGAAGCATCCGGTCCTCCGAGCAACCGAGGCAGAGCGACTGGGTCGTCCACCACAGAACATCCCAAACGGCAGCCTTCCTTTCCGGGCCTGCTCCACATTTCCGAACACTCGTCCTCGACGACCGTGGCTGCACGGCGTGCGTTGGGCAAAGGGGGCTTATGTCCACTGATTCATTTTCCTGCCGCACCAGCCGCAGGGGTTCACAGTTCGTTCCGGCGGTGGCCATCTCCTCCCTCGTGGCGACCCTGCTCGGCTGCGGCGGCTCCGGAGTGGACTCCTCGGTCCCCATGGCCGCTGCTGTTCAGGTCCAGCCTGCGGCCGCCGCCGTCGTCACCGCCGCCAGCATGACTCCGACCAGCGCGACCGTGGCCGGCGGAGCCACCCAGACCTTCTCGGCCAGCGTGAACGGCGCCACCGACGGCACCGTCATCTGGTCGGTCGACGGCATCCCCGGGGGCAACGCCAGCGTCGGCACCATCGCCTCCCAGGCGCCCCAGGCCTCGTTCCTGCGCAAGGCCTACTGCACCCCCAGCTCCTATTCCCAGACTGTTTCCGTCCAGGCCGGCGACCTGATCATCGTCGGCTTCAGCGTCAGCAATTCCCCGGCCAAGACCACCTGCTCCGACAGTTCCGGCAACACCTACCAGGCCATCGGCACCCAGGCCTACTCCAGCGGGGTGGACGGCTGCGCCAATGCCTTCTATACCATCGCCAAGGCCACCAGCAGCAGCCTCAAGGTCGCCATCTCGACCCTCAACAACTGTGATCCCAGCATCTCCGTCCACGTCGTGGCCGGCGGCGGCGCCCTCAGCCTGGCCTCGGTCCTCTCCGCCTACTCCATCAAGGTGGACACCGCCAATGCCACCAGCCACACCACCGGGACCGTGGTCACCACCACCCCCAACGACTATCTGTTCACCCTGTGGGTCCAGGAAGCCCAGGCCACCAGCCTCACCGAAGGCAGCACCGGGTTCAGCATCCAGAACGCCGACATCGCCGGCAACGCCACCAGCGACAAGTTCGTGGCGGCCGCCGGCAGCTACCAGGAACAGGTCGCCACCAGCCGGGCGGTCATGATGGGCAGCATCACCGCCGCGTTCCGGACCGCCGGATCGGCCGCCACCGCCATCTACACCGCCCCCGCCGCCGGCGGCAGCCACACGATCACCGCCGCCAGCGGCACCAGCACCGTCTCCGGCACCGTCACCGTCTCCGGCCCCGCGCCGGCCGTCACCGTGGCCACCAGCCCGGCCTCGGTCTCCACCAGCACCGGCAGCACCGTCAACATCAACGCCACCGTCGCCGGCAGCACCAACACGGCCGTCACCTGGACCGTGGACGGCGTGGCCAACGGCAACGCCACCGTCGGGACCCTGGCCGGCACCGGCAACACGGTCACCTACACCGCCCCGGGCGCCGCGGGCACCCACCAGGTCCAGGCCGTCAGCGCGGCCAACCCGGCCACCAGCGCCGCCACCGCCGTCACCGTCCTGGCCCCCGCGCCCGCCCCGGTAGTCAGCGTCGCGGTCAGCCCGGCCTCGGCCACCGTGAACGCCGGCGCCACCGCCGCGGTCACCGCCGCCGTCTCCGGCAGCACCAACACGGCCGTCACCTGGACCGTGGACGGCGTCGCCAACGGCAACGCCACCACCGGCACCATCACCGGCTCCGGCAACGCCGTGGTCTACAACGCCCCCACCGTCGGCGGCTCCCACACCGTGGTGGCCACCAGCGCCGCCAGCGCCTCGGCGACCGCCGCCATGGCCGTCACCGTCAAGCCCCCCGTGGTCACGGTCGCCCTCAACCCGGCCGGCGCCGCCTCCGTGACGGTCGCCAAGCCCATCGCCTTCACCGCGACGGTCACCGGCTCCAGCAACACCTCCGTCACCTGGACGGTGGACGGCGTCGCCGGCGGCAGCGCCGCGACCGGCACCATCTCCGGCACCGGCAATTCGGTGACCTACACCGCCCCCGCCCTCGCCGGCAGCCATTCCGTGACCGCCACCAGCGTGGCCAACCCCGCCTACAGCGCGGCCACCACGGTCAGCGCCACCCCGGCCCCGACCACCAACGGCACCACCACCGCGATCGTCCTCACCCCCTCCACCCCCACCGCGGTCGGCAGCGGCGGCACCCTGGCCTTCAGCGCCAGCACCACCGGCTCGTCCACCGACTCGGTCACCTGGAGCGTCGACGGCATCGCCGGCGGCAACGCCTCCGTGGGCACCATCTCCGCGGCCGGCGTCTACACCTGCCCCACCGTGACCGCCCACGCGATCCACACCATCACCGCCACCTCGGCCTCCAGCACCTCGATCAGCGCCAGCGTCGACATCCTGGCCACGGTCAGCAACACCACCGTCAACGCCAAGACCTCCTACGGCGCCGCCGGCAACGGCTCCAGCAACGACACCTCGGCCATCAATTCGGCCCTGGCCGCCGCCGGCAAGGGCATCTGCCTCCTGCCCGCCGGCACCTACATGGTCAACGCCACCGCCAGCGGCTCCTACGGCATCGACATGCCCAGCGGCGCCACCCTGCTCATGGCCCCCGGCGCCAGCATCAAGTGCATCACCCAGTCCACCAGCGGCGACTACAAGGTCGTCCGGATCGCCGGCAGCGGCTCGGCGGTGGTGGGCGGCATCATCTACGGCGACCGGGTGGCCCGCAACCTGCCCACCTTCGAGGACGGCGTCGGGACCGATTTCGAGAACGGCCAGGGCATCGCCATCAACGGCTCGGGCGGCGGCACCGGCAACATCGTCCTCGGCGTGACCAGCCGCGACAACGCCTGCGACGGAATCTACATGTATAACGGCGTCAACGGCGTCACCATCCAGGACTGCACCTTCGACAACAACCGGCGCCAGGGCATCTCCATCGTCTACGGCACCAACGTCCTGATCAAGAATTCCGCCTTCACCAACACCAACGGCCAGGATCCGGCCTTCGGGATCGACCTCGAGCCCTCCGGCTCCGGCCAGGTGGTGTCCTACGTCCAGGTGCTCGGCTGCAGCTTCACCGCGAACCAGGGCGGCGGCTTCGGCGGCGGCTCCAGCAACGCCTCGGTGAACAACATCACCGTCTCCGGCAGCACCTTCACCGGCAACGGCGGCCACAACTACGGGGTCGGCGGCATCGCCTTCAACGACGGCGCCAGCAACTGCGTCATCAGCAACAACACGGTCACCGGCAGCCTCGCCGGCGGCGACCAGGGCGGGATCATGCTGGAGGACATCAGCAACTTCCAGGTGACCGGCAACACCGTCAAGAACAACGCCGGCTACGGCATCACCCTGGCCAGCGCCCCGGGCAGCAGCTGCTCCGGCAACACCGTCTCGGGCAATTCCAAGGGCGCCATCTACTCCGACGGCTCCGCCAGCATCGGCAGCAACACCATCCAGTAGCGCCAGCCTGAAGTCCTGATCGGGGTTCCCTTCGCCGGGAACCCCGATTCGCGTACCGGTTTGGGATTTTCCCCGGCCCGGCCTAGAATCCATCCAGGCGCGGCCTCCCCTGGCGCCCCTCCCGGAGGATTCCATGCGCAACCCAGGCAACCCGGCCCGGATCCTGGCCCTGGCCGCCATCGCCCTGGCCGGCGCCGGCGCCGCCCGGGGCGCCGCCACCCGGCCCGGATTCGCCTGCGCCCCGCCCGCGGGAACCGGCCGGACCGTCCAGGTCAGGGACCCGGCCTTCGGCGCCCGGGGCGACGGGATCGCCGACGACACCGCGGCCATCCAGAAGGCCATCGACGCCGTGGCCGGCACCGGCGGCACGGTGGCGATCCCGGCCGGCACCTACCTGATCAACGCGGTCGCCCGCAACGGCCACGGGCTGGCCCTGGGCAGCGACATGACCCTGCTCATGGCGCCCGGGGCGGTGCTCAAGGCCATCCCCAACGCCGCGCCCGAGCACATCATCCTGCTGGTGAGCCAGGCCCGGAACGTGAACGTCCTCGGCGGCACCCTCGAGGGGGACCGCGAGGCCCACCTGGGGCGCGACGGCGAGTGGGGCATGGGCCTCCAGATCAGCAATTCCCGGCAGGTGGTGGTGGAGGCCGTCACCGCCCGGGAATGCTGGGGCGACGGCTTCTACGTGACCAACACCAACTCGGACATCACCCTCTGCCGGGTGGTTGCCGACCACAACCGCCGCCAGGGGCTCTCCATCGTCGGCGGCGACGGCATCCTGGTGCGGGACTCGACCTTCACCAACACCGCCGGCACGCCCCCGGAATGCGGCATCGACATCGAGCCCAACCCCGGGCAGACCGTGGCCAACCTCCTGGTCACCGATTGCCTCGTCGCCGGCAACAAGGGCGGCGGCATCGCCGGCGGCCCGGCCTACAAGTCGCGCGGCGCGGCCTTCTTCACCGGCTCCAGGATCGCCCGCAACCGGGTCACCGGCAACCAGGGGTTCGGCATCGCGATCTCCGCCTGCAGCGGCGACACCATCGAGAACAACACCGTCGCCGGCACCGACGGCACCGGCATCCTGCTCCGGGGCGCGGCCCTGCGCATGACCGTCGCCGGCAACACGGTGGCCGGCAGCGCCAAGGACGGCATCTACCTGGAGGAGTGCGACGGGACCGTGGTCTCCGGCAACATGGTCACCGGCAGCGGCGGCCACGGCATCAACCAGACCCGGGGCTGCGGCGCCCGGGTGGAAGCCAACACCCTCACCGGCAACGGCAAGCGGCCCTGAGCGGTCAGGGGTTGATGCCGTTGCCGTTGGTGACGTTGTTCGACAGCGTGGCGCCGCCGCCGGAGGCGTTGTTGATGCCGTGGCGGACGTTGTTGGTGCAGCTGTTGCCGCTCACCACCGAGCCGGCGCACTGCCCCAGCCACATCCCGTCCAGGGCGCTATAGGTCACCGTGTTGTTGGTGACCGTGGTGTTGGTGGCGTAGTTCTCGATGCGGATGCCGGTGCCGTCGCCGGCGGTGGTGGCGGTGGTGCCGCTGACCGTGTTGCTGTCGACGGTGTTGCCGTCGCAGTAGGACACCGAGATGCCCAGGGTGCCGTTGCCGGAGACCGTGTTGTGGCTGATGGTGGACCCGGTGACCTGGCCGCTGCCGCCGACCGGGGGGCCGAAGCCGATGCCGCCGCTGGCATTGTCGGAAAGGGTGCAATAGGTGACCACGAGGCCGGACACGATCTGGCCCGAGTTGGGCTCCACGTCGATCCCCACCTGCGGCAGGGTGCCGCTGGTGTTGGTGAAGGTGGAGTTCTGCACCGTGATCCCGTTGCCGGCGACGATGCCCAGGCCGTTGCGGCGGTTGCCGTCGGACACCACGGCGTTGAGGGTGATGTTGCTGTTGGCCGGGTTGCTGGACGACTTGGACGAGTCGTCGGTGATGTAGATGCCGTCCCCCCAGCAGTCCTTCACGGTGACCCCGTCGAGCACCACGTTGCTGGAACCGTAGATCAGGATGCCGACCCCCGATTCGCCGCCGCTGCCGGTATGGCTGTTGCGCTCGCCGAGGAGGGTGCCGCCGGTCACCCGCACATTGGTCACCAGCGGGATGTCCAGCATGCAGTAGGTGTCGGACGACTGGCTGATGGCCTGGAGCACGGCCCCGGAGTCCAGGCTCAGGGTCATGTTGCTGCCCAGGTACAGGCCCCGGTTGGGGCTGTTGGCGGTGGGGTTGATCATGTAGGTGCCGGCGGGGATCACCACGGTCCCGCCGGACCCGGCCACCGCCTGGATGGCCCGCTCGATGGCGGCGGTGTCGTCGGTGGAGCCGTCGCCCTTGGCG
>Ga0316217_10007682_pt1 | contig 10196 bp, 12 predicted proteins | sample 1anoAmetaG_FD_203633 | JGI IMG/M metagenome (GOLD analysis project Ga0316217, IMG submission 203633) | Freshwater microbial communities from Trout Bog Lake, Wisconsin, USA - 1anoA | ecosystem: Environmental > Aquatic > Freshwater > Lake > Hypolimnion/Profundal zone | place: USA: Wisconsin... | reverse complement strand
CCAGTTTACGTGGCCCCGGCACCGGCGGCGGTTGTTACCGTAGCGCCTCCTCAGCCGGTGCTTGAAGTTATTCCGCCGCTTCCCGGCCCCGGATACATCTGGATTGGCGGCTACCATCGCTGGGATGGCCGTGGTTATGTTTGGGTTGGCGGTCACTACGAGATTCTTCCCCGCGGCCATCACCGTTGGATTGCCCATCACTGGGAACAAGGCCCGCATGGCTGGGTCTTCATCGAAGGCCGCTGGGACTGATAAGCCCCATCCGATCCACGTTTAGCCGGCTCGCTTGCGCCGTGGCTTCAACTGCGCGCTGGCTGCCGCAATAAATGCCGGCCAAAGAACGCGGCGGCAAACCAGGCGGTGCAGGTGATGACGATGGCCGCACCGGAGGCGACGCCCAGGTAGAATGAGGCATACAGGCCGATCACTCCGGACGACATAGCGATGATCGCCGCCAGCAGCATCATGCGGAAGAGATTTCTGGTCAGCAGCGAGGCGGCGGCGGCAGGGGTCACCAGCAAAGCGCTGGTGAGAATGACTCCCACGACCTGAATCCCGGTCACCACGGCCAGTGCCAGCAGCACCAGAAGGATGTTGCGCATCCAGTCGGCACGCAAGCCGATCACGGCGGCGTAGGTTGGATCGACCGATGTCAGTTCCAATTCCTTATGGAAAATCGCCAGGGTTGTCAGTACGGCAAAGGCAATGATGGCGATAAGGATCAGATCCATGGTTGTCACGCCCAGGATGTTGCCGAACAGCATTTGCGTAAAGTCACGAAAACTCTTGGTGGTCGAGATCAGCAAAACGCCGAGTGCAAACATCCCGGTAAACAGCACCCCGATGGCGGTGTCTTCACGCACGGCATCACGCCTGGACAACCAGCCAATTCCCATTGCGGTTGCCAGTCCGGCTATCAGTGCCCCAAAAAACAGATTGAATCCGGTCAGGTAGGCAACCACGACGCCTGGCAACGATGTGTGCGCGATCGCATCGCCAATGAAAGCCATACGCCGCAGAACCACATAGCTGCCCAGGATGGCACAGGTTGCGCCCACCAGAATAGCGGCAAGCACGCCCGTACGCATAAAATTAAATGCCAGAGGACTGATCAACCAATTCATACGGATATCCTCTGGGTGGTGGCAACTGGCGGCACGATGAGCGGCCGGGAAATTTCGTCATTTATCAATCGGCCGGCGGATAGATGCACCACCGAATCAAAATCAACTTCAATGTCATGGGCATCGTGCGTGGCAACCACAATGGTTTTGCCCGCCTGCGATAGCGTTCGCAGCACATCACGGACGATTTGGCGGGTTTGCGCATCCACGGCATTCAAGGGTTCATCCAGCAGCAGCATGTCGGCTTCCTGGGCCATGGCACGGGCCAGCAAGGCGCGTTGTTGCTGGCCGCCGGAAAGTTCGTTGATGCGCCGGTCGGCTAGATCGTGGATTTCCAGCAGATCAATCACCTTCTGCACGATTTCATGGTCGGCGGCATGGGGGCGGGCAAACCAACCGAGATGGACATATCTCCCGGTCAAAACCAGCCGGCGCACCGTCATGGGAAAACGCCAATCAAGCTCACTGCGCTGGGCAAGGTAAGCCACGCGATGGCAGCAGCCGCCCGGCACCGATCCATGCACGCGAATTTCGCCGCCGCATACAGGCAAAATTCCGGCGGCAGCTTTCAGCAGCGTACTTTTGCCCGACCCGTTAGCCCCAATCAACGCCACCCGCGAACCCATGGCAATCTTCAAACACACATCCGATACCGCACGGCGCTCAGCTCGCGGATACCGAACCGAAACGTCAATGCACTCCAATGCCGGAGTCTGTGGCCCTGGCGTGCCATGGCGAGTTCGCGAATATGGAAATCGTGGGTGTTTCATTGGCCTAAAGCCGTTACCAGCGTGCGAACATTGTACTGCATCATCTTCAAATAGCTTTCACCATCCGTGCCCGGCTTGCCCAACGCATCAGAATACAGCGGCGGACCAACCTTGACACCGGCTTCGGTGGCAATCTGATTGATCAATTTGGGATTCTGGATGTTTTCCAGAAAAATCACCGGTACGCCTGATGCCTTGATCTGCCTCACCACGTCGGCAATTTGCTTGGCGGATGGATCGGATGCTTCGGTGGTGACCGATTCCAGGGCATTGCGCGAAATATCCACGCCATAACGCTGCCCGAAATACCCGAACGCATCATGCGAAGTCACCAGCTTTCGTCGTTCCTTGGGCAGGGTGTTAATCTGGTTTTCTGCCCAGGCATCCAAATCCGCAAGCTGTTTAAGATAAGCATCAGCGCGGGATTTATATGCGTCGGCATGAGTTGGATCGGCTTTCACCAATGCATCGCGGATATTGCCGACCATCACGATGGCGTTCTTGACGTTCTGCCAGGCGTGCGGGTCGCGGTCGTCCTCCTTGCCGTTGGGACGCTCGCCTTCGGATTCGGGAACGTGCCTGACTTCGATTCCCTGTGTAATGACCACCCGCGTGGCCTTGGATTGCGACGATTCATACAGCTTGTTCAGCCAGCTTTCCAGGCCAAACCCATTTTCAAACAGCAAATCTGCTTTGGACAGGGTGATATTGTCGGAGGGGACAGGTTCGTACTCATGCGGATCGCCATCGGCGCCAACAAAGGTTTTCAGGTCAACATCATCGGCCCCGACGATCTTAACCCAGTCGCCGATGATGCTGATGGTTGCCACCACCTGTGGCTTGGCGCCGGCCGCCGGCGCGGCGTTCTTGTCGCCGCAGCCAGACACCAAACAAAAAACAATGGCGGCGGCCACGGCGTAAGCAACAGCGGAAAAGCAATTGAATCGCATGGGGCTAGTTCCTTTCTTTCAGTCGCCGATTTTATTCGCCCGCCAGTCGAAATGCAAGCGAATTGCATTTGGAAAATTCCCAGGGCCGCGGCCCAAGGGGGCTGTGCCAAGCCAACGGCCCCGCGATGCCATCCTCTTCGTCTGGCATCATGCCGCCTTCGCCCGCGCGGTAAACAGCGGATCATCTGCCGGCAACCGTTTTTCTTTTCCCCCCGGCACCTTACTATATGCCCCAAGTGCCATGGCCGAGCTTACCCCACAACACCGCCGCCGCGAATTGCATCGCCTGCTTTCCCGCCAGGCCAAGGTGGTGGCCACCCAATTGGCCAAACAGTGGCATTGCTCCACGCGCACCGTTCTCCGCGATTTACAGAACCTGCGCGACGTGGATGGCCTGCCCATCGAATTCAATCCCATCGACCAAACCTGGCAATACACCCACAAAGTTGTCGAGATTGATTCGCTGCTGATCCGGGATGAAGACCGCCGCGCCTTGCTCTTTTCCTTGCAGTCGGCCAGCCAGCTTGAGGACACGCCTGTTTGCCGGCAGATTCGCCAGTTGTACCAACGCCTCCTGGCCACCCTTCCCCCCGAACGTGCCACCAGCTTCCAGCAAATGATGCAATCCGTCCGCTTCACCGGCCCGCAAACGCCGCCCATCCAAAAGCAGGTCTGGAATATGGTGTTGTTATGCCTTGAATCGCATGAAACCCTGCACATCACCTACACCGACGGCTACCACGGCTCCACCACCCAGCGCGATATCGACCCCTACGGCCTGACCATGCGCGATCGCCACTGGATTCTCGTCGCCTACTGCCATCGGCACGACAAAGTGCTGGCCTTCTCCCTGCACCGCATTACCGACGCCCAAAGCACGGATAGATCATTCACCATGCCCAACGATTTCATGGATCACTACCTGTCCACCGCCTTCGACGGCCTGCAATCCACCGGCCAAACGATGAAGGTCGTGCTGCAAATCGCCAAAGATGCCCCCGTCTATGTCCACGAGCGTTCCTGGAGCCGCCACGAATCCCGCCGCCAGGATGCCGCCGGCAACACGATTGTCGAATTCCAAACCCCGGCTCTATTTGTAGTCGAGCGCGAAGTGCGTGCCGAAGCCGGCTGGGTGCAATTGCTGGAACCGCCGGAAAGCCGCGAGAATTTGCATGAGACGGGGCAAGCGATCGCCGATGCACACGCGAGTAAGTGATTGCCAATTGCCAATTGCCAATTGCCGATTGGTAAATCAAAGAAAAACACTGTTGAATGTTCGGCATTTGGCATTTTCCAATCGGCAATTGGCAATTGGCAATCGGCAATGTCCCACCCCCGGACAGCTTTTGTCCTCCCCCTGTGTTAAACTTCCCCCATGGATTACCAAACCGCCAAAACCGTATATCAGCAGATCATCGACACCAAGCAGTCCGCCGAGTACAGCGAACTGATTGCCACCGCGGTGACCTACGCGCGAACGCGCGTGGACTACCTGCTGGCCGACGCCGAAAAACGCCGTTGGCTGGGCAGCGACCGCACCGCGGTGCATAACGTCTTCATCCTTGCCTGCAACAACCTGGCCCAAGCCATGTCCGAGCATGGCGAAGATGCATCATGGCGGGCAACCCTGGGGCAGGATCGAAAGGTGATCGGCGATTTCGCGTGCTATATCCATTGCATCTTGGGACTGGTGGCGCGGTGAGGTGAAATAGTTGCATTGGAGACGGCAAAGGCGATAATGGCGCAAGTACTATTGGCAACAAAGGAAATCGCGATGAACACTTACTCGACGGTCATGAATGGCGGTAAGGGGAATGCGACTCCGCGTTCCGTGGTCAAGGACTTTCTTATTAAACGGGGCGCAATTGGCATCCATGAGGACGGGAGAGGCTATCAAAGTTTTTGTGACGCGGCGCAAGGGGCTTTAGTTGTAGTTCGCGCCGATCGCGCTCCGTTGGCGCTTGTGAGATTTAGCGACCACAAGTCCGTGAAACGCCAACCCGACACAGGCGACTTTCCCGAGGAACTAGATTGGATCTCTGTGACGCGCGCCGTAGATGTCATCGCTTGGTACGATGGTAGCAACGTGAGTTTTCCCGCAAGTTGGCCACTTACGTTCAGCGAGATCGCAAGTGAGAATAAAGAGGTCATACTGGAGTGGTACAACAGGGCAATAGGTGTAAAAATGAACCAAGATATCGCACAACTTCTGCGTTCTAATCATCAACTCATTCTTACCGGTGCGCCCGGAACAGGGAAAACGCATCTTGCACGGGAGTTGGCAAAGGATATGATCCCCTGCAAGACCGATGAGGAATTGGACAATTCGCCTCAGTTTGCATTCGTTCAATTCCATCCATCGTATGACTATAGCGACTTCGTGGAAGGGCTGAAGCCCGTTCTCAAAGATAAGCAGATTGCCTTTGAGTTGAAGCCGGGAGAATTCAAGGTGTTTTGCAAGTCCGCCAGTGGCCACCCAAACGAGAATTATGTGTTTGTGATCGACGAGATAAACCGCGCCAATTTATCGCGGGTTTTCGGTGAACTGTTCTTTGCAATCGAATCGGGCTATCGCGGCAAGTCGGTTAAGACACAATATGCCTACTTTTCTGATGCACCGGAGCGTTTTTCTGTTCCGAAGAATGTCTACATCATCGGCACAATGAACGACATCGACCGTAGCGTGGAAAGCATCGATTTTGCGCTTCGCCGGCGTTTTGCCTGGTATGAGGTACGAGCGGATGACGCCGCGTTTACGCGCGTGGTGGACAACCTTGAAGGTAATACCGAGCAAGCTCGCAAAGCTTACAACGCATTGAACGCTGCTATCGAAAAGAATATTCCGGGGCTTGGAGCGACCTATCAAATCGGGCCGGCCTACTTCCGTAAACTCGAGAATTACATTAAGGATTCCGATCCGTTTAACCAGTTATGGGTCAATCATTTGGAACCACTCATCCACGAATACCTGCGCGGCATGAAAGACGCCGACCGCGAGCAGCACCTGGCAACGCTCAGGAACGCATATAAGAACGAAACACGCCCCGCTAACCCGGCTAATGCGGCAACGACGACCCCGTAGATTACTTGTCGCCAGCGTGCTCATTGGAGACCCGGATGGCTCAGTCACCGCTAGTTCGACTACATTTACGGGATAACCATTTCGGTAATCGCCAAACTGGCGGCAGGGGGGAATTGTTGCATGAGGCTGTCCACGACGACATTTGCGACGAAAGTCGGCAAAAAATTTACGACCTTCTCGGCAACTATTCTGGGAAAGCCCTGCATGACTGGAAAGGACTGGGAATAAACGTCTATTCCGCGCGGGCGGAACAACTTGCCAAGGAAGATGACGAAGCCTTCGACAAGTCCGCCTTTTCAATCGACGGAGCCGATTTCAATAGTGGCTGGATTAACACCGGTAATTGCATGGGCGTGCTGCGCTTGACGGACCAAACGGTTGGTTGCTCGGTGCAAGTGGAGATTGGCTCGCGTTTTGACAACGGCGACGAGCAATACTTCCTGTCTTATCTTCTTAGTAAGGTGTTTGGGGGCAGCATTGTTGAGGATGTACAGATCGGTAGCAACTCAATGTGGGATATGCTGCTGGCTTTTGTCTTTCGTCATCGGTTGCAGGAAGCATGTCGGGTGGGGTTGTTCAGGCAATATCGGACGTTTTCGCACAATGATCTTCGCTTCAAAGGCAAGTTTGATTTGGACGAACATCTTCGGCGTAATGTGCCGTTTCAAGGCAAGATTGCCTATACCACTAATGAGATCACCTTCGACAACCCGACCAACCATCTCATCCGCCATGCCATCGAGAAAGTCAGGCGGAAATGGGGCGGCATTCTTGCTGGCGACAGGGATCTCACGCAACTTTGCCATGATTTCGCGCAGAACACGCCAACTTGGGAACGCGCCCGATTGCTCGCTTGTTTCCGCGATAACTTGCAGCCGGTGAAGCACCCCTATTTCCAGCCCTACTACGAGCCCCTCCGCCGCCTTGCCCTCGCGATTTTACATGATGAAGGTGCTAGCCTCTATGACACTGCCAACGAAGCCGAAGGCGTGCTTTTTGACGGGTCATGGCTGTGGGAGAATTACCTTGCAGAGGTGCTCAGGGGGACAGGTTTTCAGCACTGCATTAAGGGACAGACCACTGGCTTGGGTGTATTCGGCAGCTATACTTTGTACCCCGATTTCTATCACAAGGAGAAATGCGTGGTATTGGATGCGAAATACCAGAGAGTCAACGAATCGGAACCGAAGCGAGAAAATGTTCACCAATTGCTGGCCTACATGTTTCTGGCCGGTGCCAGCCGTGGCGGGCTGATATATCCGCGCGAGACGGATCAGGCAACCAATAAAAAGGAAATCAGCATTGCCATGCGGGGGGGGCCTTCGTTTTGGCAGGAAGGAAGCAAAGCGTGGTGGCACGATATTGTCTTTAAGACGCCTAAACCGGATGAATATAACGGCGACTGTGGCCGTTTCCGTGACAGTATGCAGGAAGCGGAAACTAGGCTGCTAAAGGACGTGACGACGTTGATGCAGATGGGAAAGTAGTCACATCTCATGTCCAAACTCGAATACCCCTCCGCCGAAGAAATCCGCCGTCTGGAAGGCATCCTGCTGGATAACCTGCACGCGCAGGCCGCGCAGCTTGGCGAGTTGCTCAATCAACTCAACGACGGCAAGACCTATGGAACGTCGCCGTATGAAGATGAGTGCTTCTACCGGTTCTATCACATGTCGTTCAAAGTCTTCGGCTTGCAGACGTACACCGACTGGATTGTCGCCGCGCTAAGGGCGATTGCTCCCGAAGGGCGGGAATTCTGCGGGATGTTTCAGGCCATCCTTGACGCCGGCACGGGCCGGATGTTCAACGACCAAACCAATGCCCATTGGCTGGAGCAGGCCGGGCCGATTGTGCAGGCGTTTTTGCATGCCCGGTATTTTCTTGAAATGGCGGTGAAGTACGCGGCCGCGCTGGATAAGCCGCCGCAACCCCTGCCCAGCGGTTGGGCGGCGCTGTTGGAATTGTATCAAATCCGGTGAATCGGGGTTGCCGCTTCACCAACTTGTTTTATCCGTGCCCATCCGGTTCCCATCCGTGGTTAAAAATCCGGATTTCTGACCGCTGATTACACTGATTGGCACGGATAAGACAGGGAGAACGTGAAACGGGTCGCGGCTAGATTTGCCTCGCTTACGCTCCAGCTTTGGTTAATGCCGTGTCGATGCGGGTGATGGTTTCACGGGTGGGCGTGTGTTTGCCGCCCTCAAGCCGGCAAATGGTTTCCAGGCGGACGCCGGCGCGCTTCGCCAAATCTTTCTGGGTCAGACCGGCCTTGATGCGCCGGGAGATCAACTTGCGGGCAATGGCGGCGTCGGCAAAAGCCAGGGCATCGCGGGCGCCGCGACGATCCGCCGGCGGCAACGGCGGCAACACGCCCGCCTTTTCCATCAATTCCGCAAAGGTTTCTTCGGTGAGAACCACCAGTTTCTTGCCATCAATTTCCAAGGTCTGCATGGTCATATTTCACCTCTCATATACATCACGCCGATTGTCAATGCGGAACACACTTACCACTGGCCCGTTGGGCCGGAATAGGATGCGCCAATCACCCACGCGAATGCGGAAACATCGCCGCAACTCGCGTTGCAGCGGTTTGGCTCCGCTCACCTGGGGCCAATGCGTCAGCCGCTCCAGCACGTCACGCACGCGCCGCTGCATTGGTGTGGGCAACGCCATGAACTGCGCCTGGGCTTCGGGAAGTATCTCCACCTTGGCCATGGCCTGATCCTATACCAAGCGTGTCAATCTTGTCAACAAGGCGGAAATGGCCCCTCACCCACGCTGCGCTTGCCCGCCCTTGACTGCATTGCGAGCGGAAAAACAAAAAAACACCGGACAGCTTTTGTCCAGGGGGTGGTGGTACAAGTCAATCACTGCATTTTACAAAGGAGGCAGTGTATGCCGGACGACAATAAGACAAATTCATCGGGTGAAGATCACTTTCCGTCGTGCGATTGCATGGCCGAAATCCTGGATAGCGACGTGCGCCAAGAAAAAGCTGCCGCGTTGGAACAAGCGCTGTGCGAATTCAACATCTTTGTCAAGGTGGTGGAGATCGACGCCGGGCCAGTGACCACGATGTATGAAATAGCGCTCGCCCCCGGCGTCAAGGTGTCCGCCATTACCGAGCGATCCAACGACATCATGCGCGCCCTGCGTGCCGAAAGCGTGCGCATTGTGGCCCCGGTTCCCGGTAAAAGCACGGTGCGCATCGAAGTGCCCAACGCCGAGAAGGAAAAGGTCCCCTTATCTGGTGGTGCTGCGGCTAGACTGCCGCACCTCCAGAGGGCACTTGAACAGCTTTATAAGGCCCAAGAGGCAGTTCGGGATGCTGACGCGGCCTATCAATGCCTTCGGGATGAAGCAATCGCTGCCACCAGTCAAGCCATTCTGCAGATTAGGCAAGCACTAAAAGAGCCTTGAATGGTGTGCGATTTGTTTAGGCGCAAGGAAAAATGGCCGGTTCTGAAAAGTTGAAACTCGGGATTTGCTCCGACACCCACGGCGATATGCCGCGCTGGGACGCTGTGACGCTGGATGCCGTGCTGTTTGCCGGGGATGTTTATGATGCCTACCGGCATAAAGCGGAGGATGACTGCCGGTATCTGCGGCAATGGGTGGAAGCACGCGGGGTGCCGGTGTTGGCGGTGCGCGGCAATCACGATTTTGGCGACCTGGGCGGATTCTTCCGGGCGGCGGAGGATATTTCCGGCCGGTTATATCGCCTGCGGGCGGGACTTTGGGTTGCCGGGGTGGGCTTTGCGTCCAAGCATCATTATGACTTGCCCGGCCAGAGCGATCTGGAGCCGCAGTGCCGGGATTTGCTGCGTTCAGCGCGGCGGCAGATTATGCCGGGCGAGCGGGTGATTCTGTTGACGCATTATTCTCCCGATTTGCCGGACTTGCCGGACCTGCCTGCCGGGGAAGCGCGGGCCGATTGGATGTACCGCTGCGTGGCCGATCTGGTGGAAAAGCTGCACCCCATCGCCATCGTGCAGGGGCATGTACACCGATGGTTTGGCCGGCAGTGGCGGCGGGCGGATGGCAGCTTGATCGTCAGCCCCGGCCCGATCGGGGGAGTGTTGAGCATTGCCGGGGATGGTCATGCGACGTTTGCAGGCCACGCCGGGTCGTAACCACCGGCCAGCTTTTGTCCGGGGGGTGGGGGTATAAGCCGGCGGTCAACTTAACTTGGAGATTGCCATGGAAATTTACGATGCCGTCCAACCAGAAAATAAAACCCGTCCCGATGAAGAAACCGCTACGCCAA
>Ga0316217_10007681_pt1 | contig 10200 bp, 8 predicted proteins | sample 1anoAmetaG_FD_203633 | JGI IMG/M metagenome (GOLD analysis project Ga0316217, IMG submission 203633) | Freshwater microbial communities from Trout Bog Lake, Wisconsin, USA - 1anoA | ecosystem: Environmental > Aquatic > Freshwater > Lake > Hypolimnion/Profundal zone | place: USA: Wisconsin... | reverse complement strand
GCCGCCAGTTCCACACGAGCACGTGTGCAAAGACAGCGATCGCGGTGAACGTCAGGAAGGTCGCCATAAAGATGCTATGGAACTCCTTCGCCTCACGCTCCGTCAGCCCCGACAGCGAGCTGCGCTTTTCTTCAGCCATTTTCCTTACCTCCTCTCCTCAGTCTCCAATACCACCACGCAATGCGCGGCATCCGCCTACCCGGCGGTGCCGGGCCGTGAACATCAACCCTGCCACCGTCAGCCGGCGGCTCCGAGCCGCGGGCCCAGGCCCGCGACACGATTCAAGCGATCCAGCGTCACGCACGGCTCGCCCATCCGCCGTGCCTCGCGCTCGGCGGCATCGCGCAGCCGCTTGGCCGCGGAGATGCGCACCAGCACCGGTTCCGCCTCGACGATGCGGTCGAGTGCCGCCTTCGCGTCTTCCGTCCAGGCGAGTTCCTGGTGCAGTCGCGCCGGGGTCGGGTCGACCTGGTCGAGCTCCGTGCTCAGCGGCAGGATGTGGAACAGCGCGTCGAACAGCGCGTTGCACACCTCCTGGATGAGGTACGTCGCGCCGGAATAGCCCATGAACGGCGTGCCCGTGTGCCGCCGGATGAGGGCGCCGGGGAACGATGCCGGTATGTAGGCAGCGCGCGCGCCGGCCTCGGCCAGATACATGCGCTCGTTGTAGCTGCCGAACATCACCAGCGGCGGCGTCGCGCGGATCGCCGCACGCACCGCTTCGTTGTCGGGCTTCACGCCCGCCTTACGGGCGAAGCTGAAGTTGCACGGCAGGCCCATCTCGGACTCGAGGAAGTGGCGCAGGCCGCGGGCGTAGGTCTCGTTCGCGACGACCGCGAAGCTCGCGGTGGCGAAGAAGTCCTGCGTCACCGAGCGCCACAGGTCCCACACCGGCTTGATCGTGGTGTGCTTCTCGCGCTCGATGAACGGTTCCGGATCCAGACCGGTCAGCTCGCCGAGCTTGCGCAGGAACTTGGTCGTGCTGTGCACGCCGATCGGGGCCTGCAGGTACGGGCGCTCGAGCGTCTCGCAGAGCAGGCGGCCGTATTCGCGGTACAGGCAGACGTTGACCTCTGCGTCGGCCAGTTTCGGCACGTCCGACAGGTGGCTGCCGAGCGGGAACACCATGTTGATCTCGGCGCCGATCCCCTCGACCAGCCGGCGGATCTCGGCGAGGTCGGACGCCGTGTTGAAGTAGCCGTAGGCCGGCCCGATCAGGTTGACCTTCGGCTTCGCACCCGGCGCACGCGGCGCCGCGGCGGGGACCTTCTTGCGCCCGAACTCCGTCCACAGCCAGTTGATCGCGCGATCCGCGCTCTGCCACTGGTCCTCGTCGATGGTCCGCGGCAGGAAGCGCTGGACGTTCGTGCCTTCCGGCGTCACGCCACCGCCGATCATTTCCGCGATGGAGCCGGTCACGACGACCGCCGGCAGGTCGGGGTCGAGCGTCTTGTGCGCCCGGCTCATCGCCTTCTCGGTGCCGTGCTGGCCGAGCTCTTCCTCCGACAGTCCCGTGACGACGATCGGCAGTTCATGGGGCGGCAGTGCGTCGGTGTAGTGCAGCACCGACGTCACTGGCAGGTTCTCGCAGCCCACCGGGCCGTCGATGATGACCTGCAGGCCCTTGACCGCGGTAAACACGTACACCGCGCCCCAGTATCCGCCCGCCCTGTCGTGATCGAGTACGAGCATCAGCCGATGTCCTGCTGCGTCTTGGCTTTCTTGGCGAGCTTCTTCTTGTACTGCTCGCGGAACTCCGGATGCTCTGCCGGGACGTCCTCCCAGACGCCCGCCCGATCGCCCTCGCCCACCCCCGTGAAGAATGCCCTGAACTCGTCGAAGCGGGCCTTGTTGCCCATCGCGGCATTGATAACCTTGGCCAGCGAGCCGACGCCCGCGACGCCCATCAGCGGCCGCGCCGAGATCAGGTTCGTGAAGTACATGCCCGGGATGCCGGCCTCCTTGGCCTTCTGCACCACCGGGGTCGTGCCGATCGCCAGGTCCGGCCTGAACTCGGCCATCGCCGCCAGGTCGGACTCGAGCGGCGCACGGTAGTGCACCGACACGCCTTTGGATTCGAGCCACTCCCGGTCGGGCTCGGACCACGGCGTGCGCGGGCACGCGGTGCCGACGTAGCGCACGTCGGCGCCACTCTCGACCAGCAGGCGGGCGACGATCAGCTCCGAACCCTCGTACCCGGACAGCGTGATGCGCCCCGCGATCCGGCTGCCGGCGAGCGCACCGCGGATCGCTGGCAGCGCAGCGTTTTGCGCCGCGACGGCGTCGGCGCCGATGCCGCAGGCACTGCCGATCGCGGCGAGCCACGCGGCCGTGCCGTCATAGCCCACCGGCGCCGAGCCGACGATCGGTCTTCCGGCAGCCGTGAACTCCCGGCATGAGGCCGTGTAGAACGGATGCAGCGCAGCGGCCGCGGCGCAGTCGAGCGCGGCATACAGCTCGCGCCATTCGCGCGTCGGCACCGTGGGACCGGCGGCGAGCCCCATCGGCTCCAGCAGGCGGCCGATCATGACGGGGTCGACCGGGAACACCTCGCCGAGCAGCGAGACGGTCGGCCTGGCCGAGCGACCGGTCCGCGGCGCCTGCACGGGCCCGGCTTCGGCCTCGGTCCGCGCGAAGCGCAGCATCGCGCCGGCGAGCACGTCCTTGGCCTCGGCATGGGTCGGCACGCCGAATCCCGGCACGTCGATGCCGATGATGCGGACGCCGTTGATCTCCTTCGGCAGCAGCTGCAGCGGCACGCCGGAAGCGGTCGGTACGCACAGGTTGATGATCACGACCGCATCGTGCAGCGCAGGATCCGCGAGCTTGTAGACCGCCTCGCGGATGTCCTCGAAGAGCTTGCCGGTGACCAGTGTCTCGGAGTTGAACGGTACGTAGTGGACGGTGCGCCGCGCGCCGTAGAAGTGCGAGGTGAAGGTCAGTCCGTAGACGCAGCAGGCCGAGCCCGACAGCACGGTCGCGGTGCGCCGCATCCGCAGGCCGACGCGTAGCGAGCCGAACGCCGGGCACATGCTCTGTGGCTGGTCGTGCGGCCCGAGCGGATAGTCGGCGGCATAGCGGGCGAGCGTGCCGCTCTTGCCAGCCGCCTCGGCCGCGGCGTGCAGCGTCTGCTTGCCGGCATGGCAGCCCAGCCCATCGCCGCCGGCGGTCGGCGGCGATGCGGAGTCGACGCCATCCAGGCGCGCCTCCACGGCGCCGGAACCGGCTCCGCCCGCGTCATCTGTACCGTCGAAGGTCATTCAGGCTCCGGGACTTCAGACGGTGTCGTAGACGACTTCGAGCGACGGCTTGGTGACGACGACGCCACCGCACATGTCGTCCGCGGTGGCCGGCTGCAGCACGATGTCGCGGCCGGTGTCCTTCGCCGAGAACAGGCCGAGCAGTCCGTCCTGGCTCAGCGGCGTCGGGCGCTGTGGCGGCGCGTCGGCGACCTGCACGGCCAGTTGCTCGAACAGCGGGGCCCATTCGCCGCCCGGCCGGCCGACGATCTCGTAGTTGGCGCTCTTGCGGCGGATGTCCTCGTTGGCGGGGATCGCGGCGAGCACCGGGATGCCCACCTTCTCGGCGAAGGCCTGCGCCTCGCCGGTGCCGTCGTCCTTGTTGATGACCAGGCCGGCCACGCCGACGTTGCCGCCGAGCTTGCGGAAATACTCCACCGCGGAGCAGACGTTGTTCGCGACGTACAGCGACTGCAGGTCGTTGGAACCGACGACGATGACCTTCTGGCACATGTCGCGCGCGATCGGCAGGCCGAAGCCGCCGCAGACGACGTCGCCGAGGAAGTCGAGCAGCACGTAGTCGAATCCCCAGTCGTGGAATCCCAGCTTCTCGAGCAGTTCGAAGCCGTGGATGATGCCGCGACCGCCGCAGCCACGGCCGACCTCGGGTCCGCCGAGCTCCATCGCGAACACGCCGTCGCGCTTGAAGCACACGTCGCTGATGGACACCTGCTCGCCGGCCTGCTTCTTCTTCGCCGACGTCTCGATGATGGTGGGACAGGCGCGACCACCGAACAGCAGCGACGTCGTGTCGCTCTTCGGATCGCAGCCGATCAGCAGGACGCGCTTGCCCTGCTGGGCCATCATGTACGAGAGGTTCGCGAGCGTGAAACTCTTGCCGATGCCGCCCTTGCCGTAGATCGCGATGATCTGCGTCTGCTTCGTCGCGGGGCCGGACGCCGCGGGTGGATCGGGTTCGACGGCCGCTTCCGCGCGCAGGTGGCGGACCCGGACCTCGTCGACCAGGATGCTCACTGTTCCGGGGCCCGGTGGCGTCATGCGCAATTTCTCCAGTCGAGGACCATTTTCAGGCACGCCGGATCGCCGAACGCCGTCCGATAGGCGGCGGGTGCACAGCTGGCGACTTCCCGGTGGGTGATCAGGCCGTCGAGCGACAGGCGGCCGGACTCGGCGTGCCGCAGCACTTCGACGAGGTCTGCCGGTCGCCATTCGGCGGCGATGCGCAGGCGCGCTTCCTTCATGAACGCGGGCGGGAACGCGAAGCCGAGGCGGCCCGGATAGAAGCCGGCGAGAACGATCTCGCCACCGGGCGCGAGGCGTCCCACCAGCGCATCGATGATCTCGCTGTCGCCGCTGACGTCGTAGATCGCGCGGTAGTCGCGGCGCGGATCGGCGTCGGGATCGACGACCTCGTAGCCGAGGGCTCCGCCGCGACGGTCGGCATTGCGTTCCCACACCGTCGGTGACGGGCCGCCCTGCAGCACCGCGAGACGCGCGAGCAGACGGCCCAGCACGCCGTGGCCGACGATGAGGTCCGGTGCCGTCGCGCCGGCGATGGCGTGCTGGGCGGTTGCCGCCAGCGCGAGCAGCACGGCGTTCTCGCCGAGCGCAGCGTCGAACGGAATCGCCTTGGCGCCCGGGATCACCACGCGCGCCGCGGCACCGCCGAAGAGCCCGCGTACGGACGCGTAGCAGCGTGCGCCGGGCACGAACACCTGCTCGCCCGCGCGCCGCCCGGAATGTCTGCCGGCACTCGACACGCGACCGACGGATTCGTAGCCGGGCACCAGCGGATACGCGAGACCTGGAAACGGTGGCATGCGACCGGACCAGAGCAGTCGCTCGGTGCCGGTGCTGATGCCACTCCACTGCATGTCGACGACGACGTCGTCCTCTCCGGGCGGCAGCAGCTCGAGTCGACTCAACTCAATGCGCTCCGGCTCGCGGATCACGACCGCAAGCGTCTCCAGAAGCGCACCAGTGTGGGACGACGCGTTCATTCGAGTTCTTATGTGGCGAGCGGCCGGACCCCCGTAGCTGCAAGTGTCAAGATACTAGTACGATCGTTAATGTCAACCTGACAGAACATCCTGAATAGAGAGGGACTTCCGAGTCTCTGGCGTAGAAGCGGAACCGTATCGTGCTGCAATGCAGCAATTTCTTTGATGACAGGGCCCGGCGGGGTTGAAGGCGGCGCCTAGGCCGCTGGACGGGCCAGGGATTGCGGCATCAGCCGCGCGGTCTGCGCCAGGATTTCGGCATGCAGCGCGTCAGCCCCCGGGCACGGCGGGATCGACGCGCGGGCCTCGGCGAGCAGTCCCTTGAGGCGCGCCTTGGCCCCCTCCACGCCGAGCTCCGCCACGGCGTTCGGGCGGCCCAGCGCCTGGTCGCGCCCGGTCGGCTTGCCCAGCTCGGCGGCGACGCCGAGCACGTCTTTCATGTCGTCGGCGACCTGGTAGGCCTCGCCGATCAGGTCGCCCACACGCAGCCACGGACCGGGCTCCCGTCCCGCGGCCGCGGCACCGGCCGCGGTCGCGGCGGCGAACAGGGCACCGGTCTTGGCCCGCTGGTACAACGCGAGCGGGATGTTCGGCTCCGACTCCCAGGCCTGGCCGGCGACGATGCCGAAGGGCATGCCCGCGGACGCGCTCAGCGTCGCCAGCAACGGACCGAGCCGGTGCGGGCTGCCCTGCGTGCCGTGCGCGAGGGTCTGGAATGCAAAAACGATCAGCGCGTCGCCGCAGAGGATCGCGGTGCGCTCGCCGAACGCGGCGTGCACGGACGGGCGGCCGCGGCGCATGCTCGCATCGTCGAAACACGGCAGGTCGTCGTGGACCAGTGACGCGCAGTGCAGCATTTCGAGCGCCGCCGCGGCGGCGTCGGTGACCGGCGGCTGGTCCTCGTCGCAGGCGCGTGCGACCGCGAGCAGCAGCCGCGGCCGGATCCGGGCGCCGCCGGGGAAGACCGCATGGCGGACCGCCGCCGTCAGCCCGGCCGGGCATTGCGGCCCGCCGGCCCGTTCCAGCGCCTGGGAAAGCGCGCGCTCGATCCGCTGTGCGGTTTCCATGACCGTGTCCCGCTGTGTACTGTTTACATTACACTGGCTACTGTCTTGAACTATAGACACCATTCCCGAACAGGGTCAACGAGCTCGCCGTTGGGAACCTCTGAACGTCCCGTCGTTGTCATCGGTGCCGGGGTCGCGGGCCTCGCCGCGGCGCTGGAACTCGCCTGCCACGGCCGGCCAGTGACGCTGCTCGAGCGCGCCGCCAGCCCCGGCGGCAAGCTGCGTCGGGTCGCGATCGACGACTGGCAGCTCGATGCGGGGCCGACGGTCCTGACGATGCGCGGCGTCCTCGATGACCTGTTTGTGGCTGCCGGGACGACGCTCGCGGAGCACCTGCAGCTGGTCCCGGTCGAGGTGCTGGCACGCCACGCCTGGGGCACGGACGACCACCTCGACCTGTACACGGATCCGGCGCGGTCCGCCGCGGCGATCGGCCGGCTGGCCGGCGCCGCCGAGGCGCGCCGGTACCTCGAATTCGTCGCCCGCGCGCGGCGCATCTACGAGACCGTCGAGGGGCCGTTCATCCGCACCGCGGCACCGAGTGTCGCGGGCCTGGTGCGGTCAGCCGGCGCCGGTGCGCTGGGCGCGCTCGCGACGATCGCGCCGTTCCGCTCGCTGTGGTCGGCGCTCGGCGACCACTTCCACGACCCGCGCCTGCGCCAGCTGTTCGGCCGCTATGCCACCTACGTCGGTTCCTCGCCGTTTGACGCCCCGGCAACCCTGATGCTCGTCGCGCACGTCGAACAGGCGGGCGTGTGGCTGGTGCGCGGCGGCATGCACCGGATCGCCGTCGCGCTCGCGGCGCTGGCGCGCGCGCGCGGGGTCGAGATGCGCTACGCCACCGAGGTCCGCGAGGTGCGGGTGGCGCACGGGCGCGCCTGTGGCGTGACGCTCGCCAGCGGCGAGCGGCTCGAGGCGGCGGCGGTCGTCGTCAACGGCGACGCGAGCGCGCTCGGCGGCGGGCTGCTGGGGCGCGCGGCGGCGCGCGGCCACGCGGCGATCGGGCCACGCGCACGCTCGCTGTCCGCGATGACCTGGAACGTCGTCGCGCGCACGAGTGGCTTCCCGCTGGCGCACCATACGGTGTTCTTCTCGTCGGACTATGCCCGCGAGTTCGACGAGATCTTCGCCCGCGGCCGGATGCCGACCGAACCGACGGTCTACGTCTGCGCGCAGGATCGCGACGATGCGGGCCGGCGCGAGGGCGAGGGCGAAGAGCGCCTGCTCTGTTTGATCAACGCGCCGGCCAACGGCGACCGCCACGCGTTCACGTCCACCGAGGTCGACGCCTGCGCGCAGCGGACCTTCGCCCGGCTGGAGCGCTCGGGACTCACGGTGGTCCGCACACCCGCGCGGACGCGGGTCACGACGCCGGCGGACTTCCACGCGCTGTTCCCGGGGACCGGGGGAGCGCTGTACGGCCGGGCCTCCCACGGCTGGCGCGCGTCGTTCCAGCGACCGGGCGTGCGCAGTCCGACGCGCGGCCTGTACCTGGCGGGTGGCAGCGTGCATCCGGGACCGGGCGTACCCATGGCGGCCCTATCAGGGAGGCTCGCAGCACAATGCCTGCTGACGGACTCGGCTTCGACCAGCCGGTAGCCGAGAACGGCTACTCGTGGTGGTACCTCGACGCCGTCAGCGACGACGGCGCGTTCGCGCTGGTCGTCATCGCGTTCGTCGGCAGCGTGTTCTCGCCCTACTACGCCGGTGCCCGGCGCAGGCGCCGCGCCGATCCGGCGCAGCACTGCGCGCTGAACGTCGCGCTGTACACACCACGGCGGCGCTACTGGGCGATGACCGAACGTCGCCACGTCGACCGTGCGCCGGACAGGCTGCGGATCGGCCCCAGCGCGATGCGCTGGGACGACGGCGTGCTCAGCGTCGACATCGACGAATGGACGGCACCCCTGCCGACGCCGCTGCGCGGGCGCGTGCGGCTGCACCCCGCGCAGTTGACGCCGCACGTGGTGGCGCTCGACGCGGCCGGCGACCACCTCTGGCGGCCGCTCGCTCCGAATGCGCGGATCGAGGTGGAGTTCGACGAGCCGGGTCTGTGCTGGCGCGGCGAAGGCTACCTCGACGCGAACACGGGCCGCTGCCCCCTCGAGGACGGATTCCGGCGCTGGGACTGGTCGCGCGCGCGGGCCGGCGACGGCACGACGGTGCTGTACGAGGTCATGCCGCGCGCCGGCCCCGACCGATCGCTCGCCCTGCACATCGATGCGCAGGGCGGCCTGACGCTGCGCGAGCCGCCGCCGGTGGTCGAACTTCCGCGCGCCTGGTGGGGCGTCCAGCGCACAACGCGCTCGAGCGCCCCGGAGGGCGCCCGCGTGACGCGTACGCTCGAGGATGGCCCGTTCTACGCCCGCTCGCTGGTGGCAAGCGAACTGTGGGGCGAGCCGGTCACCGCCATTCACGAGAGCATCTGCCTGGACCGCTTCCGCTCGCGCGTCGTCCAGGCGATGCTCTCGGTGCGCATGCCGCGCAGCCGGAGCGTCCCATCCCCTGCGGCATGCACTTAACCGTTCACCCGCACCCAGTCGGTATGCTGGCCGCGCCGGCGACGGGGTAGAGGCATGGACGAAGGCGGACACGGCGTGCAAATCGGTCCCAACGCGATCCTGCAGGTCGTCGCGGCGCTGCGCGCCCAGCACGGCGCGACGACAACCGCCGTGATGGTCCGCACCGCCGGGCTCGAGCGCTACCTCGACACGCCACCCGAACGGATGGTGGACGAGGGCGAGGTGATCGCGCTGCACACGACCGTGCGCCGGTCGTTCAGCGACGCGCAGTCGCGCCGCGTCATGGTCGCCGCCGGACTCGGCACCGGCGACTACCTGCTGGCCCACCGCATACCGGCGTTGGCGCAGAAGGTGCTGCGGGTGCTGCCGGCCCGCCTGGCGAGCCGACTGCTGCTGGCGGCGATCACGCGCCACACCTGGACATTCGCCGGCAGCGGCCACTGCGAGTTCCGCCTTGGACATCCGGTCGTGATCACGATCGATGAGTGCCCGATCTGCCGGGGCGCCACGTCGGCCGTCCCGGTCTGCGACTACTACGCGAAGACGTTCGAGCGCCTGTACGCGCGACTCGTGCACCCGCGAGCCACGGTGCGCGAGACCGACTGCATGGCGAGCGGTGCCCCGTCATGCCGCTTCGAGATCCGCTGGGGCGGATGAGCGACCGCTAGCGGGAGACGGCGCCCTCGGGATCGGCGAGCAGCTGCTGCTGGTGGCGCTCCAGCCGCTCGAACAGCTCGAGCGTCCACGCAACCCGCTCCTGCACCCTGTGCCAGGGCGGCGCCTCGTGCATCGCGGCGACCGGCTCCCGCAACGCCGGCGCCGGCGGCAGACCGCGCGGCGCCGGCGACTCGATCAGGCGCGCCTCGCGGTCCTGCCGTTCGAGGCGCTCGAAGAGCTCCAGCGTCCAGACCAGCCGCTCCTCGAGCCGTCGCCACGGGTACGCGCGCGGCGTCGGCAGCACGCGCGGCGGGCCACTTCCCGCGGCCGCCTCCACCAGAAACTGCGCCGCCGGCAGCGCCGGGCTCTCGTCCGGCGGATGGCGCCGGTTGCTCGCCCTGATCGCCCGTGCGATCACGCGTGCCTTGTTCGGCCAGCGCACGTACGCACGACTGGAGACTGAGTCGAGTCCCTGCCGCTCGACCGCGCGGCCGATTTCGGCATAAAGCAGCCGGGCAGCGTGCATCGCCGCCCGGTAACGCGTCGGCAACGCGTCGATGCCGACCGCAGCCCGGTCGTAGAGCACGTCGGCGGCACGCAGCAGCCGATCGACGATGCCCGCGAGCGCCGGGCTGAACGCCGGCGCCGCGAGCCAGCGGTCCGGGTCGATGCCGGCCTCGCGCAGCCAGTCGCG
>Ga0316217_10007680_pt1 | contig 10200 bp, 10 predicted proteins | sample 1anoAmetaG_FD_203633 | JGI IMG/M metagenome (GOLD analysis project Ga0316217, IMG submission 203633) | Freshwater microbial communities from Trout Bog Lake, Wisconsin, USA - 1anoA | ecosystem: Environmental > Aquatic > Freshwater > Lake > Hypolimnion/Profundal zone | place: USA: Wisconsin... | reverse complement strand
TGCCGCGGGCGATCAAACAGAAAAGTCTGGACCGCATCGTGCTCAAACGTTTCGGCAAGCCGGCGGAAGTGGCGTCCGTGGTGACGTTTCTCGCGTCCGAGGACGCCGCCTATATTATGGGCCAGTCTATTGTGATAGATGGCGGCCTGACGTCCACCGTGGCTTGAGCCGGCGCCATGAACGTGTTTCTTTTCCCGGGCCAAGGCTCCCAAGAAATCGGGATGGCGGCCGACTTGTTCCGAACCGATGCCGCCTTCCGCGAACTCGTCCGCCGCGCCAGTGACCACACCGGCTGCGATCTGGAGCCCCTCTGTCTGCGCGGTCCGGAACGCCGGCTCGCGCGCACAAGCCTCCTGCAGCCGCTGTTAACGTGCGTGTCGCTGGGCTATCTGCGCCACCTGACGGAAAAAGGGATTCGCGCGGACCGGGTGCTGGGCCATTCGCTCGGCGAGATTGCGGCGCTGGCGGCGGCGGGCATCGTTGGTTTTGAAACCGCCGTGGACATCGCCGCCAAGCGCGGCGTGCTGATGGACGCCGCCGCGGCCGCCACGCCGGGCGGGATGACCGCCATCATGGCGACCGCGCCCGAGCGGGTTTTGGAGCGGCTCAACCAGGCCTTCAACTCCTCGCAGGTGGTACTGGCCAACGACAACTCGCCGGGCCAGATCGTCGTCTCGGGGGACCCCGCCGCCCTGGAGCAACTGGCCGCTTGGGTTGCCGCCAACCATCTGGGCCACTGCCGACGCCTGGCCGTCACCGGACCGTGGCACAGTCCCCGGATGGAACCGGCGCAGCGGAAGTTCAGCGCGTGGCTTGAAACCGTTGCCTTTCACCCGCCGCAGGTGCCCATGCTCTTCAACGTGACCGGCGAAACGGAAACGAATCCGGAGCGGATCCGCCAGCTCATTGCGCGCAACCTCGTGGAACCCGTGCAATGGCGCTCCGCCCTGGCCCAGCTTCGGGCCGCCGAACCCAAGGCGCTGTTCGAGGTGGGCCCGGGCCGCGTGCTGTCGGGGCTGGCGCGCGCCAACGGCTTTGGCGACGCCACCAGGATTTTCAACATTAATAATCTCCGCGGAGTTGAAATCGCGTTGCGCCTCGACTAGCATTTTCACCATGAATTCAGAAGCCGCGTCACCCGCCGGCGCCCCCGGCTTGCCCGCTGCCGGCGCGAAGCGGACCCCCCACCATTCGATCATCCGCATGGCCGGGGCCGGGGATCGGGAGGCCATCTATCGCCTGCGCCACGCGGTGTTTGCCGCCGAACTGGGCCAGTACTCTGTCAATCCAACCGGCCGGCTCACGGATGCGCTGGATGCGTTCAACCATTATGTGGTGGTGGTGGAGGACGAGCAGGTCACCGGCTTTGTTTCCATTACGGCACCGGGCGGACCCAGCTATGGCATTGACAAATATTTCAAGCGCGCCGAATTGCCGTTTGCCGTGGACGACACGTTGTACGAAATCCGGGTCCTGACCGTGCCGCAGGAATCCCGCCGCAGCCTGCTGGCCTCGGCCCTGATGTATGCGGCGTTTCGCTGGAGTGAAACCCGCGGCGGCACCCACGTCGTGGCGATGGGCCGCAAGGAAATCCGCAATCTCCATCTGCGCGTGGGTTTGAAGCCCACCGGCCTGGACGTGCAGGCCGGCGCCGTGACCTACGGGTTGCTCCACGCCACGATGACGGAAATTCACGCCGCCCTCCCCGGGGTCCGCCCCATCCTCGACCGGGTGCAGGCGGAAATGTCCTGGCAGGTTGGCGTGGCTTTCGACACGCCGGCGGCGGGCCAGCCGAGTATTTGAGCCAAAAAACCGAAGTTGGCCAGTAGGAGAAATGGACTATTGCCCGCCCATCAGCGCCAACGTGAGCGTGCCACTGGCTATCAGGTTGCGCCCGACCGTCGCTTCCACCTTGAAACGAAACAGGCTGTTGAATTGTTGATTGCCTTCCGCGCTCAATTTCAGCAAATCGCCGGGCACGGCGGGATGCGTGAATTTGAGGTTGACCGCGCCCAGGAAAAGCGGTTTGGGCTTGGCCGGCACCACGCCCGAGGCAAGGTATTCGCTCAGCCCCATCAACAGACCGCTGGTTTGCGCCAGCGCTTCGGCCACGAGCACGCCGGGCATGATGGGCCGACCCGGGAAATGCCCCGCAAACTGCGGCTCGTCCGGACGCAGCCTGCGCTCGGCCAGAATGAGCTGGTCCGGTTTGAGCTTCGTCACCCGGTCCACAAACAGGAACGGCGGGCGATGCGGCAGCAGTTGCAGCAGGTCATCCAATTCAAACGGCGGTTGGTCTTTCATATTTCGGTCGTTTCCGAGGGGTGAGGCTCCGGCGCAACCGGTGCGCCGGACGGCGTCGGCGTTTGGCCGGGCGGCGCCGGGGCGGTTTCCCGTTCCCAGATCGTGCCCGCGTCCAGTTGCTTCAATTCCCGGGCCATGCGCGCATGGATGCGATCACAGAGTGAAGCCGCGTCATCTTCGGCGCGCGGCATTTCCGGCGCCAGAAAACGGACGCGGTAGTCAATGCGGCGGGGCGGGATGATGCTGCCGGGCAGCTTGGCCATGAACGGCAGCGTGGTATGCAGGATCACCGGCACCACCGGCCGGCGGGCGGCCAGTGCCAGCGTGAACGCCGCGCGGTTGAAATGCTGCAGCCGGCCGCTGCGCGCCCGCGTGCCTTCCGGGAACACCAGGAGATTCTTGCGCTCGCCCAACAGCCGTTGGCTTTTCTCCAACATGGCCGCCATGGAATCCCGCGAGTGCCGGTCCACGCTCACCAGATCAAAAAACCGTGCCAGCAGGGCGTTGGGGCCCACGCGCGTATCGCGCGCCTTGATCAACGCGCCCGTGCGGGGCAACAGGCCCAAAACCAGCGGTGCATCCATGAGACTGCGATGGTTCGCCACAAAAATCGCCGGCCGCGCGGCTTGCGCCTGGTCCAGACCAGAAATCTCCGCCACGCGATACACCTGGAGCAACGGCAGCCAGCGCCGCGATAGCAAACCGAAATACCCGTGAATCACCACTTGAAGAAAGCGCTGCTGGGCCCGCGGAAACGGCAGCAGCAGCAAAAAGGCGGGAAAGACCAGCACCACGAACCCCGCCTTGGACAGAAAATAGCTCGCGTAGCCGAGGCAACCGATGACGATCTTGAAGGGATGAGGCCGCTCGCCGCGTGGTTTCATAGATGGGCTTTCGACTCTTTGAGCAGCTGCTCGATCCGGCGCCGTTCGCCGCCCAGGGCCGGCTGGCCCTCCAGCGCCAGCCGGCTGGCGGCGGCGGCTTGGGCAAATTGGCCTTGTTGAAACCAGGCCTCGGCCTGGAGCCAGGCAATGCCATAATACCCGGGATTATCCTTGGCGGCCGCTTGCGCACAGGCCAGCGCCTGCTCCGGTTGATGTAGTTTCACGGCGCGAAAGCCCTCCGCCAGACTGGCCTTGGCGGCCAGATAGCGCGTGTATTCGTCGCCGCCGGCCAATAGGGGATCGGCGGCCACCGCCAATTCGGGCAGCAACTTATCCGGGTCGGCCAGGTCAAACGCGACGAACTTCCCGAGTTGGTGCGGCGGGGTGGCGGCCCAGAATATTCCCGCCGTCAAATCCATCACCGCGGCGTGCGTGGCGATGAGCGGGTTCAGCGAGCCGCGATGGCCGTTGCCGGCGAACTTCCCGCCGGGCAACCGCCGGTCCCGCAGCAGCGCCGCGCAGGCCGGCGCGTCCAGCCGGTTCGTGGCGCCGCGCAGCAATTCGGTCAGCCGGTCGAACCGCGACACCGACGTATCGGCGCGCTTGTACAGTTCATTCAGGGGCAAGTCCTTGAACTCGGGCGCAAGATAATGGTTGGCGCAAACCAGCGTATCGTCGCTTGCTTCCGGCGTGCGCACGGCCATTTGTTCCGGGGTTTTTTCCACCACCACGAATTTGCCGTCCGCGCGGCTGCCCACCAGAAACATCGCCGAAACGAACGTGTGGCGCGCGCGGATGACGGCCAGCGCCTCGGTGAGATTGTGCGCATGTTCCAAGACTTCCCGCGCCACCAGGCAGGTGGGGGTGGCGCCATCCGCCGGCAGGTCCGAGGGCGCGCCGTTGACGGTGATGGAAACCCCGGCGCGATTGAGGCCCGAAACACAGCCGGCCATGCCGGCCCACGCCAGCGACACGAACGCGATGCCATTGGTGGGCTCGCAATAGATCAGGATGCGGTCTTCGTCAAAGACCGGGTCGGCCTCCCAGTCGAAGTCGCGTCCGCAGAACAGATGATTCCCCGCAGTGGCCGCGCCCCACGCGCCAAACGCGGTGCAGCCGCGCCGGATCAGCGGGCTGTTGATCATCATGTAGGAAATATCCTGGGCCGCATGATAGTTCACGATCCGGTTGTACAGCGGGCCCAGTTCGGGATGGCGGTCCGGGCAGCCGCAGGCCAGGCCCAGCAATTCCATCTGCAAATCCGGCGTGATGTGCTCGAGCATGTGCCGGTTTTTGTAGGTGACGAAAAACTCCAGGGTAAACCGGAGCCAGCGATACGGCGCGACCCGGTTCAACAGCACCAACACCGAATCCTCCTGCCGGTGAATCTGCGCCTGGGTCAAAACCCCGCTGGCGTAGCCCATTTCAAAGGGCGTGCCGGTCAAATACAGCACCGGCAGCCCCTCGCGCCGGCCGAACCAATTTCGTCCCAGATAAATCCGGTCGCCGCGTTGCTCGGGTGTGAGCGAGACAATGGCCGGCGTCGGCCCCAGCGCCGGTGGTTTGGCCACCCAGTGATACATCAAGGCGCTCATGCCGGCCCACAGCAGGAGGAACACCCCGATCACGCCGCCGCCGGACCAAAGGAGCCGGCGCCGCCATTTGCGCCAACGGCTCACGGAGGTCCCTCCGTGGTAAGCGACGTAACCCGGAGGTCCAGCCGGTACGCTTCCGCCGTCACTTCGAACTCATCCGGGATTGCCGCGGCCAACGCCGGCCACTTGGAACAACGCCGGATGATGGCGCGATAAAACGTTTTTCCCCGGCGCAGCAGCGACAATTGCTCCCAGCGCGAACCGTCGGGGCTGAAAACATATTCCGCGACCGCTCCGGCGGCATCCGGCGGGAATTGCAACACCAGCCGGCCATCCGCCCGCCAGCCGGCCCGCTCCAGCCCGGCCGGCGGCAGGAACAGCTCGCGCACATCGCGCGCGACGTAATTCCGGCTCCAATCCGCGCGGAACAGCGGCGTGATTTTGAGCAACTCCGTGGCGCCATCGGCCCGCACCCGCAAATCCGTGACCGTGCCCAGACTGCTCACGAGCGCCAGGTGGCCCCCGTCCGCCGGGGAAACGGAGAGCAACGCGTCGCACGCAAACTGTTTGCCCGCCACCGTGATGACAGCCCGCTGCGTGGCGCCATACCGGGCCGGAAACATCTCCGCCAGGGTCTGCCGCGCGCGCGCGACCGCGTCGCCCCGGCGGCCGTCGTCCGGCAGCACCGCCTGCTCCACAAAGTGATTGCGCGTGGCGCAGCCGCCAGCCCCAACCAGGAGCGCCGCCAGCAAGCAGGATTGGACGAGGGGATTCCGCATGGTCGTCAGCGTTTGGCTTGGGCGGCCGCCTGGACGTCCGCCAGCTTGGCGGGGGCGGCGCGGTCAAACGTCTTGGGCGGCGGTTCAAAGTTCACGGTTTGTTCGCTGAAAATGATTTCCGTGTAATCGCCGTCGGTTTCGCGCAACACGATGCGCCGCGTCGCCTTCAAATCGGCCGCCAGATGCAGCTCGATGGACGCCATTACCTTGCGAATGGTTTCGTTTTGCGGGATGAGGGTCACCACCACTTCATCCACACCGTTGGTCACCGTGGCCGTGTAACCGCGCGGGTCGCGGGCAAAGCGTCCGTCCATCACCCCGGCGATTTGGGACACGATGTGCTCCAGCGCGTCGCCCAGACCCAAGTCGAGCTTCTTCCAATGTCCGTCGGCCCATTCGAATTGCGCCACGCCGGAGCCGTCCGAAACCAGGATGGATTGATAGGGCGTCAAGGTTTCCCAGCGCAGGCGGCCCGGTTCTTGGAAGCAGAGAATCCCTTCCGACTTCAACGGGTCATTGAACATCGCCAAGTGCCGCTCCTGCACAAAATGCGTGAAGATCGTGTGCGCCTGGGACATGGTGGCGGTGATTTGCGCCAGCGACGGCGCGTTGGTCTGCCCCCGGACGATGGGCGCGGCCAGCAGCAGCGCCGCGCAAATGATCTTAAAGGTTCGTTTCATGTTCCTGCTCCAGTTCATCCAGCCGCACGCAGCGATAACCGGCGGCCTGCAATTGATCCAGCACCAAACGGGTGGCGGCCAGCAGCCGCGGCCCGGGCACCCCGCCGTCATGCAGCAAAAAGATCGCGCCGGGCTGCAGTTTGGCCAGCAGCCGGCCGGCGATTTTCTCCGGGGGGTCGGCCCGCCGGTCCAATCCGCGCGCCGTGTAACCGGCCAGCTTCAAGGCCAATTCGTCAATGACGCGAAAAACCCGCGGATTGGTCAAGCCGGCGGGTGGGCGGAAGAATCTTGGCGCGCGGCCGGAGGCGCGCTGAATTTCGGCTTGCGCCAGCCGGAGTTCCTCGCGCAAGCGCGCCACCGAAAACAGGTTGGTCGCCGGGCTGTGCCGGAAGGTGTGGTTTTCAATTTCGTGGCCTTCCGCCGCCATGCGCTGCACCAACGCGGTCTGTCCGGCCACGCGCTGGCCGATGCAGAAAAAAGTCGCCCGGATATTACGGGTCGCCAGCAAGTCCAGCAACGCGGGAGTGTTTTGCGGGTCCGGACCATCGTCAAAGGTCAGCGCGACCATCTTCTTGGGCGTGGCCGCGCGGCAGAAGCTGCGGCCGAACAGTTGCCATTGGGGAAAGGAAACGCCCAGTCCGAGGCACAAACCGGACGCCGTGCACAACAGCGTCAACCACCACCAGCGAGCCGCCCCGTGGGTCAGCCAAGCAATCGCCACCACTCCCCCCAGCGTGGCGGCCAGCAGCAATTGGTATCTGGTCAGCCGCGGATGCAACACATTCCTTTCGTTCCCGAGGGTGATCGCGTCCACAATACCACCGTCCGCACCGGCCGTTCGGCGGGGATGTCACCGCGCACCAAGCCGATGGCCGTGAGAAACCCAAACGCCGAGGCGGAATAATGTTCGCCGCAGCCATGCTTGTAGCCGTGACACAAAATCGTCCGGCCCGCTTGCCGTGAACAGGCTGCGGCCACCGCCTGATCAAAATCATCCGGCTCGCGCAGGCCGTTGGCGCCGGTCAGGAGCAGGTCCACTTCCCCGGCGGCAATGTGCTCCCGCTCCAGGGTTTCAATAATCCAGCGGGCCTCCGCCTCGGCATGGAGCGTTTGGCTGCGGCCCAAGCGGATGGCGGAAACGAAACCCAGTGGCTGCGCCGCAGTTTCCGCCGGCCCAAGCGTGAACACAGCGCAACCTTCCCCCGGCAGGGGTCGCGCGGGCTTGGCCAGCGCGTTGGCAAACGGACGGATGGCCGGCGACAATTCATTCCACCAGCCCCAGCGCAGACCGGCCGCAAGCGGGTATTGCTGCAGTTCATCCGCCGCGCCCGCCAGCGCCAGTTCCGCGCGGCCGGTCCGCAATTCGGTGGCGGCCTGCCAGAGCGCTGTTTCAAAGGTGATTTCGCGTTGCACCGGCGTCGAGTTGAGGCCGGCACAACCTTGTTCGATGGCCACCTGCGCCGCCAGCGAGTTGTGGACCGAGCTGGCAAACAGCGCCGGCCGCGGCGCGCGTTCGTCCTTGAGGATCAGGTTTTCAACAAACGCCGCGGTGTTCGCCAGCGAGCCCAGACCGGTGCCGATCACGACGCAGATCTGCTCCGGGCGGGTGGCGGCAACCATTTGTGGGCTGAGGGCCGCCCGCGTGGCGACCAGGGTCATTTGTTGCAGGCGGCTGAGATTCCGGCGTCGGGCTGGGTCCAGAAACCGTTCCGCCCCGAATTCACCACACGCATAGACCTTGGCTTGGGCGTCGGGAAACAGTGCGGGAACCTTGAAGTCGGCGACCGGGGCGCCGCCAGCGCGAAAGGCCGCCGCGATTTCCGCCAGCGAATGCCCTGCCGGGCTGACGACGCCGGCGCCGAGAATCGCCCAGCCTTTGGCCGCCGGCTGGCGGAGAATCGGATGAGAAGCCGGCGGCTCTTGGTGCGGAATGGCTTCGGAATCAAATTTTTCAAACACCAGCGCCACGTTGTTGCCACCGAAGCCGAACGAGTTGCTCAAGATGCGGGACAAGGCCAGCGGTCGGAATTCCCGCACCGGCGCCAGCCCGATCTTATCGTCCGCCACCTCAAAACCGGGGGTGCCGGGAACGGCTTGGGCCCGCAGCGATTGCACCGCCAGCACGGCTTTAATCGCGCCGCTGGCCGCGAGCGTGTGGCCGAAGAAACGCTTCACCGACGAGAAGGGGGGCACGGCGGCGCCGAACAGGCGCTTCAGCGCGGCCGCCTCCATGGCGTCATTGTCCGGCGTGGCCGTGCCGTGGGTGCTGACAAAATCAATTTCCTGCGGCCGCAACGCGGCGCCGGCGAGGGCGCGTTGCATGGCGGCGAGCGCCCCGCGGCCTTCCGGTTGCGGCGCGGTGGCGTGAAACGCGTCGCAACTGGCGCCCCAGCCGGCGAGCCGCGCCAGAATGGTCGCGCCCCGCGCCCGCGCCGTGGCTTCATCCTCGAGCACCAGCATGGCCGCGCCTTCGCCCAGGCTGATGCCGGCGCGCCGGGCGTCGAACGGCCGGCAGCCATGCGGATCGAGCAGCAGCAGCGATCCGAATCCGTTCAGCGTGAGGCGGGAAAGCGAATCGCCGGCGCCCGCCAATACCACGTCGGCTTCGCCTTGAACGATCAGCTCCGCGGCGGCGAAAAGGGCCATGGCGCCAGCCGAACACGCGGTGGACAGCGTGGCCACCGGGCCCCGCGCGCCCATTTGCCGCGCGCACAAATCGGCCGCGCCGGCGCATTCGTGAAACCGCAGCGGCCCGAAGCGGCGTTTGTGTTCGCGGAGCAACGCGGCCAGGAAAGTCTCCGCGCCCAACATGCCCCCAACCGTGGCGCCCAGCATTACGCCCACCCGGGTCGGGGCGACCTTTCCCCAGCCGCCGGCGAATCCGGCCGCCGCCAGCGCCTCGCGCGCGGCAATCCAGGCCAGTTGGTCCGAGCGCGAACCGCGGATTTTGCCAGCCAGCGCCGCCACCTCTTCGGCGACCTGGCCCACCAAGTGACCGCTGAAACGCGGTGACGAGAACAGGGTCAGCGGACGGAGCCCGGAGTGATTAGTCTGGAGAGATTTCCACACCGACGAAACACCACACCCAGCGGCGCAGATCAGGCCGGTGCCGGTGATGACTGGGCTGCGGCGGCGCTGGGACATCAAGTGCGGTTGGCGTTGATAAATTCCGCCAGTATGCGCAATGAGGTAAACGCCTTGTCTGCCACGGAGCGCTCCAAAATCACGATGCCGTAGTCTTGTTCGAGAATGGCCACCAGCTCCAGGGCATCAATGGAATCCAGTTCCAAGCCGCTGCCGAAAATGGGCGCATCGGGGTTGATGTCCCCCGGCGTGACGCCTTCGAGATTGAAACCGGCGATAATCTTTGTTTTCAGTTCTTCGATCAGAGTTTCCATAAAATGCTGAATTCAAGCGTAGCTTTCCGGGAAACGGTTTAGCAAGCGTGTTCCGAGCAACCCACTGCAGACTAATTGCACTTGACAGGGCCGATGCTTCCAAATACAAGACGTCATAGATTCCGGTCGTAACAATCACCAAACAACTTGGGGTCCGAGCGCTCGCCATTTGTGCATGGTTCAGAAAGCGTGAGGGTTTCTATCAAAAAAAGATTAATCTATGAAGTGGAAACTGTTTTTACCTCTGTTTGGCTGGTTGGCCACAATGGCTGGAACCTCGGTCGGACATTGTTCGATGGTCGAATTGCAATCCGGGTCGCTGGCGTTTCTCAAGGGGGAGACGCACGTCAACGTGGAATTCGTTTACGACGGCATGACTGTGCGCGGCAAAGACAAGCAGGAGAGCCAGGAGGAGGAGTTTGTCGCCAAAAAGGTGGCCGAATACAATCAGAAGCGGGCCGGACGCGGCGATGAGTGGCGTCAAGGTTGGATCAGTGACCGGTTTGAAAGTTACCAGCCCCGATTCATGGAACTGCTCAACCAAACCGTATCGAGCAAGA
>Ga0316217_10007678_pt1 | contig 10204 bp, 5 predicted proteins | sample 1anoAmetaG_FD_203633 | JGI IMG/M metagenome (GOLD analysis project Ga0316217, IMG submission 203633) | Freshwater microbial communities from Trout Bog Lake, Wisconsin, USA - 1anoA | ecosystem: Environmental > Aquatic > Freshwater > Lake > Hypolimnion/Profundal zone | place: USA: Wisconsin... | reverse complement strand
TTCAAGTACATCCTCATTGGAGACGCCTTCGTTGGCAAAAGCACGCTCCTCAACATGTTCATCAATGAAACTTTCATCTCTGAAAGCAATCCCACCATGGGTGTCGAGTTTGCCACCAAGAAGATGGTGGTTGACGGCAACATCATCAAAGTGCAGATCTGGGATACAGTAACTTTATAGGTACCAAGGCTGGCCAGGAGTCATTCAGAACCATCACAAGGGCTTACTATAAGAATGCGATCGGAATCATCCTAGTTTACGACCTGACCAGCCCTGAGTCACTTACTAGTATTGATCTGTGGCTCAAAGAAATCCATGACAATTCCAACGAGATTGTGGAGATAGTACTGGTTGGGAACAAGGCAGATCTCAGCCAATCACCATCGATTTCTCCCCAAAGTGACATCCCTTTCATCACTACGTCTGCCAAAACAGGGCAGAACATCAAGAAGCTGTTCAGCAACCTGACCCAGACCATTTTGCAGAAGATCAAAAGTGGCAAAATCGACCCTGAAACAGTAAGATCTTCCTAAAATAGGTGGCAGGGGTTAAGAAAGGCAATGTGAGTTCTAACCTTCGCATCAAACTGACCAACGAAATCAAGGAAGACAATAATGAGAAGAAGAAATGCTGCGGGTGATATCAATTGCGCTAGAGTCAATTTTCAACTAATCTTAGTTTGTATTCTAAGCGGAAACTGTGTTGTTCGGCGCAATCTTAACCACTGATTCCATTCAATTATCAAGGTCTTTGTATCAAACGATAGCTGTGTGTTCTAGATCTACTGCTTTAGTGGAACAAATGGACATCATTGATCTATTGCGCATTGAAAAACAAAAGCAAGATAATCAAATATCTTTGTCGGTCTAATCATCACTATCTTAGCTCAAACTGGTCATTCCAGTTTGCAGGTTCATGATCCTCTGCTCTGCGAACTCATAGAGGTACTCGTATTGAATCTGATTCTTTATCATTCCCCATCTCTGCTCTCTCAGCTTTCTCACCAATTCGAAAATGGATAAGTCTTGGTTTGTTTAAATTTGCAGCTGCAGCAAAGCCATGGCTATGAAAGTGCCTGTTCTTCCAACCCCTGCGCTGCAGTGGACTACCGGAATCTTGTTTTAGGAGACGTCTTCTAAAAGCTGGCCAAGGAGCCATTGGATACCTTGGCATCTTTTAGGAGACTACCCATCCTACCAGTCAGTTACTTGGTATTGAGTAATAATCTTCGTAACTTTGCTAGTATTGTTCTTAAGTTCTATTTTTCTCACCTTCATTTTTTAATAGTTGGGATGCACTTCCTCCTTGATTACACGTAGTTGGTACTAGTTGAGGAACATGAGGCCTCCATTGTGCTATAGATGGGGGAAGTAGCGCTAGCATTTGGGAATCTTTTTCTCAATAAAATTGCAAAGCATGAAGATGGTCCTGACTTGATTTTGATCTACCATTCTCCAAAAATTTTAAAAGGTTGAGGTCAGGGGACCTTGAGTGGCGATAACCCTCTTCCCTTAAATTGAAACATAATTCGCGTTGATATAGTTTTAGACAGTTTCATCCTCTGGTGAAGAATCAAGCTTAACCCTGGTTGATTCAAAGGTCAGGTAAGAAGGGTAACGGTTCAGGTTATATTGTTGTGGATTTTTATACAACTTGTTGACATGTTGCTTAGTTTAAGTCATATAGGAAAGTATTTTGAACTCAGTGCTTAGGCTGCGTTCCATTTTCTAGAAACTAAAAGCTATTTGCTGAATTGAGGCACTCATCTATCTAAGGTGCTAATTCTCATTGACCCACTCCTGAGAGATGTCATCAAAGTCCATTTTATAATTATTATGCGGTGACTTCTGTAGTTTAAAAAATCACTGAATAAGCTGAGCATTATTGACTTTTGTTACTCCAAATTTGGAGGACAGCCTAAGTTGAAATCTTAAAATGTCAGTATCAAAATAATCATTGATTTTGTTAAGAAAACTCTTTTATTAAATTTTACAAAGATCATGTAGAGTATAATGAGCTAGGCAGATGTTCCTTTCCTTGTCTTTTCTATTCATGTCAGAACAATCGTAAAAATGTGTTCACTTAACTTCGCTGGAAAGCATCAAGATTTAGTTTATTTGTTGCTTTTGAAGAATATTCTAAATTGTTATTAAAATGGACGCCATCTTATAAGAAAAAAAGAAAGGAGAGCGCAACTTTCGCAACAAAATCGACTAATTTCTCATAAGTAAGCAATACCTTAAGTCAGAATCTCCCTTTACCAGACAAAGCCAGCAACTGACGCCTCAAACTTTGCAAGAACTCATGCAAATGCCCTTTTTCGATGGGGTTTGTGCAAACGGGAAGGTCAATGTTGAAAAACTTTGTTAAAAGATAACTGCGAATGACCCCAAACATACCTACAAAGACCTTTATAAAGTTTTGGGAAACAAAAAAGAGATGAAGGTAACCGACTTGCACCAAATGCTCAAAAACTATCAACTAACTGACTTTAATCTCTAGGAAGAGATGATTCATTTGCTTTTTACCGGAAATACGCTAAGTTTGAGCAAAATTGACGATGTGATGAAAAGTTTAGGCCAAGCCCCTTTGACGCAGAAGGACAAATAGATTTTGATCGAATGTTTTGACTACGATGGAGATGGGGCTGTCGGACTTGAAGATATAGAGAAGATGCTTTAGATGTGTAGATAATCAAGTGGAGGTGATTTGAGAAGTACACAATTAGGGTTGCAGTGATACTCTACGTTGATTATAAACAATATTGAAGCATATTCATAGCATTCCTATAGTTTTATCTGCCAAATCTCATAAAATCATAAAGTACCCAAAAGATTATCTCTTCAATGGTGTTCCAAAAAATAAACTTTGTTCAAGAAATCTGGTGAAGCCTGAGAAAAGGATATGAATATAACCTGTAGAAATCAATCATCGAAAAGTTTACCTTCTATCCGATTCAGCAATTCTTCATTGGTCAGCTTCTATTCTTGATCATAAATCATAGAAAACTCGTTTGTTTAAAGTTCATCTTTCTTGAGCTTCATTGCTTCAGAAATCAGGTAAGCTAACTGGATCACTTCTCGGCATTTAGGGTCATTTTTTATGGCCTATTTGCACACTTCAGAAAGCTAATCAATAGTTTAGTTGTAGATTTGCGCGAAAAGCTACTTAGGGCAGAGAGACTGATTGCATATCTTTTTGATGCGTTTGAGATTTTAAGGGAGTTAACCTTCATATTTTCCAAGGAAGACTTCTACCTTTTTGACGAGCTAATCAAAAAACATCTTCATCACTGTGAAATCATTTTTAAACTGTTCCATGATCTTATCTCTGACGTTGTTATTTATGAAAAGTTTGTACTGATCTTCTGTGAAGGCTTTGCTATTTATTTTGCCTTCCTTCAGGCGGATATAGCCTTTATAGGTTATCATGCATTACCATTTGGAAAGGACAAGAATGAGTATTTCAGCTTTGTTGAGTGGAATGTTAAGCTTATCCATGGCAAAACAGTTGTGTATTTTGAGGGAAAGATGATTCAAGAAGACTGCTTTGTTTCTTTTGAACAAAAACCAGTTCTTTATCTTACAAATAATTTACTTTTTCCTTTCCGTCTATTCATATTTTTGGGCGATAGATTTGTAGATATCTTGCTATTTGCTCTAATTTGCATCTCTAGACTGCACAACTGAAATCTCCTTATCTTCGTTGTTTGTGAGCTATATCTGCTGGATTACCTTTCTATCTTCGAAGTAGATTGCATTCATCTTGGTGCCTAGTTTGGCAGCTTCTTGTTTTATCTTCTTCATTTTGTTCTTATCCATTTAGATATAAATTAAATTATATCCCACCATCAGACAAAGTGAAAACGAGTTTACGCAAATACGAATCAAAGTAGTTCTTTCACTTGCTTTTGGCTCTCTTTACTTTTCATTTTGCTGACAAATTTGGGTTTTCTTTTAAACCAAACAATTTGATTACTCAAAACTAGACGAATAGATAATGCAAGTATTAAGTAATTTCATATATGCTAAATGCTCATCAATAGCCTTGAGTATGCATCCACTTTTGTAGCTCATCGTATAGCACCAAAACTAGGGAGGATCCAATGCTTCTCCAAAAGTTTGAAAGATTGCCTTTAAAGAAACCCGTTGCGCCTTCTGTTTTGAGGATTTTGCTTCCACAGTCGAGAGTTCCCTTGTAAGTTCTTTGATCCTGAGCTTTTCCGCTTTCCATCATGAGTCTTCTTCTGATTGTGTCAAGGGGGTAGGCCAAAGTTTCGGAAGATGAAGTAATCACCTGAGCGAATAAGAATCTGCCGAGCAATGAGGCACTCTTTTGTTATTGCTAAGACCCCCAAATGAAGCTCTTTCCAGCGTCATAACCTCTAAATAAACAATCATAAACCCAAAATAAAAGGCTCTGTAGGTAAAGATACCCAAAACAGAGACTCCAAAGCCTTGATAAAGGCCTTGAATTCCATCTTTTTTAAAGATTTTAGCGCAGCAGTCAACAAGTCCGGTGAACTGCCTCTCATTAGCCGCTTTACCAATATCAGCTCCAAGGCGTGTCCTTGCAAAATCAAGGGGATAGACAAAAATTAAACTGAAGCTACCAGCAATACCTCCTGAAAGCAATGATCTCGAGAAATACTTAAGATGATCTACTTTGGGGTTAACGTCTTTCAAGAAAATAGTGTAGAGAAAATCTTTGGTTGAGAAGTTAATGGCTTGTGTAGGAAAGTATCTGACGACATTCGCCCAGTTACCTCTCCAGAGTGAAATAGCCCCTTCTTCTTTGACGCAGCGACTGAAACAATCAACTATACCTAAATGGTCAGTTAGTTACCTTTGTAGGGGTTTTCTCGTAGTTTTGGATTGTTCTATTGTGTCTGGAGGAGCAACTTGACTCTTTCAATCGGAGCAGCGAGAGTCTTAGCAATGGCTCCTGATGTTCCTCCTAAAACGAAGTCCTTTAACACTTTACCGTAACCACTTTTGGTGCCTCCCGAGGAAGAGCTTGTGGGCTGATGGGCCATCTTAAATAATGATAAGATTGATAAACAAGATTGATGATTTTTTGATAAATAATTTAATGGGTTATAATACCTCAAACAAAAAAACAAATGTATGCATCATTTTGCTGAGGCAGCAAGTTGCCTTTTTTTACAGCAAAAAATATTAAAATATAGTATTGAATATACTTTTTGGTGCCTTAAGTCATTGATGCGTTAGAGTGAACTTTTGCTTGGGAAGATCAGAAAAAATTTAGTTTTTTGAAAGCATTCAACCTTTCCAGAGATGATTGATGCTTGCGACTTTCATAAACGTTTCAGCAAAGATTTAAGCAATTATTTGAAGGACAGGATGCTAAATCATTTTTCAGTTAACGACTGCCTTTAAATGCCTTACAAATGATTAAGCAAAAATAAAACATAGGCTAGGAGTTGGGTTTAGCTTAATGTCGGTTTTCAAAGCAAGAATGTTATAATATAATTTCGTATGTGGGGTTGGTTCCGTGCTAAGAAAGAGCTTGACTTGTAAAAAACCTACCTGAGGGTTGAGTTTTTGACAGCTAAGGAGAAGAGTGAAAAGCAAGAGATCATCAAGAAGATGCAGAAAAAATACGAAAATGATTAGGAATCAATTGTTCCATACTAGGGCTCTTTCTCAGTACACTTCAACTCACCTAGGTCTCCTATAAATTCACGTTCAACACGACGGACATCTCTGGAGTCAAGGAGCCCATCAAGGGTAAAATGCTTTTGAAAGAATTTATGTGTCACTTGTAAGTCACCAAAAACCAATAATTGGAAGAATTCATACAAACTTACGTCAAGGAAATTCAGATGTTCATACAAAACGAGCAAATGGTGGGCAAAAATGAGGTGATTCCTTTGTTCAACGAAGTGGAGACCAGTGTTTACCGCCCCGAGGATGTCCTGTAAATCATTTATGAACCTCGTACATTCTGGTAGAGGATAAAGAATAGAGGCAAAAAGATGCTAAGAGATTTGCCTAAGACGTTGCTTTCTTTTTTTGGCAAGATTACTTGTCTGCTTTTGAGTCTTTTTGGAATTTAGACAAGCGCCTCAGGACTTTTCTTAAAGTTTCTGCCGACAACGGCAATTCTTCAATGGATTGTATCACTTTTGGCTGTATTTTTCCCAATGCTGGCCCCACTTTTAACCTTAGGCACCAAATACTTGGGTTGAAAGATCATTGATTTTCTATACAGCCTCTAACACTAGATAGTAGCATTCAATTTATAAATAAGTTTCTTAAAATAGCAAAACAATGCTGGATTGGGTTCGCCAGGCTGAGAAGGAGAAGCAACGAAGGAAATGCCAACTCTATAAAGAAATGCTTGACAACCAAATTCTTCTTAATAAGCAATACAGGCAATAATAGCTAGTTAAAAGAAAGTCTTTACCTGTGAATAACTTAAATCAAATGTTAAACAGAGCTCAACTAAGCAAAAACAAAAAGATAGTTTATGTTAAAAAAATGAATACAAAAGATTAGTACGAAAATGATTCAATACTTCCTTCTCTGGTCGATGAATCTAGGTTCTATAAAGGAAAGAGTCGGTATAGATCTATTGATTAAGTTGAAACCAAAAACTACGCCACAAATGTTATGAGAACTGAGCCAGACTTACATCTTTCTTCTTAGAGCTAGTTTGAAGACATAATAAGTTAACTGCAAACAATCAACAATAACTAAAATCATACTAGGAAGAAAAGGAATAGAAAACTTCAATCTAACTTATAGTACTCAAATATGAATGGACACAACTTGCAAAAACTTTCAACTTGGCGTTTAGCATAGGTTGCAAATCCCTAGCATAAAAACTACTTGAAAATTGCATAAAAAGAAAAAGTACGAAATTCCGCTTAAAAGTACAAAGAATTTCTAAATCCTTACCTCCAAAAACTTGAAGAAATAAAGGCTGCAATCAATTAAAGCTATTTTTCTTCTGCTGATGGGCAAAAAGAGGATTAATCAAATATAGCAGAAAGTTAAGCAACTAACAATAACAAGGGCAGAAACAACCTTGAATTGAACATTTAGAGAGAAAAGTTTATGCAGGTCTTGAAGAAAGTTAACAAAAGAGGAAAGAACCTTGTGCAAAGGATATCACATTTTCCATCTCCCAAAACACAGTAACTGAATAAAGTAAATAATTGATAATTTATTGAGAAGAACGCAGACCATTATTACTTATTAATCTAGGATATCAGACATATCTTGTAAGATTGTTCTTTCCTTCAAAGTTGATATAGGATAGGTTTGTGTCACAATAACAAAAAACGTCAGCAACAGGATTTGAACCTGTGCGGGTTACCCCAGCAGATTTCGAGTCTGCCTCCTTAACCACTCGGACATACTGACAAGCTTGTTACCTTTCCTTAGTTTGCCCTTTTATACCTTTTTGCAGACTCAAACTCTTCTAATTCCCTCAAAATGTTTTGTTTGACTGCTATACAATTTATAAGGAAAAATATCAAAATACTTTCGTATTCTCTGCTGTGCTTCTTTCAAAGTCTTCGAAGGTATAGCCTTGGAATTGCTCTTGAAGGGAGCCTTTTTTGAGCATGTCTTTGTTTTTGTTCAACATTCGACAGTAATTTGTATCATTTTCTGTGGGACGATATCTCACTTCTGCATGGTTGTAAAATCTCTTCATTGGAGACTAAAGCTTACCGGAAATCAAGTCATTCCAAGGGAAGTTTCTCAGCCAAGGGTGTTCTTTGATTTAGTAAATTCCAGCCCATCCTAGCCTCTGGATAGGCTTTCTTTGAAGCAACTTATTTACAAAATCAGCAGCCTAAATGGTCCAGCCATCAGGAATGTCCCTTTTTGGAATGATAACTTGCTTTTCTTTTAGTTTTTGCCTTATTTCTTGTCGAGATTTCCCAATGTAGGGTCTTTTCCCCATCATAATCTCATAGATTATGACTCCTAGTGCGTAATAGTCAACTTCATAGCGATGATTCTGATGAAACATGACTTCTGGGGCCATATAGCCAGGAGTACCCGAAGTATCCTCACTGTTTTCTGCTCTCAAGTGTTTAGCTATCCCCAAGTCAGTTAAGTATGCATACCCTAAATTACGCCAAAAGTACCCTCTTTGTCGAAAACAATGTTCTAAGGCTTCAGGTCGCGATGTATTATCATTTTAGAGTTGAGATAATCGAGGGCCATAATAATGCAAGCAATCAGAAACTTAGTTTCTCCTTCTGTGAAGACAGTCATCTTGGAGAGGTGGTACCTTAAGTCTCCTCCTTACATAATATTCATTATTATGTACAGATTTTACTCATCCTGAAACGCATAAAGCATGTTGACTAAAAACTTGTGCTTCAAAGTGGCCAAAAGCTATCTTTCATTCAGGATTGATTCAGTACTTCGCTTTGTAATGATTCTGCATTATGCTATATTTTACATTGCTTTCGACATTTCTTTCATAGCATAGGTACGGCCTGTGGCTGTGTGCTAGACCTTCCAAACCTTACCGAATCCGCCCTTGCCAATCATGTTTATGTATTTGTAGGCCTTCTGATTTAGAAACAGGTGCTAAAATGCAAGCTTTCCTTCAGAATGTCTTTTGAGGGCTTTCATTTTTTACAGACTTTTGCTGTCCACTTCTTGACGATTGTGGGACTTGTATTTTTGTAAAGACTTGAGTTCCTTGGATGAAACTCTATTGGTGAAAGGTTCGTTAAAGTCTTGGTTGGGAATAGGAGTGCCATAAACTGAATGGCGTCGTACGTTAGTTGGAAGCTACTGAGATTGGAGGAAGTTTCTTTTGATTGGGATGATGTTATTGTTTTGGTTTTTCACTAAAATGATCTAAGGTTTTTTAGAACGTTAAGAGCTACGGATCATTATTTGATTTAATTTAAGGATTATAGTAACGCCTAAACAAGATGAAAAATCTCATAACCAACCCTGCACTTTGGAACCAACTCTTTTTTTCCTCATTTCCTGCACTCTGCAGATACCACCTATTCTAGGTAGCGAAATCCCAAATAGGATTCTAACCTCCAAATGCTCATACTTTTTGGAATCAACTTTCAATTTAAGCTTTAGAAGCAAATAGGTTTGAACCAACTAGAATATGAAAATAGGAAGATATAAGGTGTTGTTAGTATAAATGAATCTTATTTTCCCGCTTCCCCTATATAATAATATAAAACCGCGAAAGATGAACTCCTTGGCTACCAAAATCCAGTAATTCAGGATAGACATCCGCAAAAAAAACATAAACTCCCTCATCAAGAAGCTACGCTATGAAGCCATCGAGAACAACCAGAAAGAACAAATCTAAGAACTCATACAAATACCTTTGCAGCGCTTCACGGCCGAGCATCTAAAACAACTTGTAGAATTCGTGAACGCTGATGAGTCCAACGCCATTTGCCACCTCGGCAATTTGATCATTGACCGGTTTGTCACTGTGGAGCTATTGCAGGATGTTGATATCAAACTGGGTAAGAACTAGTACCTTACTTGGCTTATCAATGCCATGGCTGAGATCAACTATTGTACTAACTAGATGTTTGAGTACTTAGTTTCCAGGGTTTCAGTAAAAAAGTCAAGCTTCAATTTGTATCACGCGCTTTAGGCTCTGCAAAGGTGTCTGAAGGTCAACCCTGAGCATACTCTGACCTATATGGACAACAAATAAGAGTTAATACTAGCTTTAATTAATCATGTCCATGACTCCAACTAAAAAATCTCTATTTTGAGTCTAGGGCTGATTGTTTCTGTCACTAGCTACAGCGAGTAGATGCCTTTGCAGATGTAAAGAGTAGTGGGAAAGGTACGATTTGAGAGATGTCTACTTACAGCTTTGATGAAGATCTAATCACATCCGAGAATCCTGGCAGTCCAGATAGCCAATAATTTGATGCTTAGTGGAGTCATTCTCTATGGAGTGGTCATGCGTGTGCTGGAAAACGCTGTTTCTGAAAAAGAAAGCGTCCGTTTAGAGCTTTCTTTCTACTTCAACGCTTTGGCAAAGCAAATGCCTTAATAAAAGCTGCTAGAACTGATCCAAGATCACTAACTGTTGTACATTCTCAAAGATTTGGCAGTAGGGAAGTCAAGCAAAGGTAAATACAGCAGTTAGATAAGAGGAAATGCCCTCAAAGCTATAAAAATGATTGTGGAAAGATTCAACTAAACGCAGCAAGCAGCAC
>Ga0316217_10007677_pt1 | contig 10204 bp, 5 predicted proteins | sample 1anoAmetaG_FD_203633 | JGI IMG/M metagenome (GOLD analysis project Ga0316217, IMG submission 203633) | Freshwater microbial communities from Trout Bog Lake, Wisconsin, USA - 1anoA | ecosystem: Environmental > Aquatic > Freshwater > Lake > Hypolimnion/Profundal zone | place: USA: Wisconsin... | reverse complement strand
ATCAACTCGAAGCCTGAGGTACCAACCGAGAACCGGCGCTCGGCACCACGAAGAAGCTGTGGAGCCGAGCGCCACCTGCATCTATAAAGCGCCGCGTTTGCTACGTGATCACGAAACCGCCCACAGCCTTTGGATGGGTAACGGAATACTGGCCCAACCAGGCCCACATCTTCCATGACTATGGGAAGTGATATTCATGTTCTTCATCGTCGCGCTCTGGATCTTTTGGATTAATCTGGTGGTGAATCGTGAAAAGACTCCTGCTGTTCTTTGTTAGGCTAATCGGGATCTCCCTTCTGTTCGTCCCGCTACTGCCATGGCTCTATCGATTGCCACGCTGAAGTTACTTTTGTTGTCTGATTGTTTTGACCATTTGAACGTATCGTGACATTGGCGAGATCGACTTGTAGCGGGGCCAACGTTGAGCGGGCCTCGCTACGCATTAAAACGGTTGCTCTTTGCCTGAAGCATCCAGCCTGGCCTCCGCTATCTCACTAAAGATCACGTTCTCCTTGCAAGTAGAAGGTCGAGCACCAGGTGTCCCACTTGATCGCTCAGTTCCTCCAGTTTTTGTTCCAGTGATTCGTTTTTCGCAGATGTTCACAGTGCCCCCTTGCCCGTTAAAAGAGTTCCGTTGCCGCTAACACGTACGTGTTCTGCCGTTACTGCGGTGGATTCGCTTCTGGCTGCGGCTACGATGGCACCCCCGTGCCAGATTGTTGGCTTTGCAGAACAAGCCGCCGGAGCCCTGGTGGATCGCGGTCACAGTCGCTTCATCGAAGCGCATGCGGCTCACCCCCGCAATCTTCAGGTGATGGAGCAGATAATCCTCTATGGTTTTCTGGTCGCTTTCTTTCAAGTGGCTTCTGGCGACCACTCGGCTGGCAAGCGCGAGGCAGTTGCGGTAACGCAGGTTGTCCACCAGGTTGTTCAGAACAGCCAGAATCATCAGCAAAAGCGGCCTGGAATCCTGCTCGAACTGGGTCAGGGTGTGCAACTCGGCAAACACCTCAAGGCGCAAGAGACTGGCTTCGTCGATCACCAGTGCGGCCTTCATCTTCTTCCCCTGAACAAGCTTTGCTATCTCCTGCTCGATCCGCTGGGTCATGGCAGCCCGCGAGCTGCCGCAGACGGCGACACCCAGTTCCCCCAGTATCTGCCGATACAGTTCCAAAATGGAGCCGGTAGAAGCGGTGACGTAGATGATGTGGTACTCGAAAGGGTGCAGTCCGTCTATCACGTAACGCAGCGCCGTTGATTTGCCACTGCCGATCTCGCTCGTGATTACCGCGACCCCACCCAGTCGCAACACGTAATGGATACGCTCCTCCACCCCGGTAAGCGCGGCGGTGACCAGGACCTCCTTGCGCTCGATGTCCGCGACAAACGGTTCCTTCTGCAAGCGAAGAACTGCCGATAGCCGCCCCCCATCACGCGCCCTCCCATAACCGTCCTTGGCTACTCGGCATTTAGATTGGTTCTGCCAGATTGAGGCCCTAAATCTTGCCACAAAGGCATCGATTAATCGGATTCCGACCTATTCTACCGTTTCCGTTTGTTTATCTCCCTGGGACGTCAAATTGGAGTGTACCTGCGGTGGACGAAAAAATGAGAATATTCGGGCCCTGGTTTTAATTCGTTCTTCTGCTTGTCCCTCTAATATCGCCCAGTATAATTTGAAAATAATAGTTTATCTACGCTAAATATTGTAACCCATGGAAAAAATCGGGCCGAAAGACGGAAGTTCATATTAACAGTAGTGGTGTTCGGGATGCGTAGGTTAGTTAGAGGCCGTCACAGAAATCGGAAAAGCACGTTAAGCCGGTAGAATCTGCCGCAACGGCCTAATTTACGGAAGCTGTCGTTTACTAGGTTGGAGGCCGCCACTGGCCCGGTAGCGTTGCGGCTCAAAGCTGGTGTCGCGCATTTTCCTCAACTCAGGCGGCTAGCAAATGGCCGTGCCTGAAGCCTCCCGCTTAGCAACCTTCGTTTGTTGATAATTCACCATTCAAAAAAGGAACGCCAATGAAAAAGATAACTAGCATTATTTGCCTAACGCTTTTATTTCTATTTGCCGAGTTCCTGCCAACCCTTGAATCTTCCGCCATTGCAAGTGGGACCTTCGTCCAGCAAAACGCGAAGCAAACCCCTTCCGCATCCAGCACCTCGTTAGCCCTCGGAAACCCCACGGTGGCCGGCGACCTTTTGCTGGTGGGTCTTTTCTACTCCAGTACGGTCTCTGTCGTATCGGTGACGGACAGTCAGGGTAACATCTACCTACCGATTGGCACCGAGCTTAGTTCTCCGACAGGGACCTTCAAATCGGCCCTTTTTTATGCAAAAAACATCTACAGCGGGACCGATACCGTTACGGCTACCACAAGCAGTATTTCCGCCGCCATGCCTCTGGGAATTTACCTCACCGAATACAGCGGTCTCGATAACGCTGCACCATTGGACGCCAGTGCACAACAAAGTGGATCGAGCACCAGCGTGACCAGCGGGGCTTTTACTACCAGTACCTCCAACGACCTCCTGGTCGGATTCTGCGTTTCCGATGCGACCTGTTCGGTGGGTTCCGGTCTTACCGCTCGTTCTACCTTTTCCGGCAACCTGGCCGAGGACAAAGTGGTGGAAACCGCAGGCTCGAATAGCGTGACGGCGGTCTCCAACTCCACTTGGACCATGCAGGCGGCGGCTTTTAGGCCGGCAGGTTCCCAGTCAGCCCCGGTAATTTCCTCCTTTACGGCAAGTCCCGAGAGCATATCCTCCGCTGGGTCCTCGACCCTGTCCTGGCTGGTTGCCGGGAATCCACTTCCTACCGAATCCATTGACAACGGGGTAGGAACGGTCTCCGGCAGCAGCGTTTCGGTCAGTCCAACCCAAACGACCAAGTATACCCTAACCGCCAGCAATTCCCTGGGTTCGACAACAGCCCAGGCCACGGTTACCGTGGGCTCCCCTGACACTACCGCGCCCAGTATCCCTTCCGGTTTGCAGGCCAGCGCTTTTTCCGCCCAAGTCATCAACTTTACCTGGTCCGCCTCCTCCGATCCCGTCGTTGCCGGCCAAATCACCTCCGGCGTCGCAGGATACACCGTCTACCGCAACGGGGTGCAAGTCGCAGTGGTGACCTCAGGGACGTCGTATCGAGACACCGGCCTTACTGCAGACACCACCTACTCCTATACGGTGGCGGCCTACGACGTTGCAGGCAACAGCAGCGCTCAGGCTACCAGCGTCTCGGCCACTACCAAGACAGGTCCGGTCTATCCGGTAACGGTGAGTGCCAACCGGCGTTACCTGGTCGACCAAAATAACGTACCCTTCCTGATCGTTGGAGATGCCCCGCACTCGCTTTTCGTGAACCTTTCCGAGGCCGACGCGGCTACCTATTTCGCCAACCGTATGGCCTTGGGATTTAATGCTGTGTGGATCCAGCTCCTGTGCAACACCTACACCGGCGGACGCGCCGACGGCAGCACCTATGACGGCATCATCCCCTTTACTACCCCCGGGGATTTTGCCACTCCCAATGCGGCGTATTTCTCCCGAGTAGACGACATGATCCGGTTGGCCGCTCAATACGGGATCACGGTTTTTGTCGATCCAGTCGATACAGGTGGCTGGATGGATGCCCTGCGTTCGAACGGAGTCAGCGCCGACCGCACATTCGGCCAATATCTTGGGAACCGCTACAAAAACTTCGACAACATCGTCTGGCTCAACGGCAACGATTTTCAAACCTATGGGACATCAAGCGACGATGCCGTCGTGCAAGCTGTTGCTCTCGGAATCAAGGATATGGATACCCGCCACATCCAGACCATAGAGTTGAACTATTATGTGAGTGCGTCTCTCGATGATAGCACATGGGCACCCATTATCCAGCTCGATGCCGCCTACAGTTACTATCCCACCTATGCGGAAGTGCTCCAGGAATACAACCGTTCCACTTTCATGCCGACGTTCTTTGTGGAGGGGAATTATGAGTTCGCCTCTCAGGTAGGCAACGCCGGCACACCGGACGTACTGCGGCATCAGGAATACTGGGCCATGTTAAGCGGGGCTACCGGGCAGATCTATGGGAATTCCGTGCTGTATTTTTTCAACGCCGGATGGCAGAATTACCTAAACACGCCGGGCGCCATCCAAGTGGGCTACCTGAAGGCCCTATTCGAGGCTTACCGGTGGTACGATCTGGTACCGGATCAAAACCACACCCTGGTCACCGCCGGCTATGGTACTTTTTCCAGCTCAGGGACGGTAACCAGTAGCGATTATGCCACGGCGGCCCTCACCCCCGACGGTAGCCAGGGGATGGTGTACCTCCCCTCCCTGGGCACCATCACGGTTAACATGGCCCGGTTCTCCGGTACGGTGACCGCCCAGTGGTACGATCCCAGCAACGGTACCTTTACCGCAATCGCCGGGTCGCCTTTTTCCAATGCCGCCACCCACCAATTTACTCCCCTGGGCAACAATAGTACCGGTTACGGCGACTGGGTACTGGTCCTGGCGGCAGCTACGTCTTCGGATACGACGCCGCCTGCCGTGTCGCTCGGCGCACCTCAAAACGGCGCTCAGGTCTCGGGTTCGGTTCTGTTGAGCGCGACCGCTTCCGATAATATCGCCGTTGCGGGTGTCCAGTTCAAGCTGGACGGGGTTGCGCTTGGCAATGAAGTTACCACCCTGCCATATCAGATCTCTTGGGATACTACCTCGAGTTCGAACGGACCACACGCGGTCAGCGCTGTGGCGCGGGACACATCCAACAACATCGCCTCGGCCAGCGTGAATGTGACAGTAGTGAACCCGCCGCTCATCACCGCAGTGGCGGTGTCGGGAATCACCACCTCGAGCGCCACGGTCATCTGGAGCACCTCCAACGACCCCTCCAGTTCTCAGGTGGAGTACGGAACTACGACCGGATACGGGACTCTCACGGTACTTGACCCGACGCTCGTCATCAGTCACAGTGTCTCGGTCGGAAACCTCTCGCCGGGGACGATCTACCACTTTCGCGTCAGATCAACCGATTCCAACGGGGTATTGAGCGTTTCCGGTGATTTCACCTTCACCACGTCAAGCAGCCAACCAACAGCGATCACCTTTGTTCAGGGAACCAGCGCGACCAACAACAGCTTGGCACCTTCCATAGCCAAGGCATTTGCCACCCCTACTTCCCTAGGGAACCTGCTTGTGGCGATCATAACCTTCGATACCGCCAGAGGTACCGGGGTCAGTCTGAGTGATACCCAGGGTAACAGTTGGCAACAGGCAACCTTTGGCGTCGATACGCGTCATAGCCAGAGCCTCGGAATTTTCTACGCAGAGAACATAAAAGGTGGCACGAATACGGTGACGGCTACCTACACGGGATCTAACCCTTACGGGCGACTTATCCTCCAAGAGTACAACGGGGTTACCACCAGCAATTCTCTGGATGGGCTCGGCATGACAAATGGCGGGTCAGGAAGAACCCCGGCCAGTGTCCAGTTCACCACCAGCGCCGCAGGCGATCTGATAATCGGTGCCATGATGGACGACCGCACCGCCAACAATACGATCAGTGCCGGATCCGGCTTCACCTTGCGCAACAGTGTGGGAGATTACCATTTGGCGGGAGAAAGTCAGGTACAGTCCGCAGCTGGGGTGGTAACAACGTACTTTAGCCTGGCCAGCAGCAGCGATTGGCTTTGTCATGGTGCGGCGTTTAAAGCGAAGTAAGTAATCGGAATGGATGGCAAGAATTATTTTGGGGGGGAGCCGATACCACTTTAAACCGTTTATAAAGCACCATTCTGAATATCAAGGTTGAGGGTTTTGCAAAAGCTGGCCTGTTAAGTGGACCCTATAGTCAAGACAATAAACTGTCGAGTTTAAGGTGGTGCCCGGTCGCGCAGCTGACCGGCGCTGCCCCGGTTTTGAGCGTGGTTTTACGCTCAACAAATTTGTCCACGATTCTAGCTCCGCCGCCGCTGGCCGTTTGGTAGACCTGAATCGGAGTGAGGTTGCCGAGCGACTGATGGGGCCGTTCAGTGTTGTAGAACTCGAAATACTCTGTCAGGCCTAGCTGCAACCCGAGCATGTCGACATACCCTTTCAGGTACACATCCTCGTGCTTGACGCTGCGCCAGAGCCGTTCCACGAAGATGTTGTCCAACGCCCGGCCGCGCCCACGGAACGTGGAACGTGGAAATCCCGTACAATCGCCCCGGTTCATTGAGGCAGGCGAAACCGCAAGGCACGTTGTTGGTTGTGCGGGAGTAAGAGGCAGGAAGAAGCGAATGCCGTCCTGTAATGGGATGGATACGGGTTGAGGAGAAGAATCCGACACCACCCGACCCGAAAGGGAGCAGACGTCCTATGCCGGTGCTCCGTTGCGAGACAGTCTGGAGAATCTTCTCAAGGAGGAAAAGCAAATGGCGGCAATCTCAAGATTAGCTGGTGCGTCCTCCGCTAAGGGTAAAGGGTGGAAAGCCATAAACTGGCAGGCCGTCCGCCGTGAGGTAAGAAGACTGCAAACCCGTATCGCAAAGGCAGTCAGGGAAGGTCGCTACGGCAGGGTGAAATGGCACCCACTCATGGTTACTCCCGTCTTGGTGCAGGATCATCCCCGGCAGTACCGAACGTTCGCGCCGTTTTCTATGCGCACCCTTCTTTGATGCTTTGGGCCTCAGTCCCGCATCTTGCAGCCGGGTCTTCACCCAGGTGTAGCTTCGAGTACCGCCTTGACGCTTGTACCAAGAAAGGAAGTGCTTTACGTTCCACCCCTCATAATGGCTTCGATACAAATTCTCAAGAGCAATAACCTCGTCAACCGGAGCACGTTGGTGAGACGCCTGACTAAGCCGCTTGTCCACAAGCCCATCGAGACCCGACTCGTCATAACGCTCTACATAACGACGAAACGTCCGGCCACTCACCCCTAAAATGTTGGCAGCCTCCTCCTGTGAAAGGTTCCTTCCCCGCCATGCACCATAGGCTTCTTCAAATCTCATCCTCAAGGTCTCCTGTAGCCACCTTGCCCGTTTCATCGGTCACCTCACCTCCAAGGTGAAATGATAAACCGGACAGATTATGTGCTACAATCCCGGACAGATTATAAGCTCACCACAGGCAATCAGGTTTTTGTGTTGCTGACAAGTAGAAATGTCCGGTTTTATAGCAAATGAATTGTCCGCTTTTTGAGAGGGGCGGGGAGGATGCGTAAGCGAAGCGAATGCAGCCTTCCCGCCCCTATTGCCGTGAAGCGGACTTACACGGCAGTCTTCAATTCTTTGGGGCGGATAGCCACCTTGCCCGTTTCATCGGTCACCTCACCTCCAAGGTGAAATGATAAACCGGACAGATTATGTGCTACAACCCCGGACAGATTATAAGCTCACCACAGGCAATCAGGTTTTTGTTGCGCTTTTCAGAGGGGTGCGTATAATTCTAAAAAATTTTGCTAATGGCGTATTCACAGGCCTCCGCTGGGGTTGCTCGATGCAAACCGTGACCCGGCCTGTGATGTCTACCTGTCCAAGTCTCCCATCACTGGACCGGAAAACTTGAGCCGCCAAGAACGGGGAAAACCTTGTTAACGGAGCTCCCCAAACACCAAGTACATGGTGGTTTCTGGCCCGCAGGGCCTTCCGAAATTGTTCGCTGTGACCGTTACCCGGACCGGCAGCTTCCGGCTGCTTCCCAGATAAACAAGGATAGAGCGGTCCTCGCGTACGAAGGCCACTTTGGCAGCAGTTGGGAACATTGGGGACGCTTTACTGCGAAGCAAGATACTTAATTTGTGATCGGACGGCAAGCGCTGCCTGAAGGTCTGTCTAGATTGAATACAGCATAGTTGGGAGGTCTAGACTCTATGGGGATTTCGCCAGGGAATAACGCACCAAAGCCCATGTACTATCCGCTGCTCGACGGTGTCCGAGGGGTCGCAATCATTATCGTTATTTTCTTCCATTGTGGAGTTCCGTATTTCAATGGGGCTTTTATTGGGGTTGATATCTTCTTCGTTGTGAGCGGTTTCTTGATCACTTCCCTGTTGTTGGGTGAAAAAGAAAAGTATGGAAAGATCATGCTTGGGAAATTTTACTTGCGCAGAGCCCTACGCTTGTTCCCAGCCCTGTTTTGTCTTTTATGCTTTTACGTTATTTTTTATCACTTTTATGGGTCTCACAACGGTTTTTCCGAGCTGACATCAGCCTTGACGTACACTTTGAATTGGAATTTGGCCTATAATTACAACTTTCTGGTTGACTCAGTTCATGTCAACGCTGCTCATTTATGGTCGCTTTCCATTGAAGAACAATACTACTTGATCTGGCCCATACTTATTAGCTCTATCTTGTGCCGAAAAAATGGGCGGAAAGCCTTGATCTCCAGCCTGTTAATTAGCTTGCTCGTCTCCTTATCAATCAGATTTTATTTGTTTTATAACGGATCACCTTTTTACAGAATATATTTTGGAAGTGACTGCAGATGTGACAACTTGCTGCTTGGAAGCCTCATAGCCACCATATGCAGGTCATACAAATCTCCTCCTGAATTTTACCTGAAATATGCGCCATTCTTGGGCTGGGCCGGAATTGCTGCTTTTACTCTGAGTGAACATGTCGAGCCGATTTCTGATATGTATGTCTACGGCTTTACCATGATAGGCGTACTTTCTTTAGGAATTATTCTTCCCGCAGTCTACAACCATGAGGCGTCCTGGTCTAACAAGATTCTTGGCTTGTCTTTTTTGAGGTGGACTGGGAAGTTGTCCTATAGCCTCTATCTGTGGCATTATCCAATCATAAAGATGATGTCTGGATTGCAGGTTAGCTATCTGTTGGGATGGCGGCTCAATGTGTTGGAAATCGTGATATCCTATATGGTTGCCGCCTGCTCGTTCTATTTAGTCGAGATGCCGTTTCTGTCACTTAAGGACAGGTTTCACGTGGGGAAGCCCCTGCGCAATACCATCACCATAATCCAGGTCCATGACGTGCGGTTTGATGCTGTCGAACCTGAACAATGATGGCTGAGACAGAGGTGCCACCACCTGTGCTGGTGAAATGGTCGCTCGTGCCTTAATAGGTCACTCCCCCCTTCAGAGCCGTTGACTCGACGCCTTTTTATTCAACGTCGTCACAGGCCAGGAAGGAGTTGGCAGTTAAGTGCTGGACGACTGTTGCAGAAACCGATCGTCAAACTGCCTCAGCTACTAAAAATAAGCAAAAGCTCATCCTTATTACTCGGAGTTCCCCGATTGCAAGACCGATTTTAGCGGGCCTGCCCTGAATCCAAACAGGCGAATTCCTCATCACGAGGGATTGCGGGTTTTTTTGTTTTTAATCATTAATCTGATTGACTCACAGGGCAAACCCATGTATGTTCGACAAGATTTAAGGACTGCATACGATAATACTAAACCACTCGCGAGGGTGGGACGGAAAGCCTACTGGGTCTCCCCGAGACAGCCGGGTCGCCGAAATGCCAAATATGGTGTTATTGGTCTCGGTTTTTTTCATTTCTGATGCAAGAAACCGGGTTGATGGAGAGCCTTCACCTCGGCTTTTTTGTGTCCATTAACTGAACAGAGTTTGTGCAAAGCAGGGACTTGAGAAGTTAATTTTGACAAAATGAGGGGGCTTTTGGTAATAAAGCAGGGCTGCTAAACGGTGAGGTACTTGGCCCCATGTTTGCAGTGCTTTAAACATGGTCTATTCAATGAAATCTTATAAAAGTTGTTCTCGTGTGAGTTGAAACACATAAATAGGGAAGAAACTGGTGGATAATGGCAGTTACAAACTGCGTAGGTACACGATAATACTAAACCATCCGCGAGGATGGGACGGAAAGCCCATGGGTCTCACTGAGACAGCCGGGTTGCCGAAATATCTCATTGGGCATTTTGCTCCATGGTATTCAGGCGACGCGGCTTTTTTCGTGTCAAGAATGGCCTTTCTGAGAGGGCGCTGAGATTCGGAGGTGAATGGTGAGATTCAACAATATTTCGATAGGTAATAAGATTTTAAGATCAGGTGCGTTGTGTATCCTATTTTTTCTTTTTATTGGCGTCCCCCAGGTTTTTGCTACGGTCCCCCAAATAGCCTCAATTGCCAATGACACCGCCTCACAAGGCACCACCTACAGCAAGACTCCGGCTTTGGCTGCCGGGGCAAGCGTCACGTGGACGAAGGAGTTCGGCCCCGACGAC
>Ga0316217_10007676_pt1 | contig 10204 bp, 8 predicted proteins | sample 1anoAmetaG_FD_203633 | JGI IMG/M metagenome (GOLD analysis project Ga0316217, IMG submission 203633) | Freshwater microbial communities from Trout Bog Lake, Wisconsin, USA - 1anoA | ecosystem: Environmental > Aquatic > Freshwater > Lake > Hypolimnion/Profundal zone | place: USA: Wisconsin... | reverse complement strand
AGCTCCCATCCCACTGGTTATGCCTGTGATGGTGGCAGAAGCGCAGCAGCTGCAACTTGCTCCGAAGCTGTCCCCTTGGCAGGTGTTGTAAGATAGATTGGCACTGGTGTAGGGGCAGTTGATTCCGTAGTTGACCGAGGTTGAAGGAGTCGCGGTGCCATTTATAGATATGTCAATGGTGGCCGTGGTTCCGGAGCAGGTGATGTTGATATTAGTCAGGTCGAGGCAGGTTCCTCCGATAGCTGAGAAGCACATGCTCTCTGTGCCACCATTCATGCAGGCTCCTGTGGGGCAGCTCTGGCCAGATATGTCTTGGTTGCAGGTTCCGAACTGGATGGTCTAGGTCGAATTGAATGAGCAGACGGAGCTGTCGTAGCAGTACTATTGACTGAGGTCTCCTGTGATGATCAGGCACATGTTGCCTGTGCATCCGGTTGTTTTTTGGCAGGCCCCACAGGTCATAGCTGTAGTGTAGACTTTACTGTTGGTAAGCAATAGTAGAGAGCTGATGCAGAGTACCAAAAACATTCTTGACATTACTGTGAAATTTTATTATTGATAGATCGTATTGTAATGCTTTTAAAGCCCAATAAATTTTAATACCATACTTATTGGCAATATCGTGTTTTTGTGTACAGAAATAAAAACCCTTATTTGACTAATGAATACCATGAAATCTTGGCATTCTGCAATTTTTTACAGCTTAGCAAGCTCGATTTTTGATTGCCAAAAAGATTCGCCAAGTTTACTTGGCAGCTCACGATATTCCACAACAGTTGAAGACAGTTTTAGCTGTAATTTCGATAACTTGTGCTGAATCCAAGCAAAAACAAATCCATTCGATTTTAAGCTTATTTTAGTATGCTTTAATAGCCAAACATTAAGTATTAACATTTTATTAAATCAGCCAAAACTTTATCAAAGTATGCGCAACTTGCTTTTGGAGGTGTAGGTCCTTTAAATCGAGGCTAAATCTACCTTTCTTAGGAGGTTTTTCCTAATTATTGAAAAATATATAACTATCAAAAAAACTAAGCAAGACTAACATTTTAATTAGAAACGTTAGCATAATCGGTTTAATCTCAAGTAATGAATCAGCGTATAACTTGAATAATAATTGAAACTCAGTTTTTTATCAGGCGAGGAAAACGATTAAAGGACTTTATTTGATTTTAAGCTTAAAGGCACTATATAGGCCTCAGTTAATTGTTAGCCCCCGAAAATGATATAGATTTGTTGGAGGAAAGGGTCTTTAGATCCAAAATACTGCGATAGACATAGTTAGATTGCTTAGCCCCGCAGATATACTGTTTGTGTAACTACGCCAAATCTGATCTCGATAGAATTCGTCTATAGAATCTTTTTCTTTGTTTAGAATATTTAATTGTTAATAGTTAGATTGTTATTAAGAAATAAATGGGAGATTTCTTCTAAATCAGAAAAGGAAAGCCAGAATGATGTAGAGAATTGTGCCGGAAACCAGTGCTATCATCTGCCCTCCCAATTTGGACTTCACGGCCAGCAGGGGTGAGCTTGCGGGGATGCAAGCTCCCATCCCAGATGATACTCCTGTGACGTTAAAAGAAGCGCAGCAGCTGCAACTTCCACCGTAGGCATCTGAGGAGCAGGAGGAGTAGGATCCACTAGCAGAGGTGAAAGGACAGCTGATGCCCAAATCGACGGTGGTGGAAACTGTAGAGCCTCCAGAAATCGCAACTGAGGCAGTCACTGAAGTTCCAGAGCATGTCTCATTGAAAGTAGTTCCGCTGGGGCAGCTTCCTCCATAGGTTGAGAAGCACATGTTTGAAGAGCCACCACTCATACAAACTCCTGACGAACAGCTCTGAGCAGCGAGGTCCTGGGTACAAGTACCGAAGCTGATGTTCTGTGGGACACTGAATCCGCAAGTGGCGCTGCCATAGCAGTATTAGGCTGTGATATCTCCGGCCAAAAGTAGGCACATGTTTCCTGTACAGCCAGAAGTGAGGAGGCAGGTACCACAGGACATAAGAGAGGTGTATACCTTGGCGGAAGCAAGCAGGAGCAGGAAGGTGAGGCTAAGAAGCTATTGAATCTTTAGCATGCGAAATAAAAATTTATGATTATAAAATGATGGTCTAGCCTAATTAAAACCCTGATTTATTACTAATTTATACTAATTCAGCAATAATTTTTATTAACCAATTTTGCTCAGAAATAAACTGAATCGCAGCAATCTTGCAGTGTCTATGTAAGCTATAGTTCTGCCTATTTATGCAAACAAGAAGCCACTCTTCCCTGCGATTTGACCCTTTCGTTGTTTTTGTGGTTGGCTTACTTCTCTTTAATTTTGGCGAATCCAGGTCAAGATCTTGCTTGTTTATACGGTTGTATTGAAGTGCTGATAATCAGCGGTGTCTCGGTTGATTTCCAATTCAGTTGCTGTCGTCAAAACCAACTTTTTTCTAGCTCACATCAAAATGCTGATTGTTTTGGAGTTATAGGAAGCATAAAAGAGTCTCATTTGCAGCTATTTTTGCACTTTCACTCCTTCTGTCGAAGTTTACACCTCAACAGCTACAATTCTTCTTGTCTAATGGATTAATCGCTGCCTAGAGAGGGAGCTATTGTTTATTTTCGATAGAAATTCTGCCCTTAAGGGTTATCTTTAGGTTGGTCAGATGCATCCTATGGAGCAGTTTCTTTGATCTTCAAAAATCTTGAAACAATGCTTACTGCGGATTCTATTTGACCCATTTATAGATCTAATTGTAGCCTCGCTAGGCATCTGAATATTTAAGTGCTAGATTCTTAACGTCTTTACTAAATTAGATTATTCCACCATTTCATCATAGCCTCTGCACCATTTGTTAGAACTGTAAATTATTTGATTTGTTCCCAATTCTATGGAATATTTTGAACGATGTAAAATATGTTAAGCTATCATTGATCTTGGCATCTGAGATAAAGGCCATATCATGCCTTATTACTATTTTTCTAGCTGAACTTAAACTTACTGTAGCCAACAAGCATCCAAAAACCATCGGCCTATTACCATAGCTGAAAAGCCATATTCACCTCTTGGATTACTTTTGGAGTGATCACAGCCTAAGTTTTGATAAGATTTGGGTTATATAGAGGAGCTGGCCATTATATCTTCAGCATAATATCAATGCTTTAATATTTTAAGTTGGCAGAGATTTGCAGAATTCTAAAAAAAGTTATCCAAGGAAAGGCATAAATTTTAATGGCTAGCCGAACTAATATAAAATGTTGGTTACCAACTTAATTTCATTTTTAATAATGAGTTTTATAATAATGGGTATTTCTAGGCGAATCAGAAGAGGACGGCCATAAGCATCAAAAGCATGGTACCCGAAATAAGAGCCACCATTTGTCCTCCAAGCGAAGACTTGATCGCAACGAGCGGTGAACTTGAAGGGACACAGTTGCCTATCACATTAGTCATTCCAGTGAAGGTCATTTGCGCACAGCAACTGCATGATGAGCCACCGTAGATATCGCTCGAGCAGGTGCTGAAACTTCCATTTACAGTTGACCAGGGGCAGCTGTAAGAAAGAGTAGTTGTGTTTGAGACAGGAAGCAGTGAACTTGGGTAGCTATAGGCATAGGATACAGTGCTTGCAAGGCAGGCTGCATAGAAGGTAACTCCGTTGGGGCAAGTGCTGCTTGAGTTGGCCAGAGGGTAGCAAAAGTTAGATGGGAGGTCGGCTAAGCAAAGTCCACTGCTGCAGGATTGGCCAGTTGCGTCATTACTGCAGAGCCCGAGCTTTATCGCTTGGGCAGAGTTGAATCCACAAGTGCCACTGCCGTAACAATACTCACCTTTGACATCACCAGTCAAGAATAGGCAGGTATTGCCTGTGCAACCAGTCTTTGTCACGCAAGTCCCACAAGTCAAATTGGCCTTGTAAACAGTTGCAGAACTGACCAGGCTCAAAACAGCGAAGAAGATGACCAACAAAAGTCTTGACATCAGCAGTTTATTTTATTATTATAAAAATTCATTTAGTTCTGATTAATACCTAACCCTATATTAGAAACCCAACATATAAATGGGAGACAAGATTTTGATAGCCATTTTCGCTGAAACTACTCAAAAAGCATGCCGAAGATCCCAGGACTATAGTCATCAGTTCTCTCATAGTCTTGACATATTTCACCTGCAAGAACCCTCTCTCATCTTTAATCATTTTAAAGGTTAGCATGAATATGTTTGGTCGCATTAGAAATAATTATGCCAGCTTAGAATCACATTTCATTTCATCAAGTTCAATACAAGCTTATCTTATTGGATTTTGCAAAGTTACATAATCTAACTCATATAAATATTGAATCAAATCCTTTTTTTTATCGAATCTCAGAAAATGCTGGTTTTTAGTCTCTGGATTCTAGATTGAGGATTCGCTGATACTGTTTACAGCTAGGAAGAAAGGGTTTTTATTTTCTTCAAACAGCAGCTATTTTTCTGAAAAGAATAGCCTTTCCAGAAACTAAGTTCAAGTTGGAGGACTGATAAGTTTTAGAGATATTGAGTTATATTTACCTGCTTAGGTTTGATGATTTTTTTTTTGAAGTTTGATAAAAACCCTAAGTTCCTTATAATCTATTAAAATTGTTGCCTATTAGTTAAACTTTATGTTTGAAGCGATTAGTAGTCTTAAAATGATGACTATTGAAGAAAATAAAGCTTCTGCGCATTGAATGGCTATTGGAGAAAAAATATTCATCTCAAGGATGTTTTTCCTTATTTTTATTTCACTAAGTAACAATAAGACGACGAATAGTGGTAGGATGAATAGGAAAATTCAATTGAATAATGATAATCTTATAATCCCGAAATTCTTTAGAGAGTGATGAGCTAGCCCTGTGCACGGCAGGAGCACTCAAAATAATTTAGTGGTGCAGCGTAAGCTGTTAGATCCATGTATGTATTTCACTAAGTCAAGCTAATTTAATACATTGATTTATCTAGTATTGACGAATGCCGAGAAATCATTGAAGAAAACAAACAATCAGGGTTTTAACTCTACCATCATCTACTTTGGTTTAGTTGACCAAATTCGCCTAAATATCTTTGTTGGTCTCTGGATTTCTCCGTAGGAATCTTACTTTAATGAGGAGGGTTACCAAAGTTGTAAAGTATTCCCAAATCTGTTTAATTTTCAGCCCTTTTAAAGCTTTTTCATAGAAGAGTGATTAGTGAGATATGACTTGTTTCGCATTAAGACGGTCTATGAAGTAGCCTATTCTCCACAGGCAGCATCTTTGTCTATATTGAGCAGATATCTAGTGTAGTGAATTTCAGACTTTGAGTCTTTCGACTATTTACCTTGAAAATGTTTGTGTTTGTTCTTTTTCATTTTCGATATTTGAAATTTTTCTCATTTTCACCTCTACTAGTCTTATCTTTTTGTATATTTTCATCTCAAATCCTATAGAGATATTAAAATAAATAAACCAAGTGCCCCATTTGCTTCTTTTACCCTTCTCATAGTTCTTCACGAAGAAACATCTTGGTTTATGAAGAAGAAAGTGAATTTTGCTTTTCCGACTGAACTCATCCTACCCTCTTTGCCTCTCTTATGAATAATTTCAGTTTTGAAGCCTATATCATTACTTTTAGAATGTAATTTAAGGCTTACAAAGGTTGATTGGTCTTTTTTAGTAAATTGAGCCAATAATATTGTCACTATGAAGGTATAGTTGTTCTAGTAAATTAAATAGAGCTTTGATTTCGTTTGCTATTTGGACTATTAAAAACAATTTATAAAGTTTTTTCCTAGGTCTATTCAGAGCGTATAAAAAGAATAGCACCAGCATATGTTCAATCCCTTTATCATCTTGTAATTTCTTTTTAGCATATAGCCTATGCAGTAGATCCAAGATTACTAGTCATTTAATGAGAGCCAGAATCAACGCCAGAATCTTTAACTGAAGGATTCTATAGATTGAACTCTTGAACTTCAAACTAAAGTTAATTTAAGAAAGAGGGAAAAGCAAAATAAAAGAGAAGTGCTATTGTCAACAAAAATAATGAAGTATGAAGCGGTATTTGTTTGTTATTATTCCCGAAATCCTTGGGGAAATAGTCTTTCTATACTTCTAACTTCTATAAACTTGCTTAATTCTTAATTAAGCTCTCGATAATCTCGAAATATCAAAGTATTTGCTGGTGAAATTAATAAAAGTTCAATTTTATCCATTTTGTTTTTAAGAATCTTCAGAAGGCTTGAGCTTTAACTCTGTCAAGAATTACTAAAAAATAAGTTATTTTCGGGCTTTTCGGAATTGAGCCTTGAACAATTGTAAAACTATAATTTAGCAAAACAGCCAAAAATGATGCCGAAACTAGTGCGCAGCTTCTATTTCAAGTATCCAGTAGTTTGGGGTTTTATTTTATAGTTTTATAGGGTTTGGAGATCGCCGCCATTTCAAATCTCAACTTATCATCCAATTGTCAATAATCTATTTCATACAAACACCATGGACATTTGGAGCTTCAAGACACAAGGCATCAACTATGAGAAATACAGGCCAGAATACCCCATCGAACTGCGCTCTGATGCTCTCGAGCCACTCTAAAAGCAATAGAACTACCTCGATATTGCAGTTGGGACAGGAAAGATATTGCTAAGTTTTTGCTAACACTTCAAATCGACCAAAGGAATCGATATTAGTTAGCAGATGTTGTCGGTTTCTCAAATCGGTGTTGACCGGTTCAAACACCTTCACCCTTAGAGGTCGGTTGTTCTGGAAAAAAATTCTATTACAGATTTGAGCTCTGCTTAGAAGTACGATCTTATCACCTGTGGACAAGCTCTACATTTTTTCACGGGTTTGAAAACTTACCAGAAAATCAAAGAAATGCTAAATGAAGGAGGCATGTTTATGGTCTTTGGTTACGTACTCAGAGAAGTCCACAGTTAAGATCCTATGGAAAATTCTTACTTTTATGAGTTCTATGATCAGATGCTGCCTTATTTCACTTTCGATATGTACGAACTCCACAATCACTACACTAAAGAAGAAAGGTATCCCTTCACAAAAGTTTTCGATAAGGTAGATCGAAAACAGAATGACCTGGTGGTCTAATGGAGCCGAGAGTAATACATCAACTACCTGAAAACATGGTCAGCCTACAACCTTTACGTTACTAAGCATGGAGTGGACCCAATAACTAGCCTCGAATCAAAAGGATCGCAAAAGGTGACCTGTGTATTTGACTATTTTAGGGTCAGGTGCTATAAATGATTGGGTTATTATTAATTCTGAAAATCATCTAAAAACAAATAAGACTCTTTTTATCACTTGAACATGCAGGAAAGTCTAAAATCTCTGTTATTGGGCTTTAGGGCTGAAAGTTTAGCTATTATGTGTTTTGTTGTTTGGCTGAACTGGTAAGTTAAGCTGGAAAGTTTTAATTATGATCATTAAAAATGTTGAATCGGTGTCTCATTTGTCTAAACAGCTTATAATCTGGTTATTTCTGGTCATAGATCAAAACCTTTTGCATGCATTACCCAGTATAAAACTTTTGTTATCTTCTCTATTAGAAGAATAACGTTAAAAACACCTAGATATTGCCTAAACCATTTCCGTTTTTCATAAGTATCATGAGATGATGATATTTTGTAAAACAGGGTTATAATTCTACGTGCGTACTACTTTGCCTCAAAAGCACTGCCGGATCTGCTCTTTGAAATGCTCGTTGTAATCAATGACTAAATAATGTGGGTTTTCGACTTACAATATATATAGAATAAAGATTTGCCATTCATCTTGACTACTCCAAATGGATTTCATTCTAGAATTCATCGGCATCCATGAAATTGTGAATGGACAGGTACCCGTCTTCGTCACGTTAGAGACGAATGCTCTTTTAAGCGGGCTAGCTGTGGCTCAGCTGCGATTATTATAGGGGGTTGACCATTGGATGGTTTTATTTTTTTGAGTGATTGTTTTTGAAGCCATAGAAGGTATCTATTATGCCTCGAACTCTAGGGTAGTTTTCATTTTTTTCTAGGTTATTTCCAATAGCTTCCAGAGGAGTCAACTAATCCTTTGATCCATGCTTATCATAGCATATCTGTAGCAGCTAGCCGTTGGAACTGCCAATTTCTTTGGTGTGCCTCTGGGTCATGAGCATCAGGAGGATCTCCTCCATCCTTCTCTCTTTATCTCGCGAACCGTTTTCGATCTTTTTGACCAAATTTTGATTCTACTACATTAGTCTCTGGTTTTGTATAATCATATGCTTAAACAATTATTCTAGATTTTTCTGATTATTTTTCAGCTCGATAAGCTCTCTGGATTAGCTTTTTGCTCGGCTTGAAGCGCTATAGAGGGCTAGGCGATCTTCCCTCTCCTCCCTGATACGTCTACTTATGTTTCTGAGCTGGTGGCGGCCTCCCATCCTGAAGTGCTCATTCATGTAGACATTTTCGCCTTCTTCGTGCCGGATCTTGCGGAAACCGTACATATTCAGCTGCCGAATGAATGAGGAGAAGTTTTTATGTTTGAAATACTTGGGCAGGACGTCTTACGTGAATTTAGTGATGCTTTTAATATTGAAAGAGTCTCCACCAGAAGTCCAACCGATAATAGACTGTATTGTTTAATCCTAAGTCACTTACACAGTACTTCCACCATTTCCAAAAGTTTGTTAATAAATAAAGGCAGCTGTTGAGTCTTCCCGCGTTTGCTTTTGCTTCTATTCATTACAATACTTAAAATTCAATTATACTTAACATTAAAACTAACCGTATTTGAAACCCAACACCCTTTTTGATTATACTTCCACCAAAAGACACAGTTTGCCTACTAAGGCATAAGAAGCTTTATTGATTGATTTAAAAGTTATTGGACCTTCGCCACCTAAGATATGAGTTATTTAAATAAGCTAGCTCCTAAAAAAACTTGCAAATGTGCTCAGCACTCAAAATTTCCAAGGTTTGGGAAATGGTTTTTATGCTGAAAACAACATATAATCGAAAAAAGAAACTGTTTATTTCAGATGCAAAAATAACAAAGAAATAAGCTTTACAGTCCCCAGGTAGCTTAATAACTCAGAAGTAACTCTTTGTTGTGTTTGTTATTGTTTCTTACTTTTATTCTTAGTTGAATTGCCTATTTTCCGCTTCTAATTGAAAATTTACGATCAGATATAACTTAAAACTTATTTTTTTGCTCAATTTTTTTGAAGAGAACAGCTTTCAGATGAATAAGCCTCAAGCAGCTGAGCCACCAGTGAAATATTACCTTTTCCTGCGAAATTATTAGGTAAATAGAAAGTAAATAAGTCAAAATATTTGGCCAAATCTAATTAAAATGTCACCCGAATCCATCTCTCATCAATTTCGAAAACATTCATCACTTATAAAAGGTATTGTACTCGGGTCTTTCCTTTTTGTCTAAGTTAGAAAGCAATCTTATGATGCTCTCCTCGTAAAGAGATCTCTCTCGCTCCTTCGCATTTTACACTTAGCTCATAGTATCTACGAAACGCTCTCTAGTTGTTATTATTTCTGCTTCTAAGGCCTCCTTTTAGCTGCGGCACTATCTCAGCAAAGTTTAGCTTTCGAAGCACCGGTTTCTATGCTTTTCACTCTCATTTTTCAAACGTTAAACCTCCAGGCTCAGATATTTTATTTTTTCTTAATGCTAGAATTTGCATTTTTCGAGCTGATTCTAGTAAAACTTTTTCATGAATCCTACTTATTTGTCATCTTGCTGGTTTTTACGGCAGCTGTTCAGCTTAGAGCTCGACATTGCTACATTTTCTACACTCTTCAAGATACGATCGTTATCTTTGATAGTATCGAAAGTTGCGTTGTAGGTCTTCTTTGCCTCTGCATGCATCTTTTTGAGTTGCTTTATTTGTTAGATGAACTCACGTTATTTGGCTGCAAAGTTTTGTTTTTACTTAATCAAATTTTATAGCTCTTGCTCTCTTGATAACCGTTATTGTTAGTACTTGCCTCGCCAATTTTAAGCATTTTTTCTCATCTTTTATATCTAGGCTCTTAGATCCTGCCGTTAATCATCGAATTTGTCCCAAGTTTATTTTAGCTTTTCCTAAAAAATGACCTCTTTACGTTCAGAGAGTCCTTCTCTTAGTTTTTGTTCTTTCATGTGCGACAATTAGCTCAACAACTATGTATTTTCTTAGCGTAGATGTTTGACTACACCTGCGACTTCATCA
>Ga0316217_10007675_pt1 | contig 10209 bp, 5 predicted proteins | sample 1anoAmetaG_FD_203633 | JGI IMG/M metagenome (GOLD analysis project Ga0316217, IMG submission 203633) | Freshwater microbial communities from Trout Bog Lake, Wisconsin, USA - 1anoA | ecosystem: Environmental > Aquatic > Freshwater > Lake > Hypolimnion/Profundal zone | place: USA: Wisconsin... | reverse complement strand
TAGAGGATAAAATGATGAAGGTACCAAGAGTGACTTATCCAAGATTAGATCTAAATTTCTAAAATGTTCCACGTGATCATTGAGATTCAATGGATAAATTTACTAGCACTTATCTTAATTTTAATAAAGCTGATAAATAATAAAATTGCAGTCATTCCGAAGATGAGTAAACATAGGCGATATTTAACGTAGCCTTCCCAATAATAAGTAGCCCTATCTACTAATACTGCTTCGAAAAATAGCGACAAAAAAGTTAATCCTCTTTTCTTCAAACAATCAATGAATTTTTACAAAAAAGCCAGCAATATTACTTTACCAATTTAATCGGAATAAAAGCAATAATTTTCTTAGTCTTAAAAAGCAATAAAGTTAAAAGCTTATCCTGATAGGCTCATACCTCCTCGTAATAATCTTCGATGCCTTAACGATTTCCTAAAGCAACAAGCACTTTTCATCAGAAGCAAAGAAAGGATTGTTTCAAATTTAAGTAATGAACAGATAAGCAATAGTGCTTTGGGTAATATGAAGGAAAGAATTAAAAATATGATCAAATTCCAAGCTACTAAACCTTAAATTTTGTTCAAAGAAAATTAGCTTGAGTGCTTTAATGATGTTCTTATCGTAAATTTCCAGCTAAATTGTTAATAAAGTGAGGAAAATGACCTTAAAGGGAAACAAAACAAAATGAAAATACATTCTTCAATAGTCAAATGCCCAAATGATGCTAAAACCAATTAGCGTAAACAAGGATCTTTAACCCCTCTTTTGCGATTTCCATCGATTTCTAGAAAAGAAAGCTGCTAAAGATTAAGCAAATTGCAAAAAATCAAATCAAAGTCAGTAAGAAGCACTGCTTTAAGAAAAAAATTGAAATCCTTTAAAACAAATGAAGAAAATAACGAATCTTGTAGCAAAGTAAACCTTACTATTGATCACTTGAAATGATTTTTCAATCTATTTTTAATGAGCTTATTCTTCAAATTTCAAGCTATTTCTTGGCATTTCATCATGGCAGAGAATGAATTACCATCAGTACTAAATATGGACAGATAAGCTCACGAAAAGAGCAATTAGATATTACCATTACAAACTAATCATTAGGTCTTTTTAGAGGCATCACTTGGATTAGGATTTTTTGTAAAATCGTTAGAGTTTTTGAAATAATCTTAATGTTTTTAGCATTTCTTTTATTCTGTGCCAGCTTTATTTGGGTTTAGATATTTCCAACAGTTGACAATGATTGCTAAAATCAGAGATATGGTAACTAACATCAGAAGATGAGTCCATTTATTTGCCGGGATGATGCCAAAGAAATATTTCGTGCTGCGTTTCTACACTTCCTATTCCACTTTTTTTATAAGTTACTTTCCTTCTTCTCCTTAAACTTTCACCAAATCGAGTTCATATTTCTATGTGATTAAGTCTTTACCTTGAGCATTTCGATCAAGTAACTATCAAACTGAGATAAATCCTCTACAGATTGAGGATGAAGCTGAGGAATCTATGATTTTGGCACGATTTCTTAGTATTTTTTAGTGGAAGTCATATTTTTACCTATTAGTGAGGTAATTTTGTTTATGCTATCTTTACGACTGATATGCCTGAGACAAGATTTAATCAAAATGATCTTTTCTTGCTAGCTTCCTGAAGGCAAATATTCTCTGGACATAAGCCAACATCCCACCAACATTTCCATTCGTATCTTGTATTTATCAGTCCTAAACTTTTCTAGGTCCTAAGTATATTCTGGTTTTTCGTCATTGAGAGATGTTTGAACTGTTAATGCAAAAATCAGAGCCAAAAAAGTCCATTTTAACATCATACAATAAGTCTTAAATTATAAATCCGATAAATTGAAAAGAGCTTTCTAAAAATATTGACTGTAAGAGTCTTTGGTTTTGTAATAATCTTTACCTTGGGAAAGAAAAGTAAATTATCACTAATTTCTTCCTACGATAAAATATTTTTTGTCGCAAATTTCATTTTTTTTGAATTTGGGGCGTTTTGAAGCTGAGATGCTTTATCTTCTCTAATCGCAAAGCTTTTCTTTCAGACTTTTTACTGAATATTAAACTATTGGACGATTTATTTTATCACTTTTCTCTCTCCAATGTGATGTTAATGCAGTACCAGAGCGCTGCTAAAATTGGCAAGGCAGCTATCTCCCTGAATTCATAAAAAAAGAATCAATTTTTGGCTTCACCCTAACAGTTTATGCAGCTTTTCTAACATCTTTAGGGCTTAAATCAGTTGCAGCTTTATTTTAAGGCCTAATAGTTATAAAAAATGAACGACCTTCCTCTTTTTGTTTTTTGTAGTGAAAACGGCAATCCGTAGTCGTTGATTTAAAGTTATATTTTTGGTAAATTTTTTGAGAATCATGATTTATATCTAAATTTTAAGAAAACTTTACCATTTATGTGTTTGAGACTGTTATCAAAATCTCTTTCAGGGCCTCTACCAATGTCATAAGTATGTTTCTAATCTGGGGTTTTCAAGGTATAATTATTAAAAAGCCTCTAATCTAAGGCTGGTTTCGACCTAACTTTGTAGTATTATTCTCTTGAGAGCTGTTGGCCAATGCTAAATCCTTTGAGCCTTCTTTATAAGAGATTTACTGTTTAGTTTTTGTGGTTTAATCTGGACTTGCGTAAAAAGAGTGAGCAGTTTAAGGCCTCTATTGTGAATGAAATCTTGATTTAAATCTAGAAATTTCTTTATCTAGTCGTTCCGTAACAGTAGCTGTAGAGTTGGAAAAAGAACGGTTTATTTTTGCCTCAATACTTTTAGATGTTGCAAATGGTTTTCGTCTTTTTATTTGTAAAGTTTCCTCTTCTGAGTTGATCTTTTCGATATCCAAATATCTTCTATTCCGCTTTAATGTACTAAAAGCAATCAACGCAGCTTCCATCCTGCCAAAAGTGTTTTGATTGGACTTTTCTGCAGACATATTTATTTTATTATGATAACATAAAAGTAAAACATTCAATAAAAATAAAAACATTTCATTTGGCTGCCTCATTCAAGAAGCATTTTAACTAGCGAATTTGGAGCTATTTTTGTTAGCATTACCTTTTTAACTTCTGATAGCTTCTTTGCAGTTAATTTCGCCCTTCACTTGAACTTTGTCCTGCTAAGCTTTTCTAAAGTAGCTACAATTGATAATTCAAGGCAATAGACTCTTTTTAATAACGTAATAACTCTCTGTACTGGCTAACAATTTAAGGCCGATTTTGAGGAATTTTTACTCTGCTTCTACTTCTTTATCTGGTTATAAAAGAGTTTTAAGTTGGCTTTTTGGAGTTATAAGGTAATTTTGATACCTCATTATCTTTTTTGAACTAAATCATCTTTTCAGCTTACTTTATTTAGTATTTGGAAGTGCTGTCTTGAGATTTATTCTTTGTAGAAATATCAATCAATGGAACTCGTAAAGAAAGACGGTTTTAGATAGATTCATGAAAGGTCTTTTATGCAATTAAACTGTGTTAATGCTGCCTTTCTGCAACTACAGCTCTCTATGCCAATAAACTGAGTTGATTTTTTAGAATTATTATCTCTTTTTCTGCCTATTTCCGTATTTCTTTCTATATTTACAATTCTTTATTTATTCTGATCACTTCATTCTCTAACGAAGACTTAATTTGAGTAGATACCTCTTTGCTTTGAATTACTTTCTCTTTCAAACCTTAAATTTCTTCGCAGTTTTTCTTTTTTAAAGATTTGAGCTCAACATTCTATTGGTGAGACCTATCTTTTTAAAGTTCCAAAAGTTCGATTTGTCTTTTGAGTTATGTGATTTGAGTTGTACTTTTCTATTTTAGCAAAGCTAATTACATTTATAATTCATTTTTTGCTTTTTCATTATTGCTTTGGCTTCGTTTTTCTTCAATATTTAATTGCTTCAACAGATTTACTTAAGCAAGCAATTATATTTTTCTTTTTTCAAGTTACTCATGAAGAATTACGAATTCTTAAAGTTTCTTTTCTAACTTACTCCGTATTTTGCTTTCCTATTATAAGCTAATCTTTAAGTTTTTAAGTTCATTATCTCTTTGAGATACAGCTTATTGCAGGCCTCCCATCGCTATAATATATGATCTTGGTAACTGAAAGCTATAATCTTCTTCTTTCAAATTGATCTGAATAATGCTCTATGTCTCGAGTTGAGAACTAATCTCAGAACTATTGATTTAACTTTTTCTTTAAGAATCTTACTTTTCTTTTTAGTGTTTTGCTGGTTTAGAGGGTGTTGGCTTTAGTCTTTAAAATTAAGGCATTAGGTTTCTACCTGGCAATATTTCTTATTTTAGTCTTTTCTGCTTGAATGGAGTATGTTTTTGAGCAGACTAAAGGGCAGTTTTAGCGTTACTTGCTGAATTTCCAGTCTTGAACATCATTTTTGGCTTACGTTCGCTCATATTAACCGTTTATATATTAATGCTAAAGTTATAAATAATTTTGTTATTAAAAGCTTAGCTAAGTAAAATGTTATTAAAAAGCATTAATAAAAATGACTGAACTATCTTTCATTGCTTTTCAGCAAAGATAGCTTGGTAGCAGTAAGCTTAAGCTATAACCATTTAAAGATCCTCTTATTCCCATTTGCGAGTTGGCAAATTTTGCAGAAAGGCCATCAAATCCTCAAACCGCAAGTGTAATAGCTTATGAGCAAACTTCTCTAGAATGGCAATAAAGATGTAAACCATGAAATCAGGAAATGAGCCTTCAAGGGTTATGTAAGTATCAAAAAGCCTTATTGCTACATTAGGGTTAAACATTCTCAGCAGCATTGTAGAAATATTGCGAAATGAAACAGCGAAAAAGTCTATCTTTTCTTTTTTGAAGTGCTAAAGAAGTTAACCGTCGATTCTACCCAGTAATTCTTAAACTTTAGAGTAAGCTTGTCTTAGACCATCAAATCCTTGGGTATAGTTATTAGTTACAGATTCCATCAATTTGCTCATACACCAATACATGTCAGCTTAGATAGATTCCAACGTTTAAGGAGATAAACTACTTGCCTAAGGGAAAAATTTAACTTCTTGAGGGAAATAGGGCAGATATTAGCTTAAAAAGACTATGAGAAAAGGCATAGAAACATCGCACATTCCTTGAACATAGCCACTCGCAGGATGCCTGTTGTGCCAAATGAAGAGTATTCTCTTTAGCATTTATTGAATAACTTAACTTTTGCATAGTGAGATAAAATCTGAACCAATCCGTTTAACATCTACATTGATTGTATGGAAGATTTTTTTCTAATCCTAGGTGAAAGTATCCGGTTTCCAATAGTTTTTTAGAAGCTGTCTGTATTATGCTCGTTTTTTCAAAAGAATTTGCTCTGCATCGTTGATAAGAACATACTTAAGTAAAAATTTCCAAATTTTTGGCCGAATACCTAAACTAAAAATCTATTTACATGCTGGAATTCCTTTCCAAGACAAAACTTGAATCTTCGTATAGCTCACAATCTGCTTGCTAAGTTATTCTGCAAATTTGTCTATTTCTTGAAGCTCAGAGCTCTGGTTGGATGACGGCTTTTTTTGTTGACGAAACATTTCTATCAGCTGGAACTTAGGATGTTTCTTTTTGCGATTGGCGCAAGTTAGAAAGTGCATAGAAAAAGAAGGAGTTGTTATAACTATTATATTTATTAGGTTTTTTAAAGCTAAATAAATAGGCTAGCTTAAAAGAATATTAGCATTTTTACAGGGTAAAATCAAGTAAAAAAATAAAATTGAGAACAATTTCATTAAAAGCCTCTGTAGCCATTCCAATCTTACGGAGCTTTAGCGTTATGCTCTTCAATAAATTTGATCAAACTTTGAGAAGGTCCGTCAGATCCCTTTGGAGCTAAAGAGTTTGCTTGCGTTAAATGATAAAGAGCTTCTTACCATCGTCCTTCAATATAGAAATCGAAACCAGCTTTCCATTAATTGTAGAACTTTTCCGAATACTATTCTTTCATTATTTTAATGTCCTCATCATTCCAAAGAGCATTTGTTGTTCCTTCAATATTAATGTCTTCTTCTAATTTCTTTCTATTGTTATTCTGATAAATCTTCATGAGTCTTTTTTGTTTTGCATCCAAAAGTTTGTCAGGCGAAGCCCCAAGTACTTTAAAAAGATGTGCAGGTTGCAAGTCAACAGTGTAAAGGCTAGTCATTTTGGACTCACCTTCGGGAACAACTTGATCTATTTTGCGCAGATATCTCTTATTTTAGCTCATTATACTGTAAACCGAATCCGTAATGAGCATATGGGCTCCATATCCCTTTGTTGCTGCTTAAAGTCGAGAAGCCATGTGTACATCTGGTCCAAGATAACTTGCATCTATCTTATATTAGGAGCCAATAGGACCTTCAATTGCCCACCCAATGTGCAGGCCGAATCCCATCTTCACTCCTGCATAGTTAGGTATTCTTTGTTGAAGGCCTTTATTTGTTTTGTATTTTTGAAGACAATCTGCTCTAGTCATATCTGCTATCATTCTGACTAAAGCTAGTACAGCTAAATCGGCTTTTTGAGAAACAGAATTCGAACGAACTAACTCTAGTTTGGTGTATTCTTCAGTTTAAGTTATTTTCAAGTCTTGATTTGTAAATTTCCAAACTAGTAAAAAAGCATCTCCTATGTTTTTGTTTGGGCTTCCCAGATGCTCATAGACAGTTTTGTGGCAAATTGCAGCAATTTAGTTCACAAAGACCATTACATCTGCTTAGAGCACTTCAGTGGCATCAGTGAAATTTCTAATATCACAAAATCCAAAAATCGCCATGATTTTCTGTCCAGGAATCATTACATTTATAATGCTTGGATCTTCAATCACTCTGCAAATAATTTCTGTTCCAGCTTCACCAAATCCTACAGCCAATAGTGATCCTATTTTTACAATAGTATTTTGAAGCACAATAGGCTAAGTTTTTTCAACTTTTCCTTCTTCTTCTTAAAGCTTTTCAAGGCAAAGTTTTTTCAATTCTATCTCTTTGATAGCATTTAAAGGGTTGGTTGCCATCTTCTTGACTGTCTACATCATTTCCTACAAAGGTAATACTGCGATTTTGTCAAGGTCATTTGAAAAAAGAACAACAGAGATAATAAGAAGTATGCAAACAAAGAATGTTCGAACGATGTTGAAAATAGATACCACTTTATTATACCAAGCGATGCTATAGCCGAATAGATAACCGCTTCCAGAAGTTATCAAAATATCATCAAGGCGAGTATTTGAAAGGATAATGTCCTAACTGCCTGGAAATTTTTCATAGTTATCTGGAAAGATATCATTGATACTTGTAGTGTTTACTTCAAAGTAAAGCAAACTATTCAAAAAACCACTTGTGGCCTGACTGATGTAACTGTTCGCTACGTTTTGATAGGCAGAAGGATAGAAAGTGGCATAGTACATCAAGCTGCTTTGACTTTTGTCATAAACCGTAGTAAAATTGTACCATGTTGACCCATCCAAAAGAGGAATACTGATCAAAATCAAAATAATTAGCAAAATGATATTTTTTTGTACTTACTCTTGAACTTTTGACCCAACTTTGCTCTAAGGTGGGATTTGGATTTATTATTAGGTTGGAGCTTAGTGTACGCTTACCTTTTTATTTGTTATCTCAAATTTAGATCTTTTACTTCTCAAGAATTAACTTCTTTTTAGCTTAATTTATTTAGGGTACTCCACATCTCGCTTTGATATTTCTCTTGTCTATTCAAAAACGGGAATTAATACATTTTTACTTGCATTGTCTAAGTTTTTATTTTCTTCTTTCATTTGATCTTTTTATATTTTCTCATTATTGCTATCTGATTGTTATTATTTAACTATGATCTCATCTTTTTTTTCGTAAGTTTGATGATTTACAGCTTATGCTGGAATCTGAAATCCTACCTGTGACTGAATTGCTCCCAAACATTACAAATCTTTCAAAACGCTCCATCTTTTCGAAGAAATTCGTTCAACATGATTTAAAGAGTTGATTTTTTATTCTTGCTTGGCTAAGATAATTTTGGAGTGAATGGAAGACAACCTTTGTGACGTTTTTTTTATCTTAAGCTAATTTTGACTTTTGGCCAAGTCTTTTGTTAATTGTTTCATTTGTTTAAGCAATTTTATCAGGCGAATAAGTCTTATTAATCGAACAGTTCGAGTTCCCAAGCGTGCAGCCCTTGAAGCCTTTGAGATCTGGGAGATATTAGCAGCGCTTTTACCACCTCCAGTCAAGTACTGTGTTACCCATATCAAATCAAAAGCCATAGTTAAAGTAGAAACAACATCCAGCCAAAAGTAGTATTTCAGAAAATAATCTTTCTAAATAGATTAAATTTTACTTGAACAAAAGAATAGACCACAATTTCTATGCCATAGAATATCATACAGATAAGTGTGGTTATTGAAAACCCTAAGTCTGCAGACAGAGGAAAGAATATTTGTCGGATATCATCTGAGAAAAGCGAATAAACCATAATCAAAGTAGTGATAATTGCATATGTTCCGCCATTGAGGAATTAGTTAACTTTCTACATGATGCATGAAATACTTTTCCAAGCTAAGTATCTCCCTGGAAAAGACTCCAGCTTGATGGAACCTTTTCTTGATCTATACTTTGTTTTGATTGAGCCCTAGATTGCTTTGACATGTAATTTCTTTCTATATTTAATAAAATTTCTATTTTCTAACAAAGAAAATACGATTTGTGTTTGAAAAAACCAACTATTTATTCATTCATTTATGAAGCATATGGAAGAAGAAAAAAAGATCTAAATTACCAGTGGGCATCATCTTTGAAGCTTCATTACTAAGTTCAACTTTTTATTGAAGATTATAGAAAGACGGTTCTTTGCATTTGGCCAAGTTTCAACCTTGGATCACTGGATTTGAAAAATTTACTTTTTTCGAAATTGTTTATTAGCTTTTGTAAAGGTTAAATTATGTTTGTGAAATTTTAGATATTATTGGTTATTTCTACAAAATTTGTTGTTTGAAATTAGTTTTTTTGCTAGCTTCACTGCCTTTGAAGCATCATTAGAGCCAATTGCTTAAAGTAGCAACCAAACTAATAGTTTAATGGAAATAAGTTACAAATATATAAATATGGTCCTAAGCTTTTCAAAAACTACATTTATCAATTAAGCTTTAACTATTTAGTTCCCGAAAGACTTTTCTGGTCTGAATCTTTTCAATTATCAATCTTCTTAAGTGCTCTCTTTCTGCAGACTTTTATGAAAGCTATCTCCATTCTTTTATAACAATCTTAAGCCAATTTCGTTTAGATTGCTACCTAAGTTGTATGATTTGATTATATTTCTTCAGCTAATTCAAGAAATTCTTGAAAATAATCTTTCTGAGGAATACAAGAAACTGTTTTCCTTTGTCTGCCAATATTTCTTGCTTCAAATCAGTTATAAATCGATCGTTTGCTGCCAACTAGTGATGTTTTTTAGTGTACTTCGATTTTTACATGAAATGGCTATAATCTTGTACCTAACTGTGGTCTAAAATATCTAAGGCACTTTCATTTGATTTGATTACTTAACATTCATCTTGAAAGCTTTTCCTTCTATACTTTTCCTTCCATTTGCGTTATATTTAAAGTCTTTTTTATTTCAGTTACTATATTTAAAGTTTGGCTTCAAGGTTGAATTGCGGAATTCTCAAACTGGCAGTGCTTTAAAGCTTTGACTTCACTGAAGAAATTGTTTGGTTGTTATTAAAGTGCAGCAAAGTCGAAAGACCAAACTAGCTTTGGCTTTTGCTTTGACTGTGTCTTATTGCTGAGTCATCCTTCTAAATGTTTACTTCATAATTTTTTGCAAACTCATGCAAAGTAGTAAGTGGTTGGGGCTATTTTTTAAATTTACTCATATTATGAAGAAATAAATTTTAAAAAATGACTTAGATTTGAATCTTATTTGAATAAGGCTGTAAAGATAACTTGTAAATATGAAAATTTAAAACTTCATACTGATTTGCTTATGTTTGCTAAGCTTCATCAGCAAAGAAAGAAGACTTGGGCGAAAAGGCCTATTTATCAGTTGCTAATCACATATCACAAATACTATGGCAAAAAGATTCAATTTAGTAAACTTGAGTGATTACGCTCATATTGTGCGGAAGATGTATTCGGGGAATCATGGCTTCAATATTTGTATATTTGAGTCAGGGGTTGGGGTGGGGGTTGGGGTTGGGGTTGGGGTTGGGGT
>Ga0316217_10007673_pt1 | contig 10211 bp, 8 predicted proteins | sample 1anoAmetaG_FD_203633 | JGI IMG/M metagenome (GOLD analysis project Ga0316217, IMG submission 203633) | Freshwater microbial communities from Trout Bog Lake, Wisconsin, USA - 1anoA | ecosystem: Environmental > Aquatic > Freshwater > Lake > Hypolimnion/Profundal zone | place: USA: Wisconsin... | reverse complement strand
CAGCAGCTGCTCCGCGTGCTCCGCGCGCTCGTGGAGGCCGGCAACTCGGTCGTCGTCATCGAGCACAACCTCGACGTCATCAAGTGCGCCGACTGGGTCATCGATCTGGGTCCCGAGGGGGGCGCGCGCGGGGGGAGGCTGCTGGCCGAGGGGACGCCGGAGCAGGTCGCCCAGAACGAGGCCTCGTTCACCGGAGCGCACCTGCGCCACCTGCTCGCCGGGCGCGCGCGGCCCCCCCGGGGACGCGGACGCCGGTTGTCTCGGTGACCTGCGGCGGGATCGGGGTATCCTTCGCGCAGCGTGTCCCCCCTTCAGCCTGAGAGTCCCGTCCGGGAGGGCGAGGTCATCGCCGACAAGTACCGGGTCGAGCGGGTGCTCGGCGTCGGCGGAATGGGCGTGGTCGTCGCCGCGATGCACCTCGAGCTCGAGGAGCGCGTCGCGCTCAAGTTCCTCCTCCCGGCCGCCGCGCAAAACCCGGCGATCGCCGCTCGCTTCGCGCAGGAGGCGCGGGCTGCGGCGAAGATCAAGAGCGAGCACGTCGCGCGCGTCATCGACGTCGGGAAGCTCGCCGGCGGCGCTCCGTTCATGGTGCTCGAGTACCTCGACGGCGAGGACCTCGAGCGGGTACTCCTCGCGCACGGGCCGCTCCCCGTCGCGCCCGCCGTCGGCTACGTGCTGCAGGCGAGCGAGGCCATCGCCGAGGCCCACGCCCGGGGGATCGTCCACCGCGACCTGAAGCCGGCCAACCTGTTCCTGGCGCGGAGGCCGAACGGCCCGCCCATCGTGAAGGTGCTCGACTTCGGGATCTCCAAGGCGGCGGCCTCGACGTCTGCCGCGCAGCTCACGAAGACGTCGTCCGTGCTCGGGTCCCCCTTCTACATGTCCCCGGAGCAGATGAGCGCGGCGAAGTCGGTCGACCCGCGCGCGGACATCTGGGCGCTCGGCGTTGTCCTCTACGAGCTGCTCTCGGGCAAGAGACCGTTCGAGGGGGGGTCGATGCCCGAGCTGGTCGCCAGCATCCTGCAGTCGGCGCCGGCCCCTGTCCGCTCGCTCCGGCCCGACCTCCCCCCCGCCCTGGCCGCCGCCATCATGCGCTGCCTCGAAAAGGACCCGTCCCAGCGCTTCGGGGACGTCTACCAGCTCGCCCTTGCCCTCGCCCCCTTCGCTCCGGAGACGAGCGCGACCTCGCTCGCGAGGATCGCCCACGTCCTCGTCGACCGGGACGGCCTGGCGAGCGGCGCGCGCCCGGCTCCGTGGAACCTCCCCGCGAGCACCGTCGCGGGGGTGTCGCAGAGCTCCTCCGACGACGTGCCCGGCGTCGGTCGACGAAACCTCCTGGTCGGGCTCCTGTCGGCCATCGGTGTCTTCGTGGCGGTCGGGGTCACCTTTGCCCTGCTCCAGAGGCAGCCCACCCCCATCGCCGCGCCTGGCCTGGTGGGCGAGGTGCTGCCCGCCCCGCCCGTCTCCGCGTCGCAGCCGGCCGCGTCCGCGCCGCGCGCGGAGAGTGTGCCGCCGGCGAGCGCGGGCGCCGCACCCGCTCCGTCGCCGCCCGTGCCGGAGGCCCCCCCCGCCGCGATCCCGGCTGCGTCCGCCCATGCGACAGGCCACTCGAAGGCCGCCGAACCGACGGCCGGCGGCCGGAAGAGTCCCCCGCGCGTCGACTGCGACCCCCCTTACGTCATTGACCCGGCGACCGGGCACCGGCAGTACAAGCCCGAGTGTCTCGAATGAACGTCAACGCCCGCCTGCTCCGGACGGTCTTCCCCCTCGCCCTCCTGTTTGCCGCCCCGTCGGTCCGGGCGGAAGACAAGGCTGCCTGCCTCGATGCGACCGCCAAGGGTCAGTCGCTCCGCGATGCTCACCGGCTGCTCGAGGCGCGGGAGCAGTTCCGCCTCTGCGCCCAGGCGAGCTGCCCCGCGGTCCTGCGGCACGACTGCGCGGCGTGGCTGAACGAGCTCGAGCCCGTCATCCCGACGATCGTCCTGTCGATGAAGGACGGCGCCGGCGCCGACGTCCTCGACGCCCGGGTCACGCTCGACGGGCGCGCGCTCGTCGACACGCTGACGGGCACGGCCATCACGGTCGACCCGGGCCCCCACTCGTTTCGCTTCGAGCGCCGCGACGGGGCCGCCGTGGAGCAGCAGGTCCTCGTGGGCGAAGGGCAGAAGAACGTCGCCGTCGTCGCGAGGCTCCCCGCGCCGCCGGTCGCCCCGGCGCCGCGGCCCGTCGCCTCGTCGTCGACGCTCCGGACGGCAGGCTGGGTGCTCGGCGGCGTCGGGGTCGCCGGGCTCGTCACCGGCGGCGTCTTCGGTGCGCTGGCCGTCGCGGACAAGGCGAGCGGCGGGTGCAACGCGAGCAACCGGTGCACCAACTGGGGGGCGATCTCGAGCGCGAAGACCGCCGCGGACGTGGCCGACGCGGGGCTCATCGCGGGGGGCGTGCTGGCCGCGACCGGGGCGGTCTTCGTCCTCGTCGGTCGCTCCCCTTCGGACGCCCCGTCGGCGTGGGTTCACGCAGCACCGGCGGTCGCGAGGAGCTCCGCGGGCTTCGTGCTGCAGGGGGGGTGGTGATGCGCGCTCCGCGACGCCTTGTCACGGCGCTGGCCGTGGTCGGCTCGACCGTGGGCGGTGGCTGTCAGGCCGTCCTCGGGCTGGGCGACCTCGCCCCCGCCGACGGGGGGACGCGGGACGCCGCGCGGGACGCGGCGCGACCGATCGGCGACGCCAGGGCCGACAGCACCCGGATGGCCGACGGCGGCGACGCGGGCTGCCCGGTGGTCTACGTGTCGACGACCGGCACCGACGGACCGAACTCGGGTTGCGCCCAGGGGAGCCCGCTGAAGACGATCAGCCACGCCCTCAGCGTCGTCCCCCCGAACGCGGAGGTGCACGTCTGCGCGGGCGACTACACGGAGACCGACCTCACGCTGGGCACGGCCACGTCGCTCCGGGGGGGCTACGACTGCGCGTCGTGGCTCCGGCCGACCGGCTGGGGCTTCCCGGCGTTCTCGGCGACGAAGACCACGATCAACCCGAGCCCCCAGAACACCAAGATCTCGACTCTGCTCGTGGCCGCTGCGGCGGCGGACGCCGGTCCGGGGGCGTCGCCGCTTGGCGGGTTCACGGTGGATGGGTTCACGATCTACGGCGCTACCGGGGTCGTGACGTCCAGGGCCCTCATAGTCGGCCCCGGCGTCGCGCCGGCCGTGTCGAACAACCATATCGTCGGCGGCACGGGGACGCCCGAGGTGGGGAGCTGGTCTGTCGCGCTCTCCCTCAACGTGGCGTCCGCCGACGTCTCCGACAACCTGATCAACTTCGTGCAGGCGACGTCGCCCGCCCCGTGCGTCGGCGTCTACGTGACGACGGACGGCACGAGCCGCAGCGCCGCGCACATCCACGGCAACCAGATCCAGGGGGGCAACGGCACCGTCAACGGCACCGGCCCCGATCAGGCCGGAAGCGTCGGGCTCGCCTTGATGCAGGGCTCGGTCCCCACCAGCCCGGGGACGCAGTTCACGGTCGCGGCCGGGGCGGCCGTCGAGGGGAACAGCATCACGGCCAGGAACGGCTTCGCTTCGCAGGGGAAGCCAGCCGCGATCGGGCTGGTCGTCTACGGGCTCCTCACGGCCGACGTCATCGGGAACGTGATCGGCGGCGGGACGGGCGATGTTGCCGGCGACGCAGCCACCCCCGACCATACCACCTACGGCGTCTCCAGCAGCGGGGCGGCGACCCTTCGCTTGCTCGGAAACCGGATCTACGGAGGGGCCGAGAACACGGGCGTCGGGGGGACGGTGGGCGTCTTCTCGTCGTCGAGCGTCGTGCTCGTCAACAACATGATCCATGGCGGGAACGTGCTGAAGGGCGACCTCGCGACCAGCTCTACTGCGGTGTCGCTCAACAAGGTCGACGCGGCGGTCGTCGAGGACAACACGCTCTACGCCGGGTCGGTGACCGCCAGCGATCCGGCCACCGGTCGCGTCTACGCGCTCGCGCTCAACAACGGCTACGGGGCGATCGTCCGCGGCAACATCCTGGCGGGGGCGGGGACGAGCCGCGCCGGCGTGACCAACGGCATCCTGCAGGTCGACGACTGCGCCGAGCTCGCGCTGCTCAGAAATAACCTCTTCATCAACGAAGAGACGCACCTCCTCGTCTCGAGCACGTGTCGCCAGGACGGCGGCTCCGGCACGACGCAGTCGATGAAGGAGGTCGAGGCGATCCTCGGGCCGGCGGCCGCGGGAGCGAACTACTTCATGACGCAGGCCTGCGGCGCGTCCGACCTCGACGCCGGGCTCTGCGGCTCCGGGTGCCCTGACGCAGGGTGCATGCCGTGGCTGCTGAGCGGCTGGACCGCGGGGAGCCCGTCGTCCGGCGTCCTCGACGCAGGGAGCTGGGCGCTCCACGACGGCGCGGCGTGCGTGGTCGCGAACGGCGGCGCGAACCTGGCACACGCCGAGGCAGGCCCGACCGTCACGGTGGACATCGCGGACGCCGCGCGCCCCGCCGACGGGAGCTCGATGGGCGCCCGGCAGTACTCCGCTCCCTGCCGCTAGCGGCCCGCCGGCGCCGCACGCCGCGCGTCAGCTCGTCGCCGCCTCCGCCCAGGCCTCGTATCGGTGCGTGAGCTCCGCCGTGATCGGGCCGCGTGACAGCGGGCGGTCGTCGATTCGCCTGAGGGGGACGAGCGCGATCACGCTGTTGGTGACGAAGACCTCGCTCGCCTCCAGGAGGTCGGCGAGCGACACGGGCTCCTCGCGGGCTTCGAGCCCGGCTCCGAGGGCGAGCTTCATGACCTGCGCTCTCGTGACGCCCGGCAGCACCCCCTCGCTCTCCGGCGGCGTGACGACGGTCCGTTCGCGTACAAGGAAGAGGTTGCTCCGGCTGCCGCACGCCACACGCCCGGCGGAGTTCAGCATCAACGCCTCGTCGGCGCCGACCGTCGCTGCCCCCCTGAGCGCCAGGACGCTGTCGAGGCAGGCGAGCGACTTCAGTCGAGAGAGGGGCGAGTGCTCGTTGCGGCGGATCGAGGCCACCCGGGCCGTCCAGCCGTCGGGCGGAGGGGAAGGGGATGGCGTGGTCGACACCATCCACGTCGGGTCGGTCCCCACCGCCGGGAGAGCGAGGCCGCGCGGGCCGGTGCCTCGGGTCACGGTGACGCGGACCACGGCCTCCGCGTGTCCGTTCGCCGCCAGGGTGGCGACGACCGCCGCCTCTATCTCCGACGGCGCCGGGAGGCGCAGCTCGAGGGTACGCGCGCCGATCGCCAGGCGGTGGAGGTGAGCGTCGAGGGCGAGCGGGCGCCCGCGACACGCGCGAAGCGTCTCGAAGAGCCCGTCCGCGAGCAGCAGGCCCCGATCGGCGGGGTCGATGCGCGCCGCCTCCGCGTCCATGAGGCGGCCGTTCAGGTGGATCATCGCCATGCGCGCCCGTCGAGGAAGGTCCTGAGCAAGCGGTGTCCGTGCTCGGTCAGGAGCGCCTCGGGGTGGAACTGCACGCCTGCCACCCGCAGCTCGCGGTGGGCGAGGCCCATGATGACCCCGTCGTCGCTCGTCGCGGTGACCCGGAGCGTCGCCGGGAGCGAGCACGCCTCGACCATCAGCGAGTGGTAGCGCGTCGCCCGGAACGGGCTCGGGATGCCGGAGAAGAGACCGTCTCCCTGGTGGCGGACCGCGCTGGTCTTGCCGTGCACGACCCGGTCGGAACGGACGACGCGGCCGCCGAAGGCCTGGGCGATGCACTGGTGGCCGAGGCAGACCCCGAGGATCGGGATGGCGCCGGCGAAGCGACGGACCACGGCGAGCGAGAGGCCGGCGTGATCCGGGGCGCGAGGACCCGGCGAGACGACGATGTGGCTAGGGGCGAGGGCCAGGATCTCGGCGACGGAGACGGCGTCGCTCCGCCGGACGTCCACCTCGCCGCCGAGCTCGCGGATGTAGCGCGCGAGGTTGTGGACGAACGAGTCGTAGTTGTCGAGCAGCAGGACCGTCACGCCCCGGCCCCCGAGAGGGCCGCGATGAGCCCCTTCGCCTTGGTCAGGGTCTCCTCGTACTCCGCCGACGGGTCCGAGTCGGCGACGATGCCGCCGCCAACCTGGAACGTCAGCTGGCGTCCGGTCAGCACCATGGTGCGGATGACGACGCTCGTGTCCATCGCGCCGTCGAAGCCGATGTAGCCGACGCTCCCGCAGTACGGCCCGCGGCGGTTTCGTTCGAGCTCGGCGATGATCTCCATCGCGCGGATCTTCGGCGCTCCGGTCACCGAGCCCGCAGGGAAGGTCGCGCGGAGGAGGTCGACCGCGGTCTTCCCGGGGCGGAGCTTGCCGGTGACGACCGAGACCAGGTGGTGCACGCTCGCGTACGTCTCGAGGCCGAACAGCACGGGCACGTCGACCGACCCGTCGGCGCACACGCGCGAGAGATCGTTGCGCAAGAGGTCGACGATCATCAGGTTCTCGGCCCGGTCCTTCTCGCTCTCGACGAGGGCGTGGGCGAGCGCGGCGTCCTCCTCGGCGGTCCGGCCTCGCGGGCGCGTCCCCTTGATGGGCCGCGCCTCGACCAGGTCGCCACGAAGCGCGAGGAAGCGCTCCGGGGAGGCCGAGAGGATGGCGACGTCGCCGTGGCGAACGAAGGCGGCGAACGGCGCCGGCGTCTCCCTCCGCAGCGTCATGTAGAGGCTCCGCGGATCGGCGCCGGGGGGGAGGGTCGCGCGGAACCGGTGCGACAGGTTGGCCTGGTAGATGTCGCCCGCGCGGACGTAGTCGATCACGCGCCCGACCTCTGCCTCGTACTCCGCGCGACCGAGGTCCGGGCGCGGCGTCGCGCGGACCTTCGGCGCGCGTACGGGCGCGGGCGTCGCAAGCTGGTCGAGCACCCACGCGATGCGCGCGACGGCGAGCCTGCGCTGCTCCGCGTCGCTCGACTCAGGGTGACCGTTCGCCATCACCCAGGCTCGCCGGTCCTCGTGGTCGAACGCCACGGTCCAGCCGTAGAGCCCGACGAGCAGGTCCGGCACCGGCTGGTCGTCCACGCGGTGCGGGGGGATCCGCTCGAGGTGCTGCCCGAGGTCGTACCCGAAGTAGCCGGCCGCGCCGGTCTGGAACGGGGGGAGACCTGGCTCGGTCTCGACGGGGTAGCGCGCGAGCCACCCGTCGAGGACCGCGAACGGGTCGCCGTGGACCGCGTCGCCGCCGGCGTGGATCACGCCGTCGCGACTCGACAGCGTGCGGAACGGGTCGGCGGCGAGGAAGGAGTAGCGGCCGAGCGGGCCGCCGGCGCGGGAGCTGTCGAGGAAGACCAGGCCGGGGGCGCTGGCCAGCCGCTCGAAGTGAAGCGCGGCGTCGGCGTAGTCGATCCGTTCGACGAGGAGGCGCGTCACGAACCGTTCCCCCCCCGTCGCCTCGCCGAGCTCAGATGAGCGCGAGGACCTCGCGCACCAGCGCGTCGATGCCCGAGGCCGACTCCGCGATCGACTGCGCCAGCATGTACGCGGGCGTCGTCACGATCCGCAGGTCACGGTCGACCACCGTGTGATGCACGTCGCACGCCTCGTGGCGCGCGCCCATGGCCTCCACCGCGCCCGCGGTCTCGGCGTCCGTGCCGATGGTCATGCGAGGGTGAAGGGAGCCGAGGATCTTCGCGATGACGACGGGGGCGATGCAGATGGCGCCGACCGGCTTCTTCGCGGCGTGCACGGCCCGCACGAGGTCCGCCACGGCGGGGTAGACCGAGCAGCCCGCCCCCTTCGACGCGAAGTCCGAGAGGTTCTTGGCCGCGCCGAAGCCGCCCGGCAGGATGATGGCGTCGAGGTCGGCGGCGGTGACCGTGGCGAGGTCGCGCACCTTCCCCCGCGCGATCCGGGCCGCCTCGACGAGCACGTTGCGGCGCTCGCCCGTCGCCTCGCCGGTGAGGTGATTGATGACGTGGTGCTGGTCGATGTTCGGCGCGACGCAGACCGCCTCGGCCCCGGCGCGGTCGAGCGCGAGGAGCGTGAGCACCGACTCGTGGATCTCCGACCCGTCGTAGACCCCACACCCCGCCAGCACGACCCCAACACGCGCCTTCGTCGCCATGCGTCACCTCGTGCGCGCGCCGGCTTCCGCGGCGTGCGGTCCTGTTCCTCAGCTATCACGGACCTGCGTCGCGGGCCACGGCTCGGGACCGCACCGGGGCCACGGGGAGAGGTCGCGAGGCGCCCTCCTCGTCGAAGAGGAGACCTCCACGGCGGACGCTGGCGGCCTCCGCGTCCCGGAGAAGACCCGGACGGCCTCCCTTGGCGGGTCCGTCGTCCCAGAACCCGCCAGAGGCACGACAGTTGGCGGGTCCGTCGTCGCAGAACCCGCCAGAGGCACGACAGTTGGCGGGTCCGTCGTCGCAGAACCCGCCAGAGGCACGACAATTGGCGGGTCCGTCGTCGCAGAACCCGCCAGAGGTGACGAGATTGGCGGATCTGTCGCCACGAAACCCGCCAGAGGCGACGACCTTGGCGGATCTGTCGTCACGAAACCCGCCAGAGGTGACGAGGTTGGCGGATCTGTCGTCACGAAACCCGCCAGAGGTGACGACCTTGGCGGATCTGTCGTCACGAAACCCGCCAGACGCGACGACCTTGGCGGATCTGTCGTCACGAAACCCGCCAGACGCGACGACCTTGGCGGATCTGTCGTCACGAAATCCGCCAGAGGCGACGACGTTGGCGGATCTGTCGTCACGAGATCCGCCAGACGCGACGAGGTTGGCGGATCTGTCGTCACGAGATCCGCCAGACGCGACGACCTTGGCGGATCTGTCGTCACGAAATCCGCCAGATGTGACCAGGTTGGCGGATCGGTCGTCGGGAAACCCGCCAGAGGAGACGAGTCTGGCGGATCCGTGGTCGCAAGACCCGCCGGAGGTGACGACACTGGCGGGATTGTCGTCGCCTGGCTCGCCAGGAGCGCGAGCTCTGGCGAGATTGTGGGCGTCGAACCGCCCCCCCGACGGCCTCTACGTCGATCGGTCCAGGAGGAACCCGCCAACGTGAGCGCCGCCTCCCTGTCCCTCCCCCGATTTCGGGGGAGGGGAGCGGTCGACGTGCGTGAAGCGGGGGGAGGGGGCGCCACCTGCGTCGCCAGGAGGTCGTCGGACGTGGATCGGGCCGTCATCTGCCGGGGGCCCTGTTCAGCTCCCGGACGTACCTGTCGTCGCGCGCAGGCCCGGCAGGCTATCCTGCGTGACGCCGCCATGACCGCCGTCGCCGTGACCAGGACCGTCCTCCTCCGGGCGACGCGCGACGCGCTCTGGCCGCTCCTCAGCGACACGCAGCGGGTCAACCGCGCGATGGGGCTCTCGGCGATGACCGTCGGGCCGCACGAGGTGCGGGAAGGTGTGCCGCCGCGCGTGATGGGCTCGACGTCCGTCCTCGGCGTCCCGTCGCGCTTCGAACAGCTGCCGTTCGAGTGGGCTCACGGCGAGCACCTCAGCGTGCTGCGCGTGGCCGAAGGGGGGCCGCTGGCGTCGGTGCGCGCCGAGATGCGCCTCGCAGCCGACGCGGCGGGCGGGGGGGGGACCTCGCTCACGTACTCCGTCACAGTGGTCCCGCGCAGCGCGCTCGCCTCCCCCCTCGCGTGGGCGTTCGCCCACCTCACCGTCCGGCGGTTCCTGCGTGTCGCCCGGGCGATCGATCGGTCGGTCGGCTCGGCGGACGCGAGCCCGCTCGACCTCGCGGCCTCCAGCGCGGACCGCGAGCGGCTCGCCGAGGGGATCCGGAGGCTCGAGGCCGCGGGGGTCGCGGGGCCGCTGGCCGCGAGGCTCAGCGCTCGCATCGACGGGGCGCCCGACCACCAGCTCACGAAGATCCGCCCGTTCGAGGTCGCCCGCGACTGGGACTCCGACCCGCTCGACACCCTCCGCGCGTTCCTGCACGCCGTCCCGGCCGGGCTGGTGTCGCTCCGCTGGTCGATCATCTGTCCCAGCTGCCGGGCGTCGACCGAGGACGTCCCCTCGCTCGCCGACCTGCCGGACGGCGGGCACTGCGCGATGTGCCAGCTGACGTTCGACGTCGATCTCGCCCGCTCGGTCGAGGCCACCTTCTCCGCGCACCCCGCGGTCCGCCCCGTCGAGGCCTCGACCTTCTGCTTCGGCGGCCCTTCGATGACGCCGCACGTCCTCTCGCAGGTGCTCCTCGAGAAGGACGAGGCGAAGCCGCTCCCCGCGCCGGGCGCGCCGGGGC
>Ga0316217_10007672_pt1 | contig 10212 bp, 3 predicted proteins | sample 1anoAmetaG_FD_203633 | JGI IMG/M metagenome (GOLD analysis project Ga0316217, IMG submission 203633) | Freshwater microbial communities from Trout Bog Lake, Wisconsin, USA - 1anoA | ecosystem: Environmental > Aquatic > Freshwater > Lake > Hypolimnion/Profundal zone | place: USA: Wisconsin... | reverse complement strand
CAAGAGCACCTCCGCGCGGCCGTCCCGCGCTCCGCCGGCCAAGCTCCGAGCGACAGACGCCAACCAAAAATCGTCACAAAATACCGAAAGTCGTCAGTCACCCGGTGTTTTTCAGCAGCCTGCTAGAGCGCGCGTCCAGAAGTCCTTTGCCGAGCCGAGTCATCCAGACCTCCAAGTCGACTGCGTCGCCGAGTTCGCCAGTAATAGCGGGAAGAAACAGCTTTTCACCTACGTGTTCACCGAGCGCGCGATAGGCCTCGAACTGTTGTTCTGAGAAGAACTGATCTGCGGTCGACTGATGCGGGAACGCAGGTTCGTCCAGCTTATAGCGTCTGATGAATTCGCCTTCGTTCCCCGTCAGCGAAAGCTTCAAATAGACGAGGTAACCTATCTCAATATCCGAGTCTTGAGGGCTACGAGGATACAGAATGCGGCAGAATCGGAAATGCGACCTGCTGAACCCTGAAGAGTCCGGTCTCAGGTCGTCGAGATCCGCCTCCAGCACGATGCCGAAGTCGATATAGGCGAGTCGTTGAAGGTTTGTCAGGGCGTGAAACGTCATCTTGGGATCGCTCTCGCCGTCCACGGCGATGATGAAGCGGCAGCGCCGACGCAGCAGCTCGTAAACTCCGAGGTTCTCGATATGCCCGCCGTCCGAGATATTTACAAAGCTGCCGCTTTCGTCAGCCGTGGCTGTCAACTCGTGCAACAGATGCTTGACTCCCGGACCCCACGCCCGGGCCGCCTTGTCTCCCGGCTTTCTCAGCCACAACCCTAGCCGAAGGTTCAGCGTGGTCAGCCAAAAGCTGGCATAGCGGGTTGTACGCAAGCCCATCTGCGGTGACACGGCGGCTCCGGAGAGCGCCATCGCCGTTGCCAGATCGAACTTTGGATTGGCCTGCTCCCAAGTCTTTGTCGATGCGTGGCCCAGGACCCCTGCGCCAGTCGCAACAGGTGTGACAGCGAAAACGTCGCAGTGCCTGCCGCGCATGGCGGCATCCTTGGAGCCCGGCAGATTGAGCGCGCAATTAACAATCGGAAAATGCACGCGGGTCAGGTCGATCGTGCTCATCAGGATCGGCGACGCAGGTTCGCCGTCGCCGTCCATGAAGAAAGCAGCGGCGAGCTTGGCGCGATAGTAGGCGTGAAGCGACGTCGCGTTCACGTCGAGGACGATCCATAAATATAAGAAAAGCGCGACTTCGAGGAAGGCGGCGATCGCGGCGGAGAATGGGCCCGCGTCCATATAGATCTGATAGAACGCGGCCTCCAGTACGAGGAAAAGCGCCGCAATCAGCAATGACAAAAGGATTGGCTGCAATTTGCTTAAGACGGCGAGCGCCGATCCTGATATAGCCAAGGCCGAGGTAATTGCAGCCAGCCAGCCTTTCGCGTCATCGAGCGTCACGGACGGTTTGCCGAGACCCACGCTCCACCTCGCGGCCGCAACCAGAGCAAAGGACCATAGCTCATGCGTTACGCCGAGAGTAGCCCAAACGATTGGTACTAGGATAACGCAACCTAAAGCAGCCATCCATTTGTCGCTGCGCCCAATTTTAACCTTCATCCAACCCAAGAGAGGTTTGGCGAGGAATACCACCGCGACGAACGCCAATGATAAAGTCGGAGCAAACAGCCCGATGCTTTGCGGAACGAGCAGACGCACTACATAATCACAAAAGGCGCCGGCGCCGGAAACCAGCGCCAAAACGAGCAAATTTAGAAATACGCCATTCGCTTGGGCCATCACGACCGCGAGACGCTCCCAAAAAGAGCCGGAGAGATAGCTTGCGTTCTGCCGGACGCGCCGCAAAACTCTAGATTCGCCTTCTTGACGGGCGAAAGGTTGCTCTGCGCTTTTCAAACCTAGGCCTAGTTTTTCGCCGCCGGCTCCCAGCAACTGCGTCAAGAAGGAGCCAGAATAACCGCCTCCGGAGACGGTGGAGAGGTAGTCGAATTGGGGCAGCAGATTTCGCTTGGCGAGAGAAACCAACACGCCCATCGAAAACGTTGCGCTTCGAATGCCTCCGCCCGAAAGTGCCAGCCCCGAAGCCCACTCCTGGCTTGGTTCTAGATTGTAGTGACGGCGGCGTGACTCGACCGCCGTTTTTTCTGCGCGCGCCAGATTTTCGAGATTGGCGGCGGCGGTCGGCGGCAACTGCGAAGGCGCTGTTGCTCCGTGAAGGCCATTTTGCGGCGGACCAACACCCACAACACCAAGTGGGCGCCAGCCAACTGGCTTCGCCATCTCGCAAGCGACGGCTTCGCGGTCGGGCCGCCGCGCGGAATTGAGAATGTAACCAGCGTCGCCACTAAGCAGTTGCAAGGCGGCGTTGAGGTCGATCAGGGCCCCTTGGACTGCGACGAGATCGGCCCTGAATTGGTCAGTATTGTCTAAAGCCTTTAGCGCGCCGGCGAAACTTTTCGAATGCCATTTGGCAGTGAACGGGCGCACCTGTGCGTTGAGGACATACCACACAAGAGTTTCAAACGTTGCGCAGCCGGGATTTTCCTCTGTCAAGTCCCGACCCTTGGAAAATAGCTCAAAAACGCTCGCCAGCGCGCGCTCCTCCACGCCCTCCCCGTAGCCAAGTGGCTGCGTCGCGATGCGTGAGGCCAGCTCGACGTGAAGCTTCCGCGCGGCGTTCCGATCCGCTTCAGCAGGAAGCCAGTTTCGCGCGCCGTAAGTCGTCAAGAAATCTGATCCGAAAGCGGACCTGGATGACAATCCCAGACCAGAGAGGACGGAACCCCAAGTTGGCACTTCCGGGCCGCCGCGGTTCTGACCGGATCCCGGCTGCGAAATCCCTTGGGCAGCCACAGCGGACCCTTCCTGGCTTTGCGAGGGGAGGTCGCCCATTTCGGATCACTCAGCAAAAACAGGAGCAAATACAAAATGAGTCGGCATCAGCGGCGACACCGCATTTGTGAGCCTATAGTACTCGCTCAGTTGCCGCTGCACGCTTGTTCCTAAATTCAATTCTTTCGGCGCTAATTACGTCACGAATTTTCGGCTCGCGGTCGCTCACGTGGGGCCCAGTAAACCAGTTCACTACCAGCCGCCTTCAGCCAAAAAGTTGCCACAAATCCGCTTGCAACGCAATCGGTTTGGTATATTCATTACTTGTAAATTTTTTGTCTGCCGATTTCTCGGCCCGGAGGATAGGTTCTCCGCATGTCAATTTTGCCGGAATTCAAGTACGACGTTTTTGTCAGCTACGCGAGCGGCTACGACGAGAAGCAAGGCGACTCTCCAGACACCGAGCTGCGCAAATGGACTCTCGATTTCTCGAAATATTTGCGTAATGCCCTTCGAAACGCGTTCCCGTCGCCAGTCAGGACGGACATATTCAGCGACATCGCAATTTTCGGCGAGGAGGGCCAGCGCGGGAGCTGCGGCCTCGATCCGTTCCAGCCAATAACCAAGCAATTGCGCGATGCCGTGAAGGAAACAGCTTTCATGGTCTTCGTGATGACGCCGGAATATCTTAACAGTGACTGGTGCAAGGACGAACGCGTGTGGTGGAGCGAGGCAACGCAGGCACAACCGTATGCGAGAAGCTTCCGGCGTGAGATCGTCGTGGAAGCGAAACATACCGAAAAACACGATTGGCCGGACCTCTTGAGGGGCGACAAAGGCGAGCCCATTCGCAGCATTTCCTTCAAGTCCAGGCTGCGGAGGGATTTCCCTCATGGTTGGATCAGGCCACTCGATACCGTCCCAGAGCACTCACCCTTTTTTTCCTCTGTGATGGACCTCGCGGGGGTACTGAAAAACCAATTCTCAACGTTGCGCGCAATTACAGAGTCGCAACGCGCTTTCAACAAGGGGGCGATCGCTCTGGCCAGGGGAGAGGCGAAAAAACTCTATCTGCAAGCAGATGTCATGGAGACTAACCGGTTCAACCAGATCCGCATGGATCTTGAAAACGCAAGTTTCGAGGTGGCGCCCGATACGCCAGAGTCGAGCAACCTTCCTCCCCCGAGCATGGAAAAGCGCAATGCCGCGGTGCGGAACATCCTGACCGATTGCGCCGGTAACATCATCGTGCCTAGCGCCGATCCTCTTCTCTTCGACGGCGAGCTTTCCAGCGCCCGCCAACGCGTGACATCTGCCAAATCCATCACGCGTAAGCCCCTCCCCATGGCGGTGCTGGACGACGGCGTCTCTTTCCCCAATAGAGAACGCTGCAAGAAGAAAGCGCGCAATCTCGGTTTCGACTGGCTCGACGCCCGAAGCGGTTTCAACCCGAAGATCGTTGAACAATGGCTCGTCGAGACGGGCGAGGGGCGGCGCCCATGAGCGAGGCCGAACTCGACTCGCCTGACATCCGGACTGTGCTTCCCGATAGGCCCGCCTTTCCCTATCCGGGCCTACGTCCCTTCGAGATGGACGAGTGGTCGGTATTTTTCGGGCGCGAGAGCACGGTCGACGCGATCGTCGAGCACCTCTACGAGAAACGTATGGTGAACGTTCACGGCCGGTCAGGCGAGGGTAAGTCCTCTGTCGTGCGAGCCGGTGTGCTGCCCCGCATGGTGCAGAGCCACGCCCGCGCGGGCTTGCAGTTTCGCATCTGCATCGCCCGCCCGGGCCGAAATCCCTTGAAAAACCTTGTTGCGGAACTTGCGAAGGTCGAGCCGAGCGTGGCCCCGCTCGATTTTTACTCTGCCCTTATTCTCGGAGAGGGCGCGCCCGACGCGGTCGCGAAGCTGCTGGGCCTCGGACCACGTAACTGCCTATGTCTCTTGATTGACCAGTTCGAGGAGCTGTTTCGCGCCACCCCTGGATCGCCAACGGACGAGGCCTCGCTAGTAGCCCGTTTCTTGACGAGCTTTCAAAAGGCGCCGCCGGAGAATTTCTATCTAATCTTGACGATGAGGTCCGACTATGTCGGCGATTGCGCGCGCTTCGACGGACTCGCCGAGACCGTCAATTCAGTCCAATACCTGCTCCCGCGGATGAATTTTCCAAACATGATACGCGCCGTTGTCGAGCCGGCATGGGTCTTCAATCAAAGCGTCGTAAGCGAGGATCTGGCGGTGATGCTGGTCGCCGAGGCGATGCGCGGCGCCGACGAATTGCCGCTCGTCCAACATGCTCTTGCCCAACTTTGGCGCGCCAAGACCCGTGGCAAACCCGCGAGTGAGCGCGTGCGACTGGATGCGACGGATTTCCAGGAACACAAGTCGCTCACCGATTTCCTGTCGGAACACGCCGACGAAGTTTATAACGAGGCTGCGCCCGACCCGGAAAGTCAACGCATTGTTGCCGAAGCGTTCCGCGCGCTGAGCGACATGACCGCTGAAGGCGCCATCATCCGCCGCCGGCAAGATTTTGCCGCGCTGGCGGATATCTGCCGTGCTTCGCCCGAAACACTCGAAGCGGCTCTAAGCCCCTTCCGCGCGAAGGCTAATGCGTTCCTGACCCCCTATCTGCCCGCCGCAGTCGATTCCTACCCGCTCGACATTGGCCACGAGGCGCTGATCCGCAACTGGCACAGGCTTTCTGGCGGCAATGGCCAGAAGGGATGGTTGCAGCGGGAGCAGGAAGACGGCACGACGTGGCGCGTACTACGCGCCCAGGCGGCGCGACTTGAAAAGGATGGGCAAAGTTTCCTGTCCGAGACCGCGGTCGCTGAGGCCGAGCAATGGCTGGCGACACGAAGTCCGCAGTGGACGAAACGCTATGGTGGCGGTTTCGAGCAAGTGGAGGCGCTGCTTAAGAAGAGCAGGCAGCGAAATGACGTTGAAAAAGAAAATAAGAAATTAATTGAGACACAGGCGAAGCGCGCCAAGCGGAACGCCCGACTCTACTTCCTGATTCCCGTTGTATCATTGGCATCTTTAGCTTTGTTCTGTTGGTTTTGGCTTGAAAATTTCGTCGGAGAAAGGCAACGAGGATTGGAAAACATTCTTGTTAGCGTTGGCGCAGAGGCAACGGGAAAACTGATCGCTAGCGAGTTAAAGGCGCTAGAATCACTGAGAATAATGTATCCGCTTTACAAGCGAATGGGTCATAAGACCAATGACGAATTAGTCAGAATAGCGCACAGATATGCCTATTCGCATCCAGCATATACAATCGATGGCGTTGCATTTGGCCTGCAGCCCGGAACTCATTCAATGCTTGCCGCTAGACGGGGGGACGAAAAGGGATCGCGATTCGCTGCGCAGATCATTGCTAGAGATTTCGTCAGTTCGGAGACAAATGGCCTCGAAGCTACCGATGGGCTCGGCGAGATAATCGGTATACAAAAAAACGGGCCGCCAATCGTCGCGTCGGGTTTTGGCGACCATACATACGCTTTGACCAGCATGCCAATGCCGGACCAGTTCTCTGACTTCTTGCAATCAGGCCCCTACCTCAATCTGTTTTCTTGGAACGACGCGAGAGCTTACCCGAAAAAGAAGGTTCCAATCGCGCCGCCGCAAGACTTACATAAAGGCCCGCTGCCCCTGCTTCCGTTCCCCATTCTCAACCCCGACGGCCTGCTACTTTTGTTGCCAAAGTTTCCCGGATTGAACGACACGACGAGGGTCGGTTTTATTCCCAAGGCGGACCTTCTCAGCGAGCATCCCACGGGCGCTCATGACTGGCATTCGTTTGGGATTGCCCCGGAGGCCGCGAGGTTTCCCGTCACTAGCGCGACTGGCTCACAATTCGCAATCCTAGCCTGGAATCACGAATTGGGCAGGAACAAACTGAACCATTTCAGTATCTGTCTTATCGACGCCAGTTCCGGAACAAACACTGAGCTTCGCTTCGTCCGGCATTTGAGCGCCGCCGGAAATGCAGGCTGGGAATTCGCGTCACAAAACTCAGATGGCGCGCAGCCCGTTTGCTTTCTCGACGCGGCTGCCACCGTGGATCAGGCGACCACCGAGGCGACAGATTCAGAGGCCAAAATCCGGGCTCCTGCCGACTTACCCGGTCCCAAGCAACGCGACGAGCTCCAAGATTTCGCGATGCTGGGCGTCGGCGATTCCTATCTCCTCGTGCGCGCCAACGCGAAGCAATTCATCGTCCTGGACAAGGACCCCACGGCGGCCGGCGGTTATCGGTCCCGTATAATCGCCATTCCGGCTCGTTATCAGACACCGCCGCTCAAGCCGACGCAGCGCGGCGGGTTCCCGCTTTTGGCGAGCGCGCGTGCACGAGACGGAGGGCTTCGGATAGCCTGGCTCACAGGAGGCGGCGGGGCGGCGCTGTTGAAAGAATCCGTGCAGCATCCGGGCGACCCGGATCGCTACCGGTTATATTCTGAAGATATCACTTACGCGCAATCCTTGTCCTTCACCGCTGAAGCCCGATACCTCGTCGCTGCCGATCCCTCGTCCCAGGAAAAGGCTGTCGTCTTCGATATCGCCAGTCTTGAGCAGGCCGATTCAGATTCAGCTTCCGACCTGAAGGCACTGCGGAAAAGCGTCTGTGACAGGATCAACGCGCGAGCAGCCGTCGCTGGCGATCCAGACTACGGATGCGACGACATCGATTAGAGCCAGTTTGCCCAGTAAAAAATACCTCGCCTAGTCCAGAAGGGTTTGTTGGTTTTGTCCGCCGTGTGTACCGGCCTGCATGATTGCGACACCTAGCCGATATCCGTCAGGAGTGTCGTCAGGTTGACGATATTGAGTCTGTCACAATCAGAAGAGCCAAGTCGGTGGCAACTATCGCCTCCCTTTCGGGGCGAGAGAGGATTATACAACCTTCTGAGGCATTGCCCGGATGACTGATGGAATCGCCATGGATCAGAAATCCCACACGTCCGCACATCGAGTTGGCGGGATCCGGTTTTAGCGGCAGGGAATAGGGCGAAGGGCCTACGATAGGCGCGCCTATGGTGTAGCGGCCTCTCGGCAGCGGCCCGATGTCTTTTTCGCATTGTTTGCTTGGGTCGTTTCGACCTCCCCCTGACAATGAACCGGAATAGCCGGAGCCGAGCAAATCGAACTTGCCATCTTCCCTCACGAACATTCGACCGGTTGACTGTTCGTAAATCAGACAATTCTCGGTGGACATTTCGCCGGCGAGGCTGTCAGGGTTCGCTGCGCGCGTCCCAAGTGATGTTTCGGCCGGGGATATTGAGACGGCTGGCGAAGCCGGGGCCGGTCTTTCGAACACATCGATATCGAAGAGAGCCTGCCAGAATTCCTCTGTCGACTGGTCCCAATTCCAGAACCCGTAACCAGGGAAGGAAGCGGGGGAGGAGTTATGCGATGCGGACACCAGCCCGATGAATTCGCGCGCCGCAGCGGCGCAAGTGGCGGCATCGGAAAACGCACCTTCCTTCTCGCCGTTGGGTTCTACAACGCATACCCCGACGGGATAGAATGGCGCCGGGATGACCTTGTTTTCGTTGATTGCCCAGATGAGGCGATGCGCGACGTTTGATCCCCCATAGTAAACTTGAGGCGCGTTGACGTCGATGCTGGCGCCGATGACTTTCGCATAGGCGGCAGGATGATAGGAGATGATGTCCAGACTCGACATCACAACCAGTTTTCCCGCCGCCTGCATGGCCCGCCGCAATCCGGCTGCATATTGGGCCGCCGTGGTCGCATTGCCCTTGAAGAAGGGCGCGCCGTCCTCGTTATCGATCACCACGCCCGCGAGTTTGTAATCGGCGACAAGACGCGCGAGCAGCGCCACCTCGGCGTCCGTCCTGTTCGCGTCGGTGCAGTAGGGGACATGCCAACCATAGACCGCAATGTTCTTGGCTGCGCACTTGTCGACGAGATCGTGAAACTTATTTCCCAAGGCATTCAATACATTTGCCGACGGCGTGGCCGACTCGGCGATCTTGATCCAGATGTTCGAGATCTTCGCGTTCACAGCCTTTGCGACCATGGCGTCAGTCGATCCCTCGGCGGAAAGCACGTCTTCCAACTTGAAAATGTATATCGATCGCCCGATTAGGGTATTCTGCTTGGGCTGGCCAGCGGCGTCGCGGGGGCCGAATGCGTAATTCGCCACCGCGGAGGACACACTGTCTATTGCGCAATCGCTTCCGATGGCTTGGGCGGAGTCAATCAGGTGCATGTAGGTCTGGAGCGAATGGAAGCAACTTTCGTTCGCCTGGACCTGTCCCGTCGAATCGTAATCCTTCTCGACGCCGATATGCGAATAGCCGAATAACTCCGGAGGCAGCTTGGGCACCGCGTCCTGGACGTTGACGATGCGCCAGGATGTCAACCCCAGCCCATCCACCGCAGCGGCGAATGTGGCGTCGCCGACCCTTGGAGAGGCAAATGTGTAAAGGATCGACGTTTCCAGTTTCGTCGTTTTCGCGTTTTCAAGAGCGAACAGCGTCGCCAATGCGCCCCCTAGGCTGTGACCCGCAATATCGAGAACTTTAGTGGCGGACGCGACTCCGGCAGCGACGTCGCGCGCGCCGAACGTCGCGCCGCGCAGATGCGCGGCTACCTGAGCGGCAAATCCGCCGACGTGTGTCAGGGAGCGCGGAGCCGCATGCGCCATGACTGCGCCTGTTTGCATGGGCGCCTCCACGATCTGTAAAGTTTCGTAGATCCTCCCGAAGCCATAAGAGATCGTGCCGCAGTCGGTGAAGTTCTTGAAGGGAACGCGAAACACGGACGTCGCATTGTCAAACCACTCGACCAAGCCCTCCGTACCGCGCAGAGCGAGCACGGAACGCGTGGAGTCTGTCAGGTTGTTCGCGATGAACCCGTAAAGCGTGGGGCCCGTCTTACCAAAAACGAAATCGTCCATCAGCACATAGGCAGTCAGGCAGTAGTCCTTGGGAAAATCGGCTCCGGGCGCCGGCGTCAGATTTCCTGTTTTCGTCGACAAGTCGTAGAGATCATAGGCTTGACTGATCAATTGCCCAAAAGTGATGGCATCGGAGGATTTGAAGGGATTCTTGGCCAGCGGCAACAACTCGACCGCGCCCACGCCGGCGGTCGCGATACCATGAGAAGCGCTATTCATGAGATCTGTTTCCCTGATAGGTGAACGATTGGTGGCGACTGGAGACAATCCAGTGACAAACGTGGCCAAGGCAGTGCCGATCGGCGCCCCGAGACCGGAACAGGGATCCGGGCCTGTCGATGCATGATAGTCGCCGTTGTCTCCTTTAGTGATGTCTTCAAAGCAGTCGGCGCGTGCCGCCCAGAGCTTACGGCTGATGAAGCCCAGCTTATTCCCCAACGCCGCGAATAGACCGGTGTAAAGCGGCGCGACCGCGCTCGTGC
>Ga0316217_10007671_pt1 | contig 10213 bp, 8 predicted proteins | sample 1anoAmetaG_FD_203633 | JGI IMG/M metagenome (GOLD analysis project Ga0316217, IMG submission 203633) | Freshwater microbial communities from Trout Bog Lake, Wisconsin, USA - 1anoA | ecosystem: Environmental > Aquatic > Freshwater > Lake > Hypolimnion/Profundal zone | place: USA: Wisconsin... | reverse complement strand
AAGTATCAAAAGCCCACCGAGCATCCGGCGCTAACCGCCGGAGAACTGGCTTACATCAATCAGGAGCCGCCGGAGAAGCCGGGGCCCTCGATGCCGTGGGTTACGCTGTTCGGCTTCCGCCAGACCTGGGCCTACGCCATCCCCAAGTTTCTCACCGATCCTATCTGGTGGTTCTATCTCTACTGGCTTCCAGGTTACTTCAGCGATAAGTTCGGACTAAGTCTGGCGGGCCTGGGGCTGCCGATTCTGATTGTGTATAACGCCTCGGCGGTGGGCAGCATCTACGGGGGCTATCTTCCGGCTAGCTTCCTGCGCATGGGACTTACAGCCCAGCGGGCGCGGGTGGCGGCCATGCTGCTGTGCGCCTGCCTCATCGTGCCGGTCTTTCTGATCAACTATCTGCACGCGGATAACTTCGGCAAGTGGGCGGCGATCGGGCTGCTGAGTTTGGCGGCGGCGGCGCACCAGGGCTGGTCGGCCAACCTGTTCACCACCGCGTCGGACATGTTTCCGCGCAGCGCGGTGGGCTCGGTGACCGGCATCGGCACCATGACCGGCGCGGTGGGCGGCTTTCTGCTGGCCAAGCTGGCCGGCCACCTGCTGCAAATCACCGGCAGCTATTCGATCCTGTTCCTGATCGCCTCCAGCGTGTACCTGTTCTCGCTGCTGATCAACCTCCTGCTCGCCCCAGGACTGAAGAAAGTGGAGTTCGCCGCATGAGCCTGTATTGTTCCGTAGGAAGTGTCGATGCCGATCTCTCACCCCGGGAGTTGAACGAACTGCTGACGGAGAGCCTGGCCAAACTTGGGCCGCGCAACAACGTCCTGGCCGTCCCGCCCGATCAGACGCGCGAACACTCGCGCTCCGGCGAGCTGACCAGCTATGCCTGGAAGTATTACGGCGATCGCCTCAAGGCCATTCTTCCCGCGCTCGGCACGCACACCGCCATGCGCCCGGACCAGATCGCGCACATGTTCCCCGATGTGCCGCAGGAACTGTTCCGCGCGCATAACTGGCGCACCGATGTGGAGACCCTTGGCGTGGTTCCGGCCGAGTATATCCGCGAACAGTCGGAAGGCAAGCTGAACTACGATTGGCCGGCGCAGGTAAATCGTCTGATCTCGCAGGGCGGCTTCGACCTGATTCTCTCCATCGGCCAGGTCGTGCCCCACGAAGTGATCGGCATGGCCAATTACAACAAGAACATCCTGGTAGGCACGGGCGGCCGCGAGGGAATCAACCGCAGCCACTATCTGGGCGCGGTCTACGGCATGGAGCGCATCATGGGCCGGGCCATCAATCCCGTGCGCAATGTGCTCAACTATGCTTCCGACCACTTCCTGCGCCATCTGCCCATCGTCTACGTCCAGACCGTTGTCGGACGCAAAGCCGATGGAGAACTGGCGGTGCGCGGCCTGTTCGTCGGCGACGATGTCGAGTGCTTCAACCTGGCTGCCGAGCTGAGCTTGAAGGTCAACTTCGAGATGGTTGAGACGCCGATCCAAAAGGCGGTCGTCTATCTCGACCCGCAGGAGTTTCACTCCACCTGGCTGGGCAACAAGGCCGTCTATCGCACGCGCATGGCGCTGGCCGACGGCGCTGAGTTGATCGTCCTGGCGCCCGGCGTGAAGGAGTTCGGCGAGGACAAGACGATCGATGGATTGATCCGCAAGTACGGTTACAACGGCACGCCGGCAACGCTGGCGGCAGTCGAGGCCAACGAGGATCTGGCCCGCGACCTGAGCGCCGCTGCGCATTTGATTCACGGCTCTTCGGAAGGGCGCTTCAAGATTACCTGGTGCCCTGGACATCTGAGCAAGGACGAGGTCGAGGGCGTCGGTTTCAACTATGGCGATTTGAGCACGATTCTGAAGCGCTACGACCCGCAAAAGCTCGCCCACGGCAAGAACCAGGTGGAAGGCGAGGAGATCTTCTTCATCGCCAATCCAGGACTGGGACTGTGGGCACACCGCAGCAGACTTTAAGTCAGGAGTCTTTATGGCAAATCGAGATTTGAAACTCAGCAAGTATTCCGTTGGCACCGGGGACCGCTTTGCGCACCAGGCCAAGGCCCAGCTCCAGGCTTGTGTGAAGGCCCTGGAAGCCGGCATCGAAGTGGTTCCCGTGTGGAACAAGTCGAATCGCGAGCACACGATCATCGGCTCCGAGCCGGCGGCGACGCGCCAGGCCTCCGACGCGGCGATCAAGGAACTCGGCTGGAAGCTGCCCTACTTCCTCGACGCCGACCACATCACACTGGCGACCGTTGGGCGGTTCCTGGACGCCTGCGATTTTTTCACCCTCGACGTGGCCGACTTTATCGGCGAACCCGCGGCGGCCGACGAGATCGAAAGCTTTGTGAATCGGCACCCGGAGTTGCTGGGCCGCATTCAACTCGAAGGAACCGACGAGGTCTTCGAGATCACCCAAGAAAGTCTTCGCCAAACCGCGCAGAAGTATCTGACCGCGGTCAAGAAGGCCGGCGAAGTCTACCGCACCATCGTAAAGGCCAAGGGCGCGGGCAACTTCATTCCCGAGGTCTCGATGGACGAGACGGACACGGCGCAGAGCCCGGTGGAGTTGCTGGTCATTCTGGCCGCCATCGCCGACGAGGGCATTCCGGTGCAGACCATCGCTCCCAAATTCAGCGGACGCTTTAACAAGGGCGTCGATTACATCGGCAATGTGACTCAGTTCGCGCGGGAGTTCGAGCTGGACGTGGCGGCCATCGCTTACGCCGTGAAGCACTTCGGCCTGCCGGAAAATCTCAAGCTGAGCGTTCACTCCGGCAGCGACAAGTTTTCGATCTATCCGGCGATCCACGCCACCATGAAGAAGTTCGACGCGGGCGTGCACTTGAAGACCGCGGGGACCACCTGGCTGGAGGAGTTGATCGGGCTGGCAGAAGCCGGCGGCGACGGTTTGGCGTTGGCCAAGGAGATCTACGCCGAGGCTTTCGCGCACCGCGAAGAGCTGTGCGCGCCCTACGCCACGGTCATCGACATCGACCCCGAGAAGCTGCCTTCGCCCGAGGAAGTCGGCGGCTGGTCCTCGGAACAGTACACCTCGGCGTTGCGGCATATCCGCGGCGCGGCGGCCTACAATAGCAGTTTGCGCCAGTTGCTGCACGTCGGCTTCAAGGTTGCGGCCAAGATGGGACGCCGCTATCTCGATCTGCTCGAATCCAACGAAGCCGTAATTGCGAAAAACGTTACGGAGAACCTTTACGACCGGCACATCGCGCCCGTCTTTCTGGGACGTAACGGATAAGCCAGGTTTGATGCGCGGACCCGCCATGCAGGTTCGCGCCCAAAAGAAATGGAGAAAGTTGTGACGACTCAGCTTCTTAGCCTTGAAGGAAAAATTGCGGTTGTGAGCGGCGGAACCTCGGGGATCGGGCGCGCACTGAGCCTTGGCCTGGCCGATGCCGGCGCGGATGTTGTGGCCTCGGCGCGCCGCCAGCAGCAGGTGGACGAAACCGCCAGCGAGATTGAAGCCCGCGGACGCAAGACCTTGCGCCTGGCCTCGGACGTCTGCGATCGCGCCTCGCTGGAGGCCTTGCTGGCCGCCACGCTCGAAAAGTTCGGCAAGGTGGACATCCTCATCAACTGCGCGGGAAAGATCAAGCGCACGCCCACGCTGGCGCTGCCCGAGGAAGAGTGGGCCGACATTATCAACACCAACCTGACCGGCACGCTGCGCGCCTGCCAGGTCTTCGGCAAGGCGATGCTCGAGCGCGGTTACGGGCGCATCGTCAATATCACCTCGCTGAACAGCACAGTGGCGCTTAGCGAAGTGGCGGCCTATGCGGCCAGCAAGTCCGGGGTGACTTCGCTGACCCGGTCGCTGGCCGTGGAGTGGTCGAAGAACGGCGTGACGGTCAATGCCATCGCTCCGGGAGTCTTTCGCACCAACCTGAACTCGGCATTTCTGGACGGCACGGCGCGCGGCCAGGAGTTGCTACTGCGCACGCCCATGGGCCGCTTCGGCAAGACCGAGGAGCTGGTCGGCGCCGCGATTTTCCTCGCCTCCGATGCCGCGTCCTTCGTCACCGGGCAGACCATTGTCGTCGACGGCGGCTTCCTGGCCAGCGGCGTCAACCAATAACCCTCGCAGGTCAAACCAGTTGTTTCGATGGGGCGGCGGATCTTCTCCGCCGCCCTTCCCACCTCCAGGGAACCTCTGATTAAGTCGATGCCTTGAAAGGGCACGGCATTACAGGCCGCGGAAAAACCCATAAGAGCCCGAGTTTTGTAACAGGGCACGACTTCAGTCGTGTCGCAAGCTGCTGATAATACACCGTGGGCTTTAGCCCCCGAGGGACGTAGTTTCCGGTCTGCCGGTCACACCCCCGCGATCCCTTCTGGTAGGCTTGCTGGCATGAACTGGCGGCGAGGACTTCTGTTGGCTGGGATCAATCTGGCGGTGGCCGTTCCCATGATCTCGATGATGGAGGCCAGAGACCAGAAGTACGCGCTCACTCAAGAGGAAATTATGGCAAGATCCGCTTGGAACGATGCGCCCAAGCCGCCTGAGCCCCCAATACCTGAGCCGGACCAGGCCAAGCCCGAGCAAGCGGTCAGCTTCACCTTCGACCCATGCTCAATGTGGGTTCATTACTCTGCTCAGGAGGTTGTCATGCAGGGAGCCGAAATGCCGTCCGTCGCGTTGGCTGGGTGGGGGAACATTTGCCCCGCGCATTGGTCGCTCGCGGGGAGACTACGCGAAAGTTCGACCTGGCCGCCTACGCCCTTGTGGATGGAAACGCAGCGGAAGATCGATGCCGGCCTGTGCCTGTTCATCGCCATGCAGTGGTTTCTCATGGGCGGATTTCCTCTTGTCCGAGCCCAGAAATGGTGGGCTGACCCAGGTGCTTTCATCTCCTCGTGCGCGGTTCTGGCGGGCGCTATCGCGTTGATTCCCGCCGTAGACGCCTTGGCGAAGCTGCCGGCGTTGATTGCAATGCTGGCCTATCTCTGGTGGTCAGGTCTCCTCGTTTGGAGGACGCTTCAGTTCGGATGGAGAATGACAACTGCTTGGCGGGTTCCTCGCTCAAGCTAGGCACTGTGCCCCGTCTATATTCCAGAAAGCAGCGGTTCCGCCTGGAATGTCGCCAACCCGGAAATTACCAATGAGTTATCTCCCTTGCAAGGAGAGCGGGAATCGAAGGCGAGAGAAAGTCGGTTCCTGCCCAAAGACTCTCCGTCCTGCCCAAGAAGTCGGAGCTTTTTGGCAAGGCCCCCTTTTGCGCGAAGGCCAGTATCCTTCAGCAGCTTCAAATGCGATTCCGTTGAGCCTCCAGCCTTTTCCCCTTGACAACCGACAAGGAGCGGCGTAGTTCTATTGTCGAACGTCAAGGGGAGCAGGATGCCGCCAACCACCGATCTGTTGCAGGGAACACTCGACCTGCTGATTCTGCAAACCCTTGCACCCGGACCGATGCACGGCTGGGGCGTCGCGCAGCGCATTCAGCAGGTCTCCGCCGAGGTCTTGCAGATTGGCCAAGGCTCGCTCTACCCGGCGCTGCACCGGCTGGAGTACAAGGGCTGGATTCAGGCCGATTGGGGAAATTCCGAAAACAACCGGCGGGCGAAGTTCTACTCGCTGACCGACGCGGGCAGAAGGCAGCTTGAGACCGAGCGCGAGACCTGGGACCGGTTGTCGGCGGCTGTCGCTCTGGTTCTGGGGCGGGTTCCGGAGGCGTCGGCATGATTGCAGAATTCCTGGCGCGGCTCGGTTTTCTTCTTCGGCAAACTCTGTCGAAGGGCAGAAGGCAAAGGGAACTGGACGAGGAACTTCGCTTTCATGTGGAGCAGTCGATCGAGGCCAAGGTTGCTGCCGGGTTGCCGCCCGGCGAGGCGCGCCGCCAGGCGCTGATCGAGTTTGGCGGCGTGGAGCGGACGCGGGAAGAGTGCCATCGGCAGCGGCCCGGCTGGTGGTGGGGCACGGTGGTGCAGGATGTGCGCTACGCGCTGCGCGGATTCCGGCGCAATCCGGTCTTCACCGTCGCGGTGATTGCCACGCTGGCGCTGGGCATCGGCGCAACCACGGCGGTGTTCAGTGTGGTGGACCGGATTCTCTTCCGCAGCCTGCCGTATGCGCACGACGACCGGCTGGTGTCGTTCGGGCTGGTGCAATCGCTGGAGAGGCAGGAGTTCACGCTGGGCGCTTTCTTTTTCGAGTGGCGCGGCAACCAGAAGCCCTTTGCGGCGGTCACTTTCGAGCGCGGCGCGAGCGCCTGCAACCTGACGGAAACCAATCCTGTGCATCTGAGCTGCGCGGAAGTGGCGCAGAACTTTCTACCTACGCTGGGCATCTCGCCGGCGTTGGGACGCAATTTCCTGCCGGAAGAAGACCTGCCCAACGGACCGAAGGCCGCGCTCATCTCCGATGGGCTGTGGCTGAGCCGCTACAACCGCGATCCCGGCGTGCTGAACAAGAACATCGAAATCGACGGCCATGCGGTGCGCATTGTGGGCGTGCTGCCCAGGGACTTCGAGATGCCCCGGCTTCAGCCAGCCGACATCGTTCTTCCCGCGGCATTGGATGTCGCGGCGCAACACTCGGTCAATAGCGGCCTTGGCTCTCCGCTGTGGGCCTTTGCCCGGCTCAGGCCGGGTGTCGGCGTCGCCCAGGCGAAGGCCGAGATGGAGCCGCTCTTCTTGCATACGCAGCAGTGGATTCCCCCGCAGATTCGCCAGGATTTTCATCTCCAGGTGCGTTCCATCCGCGATCGGCAGATGCAGGAGGCTTATCTGGTTGCGTGGGTGCTGCTGGGGGCGGTGCTGGCCGTGCTGCTGATTGCCTGCGCCAACGTCGCCAGCCTGTTTTCCGCGCGCGGCGCAGCGCGGCAGCGGGAGTTGGCGGTGCGTGCGGCTCTGGGCGCGGGGCGCGGACGGCTGATCCGCCAGACCCTGACGGAAGCGCTGCTGTTGGCTCTTGCCGGGGCAGCGGCCGGGTGCGCGCTGGCCGAGATATTGCTGCGCGTCTTCATCGCCATCGCTCCCACCGGCGTTCCTTTTCTGGCCCAGGCCCGGCTCGATCTGCGCATCGTCCTGTTCACCGTGCTGGTGGCGCTGCTTTGTGCGGCCTTGTTCGGTATTCTGCCCGCGCTGGAGAAGCCGCGCGCGGCGGCGCTGGCGGCGCGGCAGACGCGATCCGGCGCGCACGCCCGCTTGCGGCGCGTGCTGGTGGCGGCGCAGATCGCCGTGAGCGTGGTCCTGCTCTGTGGCGCGGGACTGCTGGTGAAGAGCTTCTGGAATCTCGAACAGCAGAACCTGGGAATGGAGACCCGGCACGTGCTCACGGTGCGGGTTCCCTTGAATGGGGAGCGTTACACCACGGATCAGTCCTATATCGATTTCTATGCGCGCGCCGAAGCAGCGCTGCGCCGCCTGCCGGGCGTCACCGCCGTGGGCATGAGCGACTCGCTGCCTCCGGACGGCAACAGTTGGCACAATGGCGGGCGTTTTGCCGACCTCTTTGTCACCGGCAGGCCGCGCCCCGCGGCTGCTGTCGGAGGATCGGTGGTGGAGCGCTCGGTAACTCCCGGCTACTTTCGCGTGCTGCAAATTCCCATTGTCCAAGGCCGTGGATTTACCGAGGAGGAGCGCAGCTCAAATGCCGACTTCATGGTCCTGAGCAAGCAGTTGGCGGCGCAACTCTTTCCCGATGGCAACGCCGTTGGGCAGCACATCCAGTTGCCGACCTACCGGCCGTATTTTGCGTTGAACGGGCCGGTCTACACCGTGGTGGGCGTGGCGGAAAACGTGAAGAACGCCGGCCTGACCGGCGCCGACGAGCCGGAGTTCTATACGCTGCGGCGCAACCATGGCGAGGCATGGATGAACCACTGCGTTCTGCTGCTGGAAACCACGCTGCCGACCTCGGTGGTCGCGCCCTGGGTGCGCTCGCAGATCGCGCAACTGGACGCGGCGGCGCCGGTGGAGATCGAGACGCTGCAAGGACAAGTGAGCCAACTGTCCGATCGACCGCGCTTCGAGACGGCGTTGCTCACCTTCTTCGCGTTTTGCGGGCTGCTGATGGCCCTCATCGGGCTCTACGGCGTCATTGCGTTTGTGGCCGCGCGGCGCACCCAGGAGATCGGGGTGCGCATGGCGCTGGGCGCGACGCGGCTGGACGTCCTGCGGCTCATTGCCGGGGAGGGCGTGCGGCTGATTGTGCTGGGCGGGGCCGTGGGCCTGGCTGCCGCGCTGGCCGGAGCGCAACTGCTCAAGAGCCTGCTCTTCGGCGTGGAGCCGCGCGATCCCGCGGCCTTTGCGGCCGTAACCCTGCTGTTGGGGGTGGTGGCCCTGGCGGCCACTCTGCTGCCGGCGCGGGCGGCCATGAAGGTCGAGCCGGTCCAAGCGCTGCGCTACGAATAGCAGGCAGCGGAGAAAGCAGCGGACAGCTCCTCGGGCGCGGGCGCGAACGCCCTTCCCTTGCTTTCCGCGGCCCCGCGTATAATGGGAGATCAAGCTCTTTCATCTCACGCGGATGGAGCAACCCTGCTCGCCGCCACGGACCCCGGATGCCAGATCACATTAAGAAACAGCTTCTTGCCGAGATCGCAATTCTTGAGCACGAACTTCAGCATGAGCTTCCCGCCGAGATCAAGAAGGCGGTGGCCATGGGAGATCTCTCGGAAAACGCCGAGTACCACATGGCGAAGCAGCGTCAGACCTTTGTGGATGCGCGCCTGGGCCAGCTCAAGCGGCGCATGGCGGAGCTGTCGCTGGTCAACCTGTCCAACATTCCCAGGGACAAGGCCGGCTTCGGCTCCACGATCGTGGTCTTTGACACCACCAAGGACGAGGAGATTGTCTACCGCCTGGTGACCAGCGAAGAGTCGGACGTGACCAAGGGCCTGATCTCGACCACCTCGCCCATCGGCCGCGGCCTGGTAGGCAGGCGCGTCGGCGACGTGGCGGTGATCGTGACCCCCAACGGCAAGCGCGAACTCGAGATCCTGAAACTGACCACCATTCACGACGAAGCCAACGCGGCGGCCGCGCAAGAGACTGCCAGCGCCGAACAGCAGTAAGGAAGAAGAGCAATGACCTGGACCAGCGCTTTTGGCCGCGCTTGCGGCTGGCTTCTCAACCACATTGTGCATGGCCTGGCGCTTACCCGCATCTCCCCGAACGTATTGACCTTCATCGGGCTGGTCATCAACATCGCGGCGGCGTTCCTGTTTGGCCACGCCAGCGCCAGCAATGCCGGCCGCATGTTCTTCTACGCCGGCTGCGTGATCTTCGGCGCGGGGCTGTTCGACATGGTGGACGGGCGCGTGGCCCGGCGCAACAACAAAGTCACCGTCTTCGGCTCGTTCTTCGACTCGGTGATCGATCGCTACTCGGATGTGGTGCTGTTCTTCGGCGTGCTGGTCTACTACGCGCGCATCAACCACCTGCGCTACGTGGTGCTCTCGGCCTTCGTCATGGTGACTTCGCTGATGGTCAGCTACACCCGCGCCCGCGCCGAGGCGTTGATCGGCCAGTGCAAGGTGGGATTCATGGAGCGCCCAGAGCGGATCGTGCTGATCATCATCGGCTCGGTCTTCTTCTGGGCCGGCGCCATGGCCCCGGTGCTCTGGGTGCTGGCCGTGCTCTCCACCATCACCGTCGGCCACCGCATCTTCTACACCTATCAGAACTCCAAGCACCTCACGCCGCAGAGCTGAGAACTGGCGGCGAACCGGGACGATCCACGGTTCCTCAGCAACTCACCACATTGACCGAGCAGGCGGGCTTCCATTGCTCCAGGAAGCCGGTCACGGCCGAGGACTCGATGCGGCGCATGGACTCGAATTCCCCGCCCCGCTGGCTATAGAGCAGCACGCCTTTTTCGTTGAGCACCGCCAGCGCCGGGACGCCCTTTTCCACCGGCACATCGTATTGCTTGGCGATGTCCAAATTGGCGTCCATCATGCCGATATTCACGTGGACCAGAACGAAGTTCGACTCCAGGATCTCCCGGTTGCGGGCGTCATGGAAGTAGATGTCCAGCACCATGCAGTCGCCGCACCAGTTGCCGCCAAAATCCACCAGAATGCGTTTGTGGCTCGCGGCGGCGGTCTTGAGGGCGGCAGCCAGATCGGCCCTGGCCTGGGCCGGATCGGGATAGATCTCCCGGCTGACGCGGGCGGGCTGGGATTTGCAGGCGGCCAGGGCCAGCAAACCGGCTAGAACGAAAACCTTGAGCTTCTTCAACG
>Ga0316217_10007670_pt1 | contig 10214 bp, 7 predicted proteins | sample 1anoAmetaG_FD_203633 | JGI IMG/M metagenome (GOLD analysis project Ga0316217, IMG submission 203633) | Freshwater microbial communities from Trout Bog Lake, Wisconsin, USA - 1anoA | ecosystem: Environmental > Aquatic > Freshwater > Lake > Hypolimnion/Profundal zone | place: USA: Wisconsin... | reverse complement strand
GCAACGTGGTCATCAATGCTTTTAAATAACGGGGCGTGACGCTCGCGGAGCTCCGCAATCGTGATCGCGTTGAAATCAACGGTCTTGGGGATAATTTTGGCGGTTGGTTCGTACGTATCCCGCCGCAGCCAGATTTCCTGCACGGTGATCCGAATATTGGGGTTTTTCTCCAGTGCCAGTGTGGCAAACTTTTCGATCCCATCATCCGGCATAAAGATCGGCGCCAATGTCAGCACATCAACCTGACCAGTTCCCAACGCCGCTTTGGCCTGGTTCTTGGCATCCGGCACGTTCCAGTGCTGAATGACCTTTGAACCGCCGATCGATGATAAGCCGAGGTTCGTCTGGCCCACAATGCCGGCGGACGCGGCAATGTCTTTCAGAATCGGCGGGATGAACACATGAAAACTATGCCCGGTGAAGAAAATCCGCTGGCCGTGCGTGATTGGTTCCCCGGTCTTTACCGGGCCGGCCGCTCCCGCCGTTAGTTCATTAGCGCCATGCACCGATGCGACGGAAAACGCCAGCAGGCCGAGTCCCAAGCCGGTTCTGACTCCCCTCAACAATCTGTGATCGTGTCTGATGTTCAAAATTGGTTCCTTGAATTGTTGCCGGATAAACCCCCAACTTTACTATGTGAAACAGGGTCCAAATCTTACACGAAAACTTCACCGGGATTGACCGTGAATGAAACAGCATTGACCACCCTGACTGTCGGCCGGCGCCTGTCGAATCCGGACACAGGACTTTGGACTCGTGACTCTTTCTGGTTGGACGCTACTCCTTGCGCTCGCGGACTTGGGCTGGCTCGGCAGCTTGCGGCTCGTAGGTGGTGGGGGACACCACGCCAGCAAGACCGGCCCGCAACTCATCACCCGTCACCGTTTGGCCTTGCCGTTTCCGCAAGTCCTCGCAAATCGCGTGGACATCGTAATTGAACCGGCGCGCCAGTTCATCGCGGACGCGGCGGACTTCGGCAACAATTGGATCGTCAAACATTGGCATTACCTCCCATCAATTCATCGGGCGTGCAGACGTTAGCCAGCTTTTTCTGGATCGCCTCCTTCAACCAAAGAGCTTGTCAAAATCATTGTGCGTGCCGATCCAGACCCAAATAATTGTATCGCCAGTGCGCGCGCCGATGGCGCGGTATTGTTCGTTGATGCGGACAGCCCAGACGTGTTCATAACCGCCGAGTTTCTTGAAACGCAGCGACGGATGATCGGGATTTTGCGCAAACTACGCATATGCCCGGCGTGCCGCCTGACGGTGCGTCTCGCCTAACCGCACATAAGCTCGCCAGAAACTCGGTCGGGTACGCGAATTCACAGGCGACAGGGATCGAGTGGTTCGTCCTTTTCAGTGGCGGAATCGCGCAGGAAGCTGTCGAGACGCGGTCGGGTTTGTGGTGACGCAAGCCGTTGCTCCCAAGCTCCGTCGTTCTGACGGGCAAGCAGGAAACGGGCAAAATCCGCCAGCTCCGCCTGTTTCTCCGGTGGCAACGCTTCACAGACTTGAATGAGTTCCGCCGTGGTAATGCTCATGGCAGACTAATACCGGCAATCGCGACAAAATTCAAGGCTGACGTGGCTGATCGCTGCTGCCTGACGACGACAAATAAATTGAATAGTTGAATGTTAAGACGTGACCCTGCAGTGACCCTGTTGAATGTTAAGACGTGACCCTGCAAAGCGCCGTTTCCAAAGCGCCCTGCCCGCGGAATGTCCGCGCGCCTGCGACAGTTTCAAGAGTTGACCCGACGACCCAAGACACAATTAAGCTGTTACGGATGTTCCTTCCAGTATTGCTCGCCCCTGGCACCCGAAATTTTACGCTGAAGTAGTTTTTCAATATCAACGAGTGCAAATGGATCAGCCATGCGACCGACTCCCCATGGACTGACCAGTGCTTGAGGCGGCGAATTAGAAGTTGTCTGGCTCGCTCGCACCGCTAAATCCTTCAACCCCCGTTCATCACCCTTGTAGGAACTACCATTGATTGTCATCGACAATAGCTTGTCACACATACGAACCGCGGCTTGATATTGGCCGGACCGGTAAGCATATATCGCAGCGCCATAACCACGACAATCCGAGTTGCAGCCATCCCCCCACGACAAATTGCCATCATACTCTGTCGATTTGACCATGGCATTCGCAGCTTTCTCAGGTCGGTCTGTTAATTCGTAAAAGTAAGCCAGATCGAGATAGGCAAAGAAGTTCCGATTTTTCTCCGCCCAAGCAATGATCATTTGATCCGCCCGTTCTAATGATTCTTCTTCAGCGACGATTAGTGCATTGACCAAAACCGCCCAATAATCATTTGGCATTGCTTGCAGCATACTTTTACAGACTTGCCGTGCCCCAGCAACCTTATCGAAGCGCAGATAAACTTGGGTTTTCCCTTGATAGCCATACCCATCGCCACGCTCGCGGATTAAATCATCGTATCTGGCAAGGAGTTTAGCGCACAATTCGTCGGCTGATAATCGCACGGACGTCGCCAGACAAATTGTCGTTAGCAGCTCTCGATATGGTTCTTCGCTCTCGCCATACCGCATAAAGTACAACCGCCAGACATTGGTTTTGGACGTTGAAACGGCATCGTCGCGTTCCAGTCGATAGCTATAGTTTCTTCCTATTTCAACTTGCGCATAGGAAGTGCTGATCTCCCCACCTCGCATCAAGTAGGGGCCGAGATTTGTTAGCTCCCGTGGAAACCAAGCGAAATTTACATTTCGGGGCACTAGATTCGTATCCGACTGGCAATATAACGCAAGGTTTGATCCAACCGCCCCATAAAGCGATGATTTATGCATGCCGGATTCCGGACGACGAATGCTCGAACGCACAAACCACCCCATGACCAAAAGGAAGATAAATGGTGCAAGCAAGATTGCTATGGCAAAACCTACACCCCGAAGCCAGCCCGACTTTTTCACTATCAGCCAGCCAGCAAGAGCTCCCAAACAACCAACAACAATAGAGATGATTGCGATTGGGCTCATGCAATTTCTATTGGAGTCTTCTTGCAATGCGCCATGGGGGCCCGCCTTAACATTCAATATTTTATTTCTGATCGAGTTCTTCGCCGGCGCGGATGAGGCGGGCGCTGTTGAAGACGACGATCAGCGAACCGACGTTGTGGAGCATCGCGGCGACAATCGGATTCAGCAGGCCAAGGCCGGAGAGCGTCAAGCCAACGACGATGAACAATCCGCCGACGCCGAGATTTTGGTAAATGACCGATCGCGCGCCGCGTGAAAGGCGAACGAGGAAGGGGAGTCGGCGCAGGTCGTTGCTCATCAGCGCAATTGTCGCGCTGTGAATCGCCACATCGCTGCCGGCCGCACCCATCGCGATGCCGGTATCGCCCGCGGCCAACGCCGGTGCGTCATTGACGCCGTCGCCGACGACGGCCACGTGGTAGCCGGCGGCTTTGACGGCGTTGACAAATTCGACTTTCTGCTGCGGCAAACACTCGGCCATAAATTCGGTGCAACCGATTTCACCGGCCACGCGCGTGGCAACCGAGGCGCGGTCGCCGGTTACCATTGCCAAGCGTTTGATGTTCAACTCGCCCAATTCTTTCAAGGCGGCGGCGGCTTCGGGGCGCACCTGATCCTGCAAGCCGACCCAGCCGAGATACCGGCCGTTCTGGGCGACAAAAATCACGCTCAGGCCTTCGGTGTCCACTTCGGCCACGGTGATGCCGTTCGCCTGCAACCATGTGGCGCGACCGGACACAACCTTCGCGCCAGACACAGTGGCGACAACGCCTTGACCGGGCTCTTCCCGGAAATCCTGAGGTTCGACAAGGGTCAGGTTCGCTTCCTTCGCCAGCGCGACCAGCGCGAGTGCCGCTGGATGTTTGCTGAACCGCTCGGCGCTGCCGGCGGCCAATAACAATTCACTTGGCTGGACGCCGGTGGCCGGCGCGAGCCGGGTGACGCCGAGCTGGCCGGTCGTAAGCGTGCCGGTCTTGTCGAACACAAACGCCGTCAGCCGCGCCGCAGCTTCGAGGTCGGCAACGTCCTTGACGAGGATGCCAAGTCGGGCCGCCGCGGACAACGCCGCGACCATTGCGCTCGGCGTCGCCAGAATCAAGGCGCATGGGCAGGCGGTGACGAGCAGGGCGATCACGCGGTTCCAGTCGCCGGTAAAGAACCAGACCAACCCGGCAATCATTAGCACCGCCGGCGTGTAGTAGCCAATGTACCGGTCAATGATCCGCATCATCGGCAGCCGGGTTTGCTCGGCGGCCAGAATGAGTTCGCGCGCCATGCCGATGGTCGTGTCCGCGCCAACACGGGTGACGACAATTTCAATCGCGCCGGTCAGATTCTGGGTGCCAGCAAAGACTTCGTCCTGTGGGCCTTTGTCACGCGGGAGCGATTCGCCGGTGATGGTGGCTTCGTTCAGTGTGGTCTTGCCGGTTAGAATTTTGCCGTCGGCGGGAACATTATCGCCGGGCAGGATGCGCACACGGTCGCCGGCATGGAGTTGGTCGGCGGGGACGATTTCTTCACCGGTCTTGGTTAGCCGGCAGGCGTTGGTGGGCGTCAGGCGGATCAGGCTTTCGATGGCCGCATGCGCGCCTTCGGCCGAACGGGTTTCGATGACGACCGAAATCAGCATGAAGAACGCGACCACGCCAGCGGTGCGGAAATCGCCCTGGACGAACGCGGCCAGCACGGCGATGGCGACGAGTTCATTCATCCGCACTTCGCCGCGCCGCAAATCGCGCAGGGCGGTGCGCAGGATTGGGAGCATCAAAATGATGGCGCCGATGGCTGCGCTGACGTCGCCGACCGGTGCATTCAGTTTGTACAGCCAGTCCGCGAGGTAGGCGTTGACGACGAAAGCGGTGCCGATGCAAATCCAGAGGAACAAGCGGGGCGCCACTTCGTGGTCGCAACAGGCGGCTTGGTGTTCGTGGGCGTGGCTGTGGGTTTGCATGTTACTGTCGTGCCGGCGGAGTCAGCGGTTGCGGTTCGGGATTGATCAGCAGGCGCAATTGTTGTTGGCCGGTGGCGTTGCGGTGGATCAGGAATTTCTGATCCACGCTGGTCAGCACGCGGTGGAGCGTGTCTTGCAAGAGCGTCTGGGCGATGATGTCGGGGTTCTTTTGGTATTGCTCGTAAACCTTTGTGAAATAATCGGCGCTGGCGCCAACTTCGGCGACAATTCGCCGTTTGTAAGTTTCGCCTTCGGACTTGAGCCGGGCGGCTTCACCGGCGGCTTCGTTGAGCGACCGGGCGGCGGCGGCGCGGGCGGCGCTGATTTTGCTGCTGCGGTCCTGTTCGGATTCAATGACGCTGGCAAAGGCGGCGGTCACTTGCCGGGGTGGGGCGAGGGCGAGCACGTCCACGCGGTCAATGCGGATCCCGAGCGCGAGCGCTTCGGCGCGCTGGCGGAGTTCGGCGTCCACCGCGCCGCGCAACGATTCGATCTCGGTGCGCAAGGCTTGATCCACCGCCCGGCGCGCCGTGCATTGCAGGACGGCATGATCGAGTTCGCGTTGCAAAATTGATTCAAGATCGGCGAGGCGGAATTTGACAATCTCCGGATCAATGACGGTGTACCGGATCGCCCAGCGGGAATGAATCAGGTTGGCGTCGCCGGTCAACGTGTAGCCGTCGGTGCCGGGCCGGAGCGTGCCGGGCGATGCGGCCGGTTGGCCTTCTGGGGCCTTCTCGTCTTTGTACCAGAACGTCCCCGAGTCCACCGTCTGGACGCGTTCGGTCGGGATGCGAACGACTTCGGCAATCGGGCGCGGCCAGGTCCAATGGAGCCCGGGTTCGAGCAGGCGTTCGCCGGCCAGACCGGCAATCTTGCCGAACACGAGCACGTAGGCGCGTTCGTGTTGGCCGACGATGAAGACGCCGGAGAAAATATATAAGCCGGCGATCAGCACCATCAGCCAGCGCAACACGCGAAAGCTGGAGTTGAGCGCGCCGGTCAGGGCAGCGTCGCCGGTCTCGGGAGTTGGGAGGTGGTCGGTCATTATTTCTTCGGCAGCGCCTTGTCGCCTTGCAGCAGGTCGAACGGTTCGGTCTCGGTGCTGAGGACGACGGTGGATTTCTTCTTCAACGTGCCTTCGAGCACTTCGAGCTTGCGCAGGAACATCGCCAGTTCCGGGTTCTTCTCAAAAACCTGATACGACTCGGCCGCCTTGGCATCGCCCTCGGCGCGGATGTGTTTGGCTTCAGCTTCGGCCTGGGCGAGGAGTTGGTTGCGTTGGCTGTCGGCGGCAGCGCGAATCTTGATCGCTTCGCCTTCGCCCTCGGACCGGTAGCGCTCGGCGATTTCCTCGCGTTCGGCTTTCATGCGTGTGAACACTTTTTCCGTGATGGATTCCGGCAAGCCGATTTTGCGAATGCCGAGGAATTGCACGGCCACGCCATACCGGGTGGCGGCTTCGGGCTGGACGGCCGCGAGCATCTGTTGTTCGACCTGCTCGAATTTCACTTCGGCGGTGTTGGTGTTGACCAACGCGGAGAAGGGGAACTGGCCGAGGACCGCGTTTTTCTGGCTGCGCAACAGGGCGTCAAGATTGCGCTCGGCTTGTTCGACCGTGCCGATGCGTTCGAGGAACTGAATCGGCGCCTGAATGCGCCAGCCGGCATAGACGGCGACGAGGATGTTCTTGCCGTCGCGGGTGAGGGTTTCTTCAAAGGCGCCTTCGAGTGTGTGCACTCGGTTATCGAACCGGTAAATGCGTTGGACCGGCCACGGCGCGCGGACGTATAGCCCGGCCTCGGTGAGGGCGCGCACCGGTTTTCCGAAAGTCGTGACGACGACCGCCTCGCCCTCGCGCACGGTGAACAGCACCTGCAAGAGGATGAACAGCGCCGCCACCACGCCGCCGGCAGTCAGCAGTAATGTGTTTCGTTTCATGCGTTACTTTTCCTTCTTCTCCGTGCCGAGGTCGAACAACTCCGGCCGGAGTTTCTCCTCGAAATCGAGTTGGATGACTTCGTTCGCCGCCGAGGCCGGGACGATGTATTTGCGCGTGTCGGCCAGCGCCTCGGCGATTACGCCGAGATACAGGTTCGTCCGGAACACGCGCGGCGATTTGGTCGCGGTCTGGGCGAGGATCAAAAAGCGTTGGGCTTCGGCGGCGGAAATCTCGGTGCGTTGCGCCCGGTATCCGGTCGCGTCCAACGTGGCCTTTGCGCTCTCGGCCCCGGCGAGCGTGACGGTCCGGCCGGCGCCGGCATGGGCGGTCAGGATGCTGGCTTCTTTTTGTTCGAGCGCGCCGATCACGGATTCAAACGCCTCGGCCACCTGTGTCGGCGGATGGACACCCTGCAAGCCGACGAACGTGATTTGGATGCCAAGCTGCCGGCGGTCAGCTTCAGCCTGGATGCGCTGTTGGAGTGCGGTGGCGATTTGCGCCTGGCCGGCGCCCATCAGATCAAACAGATCGCGCGCCGCCGCTTCCTGTGTCAGGCTCCGGTAAGCGATTTGCTGGACAAGCCGGGTGGCGTCGGCGTGGTTGTAAGCAAATGCGAAGATGTTGGTGATCTGGTATTCGACCGGGATATTGAACGCGACGAGGTTGACCGGCACCGTGTTGGTGTCGGTGCCACTGCGCGGCGCGGCGACCAGGAATTGTTCTTCGCCCTGAACGTGCGGGACACTCCAGACGATCACGCTCGGCTCGATTTGACCGGCCTGGCCTTGGCCGATGCGGAAGGCCAGGACGCGTTTGGTTGGGAAACGGAGCACGGACTCAAATGGCCAGGGGAGTTTGAGGTGCGCGCCGCTGTCGAGTTGCGCCACCGGGCGGCCGAAGTGTTCGAGAATACCGGACTCGTTGGGCGCCAGGAACACCAGGCACGACAAGAGATAGAGCACGACGAGTTGGAACAAGACGAGAGGCAATAGCGCGGTTTCAAGGAAGCGGAACAGCCAGGTGTCGGAAACTTTGAAGCCGAATTGGTAGTCGAGCGCGCCGGCCACGTTGCGCGCCCATGCGCCGGGTTCGGTGAGCAGGCCGCCGAGCCGGCTTTCGTAGGACCGGCAAACTTCCCCGCCCCGGCGTCGTGGACGGTATAACTCGGCGAGGAAATTGACAAAGCATTCGGCCGCGCTGATCCCGGCGAACGCCGTGAGCGCGACCGCGGCCAGCATGTCGGCGGGCGGATAACCCATCTCACCAGCCACTGTCGCCACACCGGCCAGAAACGCGCCGATGCAGATGACGCCGTGCGCGATTCCGGGGCCGCGCAGCTTGATCCCGAGCAGATACCGGCTCAACAGGAAAGTGCTGAAGGCTTGCCCGGCGAGGAAGGCGGCGGCGAGCAAACGTTGGTCAGGGACGGCGACCGGTTGGTGGAGTTGCCGGTAAAGCGACCACACCCACCCGGCCAGGCCGAGCGCGAGCAGCGGCGCAAAGGCCGGGACGATAAAGCGCTCGAAGATCTGCCGGGTTTGCGCGCTGGAAAATGGTTCGTTACCGTCGGCCTGATCGAAGATTGAACCGCTGACGCGTTCAGTTGCGGCGAGCGCGGCATCGCGCTTGTCTTCTGCGACGCGGCGCGTGAACCGGTCGCGGAAATAAACCACGCCGGCAATGACCAGCGCCAACGCCGGGTAGGGCACCAGGGCCGGTAAGACGCGGAGCTGCGTGACCCGGGCAAGGACCAGATCCACGACCAGCCACACGCCGGCAGTCAGGCCGGCCAACACGGCGATGCGTTCGTTGCGTTTATCCATCAGGCTTTCGTTTCCACATTGCGGAACGACAGAATGCCCAAAGTCAGGCTGCCAATCAAATAAAACATTGCATAAATTCCGGCCTGCCCGACATACCGCCACGGAATCGTCGCGCCGTCACCGGTCAGGGCATCGGCCAGCCAGAAATGCTGCCAGTTCGGGATCAGATTGTACGCCAGCGCGGCGAGCCGGCTGGTTTCGGCGGCGCGCCCGAGCAGGTAGTCGGTCATCAGCCCGACGAGAAAGATCACCGTGCACACTGCCAACGTTGGCACGAGATCGAGGCGCGTGATCAACACGATGGCGATGCCGGCGAGCACGAGCGTTGCCAGCGAGATGAGCACACTGGCCGGCAACAACCGCCACGCGACGTTGCCGGCGCAGCTGGCATAGACGAACACGCCGGTCAGGATGCCGACCAGCAACAGAAACGCCGTCGAGACGAATTGCCGGTGGTTGAAATAGTTCAGGAGGCCGGCCACAATAAACGCGACGACCGGGGCGGCGTAGAGCAGCCAGCCGATTTTCATGTCGGGCGAATACGGGTCGTTGGCCATGAACCCGGCCAGGAGGGTGGTGATGCCGGTGGCGAGGGAGAACAGGAGCAAGACGCCGGTCACGCCGGCGAACTTGGCGAGGAAAAACGTGCCGCGTTCGACTGGTTTACTGAGGACGGCGGCGAGCGTGCCGCGGCGAATCTCGCGGCCGAGCGCCGCGCTGGCCGCGTAGCCGCCGAGGAGCAGGCCGCACACGAAGTGCAATGCCAGGGCGCTATCCTGGACGAGTTTTTGCGGATCGCCCATCGTGTGCAGGAGCAAGACCGGCATGAGCGCGATAGCGATCACGCAGGTGGCGGTGAGCAACAGCGGGAACGGTTGGCGCAATGCCTCGACCGTGGTCAGGCCGGCAATGGCCAGGAATTTTCGGAGTGGGACATTCATGCGCGGGCGCCACTATACCGGATTTTGACCGGAATCGACAAAGATTATTTTAAGGCCGGCAACGGAATGGCTCACGCCAAGCTTGCTGCGCTGTGGGCGCGCGGTTCAGCTGATCGCTGAAACTTTTAGTGTGTTTCGGGGTTGAATTAGTCAGTGGTGAGACAATGACAGACTGCGATACAGGGCTTGGGACACAACGAAAAACCCACCACGGGTGGCGCTGGATCCGCGGGGGCGGTTTTTTGCTCCTTGGATTGGGAGTCTTCGCGCTGGGGATTTTATTCCGGCCCAGGATCGAACGGTATTATGACGGCGTCCGGAAGTTGCCGCAGTTGTGGAGTGGCCAACAGTGTGGTCCCGGACCGTGGGGGGATTTGTCGACCGTGCCAATCACCATTGGGGCGCCCGAAGATCTCCTGCCGGTGCGTGAATTTGAAGCGAACCGGCCCCACTGGTTTCTGCACGGACTGACGCGGGATGAATTTGCGAAGTTATTGGAACGGCTGGGCGTGCCGGGCGACCAACGCGCGCAATTGCTCAATCCCACAGC
>Ga0316217_10007669_pt1 | contig 10214 bp, 11 predicted proteins | sample 1anoAmetaG_FD_203633 | JGI IMG/M metagenome (GOLD analysis project Ga0316217, IMG submission 203633) | Freshwater microbial communities from Trout Bog Lake, Wisconsin, USA - 1anoA | ecosystem: Environmental > Aquatic > Freshwater > Lake > Hypolimnion/Profundal zone | place: USA: Wisconsin... | reverse complement strand
GTGATTTCGAATTGGTCTCATAGAGTTCGAAGAGTTCTTTGGCCCTTTCGACCTTAACTGGCGTCCAGGCACAACCATTGCAGTTCGCCGTACTCTTTCCACTAGCTTCTTGCTCTGGCGGCAAATCCTTTAAGTATATCAAGTCCTCATTCTCAGCCTCTTAATCAGCCCCATAGTTCGTTTTACTTTTGCTCAAATCAACTAGGTTCTGCTAAGAGGGAGGACAATGGATCTTCCTGTCTTCTCGAATGCGTTTGGCCACTGCGGAATCTCCGCTGAGGAGCAAAGTTTTTTTGAATTTGGCGTTGTAACCTATGTGGTTTCTGGGTGGCTTTGGGTAGCATTTGCGTTGAGAGCTGATACTCAAATCCATTGTGTGATGCCACGAGTACTCAATTTGCGTAAGGGGTAAACCGAAAAAATAACTATTTGTTTATACAGCTGCAAATATAGCCACAATTTAGAGAATTATGTTGCAGCCAAACAAATTCTTTTCAAACCATAAAGTTATAGAATATATCCTATCAGCTACTCATTCATTATAAGCATTATTAACATACTAGCAAACTCCGATGAATGACCACTATGTCGACTGCTGTAACCTCTCCTTAGACTCAGTTAATTTGCATCTGGAAGATGATGCACTTGAAGCCATGATCAAGAAAGGCTGCTCCAATTGGAATGAACTGTAACTCAGTACGCATACGTCCACATAGCTGCCAACAACCTCACACACAACGCCATACCCTTTCTCAAGCAAATTAACCTCAAAAACCTGAAAGCACTGCACCTCAGTACTTATGAATGAAATAGGTTTTTCAACCGCTATACAGATACAAACCGAATTGGCAACAAAGGATGCCTCTTTTTGGCCAGGATGCAATGTCCCAAACTCAAATAGCTCTCCATAGGTTGTGAATCTTCTACTTAGAATTCAACTAAGTAGATGACTGTGGTTTGAAGTATCTTTCAAAAGCAGCATTCCCCAGCTTGTAGCTGCTGTAGCTCGGTAAACACTAAAGAATTAAGGAAACAATCGGTTTAGGGCAGAAGGCATCGCCCAATTGAAGCGCGCAAATTGGAAAAAAATCATATCCATTGATATAATTGTGCACTAAGAAGAGAAAGGAAAGCAGCCACCCACCATCTTTCTCAAACTTCTACAGTGCGACTGGAAAGTGCTGGAATTCGCTTCTTTGGGTAGTCCATAAGCTATGAAGAGCAATCGGATATAAGTGACTTTGGCCGAGGCAAATACGATGAGATGTTCCGTTCGCGCTATGCCCTTCTCAAATACGCCCATTTATGAAGGAGTGATGAACCCTTGAAAGAGGATTATAGCTCAATCTCTTATAAATTTATAATAATCATTCTAGAGTGTACTAGTATAGTCTAGAGAGTTCTTTGTTTTATAAATTGGCAAAAGGAGGCTATGCCTTAGAATAATAAATCAAACAAAAATGAACATCAATACTCAGCAATTCAAAGTAACAGTCACAGGGCTTGATCTCGGCTCCAGCAGCTCCAAAGTTGCAGTTGTGGACAAGGGATCCGTGGGCATCATCACCAATGAGGCCAACCTTAGACAAACTCCCACCCTCGTAGCTTACGGAAACCATTAAAGACTTCTCGGTTAGAGCGCACATGCCAAAATTAAGTCCAATTACGCTAACACCATTGCTGCTCCTCACAGATACCTTGGATTTTCCCCGAGCTCATATACCCTCAAGTAGAGCAAATATGGTCTTTGCAAAGCTAAGTAAGAGTAAGGAGCCTTAGTTTTCGAAGTGGGACATCATCAAAAAAGGGAAAAACTGCTGCCTGAGCAGATCACTGCTGCGTTTCTCACAAAGATAAACGAAATAGTCCAACTGAACAAACTAAGTAGCAAATTTTTAGCCTTGGCCGTGCCAGATTACCTCACCCATCATGAGAGAAAGGGACTGATGGATTCACTACTGATTGCTCGCGAAAATTCAACTGAGAAATATGGAGTACAACTTGTCAATGAATCTGCAGCAATCGGACTGGATTATGGCTTCTACAAGAAAAACGAGTTTCCAGAGAAATAGGAAGATGCTCAGGTAACTCTTTTCATTGACTTTGGACATAGCAAACTTTCAGCCCATGCCATCAAATTTACAAACAAATACCAGAAAGTTCTCTACCAGCAGCATTAAAGACAACTTGGATGCAAGGACCTCGATGAACTAATGTACCTTTTCTATTCTTAATTGTTCTAGAGCCAAAACCAAGATCTAGACATCGGAATCAGCTAAAGCAAAAAAGCAACCCTAAAACTGTTCTAGAACATCGAGAAGCAAAGAAAGGTGCTTTCTGGTAATAGTGAGTTTGATTTCAGCATTGACTGTCTACTCCAAGAAAGAGATCTATCTTACACTATGAAAAGAGAACAATTCGAACAAATATCTCATCCGGTGCTTCAAAGGATTTACAGCTTTGTCGAAAGTTTGAGAAAAAAGCTCACTTAAATGGGAGTTACCCCCATAAACATCTAATTGGTCGGAGGAGGATCCAGAATTCCTTGCTTGATCAGAATAATCTCTTCAGTTTTTGGATTCGAACCTTCGCGAACCCTTAATTCAAACGAATGTATTGCGAGAGGGGCTGCGTTATATGCAGCGATGTCAAGCAATCTTTTCAGAACGCAGGCTTATTACTCCATAGAACTAAGCCCTTATAGCTTAAGCTGCACCTGGAAAGGTGATGGATAAACCATGGAAATTGAATCAAATATCGTTCATCTTCTTCAGAAGTAATAAACTATGTTCAGTGAGAAGCAAGTTTACTTCGATTTGAAAGCCACCAACAAAAAAATGCTTTTCTAAATTACTGCAAGTTAGATTCCTGGAGGGTTGTAAACCAGGATTTGTAACTTTGGGATAGAACTTAAAGATTGGGATGAGAAATAAACATAAAGAAAGATCAAATTTGTACTGAAGTTCGATGATAATAAAATGTTGTGCGATTTTGGTGCTTCTTTGATCTCAGAAAAGTAATAAAGTTTACAGATCTCCTAGTTGAAGTTTGTTTAAAAGAATTCTCAATAAAAGATCAAAGAATTTATCGCGAAAGAGGCATAAGATATAGCAACGGATATTAAAATTATTGCTAATTATGAGAAGAGAAATCTTTTCTAATCACAGATCTATAGCTTGAAGCAAAATGCACTCAATATTGCATAACACCAACAATCCAAAGATTTCGTAAAAGAATAAAGAATTGAATAGGTTTTAAAGTACTTTCACTAACTAGAATCTAATTTATAAAGGATATAAAATTACGAATAAGAAGCCAAAGTAGCTCAAAAAAGGATAAAATAATTGTAATCTGAAGTTCAAGCCTCAAAGAACAACTATAGCAAAGTGTAAGAAGAACTAAAGAAATTCAGTGAGCTCATCTAAGCAATAACTCACGGCAAAGTGAAGAACATTAGATTCTATCCAGCTGAGTAAGTGGAAAAGATGAAGCAGTGGGTAGCAACCACACTTTCAGAACTCAGGAAGCAACCCAAATCTCGAGACCTCATCACTAGTTTATAAGAAATTGAAAACATGCGTAAAGTTTTGAAAGAAAAAGTGTAGGAGTACCAAGCTGAGGAAATTCGCAAGGAAAAGGAAGAACAAAAGAAGTTTTATCAACCGAAGTTCCAGCCCAACAGTCAATTTTACAGAAATCCCTATGAAAGCCCTTTTGGAGCAAACTACAGCGGATATGACGCTCCAAGGACTCGACAAAGAGGCAGAAACACGAGCTTCGGAGGTGGTTTTAACCCTTTCTCAGGCTTTTTCTGATGATTTAGCTATTACTTAATATACATATTCATCCATGCACCATCAAGCTGCCAACTAATCTTCTTGAATATTATATCTCCTCCTTGCATTCTCCAATTCCGAGGCCGAACTTCTGTTGATCCTATACACCGCATACACAATAGCAACCAGTCCTAGCAGAGAGATGACGAAGGGAAGAATATGAGTAGAGTATCTCACTTCCTTGTGCTACCAGGTTTAGAAGTTCAGCCATTCCTACTTTTTGCAGATGTTCTACTTTCCACCTGAATAAGATAGTGACTACTGAAGAAGGTCTATTGGCATTGGATGGAGTATACCAACTTGTACTGCTAGTTGACTTAGATTGGGCTGTAGCAGGCCACATAGGGGTCGATTGAGGTGAGCTCAAATTGGAGAAGCTAGTCTTCTGCAGCCAAAAAGATGGTCTTCTTAGAATTGATGAGTTTGAGTTTGGATTGGATTGCATTATGTAGAAAGATGCTGCCTGCATTACGATGGAAATAAGGGTAAGGGTTGCCAATCTGCTTAGAAATCCAAAACAACTTGATCCCTTCGTAAACTCTGCTCATCAGCAAAGATTCCACAGCTTCGATTTGATACAGTTGCTCATGCATAAACACTGTCTACAAAGGTTAGTAAGTTGGGTAGATGAACTGGCTGGATTTCACAAGATTCATCACGAAGTAGTTGTTGATCGAAGGATGGCAAGCAATCATGATACTTTCTGTATCCTTTTCCCCAATCATTTGGTAACACCCAAATTGCTCATATATGGGTTTTTGGCTTATGGTGAAATTTCCCCCCAGACCATTGTCGCCCACCATCTCCCAAATACCTTGGATGTCATCAAGAACGAACAAAGACTTGTCAGTCACTCTTAGAATCGAACGAAGACTTATTTTTTACACTCTAAAGAAAGATCTATCGTATCTGCGCTCGCTTTTGAGCTGTGCGTTGGCTGTAAGTTCGTAGGTGATGACTTCCGTCGCCGAGACAATGAACAGGAAATACTTGCCATCAGCCTCATAGATTTCTGCAGCCCGGAACTTGCTAACTGTGGCATAGCCTGAGATCTAATCACACTAAGTCTTCTCGAATTTGCACAAAACGATTCTTTTCCTGTCAATAATCAAAACCCTCCCTTTATACTCTTTTATCACAATCAGGTCTGATGAACGTTCGTTCTTCTTTTCGAAAAAGTTACTCTAAACTGTGTGCACTTCTTTGGGATTTTAGATTGAAATGAAGTACCCTAAGCCATCGCTTGTGAGGACAAAGATTTTGTCATTAATGATCTCGAACTATTCGATTATGTTCTCCTATTACCCCAGGGTTGTTAGCTTTTAGTAGATCTTTGTCTCACGATTGTCAGTCAGATTGCCTCTCGAAAGGCGCAGCTGAATCACAAAAAGGTTACTAACTATGATCTGCTTGAAACTTTTATAGAACGAGGGATAGACCAACAGCGGCTGACTCCCTCCGCCTGAGATGACTCCACTCTACTCACATCAATCGAATAGATCCTGTTCGCAGGGATATTAGCACTTCGGTAAACCTCTTCAGTTTTGATCCTGCTTTTGACATCGAAAGAAGTAGCCAAAGTAACTGCAAAATATGCGCAACTCAGTAGAGAGATGATTATTCTTTTTGAAATCATAACAATAACAAAGTAAACCATCATTCCTGGTCAAGAAGCAGCTCTAAAACTAATGAGGCCATTTCCGAGATTTTGACGTTGCTTTACCACTGTAGCATGTTGAGTTTGGGAACAAGGTCTGTTCTTTATGCGATTTGCAGATTTCGTGAGTCACGAGAAACCATGAGGAAGATGATTTACAGGCAAATGAGGGTTTAAGAATCATTGAAGGGAAGATCTAAAGCATTTATTAGGATTCCAAGCAAGTCGTAGGTGCTGATGAAATACTGTATCTGTTCCACTGATAAGCTATGTAAAATATAGCCGATTAGTTGAATTGACAATACTCTCAAGCTTTAAGAAGAACGCTCTCCTGAAAATTTGGCAATGGTCTCCAGAAATCTACTGTTTACCAACCCCTAAAACAGTTACTTCTTTGCTTCTGCCGAATACTCTTAGTACATAGTGCCAATTAGCTCAATGAATTAGCTTTTGACTTTGTTGCTTATTCGATCTATCGCAACTATTTTATACATCCACTTGAAAAGGAGACACAGCGAATGTAGGCATTAATGGGCTGTGTAGTAGTAGTGAACTATTTTCCATAAATATTCGAAATTAGTGGCATTTTCATTTTAAGAGTACTAAAATTCAAGATAGTTCTGGATTTCAGAGGGAGACATATATAAAAAGCCTTCACTGCAGCAAACTGCAGCCAATTTAAGATACTGCTTATTCATCAACCTCAGATTGGCGATGACTTTCCAGTACTTTTATAATAACTGAATGATCTCTAACTTTCTTTTTGATTTCGTCATTATGCATGAAATTAGTAAAGTTTTCTCTTATAACTAATCTTCTTGCTGATTTTTTTGACTGTTGTTTCCTAGCAAGCATTACAATAACTCTTAAAAGCATATTTATTCCACTACTTCAATGTTTTAGCACTTGCTTACAAGGACTGACACAGAACGCAGCATAAAAGGATTCTCTCTAAATAAGCAATTCTCTAAACACATCTTCACAAACTAGTTTCTGAACTAGCTTGAAAAAGACTCAGTGCATATCATAAACTTCAGGACTTTCTCTTCAATAGCAGAAAGGTCTTCAAATTGTCTCATTTTGCCCATCTGTTAAAGCAAAATGTGTTCAGTTATCTGTTCGGGTAAATTGCTCTGTTATTATGTTGTTGGTTAATCAGGCTAATTCCTGCACAGAAGTTATCTTTGCTTTTGCTTGCGGTTTTCCAGCTAGGACCTTCGGATTTCTTTGCGGATAATGGCTCTCTTGTGAGGCAAAGCCGACTATTAAGAACTTAAATGATTCTTCTGATATTTAGTCTGCATTTATTGTTTGAATAGTAATCAAAAGATTATTATCTTAGGTCAAGTAAGGTCTACCAATCCTTGAACAAAATTTTCGTAACTCTAACATGAAGTTATTGTATCTTAGTATATCACAATCAAGACTTCAAAAAGTCCAGGACCAGCAGACTCAACGCCATTGACAAAAACAGCAGAGACCACCATTTCCCTGTGGCCCTGGCTAGTATGTTAGCCTCAACTAAATTCTTATTGCCCTTCTCGATATGAAACAGCCCAGTTTCTCCAATTTCCAAAAACGCCGAAGTCTGCAGCTCCTGGTCCAGAACAACATTGGACATGTTGGTCATAAGCTAATGAATGCTCTCAATCTGCTTCTTGGTCTACTCCATTTCCTTTTGTTTGGATATCTTGGTGACTAGGAGCAGACCTGACTACTTCTACAGCTATTCATCTGTGACCTCTCTTTTCTTTGATGTTCTCACGGCTTGCGCTGTGTATCGTTCTTTCTCAGCCGATTTGTCGAATGCCACTGCCCTGAATTACACTCAACCTACTATTCGATTTTTTTCCGACGTCTTAGACTGAATTCTTAGAATTAGCCAAACAACTTCTGTGTGCTTTTGAGCAGTTGATACAAGCACATAACTACAGCATTCAGGTGGTGCTCCTCACTGCATAGTCGCAATCGTACGTTTTGCGCCTGAAGTTGGACTGCTTCTTCAGCCCATCACTGAGCTCGTTGATTTGGTTGCACACACTCTGCAAATTCCCACGAATCGTGTTGTTCAGTTCCTCTCTTTGGGATTAGCTGAAGGCCTCAAAACTGTAAGATGCGTTTGAGAAGTAGTTGTCTCGATTTTAGTTGAGGAGGGTTCGTATTTTGATGAGGGCTTGGTAGATGTCTTCGGAGTAGGTGGCGTAGAGTTTGAGGTTGGGGGACACTTTGAACCAAGTTGATTGGTGACTGTTGGAGGTGGGGTATTTGGCAAATTAGCTTTTGAGCTGCTGGGTTAGATCGATTATCATCAAAAGAGTATAATTAGCTATAAACAAGGCTTAGCCAAATGAGAAAGGAAGCAAGGATTGCTTTTGAAGGGTTCAACAAAAATAACAACGAAATGATGAGACCTCACTCAGTGTACAAATGTTGTTGAAAGTTTCACACATCATTGCTTCTAATTTCCATATTTTTGAACATGGTATTAGCCAACTGTAATTTGGGCTCAATCCCAGCCCTCTCCATATTGGGACAGGGCCTTTTATCAAAAGTAATTTTCTGCTTGATCACTCCCTTGACCACAATATACTTCTCCTCAAAGGCATGGCCATCAACAGTCTCCGTATAGAGCCAACCCTCGTCCAATTTGGTACTTTTGCCAATCAAATCCATCACCCCTATCTCCAGTCGGTACTAATCTGTGGATATCTTCTTGAGGGTGCCGATGTGCACTATGCTTCTAGTAGGGAGCTAGTCTGTCTAGAATTTGCCTTTGAATTCCAACAGACAATAGTGGTGCTCTTCGAAGCTGGGTTCGCGGGTTATTATAATTTTCATGTTTATGGTGATTAATAAGATAGCAGATTAGTTTATGAGCTTTTTAGTATCAATTATGTCGCTTTTTGCTGTTTGCTTTGGAACTCAGTGTCTAGGCATCTTTTGTTTTGGAAGAGGATGTTTAGCTATCTTTTAGGGTCAAACAGGGAGGCAATTGCGAAATATCCATGAAATCTTTGAGCTCCTTCTGAAGGTCTTCAGGTTCCGACCCAAATATGGAGATCTTCTGAAGAATGAACTCCGGAAGAATAGGCCTAATGATCTTATAAATCCACTCTCCGAAAGAGTTGATTCCGAACAAGATAAGTTTGTACTGCCGCTCAGGGAAATACAGGTTGCTGACCTCTGAGAAGCCCTTGGCGATGCTATACTTGAAGTTGTCAGTGCAGAACCCTCGATAGTCTCCCAAAATGGAGTACTCATCGACGTAGCCTTCCATCTGGTCCTGCAAGTAAATCTAAAGCATGTAAGCGTTGTAGTCTATGTACTCCTGCTCCTATGGGATGTTCTGGGGAAGGTAGCGGTCTGAGCGGAAGTAGATGATGGGCCTTCCCTGGTAATCTTTGCCAATGTACCTGAAAATGTCCATCTCCTGGTATCTCTTGAAAGACTACAAGGTATACTTCGAGCGCATCATCTTCTCCCAGTCCAGGTACTTCCTGAGTGCCTCCAGGGCTTCCCTTTCATCGTATTTTTTGTTGACCATGAATCTGCACACCAAGTTGTCCAGGAAATATCGGTTTAGCTTCCTGTTTCGGTTGATAGAGGAAAAGTAGGCATAAGTCTGCGCTTTTATTCTCTAGAATGTCTTGTAATGTTCCGCAGGCAGTTTGTCTTCCCTCTTGAACTCGGGATGGCAATTCAGAGAATACTTCAGTTGGTTTTGAGAGGCTTTGGCTAAGGCCTTGGCCAAACCTGATTCAAATAAGTTGAGACGATGTTTAGATGCTTACAAAAGCTATTCAGTTTGTTTATTATTTTGCGAAGCTCGCAGCCATTTCATCACATTTTCCTACAGCCAGGTTTGCTTCGGAAAGGAAATAATTGCTTCGTACTCAATGGGCAGACTGTGGCCTTACTTGGAAAAGAGGTCAGCTTGCAGCCAAATTTTCTCAACGAACTTCATAGCAAAAGAGATACATAGTTCCAAATGGATTTGGTCTGCGTTTAGTCTGCAACGTGCAAGATGTATATTGAGTAGTTTCTTAGTTCGGAGAGCTCGGCAATGGAGCCCATGGTTATTGCGCTCTGCTACTTTTTGTCAAACCCCTTCTCCCAATAATCTTCCTTTTTCCTTTCCTCAACCACCAACAATTCAACCCTCTAAAACCCAAGTGACCCTTCTTGCGACAAATGTTCCCTTTTAACCTTCTCACAATTCCCCTTTTAAATTAAATTCGAGGAAGTGGGTTTCAGGTACATTTAGGCGACCTGCATTAACGTGGCTCTGTCAAGCAAAGACTGATGTTGATAGCTATCCCTGGTGAGGTGAAGATAGTGGTACTAGCTATTGCCGAAGGAGGCCTGCGCATGTGAAGCTTCACTCTGGAGTTTGGCGTTGGCAAGTTGGGTATTCGAGTCAGCTATTTGTTGAGCGTAGTAGGCGAACCTGTTGACAAGATCTTGGTCTCTTTTGGCGAGTTTGGAGCTTCTGCCCTGGCTCAGTAGAACCGACATCAGTTTTATCTAACAACAATAAATCACACTTAAATACTCCAGTTAATAGGCGCAACTCCCCAAAAGGGCTGGCAAGGATCTCAGATTGCTCACAACAGTTGTCTCGGGCTGCTTGCGGGCGGAAGGGGCTGAGGGTTTGAATAACGCAATTTATTACGAACGGATTACCGTTTTCTTGGGGGAGGGGGTCGGATAAAAAAGTTAGT
>Ga0316217_10007668_pt1 | contig 10215 bp, 7 predicted proteins | sample 1anoAmetaG_FD_203633 | JGI IMG/M metagenome (GOLD analysis project Ga0316217, IMG submission 203633) | Freshwater microbial communities from Trout Bog Lake, Wisconsin, USA - 1anoA | ecosystem: Environmental > Aquatic > Freshwater > Lake > Hypolimnion/Profundal zone | place: USA: Wisconsin... | reverse complement strand
TCGGATTGTTGTTGAACGCCTTGGCGAAGAAGCTGGTTTCGCACTTGGCGGCGACCACCGAGACGGGGGCGGCCTGCTGCGCGGCGATCAGGTCCGGATTGACCGCCGACCCCAGCGCATTGAACAGCGGGAAGTAGGTGACCACCGCCAACAGACACCCTGTCAGAATGATCCACTTGCGGCCGATCCTGTCCGACAGCCAGCCGAACACGAGGAAGAACGGCGTGCCCAGCGCCAGCGCCGCCATGATGGCGACATAGGCGCTGACATAGTCGAGCTTCAGGGAATTCTGCAGGAAGAACAGGGCCTGGAACTGTCCGGCGTACCAGACGACCCCCTGCCCCATGGTCAGGCCGAAAATGGCCAAGAGCACGATCTTGCCGTTCTTCCAGTTGCCGAAGGCGTCGGCGAAGGGGTTGGTCGAGTGCTTGCCCTGCGCCTTCATCGCCGCGAACAGGGGGCTTTCGTTCAGCAAAAGCCGGATCCACATGGACAAGGCCAGGAGCACGACGGACACGAGGAACGGAAAGCGCCAGCCATAGTCCTTGAACGCCTCGTCCGTCATCACGCTGCGGCAGCCGAGGATGACGAGGAGCGACAGGAACAGGCCCGCCGTCGCCGTGGTCTGGATCCAGGCCGTGTGCGCGCCGCGGGTGTGTTCCGGGGAATGCTCGGCAATATAGGTCGCCGCCCCGCCATATTCGCCGCCCAGCGCAAGGCCCTGCGCCAGACGCAAGAACACGAGGATCGCCGGCGCCCACAGGCCCACCTGGTCATAGGTGGGGGCAAGACCGACAAAGAAGGTCGAGGCGCCCATGATGGCGATGGTCAGAAGAAAGGTGTGCTTGCGCCCCCAAAGATCGCCCAGGTGCCCAAAGACAATGGCGCCGAGCGGGCGCACGCCAAAGCCCGCGCCAAACACGGCGAGGTTGGCCAAAAGCACCGCCGTCTCGTTCCCGCTGGGAAAGAACTTCGCCCCGAAAAAGGCGGCCAGCGTGCCGTAGAGATAGAAATCGTACCACTCGAACACGGTGCCCAGCGACGAGGCGAAGATGACGAGGCGCGGATGCGTCTCTCCCTTCGGCGTGTCGACAAAGGTCGCACTGGCTCCTGACATTGTTTCCTCCAACCCTGTTTGTTTTTGTCGCGCCAAGACCTGATGAAGCGAAAGGCGCGTGATTAGAACGGATAATACCGAATGCTGGTCATGATGATATTCTCATCAACCGTGGGGGCGCCGCCGATCCCGCCGAAGGTCCTGTCCTTGGTGTAGGAATAGGCGAGGCCGTACTGGAAGCGGCCGTAGTTGCCGACATAGAGCTTGCGCCACACGCCGAGGGAGGCCTGGGAGACGCTCTTCAGATTGGCCGTACAGGCGCCGCCCGCGACCGGGGCGATGGTGAAACACTGGGCGTTGTTGAAGAGCGGGCTGCCGTAGCCGAACGCCTTGCCCGCCCCGTCCACGCCGTTGCTGGCGTCGAGGGCTTCGGCGCCGTCATAGGCGTAAAGCTCCCACTGCGGGGTGGGGCGCAAGGTCAGGCCGACCATCCAGGCCGTTTCCTTCAAGGGCTTCAAAGAGCCGTCGGCGCGGTAGGTCACATCTGAAAGCGTGGAGGCGGCGTAGCGGCCAAGCCCCGCCCCCGACGTAAAGCTCGCCTGCAGATCAAGGAGCTTTGGCACCACATTGGCGAACACGCCGACGCCGACGGCGCCGCCTTCCGTCGTCTGCTTGGAGATGGAGGCGAGCGAGGTGGCGCCATTGCGGGTCACCTCGTCCTCGAACTGGCGATAGAGGCCGAAGGCTTCCACGTGCACATTGCGCTCGGCAAGCTTGGTGTCATAGGCCGCCTTGACGATCACGTCCGGGGCCGAGTGCAGCGTATAGGTGTTGGCCGAGTTGAACGCCGTGACCCCTGCGGCCCCCGTCGTCAGGGTCAGGGCGTCGCCGGCGATGGACTTGGTCGGCGCCGTTCCCCCCACCAGGGTCGCGGGATTCTCCACCGCCCCCGCCACGGTCAGGCCGCCGGCGAAGCGCTTGGTCACGCGGACCTCACCCTGCCGCGCATAGACAAAGCCCGGCATGTAGGAATATTCGAGGACGTTGGGGATCGCCTCCCCCAGAGGCTTGATCCCGGAGGTGTTCAAGGTGGCCAGCGACCAGCCGTCCCCGGCCAGCACCGAGATCCCGGCGTCGGCAAAGTCCACATTCAACCAGCCCTGACGAAGGCGGGGGTTGTAGGACGAGGTTTCGTTGTTGTTGGCGGTCTGGGCCGCGCCCAGGAAGTCGACCTCGCCATAGCCGGTCAGGTGGATGGTCTTGGACACGTCGCCTTCGGCTTTCAGCGACACCCGGCTGCCGCGGCCCGAGATCCGCGTCTCGTCCTGATTGTGCAGGGGGTTGTTGGCGAAGGGCAGCTTGGAGAAGGTCGAGGTGTCGTCCGACACCTGGTTGCGCGAGCGGTAGATGCCGGTCATGTCGACATAGCCGCCGAGGGTGAGGCTGAGGCCCTTGTAATAGAGATGATCGGTCTTGGGCTGGGCGGCCTTGGCGGCGGCGGCGGCGACGGCGGGCATGGTGTCGATCTTCGACTGGGCGAGGCTAAGCCCCCGCGCTGCGCGGTCCGCATCTTCATCGGCCTTTGCGGCGGCGGCCTTGGTGTCGGCCAGAGCCGTGGTCAGGGCGTCGACCCTCGCCTGCAGCGCCGCATTGCTGGCCGCCAGCGCATCGAGCCGGGCCGCCAGCTCCGCAGAGGTCGGGCCCGCGGCGTGGCGCCGGTGTGCGGTCGCCGCCTCGGCGGGCTGGGCGATGACAGGCGCAAGGGCGCAGCCCGCCAGAAGCAGGTGGATCGTTTTCACAGCGTACCTCCCAAATGACATGGAACCGGCCCATGGACTGGACCTGGCGCAGGGCGGCCGCACGACCTCGTCCGGCAACCTTGCTTTCCTCTGGGCAGAGTGAAGGAGGCTTAAGAAAGTCGATATTATCCAATGGTCGAATTGCGACCAAAGTCGAATGGGGGCACCTTGCGCGCGATCCGAAAAGCGCGCGTCAGTTGCGTTGCGGTCAGGGACGAAAACCTTAGGAAGCGCTGATGGACCCCTATATACTGGTGGTCGACGACCATCCGCTGTTCCGCGCGGCGCTCAGCCTTGCGCTGGCCCGGGCCGCGCCGGGCGTGCGGGTGACGGAGACGGGCAGTCTGGCCGCCGCCCGCACCGCGCTGGAACAGGACGGCGCCCCGATCCTCGCCCTTCTCGACCTGAAATTGCCGGACGTCGATGGGTTCGGCGGGCTGATCGAACTGCGCGAGCGCCTCGGCGGCGCCCCCGTGGCCATCGTCTCAGGCGGCGAGGCGCACAGCGTCGTCGCCATGGCCCTGTCCCTGGGCGCGGCGGGCTTCATCCCCAAGTCCGCCAGCCTTGATCTGATGGTCGAGGCCCTCGCCTGCCTGATCGCGGGCGGGGTCTTTGCGCCGCCGGACGCGGACGACGCCCTGGACGAGGTGGGCCTGCGCATCGCCGCCCTCACCCACGCCCAGCAGCGGGTGCTGGTCGGCCTGCAGCGCGGCCTTCTGAACAAGCAGATCGCCTATGATCTTGGGGTGACGGAGGCGACGGTGAAAGCCCACCTCACCGCCATCTTCCGCAAACTCGGCGTCCAGAGCCGCACCCAGGCCGTCCTCCTGGCGAAGGCGCACCTAAGCGGGGACGCGGAGGCGTGAGGGGGGCGTAGAGCGCCATATCGAGCGCGGAACTCGACGAACGTCAAAGTCGACGTTAGTTTTTTAAAATGACACCTGAGATCGAAGATGTTGATGCTTGGCTGGCCGAAGACAAGACACTCTTCGGGATGTTTCCTGGATGGGGCGCCGAGCGCGGAAATGACCACACTGCCCGATGGGGAATCGTGGACAGCCTTGGGTCTCAAAGGGGTGAGCTTTAACTGACGGTGGATCGCAGGCTCCTGAAACCATCGATATGTGTGTTGATGGAGCGCAAACTGATCGCTCGCATCGACATCGTTCCAGAGGGGGAATCTGAGCCTAATCCACCGGCGGCGAGGCGAATGGGCTTGCCCGCAATTATACGCGGGACCCATATGCATACTTGGTCAGACAATCGGGAATGGGTGAGATCGCAAGGCTTTGGGGAATTGCCATATCGTCGACAAATGCCGACTGCGCTACGGACGATATCTCAAGCCCTGGCGGCCATCGCCGAAGACGTGAACATATTCTTAGAGAGCAATCAGCGAGACTTTCATCTGCCGCCGCAAGCAGACCTGTTCTGACGGAGGGAATTATGGATTGCGATCACATCATGACCTTGCTTCGATTGGGATCGACCTGCGAGCAAACGGACCGCGGGCTCAAGATTGCGACCGACTGCCTTTATCCGTCATTTGATCGCGTGATGGTCTATATCGTCCCGAAAGGTGATGGCTTCATTGTCACCGATGGTGGGGACGCGGGGGCCGTTGCGAGACGACATGGCCGGGATGATGCAGCAGCTCAGACGGGTTTGAAGAAGGCGAGCCTGCGCTACAGCTTGGCGATCGAAGACGGTGTTCTCGTCGCTGAGTGGGCGGAACCGGAGTGGCTACAATCAGCCGTCCTCGCGGTCGCCAATGCTTCGGCGATGGCGGCGGCGGCGGCGGTTGACATCGCTACGGCAAAGAGCGAACGGCGGCTGCGCGACTTGATCCATGCCGAACTGCTCAAAGCCGTGCCAGAAAAGCAGATTGCCAGCGGCTATCATTACCGCGGGCAGAGCGGGAAAGAATGGACTGTCGACTTCGCCGTGACAGGCAAATCCGAGACCCCCATCTTGATTAAGGGTGTGACGGATCACCCCAATTCGATCAGTTCTGGCTACATTGTATTTAGCGACATCGGCGGTGGACAGCCGGATGCGACCGACAAGCAGACACGGTTCGCAGTGTACGACCGAGACCTAACCGTTGAAAGTTCAGCCCTGATGCGACAAGTGGCGCAGCTTGTGCCGCTGGCGTCTGTTCACGTGGGAGTCCAGCGTTTAGTCCACCACTGATCGGTCCAGCCCCCCCCTACACCAGCCCCTTCTGGAACGCTTCGAGGCGGGGGGCGAAGTAGGGGCTGACGACGTCGGTGCGGGGGACCTGCTGGGCGAAGCGGTCGATCTCGGCCAGCATCTCCGCCCAGGCGCTCGAAAGCTGCGGCGTCCATTCGGCCCCCAGCACCTCCTCCGCCGCGTCCCGGATCACCGAGAAGAAGGTCGCGAAGGCCTCGCGCGGCACGTCATAACCCTCGTGGGTGACCATCTCGGCGCCGATCATATGGCCCGCATAGTGCCGGTCGCCGACGAAATCGAGGATGGCGGAGAAGGTGCGCGACAGCATTTCGCCCTTGATGGCGCCGCTCGAGTCTCGCCAGAAATAGGGCTCCATCTCGGGATGCCGCGCGAACAGCCGTCGATAGACGACCGGCGTCGGGTCCTCGCAGAGCGCGGCCATCCGCTCAAGGCTATGAATGATCTCGTCCGCCCGGGCGAACGCAGGGCTGTTCGACATGGTAAGGTCTCCCGCCAATGCCGGCGAGCCTAAAGGCCGGCGACGCGCCTGTCACCCTCAAGGCCCCGTCACCCTCATGGCCCCGCCACCACCACTCCCGCCTTCATCACCAGGCGCACGTGCCGGACGGCCGAGACGTCCCGAGTCGGGTCGGCCTCGACGGCGATCAGGTCGGCGAGAAGGCCGGGACGGACGCGGCCCACGCGCTCGCCCAGCCGGAAAATGCGCGCATTGCCCGAGGTGGCGGCGATCAGCACCTGAGCGGCGGACAGGCCCGCCGCCTGCATCAACTCCATTTCCCGCGCATTGTCCCCGTGGGCGAAGACGCCGACATCGCCGCCCATGCACAGCGGCGTCCCCGCGGCGATGGCCATGCGGAAAGCCTTCACCGACTGGACCACCCGCTCCGGCGGCGGGCGCTTTCCGTCCCAGCCGCGATAGCGGGCGATGGCGTCGCTGGCCGCCAAGGTCGCGCAATAGGCGACGTTGTGCTCGCGCATAGCCTTGAAGATCTCGGGCGTGCCTTCGTCGCCGTGCTCGATCGTGTCGACGCCCGCGGCGATGGCCCGGCGCATGCCCTCCGCCGTCACCGCGTGGACCGCCACGGGGCGCCCGGCGTCATGGGCGACGGCGACGGCGGCGGCCATTTCCGCCTGGCTGAGGGTCGGCCGGCTCGGCTCTCCCTTCTGGAAGTGGTAGTCGGCATAGAGCTTGATGACGTCCGCGCCGGCGGCGATCTGAGTGCGCGCGGCCTTGGTCACCTCGTCGACGCCGGAGGCCTCCTCCGCCCCTTGCGGGACCGCCACGCCGGGCTCGAAGCCCTTGGGCCCATAGGCGCCCCGCGCCACGATGGCCCTGGTCGCCACCAGCAGACGGGGCCCGGGCGCGATCCCTTGCGCGATGGCGTCCCTAAGGCCGACATCGGCGTATCCCGCCCCCTCGGTCCCCAGATCCCGCTCGGTCGTGAAGCCGGCGAGGAGGGTCGTCCGCGCCTGCGCCGCCGCCCGGACGGTGCGCAGCGCCAGCGCCTCATGCAGCACCTGATCGTCCCAGGGGGTCTCGTCATAGGGGTGCAGGAAGAGATGCCCGTGTCCCTCGATCATACCGGGCATCAGGGTCATGCCGGGGAGTTCGATCACCTTCGCGCCAGCAGGGGCCGTCACGTCCGGCCCGGCCGCGACGATGCGCTCCCCCTCCACCAGCACGCGCCAGCCGGGATGCGCCACGGGGTCCGTTCCGTCGAACACCTGCGCAGGTTTCAGCAGGATCGGCGCCGCAAGCGAGGGCAGGGGCGTCAGAGCGATCAGCGCGGCGACGGCGCGGCGGGTCCAGCGGGTCAACATGGGCGCATGCTAAGCCCCTGACCGAAGCGGTCAACCAAACGTCCCTGAAGGCTTGAACAGGTGGACAGCGCGCGTCACCGCAAGGCGCGTCCGTCGCCCATGACCCAAAGGGCCAAAGTCAGCCAGCCGTAACATTCATAGTAAATACGCGCCACATGACCCGAATAAATATCAATATTTATTTCAATTTCCGCACGACGGAAGCTGAACACTCAGGCGTTTTTATCGGCATGACCTGACAGTATCACAACCAAATACGAATTTTGACTGCAAGTCGCGGCCATAAAAACGCCGCGGTACGTATGAAACATCTTCATTCCGGAGAGAATCGGTGAAACAATTCCGAATGAACTGCGCCGCCGCCGGCGCCTTGTGCCTCACCTTGCCCTTCGCCTTGAGCCCCGGCCTCGCCGCCGCCGACCCCGCCGCGCCGTCCGGCGTGGTGCGCACGGGCCTTGGCCAGCCGGGATATATTGTCGACCAGGGCGAACTTCTTAGCGCGACCAGCTATTCGCACCTGACCTCGTCAAGCCAGAGCATCAGGGCGAGCGGCGAGTTGAACGCCAAGGACCTTGGCGATTCGGATACGGGGGCGGAAAGCCTCACCTATGGCCTGACGGATCATCTCTCGATCAGCCTTCGCCAGACTTACGCGCGTTCCCATTCGCAAGCGGAGCGCGTCGACGGCCTGACCACGGCGTCCCACTCCCGGGGCCTGGCTGATCCCGTCTTCGGGATGACCTGGCGGGCGCTGGATCAGGGGCCGCATCCGGTGGCTCTGGACCTCTCGGCCAGCTTCGCCCCGGACTGGATCAGCGCCAAGTCCGCCAGCGCGACGGCGGCCGGAACCATCGCCGCAGGCGGCGCCCAGACCGCCCTCTCCGCAGCCCTGACCCGGCTGGACGGACCGAACATCTACTACGGGTCGATGACCGCGACCTATCACGGGTCGCGGGTGATCCTGATCCCGTCCGGCCCCTATGACCGGACGGCCTCCGACTATTGGAGCGGGGAGATCGCGGCGGGCTATGACCGCCTCCTGACGCCCAGGATCGACGTGAGCATCGCCGGGCGCTGGGACCCGGCCTACAAGACAGGCTCCACCAACCTCGGCGGAAACGGCCTGTCGAGCTGGACGGACCAGGACGCCCAGTCCGCCGTCACCCTCGGCTTCAATGACTGCCTGTCCCCGGACAAGGCGGCCGTGGCCCTGACCTACAGCCACGTCTTCGATCACGGCGCCCAATCCTACACGTGGGGCGTCGGGCCGTCGGGCTCCAGCCGCCATGCGACATCGGACACCGTTGGAGCAACGTTGCGGGTGCGCCTGTAATCGCGCCGGCCAGCTTGCATCCCCTAGCGGAAATCGGTCAGTGGAGACGCATCTTCTCCATCGGACGGACCTGACATGACCGACACCCCTTCGGACGAAACGCCGCCCGCCGTGACCGACGCGGCGATGCTGGCGAGGTTCCAGAACGCCCGCTACATCCCCCCGGCTTCGAAGGCCCTGGGCTTTCGCATGCTGAACCTCAATCAATCTGAAATGTGGGTGGAGGCGGAGTTCGACATCCCCAAGGATTTCACCAACCCGATGGGTCATGTGCAGGGCGGCTTCGTCACCGCCGTGCTGGACGAGGTGATGAGCGTCGCGGGCGTCGTGACCTCGAATCTGACCCTGTCCATGCCGACGCTGGAGATGAAAACCAGCTTTCTGCGCCCCGCCCTGCCCGGAAAACTGCGCGCCGTCGGCAAGGTGCTGAAGTGGGGCCGGTCCATCGCCTTTGTGGAAGGCGAGGTGTTCGACCCCGAAGGTCGCCTGCTGGCCAAGGCCACCGCCACCGCCAAGCCTGCGCCCATACCGCGAAAACCCTGACGCGCCCTCGCCGGAAACACGCGCCCTCTGGACAATGGCAACGTTGTCATGTCACCTCGGACCGGAGACGCGGGCGGCAAGACCCGCAGATCAGCGGCTGCCTTGGGAGGGGACCTTGTCGACAGTGGATTTTGTGGTGCTCGCGGTCTACGCGGTCGCCGTGTTCGGGCTTGCGCAGTGGGTGTCCATGCGCCGCGACAACGCCCAGACCACCAGCTCCGACTATTTCCTGGCCGGCCGGTCCCTGCCCTGGTGGGCCATCGGCGCCTCGCTGATCGCGGCCAACATCTCCGCCGAGCAGATCATCGGCATGTCGGGCTCGGGCTACGCCATTGGCCTGGCCATCGCCTCCTATGAGTGGATGGCCGCCCTCACCCTGCTGATCGTGGCCAAGTACCTTTTGCCCATCTTCCTGCGCAACAACGTCTCGACCATGCCGGAGTTTCTGGAGCAGCGGTATGGACCTGCTGTGCGCAGCGTCATGGCCGTGTTCTGGCTGGGCCTCTATATCTTCGTCAATGTGACCTCGATCCTGTGGCTGGGCTCCATCGCCGTGCACGCGGTGACCGGGGTGGACCAGTTCACCGCCCTCGTCATCATCGCCGCCTTTGCGCTGGCCTATCAGATCTGGGGCGGGCTCAAGGCCGTGGCCCTGACCGACATCGTGCAGGTCAGCCTTCTGGTCGCCGGCGGCCTGACCATTGTCGCCATTTCCCTGAGCCGGATCGGCGGCGGCGCGGTGGACCTTGCCCATGTGGTTTCAGGCTTCAACACCCTGATGGCGCAGTATCCTGAAAAGTTCCACATGATCCTCGACCCCGGCAGCCCACACTTCAAGGAACTGCCGGGCCTGTCGGTGCTGTTCGGCGGCATGTGGATCATGAATCTGAGCTACTGGGGCTTCAACCAGTACATCATCCAGCGGGCGCTGGCGGCCAAGAGCCTGAACGAGGCGCAGACGGGCATCGCCTTTGCGGCCTATCTGAAGCTGCTCATGCCGGTGATCGTGGTGGTGCCGGGGCTGGCCGCCCTGATCCTCAGCCCCCATCTGGTCAAGCCCGACCAGGCCTATCCGGAGATGCTGAAACTCCTCCCCCCTGGGCTGCTTGGCCTTGTCTTCGCAGCCCTCGTCGCGGCGATCGTCGCGTCGCTGGCCGCCAAGATCAACTCCATCGCCACCATCTTCACCCTCGACGTCTACCGGCCCTTCCGGCCCAAGACCTCGGAGGCCGACCTCGTGCGCATCGGCCGCATCGGCGCCATCGCCGCCACGGTGATCGGCGTCGCCGCCGCCCCGCCGCTGCTGGGCGGGTTCGAGCAGGCCTTCCAGTATATCCAGGAGTTCACCGGCTTCTTCACCCCCGGCATCGTGGTCATCTTCCTCCTTGGCATGTTCTGGAAGCGCACCAGCGCCGCCGCCGCCCTGACCGCCGCCATCGGCTCGGCCG
>Ga0316217_10007667_pt1 | contig 10217 bp, 6 predicted proteins | sample 1anoAmetaG_FD_203633 | JGI IMG/M metagenome (GOLD analysis project Ga0316217, IMG submission 203633) | Freshwater microbial communities from Trout Bog Lake, Wisconsin, USA - 1anoA | ecosystem: Environmental > Aquatic > Freshwater > Lake > Hypolimnion/Profundal zone | place: USA: Wisconsin... | reverse complement strand
CGTAGTCGACGCCAAGGGCGGGGCCGTGTCCCGCTCCGTCCGGATCGGCCTCGATGACGGGACCCGGGTGGAAGTCCTGTCCGGACTGGCCGTCGGAGAGCGGGTCGTTGTGGGAGAAGCCGCCGCCGGAGCCACGAAGCCGGCCGCAGCGGAGACCACGCCCCGGCCGCGGGGCATGCCGCGCACCGTCGGCGGTCTTTGATGGCTGCTGCGGTCAACGCCCCAAGATCGCCGCCCCGGATGGTGCTGAGCCGCCTGTGCCGCGACTTCCCCGCAGGCGAGCAAACGGTCCGGGTGCTTGACAGCGTCGACTTGGTCATCGAGCCGGGCGAGATGGTGGCGATCATCGGTGCCTCCGGCTCTGGCAAGTCGACCCTGATGAACATCCTGGGCTGCCTCGACCGGCCGTCCAGCGGCAACTACACGATCGGCGGACGGGCCACGTCGGGCCTGACGCCGGACGAGCTGGCTGAGCTGCGGCGGGAGCATTTCGGCTTCATCTTTCAGCGCTATCACCTGCTGCCGGACCTTTCGGCCCAGGGAAATGTGGAGGTCCCGGCCATCTATGCCGGCCAGGGACCGGCCCAGCGCCGGATCCGCTCCGCCCAGCTCCTCGGCAGCCTCGGGATGAGCGAACGGCTGACCTACCGACCCGGGCAGCTGTCCGGCGGCCAGCAGCAGCGGGTCTCCATCGCCCGGGCCCTGATGAACGGCGGCGAGATCGTGCTGGCGGACGAGCCCACCGGGGCCCTGGACAGCGCATCCGGCGAAGAGGTCATGCGCATCCTGAAGGGGCTGCACGCGGAGGGGCACACGGTCCTTGTGGTCACCCATGACGCCGGGGTGGCGGAGCACTGCGACCGGGTATTCGAGATCAAGGACGGGCGGATCGTCGACGACCGGGCCGGGAAGGGCATGGGGGAGGTGGCGCCGCAGCAGGCGGGCGCTCCAGCCGCGGCTTCCCGATCCGGTGCGACGGCGGCCGTCGACCGGCTGGTGGAGGCCTTCGGAATGGCGGTCGTGTCCATGTTGGCACACAAGCTCCGCACCTTCCTGACCATGCTTGGGATCATCATCGGCATCGCGTCGGTGGTCTGCGTAGTGGCCCTGGGCGAGGGCTCGCGCCAGAAGGTCATCAAGAGTATCAGCGCCATCGGCACAAACACGCTGAACATCCGCACGGGCAGCGGGTTCGGCGACCAGCGCTCCGCCGCGGTGCGCACGCTGAATGTGGCTGACGCCTCGGTTCTGGCTCGGCAGCCCTATGTGGACAGTGTGACGCCGGTGGTTCAGACCAGCGTCACCGTCCGCTATCGCCAGATCGCCGTGACGGCCCAGGTCAGCGGCGTCGGTGCCCAGTATTTCCGGGTCAACGGCCTGGGTATCGCCACGGGGCGGGCCTTCGACCAGGCGGCAGTCGATCGCATCGACCAGAGCGTGGTTCTGGACGAGAACAGCGTGAACACCCTGTTCGGCGGCGACAAGGCAGCAGCTATCGGCAAGGTGATCCTGCTGGGTGCGGTTCCGGCGCGGGTGATCGGGGCCACTGAGAAGGCCAGCGGTGCCTTCGGCGGGCCCGGCGACACCCTCAGCATCTACATGCCCTATACCGCCGTGAATTCCCGGATGCTTGGCACAACCATCCTGCGCAGCATCACCGTGCGCACCACCGAGCAGACGGACAATGCCGTCGCGGAGAAGGCGATTACCGCCCTGCTGACCCTGCGCCACCGGTCCAAGGACTTCTACATCATCAATTTCGACACGATCCGTCAGACCATCAACGCCACTACCCAGACCCTGGTCCTGCTGATTTCCGTCATCGCCGCCATCTCCCTGATCGTGGGCGGGATCGGGGTGATGAACATCACCGTGGTGTCAGTCACCGAGCGCACGGGGGAGATCGGCGTGCGCATGGCGGTGGGTGCCCGCCAGAACGACATCATGGAGCAGTTCCTGATCGAGGCGGTTCTGGTCTGCCTGATCGGCGGCGTCATCGGCATCCTGACGGCCCTGGCCTTCGGCGGTCTGTTCTCCCTGGTGAGTTCGGACTTCAAGCTGATCTATTCCCTGGGCTCCATCGTCTGGGCCTTCACCTGCTCGACCCTGATCGGGGTGGTGTTCGGGTTCCTTCCGGCCCGGGCCGCCGCGCGGCTGGACCCGGTCGCAGCCCTGGCGAGGGAGTGATCATGCGCCGCATTGCCCCGCCGCTTGCGCTGGTCTTGTCCCTGATGATCGGCGGCTGCACGGGCCGCTATGCCGCCCCGGTCATGGACACGCCCCCCCGCTATGCCCATGCCCCCGTCGATGGACCACCGGGCAGCGTCACCGCGGACTGGTGGACGGCGCTCGACGATCCCGCGCTGAACGCCGCCGTGGCCCGGGCCCTGGCGGGCAACCGGGATCTGGCGCAAGCGCGGCTGCGGATCCGGACCGCGGGCCTGACCGCGCAATTGGCGGGTCTGGATCAATGGCCGACCCTGTCCGGCGACCTGTCCGGGGAGCGGACCCGCAAGGCCTCGGCCTACACGGCCGGCGTGGCGCTCACCTTCGATCCGGACCTGTCCCGGCGGCTGGCGGCGACCACAGGGGCGGCGAAGGCGACGGCCCGGGCCGTGGCCGAGGATGCGGAGGTGGCCAGAATCGCCCTGATCGCTGCCACCTGCGGGCTCTACTGGGACCTGGGCTTCACCCACCAGCAGCTAACCACCGGGCGGGCGACCCTTGCGGACCAGGAACGGATCCTGGCCCTGGTCGGCGTGCAGCGAACCTTCGGCCTCGTCTCCTCGGTGGAGGTGGCGGAGGCCCAGGCCGCCATCGCGCAGCAGACCACCGCCCTGTCAGCCCTCGAGCAGCATCTGGTGGAGGACCGGGCTGCCCTCCAAATCCTGACCGGTGCCCCGGCGGGCGCTGTGGCCGAAGAGCCGCAGGGGCTGGGTGTGGGCATCCCCTCGGCGGTGCCAGCCGGGCTTCCCGCCGGGCTTGTGGCCCGCCGACCGGATCTGCGGGCCGCCGAGATGCGCCTGCGGGCCACGTTCGACACCGGCGAGGCCGTGCGCGCCTCGCTCTATCCGGACCTCGTCCTGACCGGGGCGGGGGGGGCTGCCAGCCCGGCCCTGGCCCGCCTGTTCGACCATCCGGTGGGCTCCCTGCTGGCGGCTGTGTCCCTGCCGTTCCTCGACTTTCCCCGTCACCGGCTGAACAACGCGGCGGCGTGGATCGACCAGCAGTCGGCCGAGCTAGGCTTTCGCACCGCGGTCCTGCAGGCTCTGGCGGATGTGGACAATGCCCTGTCCCGACGGACGCGACTGCTGGAGCAGCGAAACTCCCTGGCGGCGGAGGTCGCCGCGGCGACGCGGGCCGAGACGCTCTATGCCGTCCGCTACCGGTCTGGTGCCGTGGCCCTGCGGGTGTGGCTCGAGGCCCAGCAGACCCGCCGCTCCGCCCAGCTGGCCCTGGACGCTAACCAGCTGGCCCTGCTGGAAAACGTCGCGGCCCTCAGCACGGCCCTGGGCGGGGGTATGGAGACACCGCCAGTGTGACCGCAGGGCGGACGTGGCATCGGGTGACAGTGCCCACCCACCAGCCGACACCTCCGGTGACCCCCATGGCCGCCGCCCCCCAGATCACGGTGCGCAGGGCACCCGCCACCATGCGCGCGCCGCCCGCCCGGCCGGCGAGGGCCCCCAGAACGCCGAGACTGACCAGCGAAACCGCGACGAGGAGCTGGGGAAGGACCGCCAGAGGAGCCGCCAGCGCCACGATCACCGGCACTGCGGCACCGATGGCGAAGCTGGCCGCCGAGGCGGTCGCCGCCTGCCCAGGGCGGGCCAGAAGTTTTGGCGACAGACCCAGCTCGTCCCGGGCATGAGCCCCGAGCGCATCGTGCGCCATCAACTGGTCCGTCACCTGACGGGCCAGATCCGGGGACAGGCCGCGTCCCACATAGATGGCCGCCAGTTCCCGATGCTCGCCGGCGTTGTCAATCCGCAACTCTTCCCGCTCCCGCGCCAGGTCCGCGGCTTCGCTGTCCGCCTGGGAGTGGACCGATACGTATTCCCCCGCGGCCATCGACATGGCCCCGGCGACCAGCGCCGCTGCCCCCGAAATCACCAGGCTGCTCCGCGCGCCGTGCGCTGCGGCAATGCCGATCAGCAGGCTGGCGGTGGACAGGATGCCATCGTCCGCCCCCAGCACCGCGGCCCGCAGCCAGCTCAGCATGTCGCCGCTGTGCTGCTCCATCGGTCCTTGTGTCTGCAGGACCGGATCGTCCCCCGTCACGACCTGGCTCATCTGCGCGCTCCTCGACGAAAGGCCAAGTCTTCCAGCCCGAAGCGCGGGGGGGCAGGGGCGGAAATTGCCTAGGGTCGTCGCTGGGGCATCATCGGGTAGATGCCGACGCTACCCGGTCTCGACAGCCCTCCCTAACGTTGTCTGGGTCTGCCCGGTCCCGGTGCGGACGTCATCCCTGATCCTGGAGATCAACATGTCTGAAGACGCACGATTGAAGGACTCTGTCCTGGCCGAACTGGCCTGGGAACCATCCGTCACCGCCGCTCACATCGGCGTGACAGCGCGGGATGGCATCATTACCCTTTCCGGGCGCGTTCAGCGCTATTCGGAGAAGCACGCGGCTGAAGTCGCTGCCCTGCGGGTCAAGGGCGTGAAGGGCGTGGCCGAGAAGATCGAGGTCAAGCTGCCGGTGGATGTGATCCGCGACGACGCCGATATCACCCGTGCTGCCGTCGATCGCATGGCCTGGGACTCCATCCTGCCCAAGGATTCCGTGAAGGTGACGGTCCAGGATGGCTGGGTGACTCTGACCGGGGAAGTCGACTGGCATTTCGAGCATGACGCGGCCGCCCGTGACGTTCGCCACCTCTGGGGTGTCGTGGGCGTGAGCAACCAGATCACGCTGAAGGCCCGGGTCAACGACGACGACCTGAAGCATGGTATTTCCACCGCGCTGCATCGCTCGTGGTTCGAACCCTCCGGGATCAAGGTTACCACCGACGGCGGCGCTGTAACCCTTTCGGGACACGTCAAATCCTGGAGCGAGCGGGATCTGGCCAGTGCGACCGCATGGGCAGCGCCAGGCGCCGTCAAGGTCGAGAACCACCTGACTATCGCCTGACAGCAAGCAAGGCCCCATGAACGCGAGACATCGCGTCCATGGGGCTACGGCCTTTCAGGGTCCGCCAGCTGCGTAGATCCCGAGCCTGCAGCAGACGGTCGACCGGAGTTATCTGTTCCACCGGACGCCGCTGCCTTCCGGAGGGTGCCTGACACCCCGCCCCACACCAGACCCTCGAGGACCTCATGAACCCGAAACAGAGCGCGATCGGCATCTTTCACGACCACGCCGCCGCCGAATCCGCCGTCCAGCGGCTGGCCGCTTCGGGTATCCCGCTGAAGAACCTGAGTGTGGTCGGCCAGGGCTATCACACTGAGGACACCGCCTTCGGCTTCTACAACATCGCGGACCGCATACGCTTCTGGGGTACCCGGGGGGCGTTCTGGGGTGGCCTGTGGGGGCTGCTGTTCGGCGGCGTGATCCTCGCCGTTCCTGTGGTCGGACATGTGGTGGTGCTGGGCTTCCTGGCGACGGCAGTGGTGTCGGCTCTGGAAGGTGCCGTGGTCGTGGGGGGGCTGAGCGCAGTGAGCGCCGCCCTCTACAGCCTGGGCATTCCCGAGGATAGCATCGTGACATACGAGACCGAGATAAAGGCCGACAAGTTCCTGGTTTTGGCCCATGGCTCGCCGGAGGACATCCTTCGCGCCGGTGCCATCCTGCGGGAACTGGGGGCTGCCCGCGTTGAGACCTATGACGGCGTTGAAGCTCCGATCTCCGCATGACCCGCGGACTCAGTCCACGGAAATCCCTGATCCTGTTCGATCTGGATGGCACTCTTGCCGAGAGCAAGCGCCCGGTGGATGCAGAGATGTCTGTCCTGCTGGGAGCACTGCTTCAGACAACCCGGGTGGGGGTCATTTCCGGCGGCGGCTGGCCCCAGTTCCACAGTCAGTTGCTGCCGAGCCTGCCGGCCGATGCGGCCCTGGGAAACCTGACCCTGCTGCCGATTTCCGGCGGAGAACTGTATGTGCACCGGGACGGCTGGACCCAAACGTATTCCCACGCGTTTTCCGCGGAAGAGCGCGAACGCATCATCGCGGACCTGGAGGCGGCCTTGCGGGCCTGTGCCTTCGATATCCCACAGGTCTGGGGCCCGCAGATCGAGGATCGTGGAGGGCAGGTGACCCTTTCGGTGCTCGGTCAACTGGCGCCGATCTCGGCCAAGCTCGCCTGGGACCCGGACCAGAAGAAGCGGCGGGAGCTGGTGGATCGGCTGAAGCCATCGGCCGGGTTCTATTCCGCACATATCGGCGGGGCCACGTCGGTGGATCTGACCCGCCCGGGCGTGGACAAGGCCTATGGCGTCGGGCAACTGTCCACGACCCTCGACGTCACGGTGGAGGCCATGCTGTTCATCGGTGACGCCCTGTTTGTCGGTGGAAACGACTTCCCGGTGAAGGCCACCGGTGTGGCCACGATATCCGTCCGCGATGCGGAGGAGACCAAGCGGATCATCGAGACCCTGCTCGCATGTCAGGGCGGCATCGGTGTCTGACGCTGCGGCCCGGCCATGAGTAGACTCCGGTACTGGTCCGTAGCCGGCCGTCCGCTAGGTTTCCGGCGTCGCCCGCTGACAGGCACCCGATCGCCCCTCCGCCCCAGAGGTAAGGTCGGCGGGCGACACCCGCGCCCTGACCGTGAAAGGGCCTTGCTCCGTCGAGAGCAATGATGGTTGCGGGCCCCGGTTGGATGGCTGTTGATCGTATGTCTGATCGCCCACCATGGCAAAATCAACCAACAGGAGCTGATTTTCGCTATTGAATGCGCCGGGTTCAGGGCTTCCGACGGCTTCCTCACACAGCGCCCGAGCGTCCGCTATCCAAGCCTGTCGTGCAGTGAATTGTCTTCCTCGGCGTATCGCATCAAAAAAAATTGTGCGGACAGTTCTGAACGGCAGCCGACATTTACCTACGGTGCTGCTGCCGGGCGCGTTCTACCACCTCCTGTCCAATCCCATTTACCAGGGAGCCGCCAGTCTGACGCCAACGTGTCTCCGGTGTCGGGATTTGCAACGGGCTGCCGCCGATACCCGCGGTTGCTTGAACTGGACCAGCCGGCCAGTCGCGGTCATCGCAGGCTAGAGTTCAGGCGGTGCCGCGGCGGCCACAGCAAGGCGGGCAAGGGCGGGGAGGGAGCGGACGCCTGCGCGGGTCATGATGGCTGCGCGGTGATTCTCGACTGTTCTCTGGCTGATTCCGAGGTCGGCTGCGATGTTCTTGCTCGGTTGGCCGGCAAGCACCCGGTCCATCACCTCCTTCTGACGGGGGGTCAGGGTGCGCAGGCGGCGCACGGCCTCATCCCGCTGGCCGCTGCTGCGGCTGGTGTCCCTTGACCGAGCAAGGGCAGACTCGATGATCTGCAGCAGATCCTTGTGGCTGACCGGCTTTTCGACGAAGTCGACTGCGCCGGCCTTCATTGCGTTGACTGCCATCCCAATGTCGGAGTTGCCGGTGATCACCACAGTCGGCAGGCTCCGACCGGTCGCGGCAAGGTGACGGAGCAGTTCCAGCCCGCCCATGCCGGGAAGGTAGGCGTCCAGCAGAAGGCACGATTGTGGGTGGTGCGCGAACGCCGCGAGGAAGCTCTCGCTGGAGCCGAAGTCCAGCACTGTGCGGCCCTCGGCGGTCAGCACTTCGCGAAGGGTCGCGCGGAGCGCCAGGTCGTCGTCGACGATGTAGATCACGGCCCCATCGTCGGTCGGTGTCGGTGTCACCGTCGTTGACGCCGACGTCATGATGGCCTTGAGCTGGAGACGGACGGCTTCACGAAGCACGTCGGCCTTGACCGGCTTGCTGAGCCGCTGCGCGCCGGCCGCGGCTATCAGCACAGTCGCACTGTTGGAAATATCGCCTGTCAGGACGATCACCGCAGCGGGCCGATGCGCAAGGCCGTTCAGCCTCCGGCTGACCTCGATGCCGTCCATGCCTTCCGGCAGGTTGTAGTCGATGAGGATCAGGTCGGGTGCAAACGACTTGCGAGCTACGGCTTCCAGGGCCTCTGGGCCATTCGCGCAGGCGAGAACCCGGTGGGTGTCGGACGCAAGCATCTGAACCAGCAGCTCGCGAAGTTCGGGGTCATCCTCGACGACCAGTATGCTGCTGGACGCCGTCCTGCGAAGGGTCGGGGACGGCGTCGGCAAGTTCCTGCCGGTTGAAACGGGATCCGGCTGGTAGTGGACCCGTGGTGCCTCGATGGCGAACATCGACCCCTTCCCGGGAAGCGTCTCAAGCGAGATCGGATGGTGCAGAAGGGCCGCCAGTTGCCGAACTATCGCAAGACCGAGGCCCATTCCCTTGCTGCGCTCCCGCGCCTCGTTGTCGATCTGGTGGTATTCCTCGAAGATCAGTGCACGGTCTGCCGGATCGATTCCGATGCCGGTGTCCCATACGTCGATCCGCAGCAGATCGCCCCTATGGCGGCACCCAACCAGGACCTTGCCGTTTGGGGTGTATTTCAGGGCGTTGGCGACCAGGTTCCGAAGAATCTGCTCAAGCAGCCGCGGGTCCGTTCGAATCCGGGCGGACGACGGGACGATCCTCAGCTCCAGGCGCTTGGCGTTGGCGATGTAGGAGAATTCTTCCCGGATCAGCGAGAGCACTTCGCCGACATCGACGTCGACGAGGACCGGGCGCACCTCACCAGCCTCGATCTGGTTGATGTCGAGAAGGGTGTTGAGCATCCCGGACATGGCGCTGAGGGTCTCGTCGAACCGGGCGACCAGGCGCTGGGTGCCGACGCCGTTGACGCTTCGCGCCAGCAGCCCCTGGAGCAGCGACAACGTCTGAAGGGGCTGGCGAAGATCGTGACTGGCGGCGGCAAGGAACCGTGACTTGGCAAGATTCGCGCGGACCGCTTCCCGGCGCGCCACGTCGGCTGCCGCCGCGGCGATATGCTCAGCGGTAACGTCGGCGAAGGTGATCACCACACCGCTCGCCGTGGAGTCGGGTGCGATGTAGGGAAAGATCCGCCGTCGGAAGAACGTGCCGTCCGGGGTTTCAAAGCTGTGGTCGGAGGGGGCAAGCGACGTCAGGACAGCTCGGGCGTCACGAAGGATCGATGGGTCGTCGGTGGCACCGGCCAGGTCTGCGAGAGGCCGTCCGATATCTGATGCTATCAGATTGAAGATCGCGACGGTTGCCGGTGTATAGAACCGAATTCTCAGCTCCTTGTCCAGGAATAGTGTGGCGACATTGGTGCTGTCCAGTACGTTCTGAAGGTCGCTTGACGTCTGCCGTTGCTGCTCAAGAGTCTCAGACATTTGAGTATTCAGCGCAGTGAGCTCCTCGTTGAGAGACTGCAATTCTTCCTTGGAGGTGAGGAGTTCCTCGTTCGTCGACTGGTATTCCTCCTGTATCGAAAGGGCTTCCTCATTGGCCACCCGCTGTTCTGCAGCGGCGGCGTCGAGGTCGACAAGAGCGGACTGCAACTGTGCACGGGTGGAGTCCAGTTCCCTGCTCATCGCGTCCCAGTCTCGCGCCGCAAGCTGCCGTGGCGGGTGTGGCTGGCGGGACGCGCCGCCCTCCGGGCCGGCTTCCCTGATGAAGCTGACGGCGACGAGGGGGGTGTCATCCAGCCACACCGGTGCCGCCTCGATCAGGATCGGGCTTGCCACAGGTTCTGCCCCCGGCCCACTCATGACCGGCAACGATACCCGCGCCTTTTCATGCTGCGCCAGGCGGATCGCCGCGCGGACCGTCAGGACATACGGTGAGCGCAGCAAATCGCGCAGGGATCTCGTCGGCTCTCCCGACGGGACCTTGAGGTACGGATCGAGGTCGCCGATCGCATGAAGACATTCCATTTCCGCATCGATCAACACGGTCGGTGGCACAAAGCGCTCCAGCATCACCTCCCGGCACAGGTTCGCCAGTCGCGCGGCAACGGTCGAGGGCGTCGCCGTTGGGGACGCCGGGGCCGAGGTCGCAACCGGCCGGGACGGGTACAGTTTGCCGTCCGAGCCGTGGGCAAGCATCTGGTCGACCCGGCGGTAGGTGCGCTGGTCCTTGGACAGCGTCGCGAATGAATGACTGCTGGCCGGGGGCGTCTCGGCGCTGCCGAGCAGCAGAACGCCATCGGGAAGCAA
>Ga0316217_10007666_pt1 | contig 10217 bp, 8 predicted proteins | sample 1anoAmetaG_FD_203633 | JGI IMG/M metagenome (GOLD analysis project Ga0316217, IMG submission 203633) | Freshwater microbial communities from Trout Bog Lake, Wisconsin, USA - 1anoA | ecosystem: Environmental > Aquatic > Freshwater > Lake > Hypolimnion/Profundal zone | place: USA: Wisconsin... | reverse complement strand
TCGCCGCCTTCATGCAGCGCGTGGATGCGCTCGCCATGCCCGTCAGCCAGGTGCCACCATTCCTGGCCAGCGAGCGTTGGGTCACGAGCATCAACGACGAACCCCAGCACACCTATCTTGACTGGATGCGCTCGTGCTATCTGGTGAGCGCCACCGGCCTGCCCTCGATCTCGGTGCCCGCGGGCTTCACCGACGAGGGGCTTCCGGTGGGACTGCAACTGGTGGGCCAACCCGACGGTGACTTCGCCCTACTGGAGTTCGCGCACGCCGCCGAGCTCGCCATGGGAGCGAGTGCTCTGTGCCCTCCCCTGGCCCTCGGCACTCGCTAGCTCCGCAGCCCGTACGTAGGGTTGGAGGATGCAGGTGTACGTCATCACCGAGATTGCCGCGCCCGCCGAACGCGTGTGGCAGGCGTTGACCAGCGCTGACGAGGTCCGCGCCTGGGATGGCGTGATCCCGTTCGACGTGCCCGACCACGATCCCGAGGTTGGCCAGCACGCGCGCTGGCGCAGCGCCTTTGGACCGTGGCAACTGATGCTGCACGACCGTATCTTGGCGGTGGAGGAGAATCGGCGATTCAACTCCCTCATCGACATCGCCTTCGTGCACGTCGATGAGACGTACGTGCTGACTCCGAGCGCCCAAGGCGGCACAACGCTCGTGACCGATGACGACGTCCGCTCGACGATCCCCGGGCTGGGTGGCTCGGAGTGAGACTCACGCGGGCCAACGTGAACGGCTCGATGTCGCGACTGAAGGACTACTGCGAGCGAGTCCCCCCACCGGGTGAGCGACGTCGCTGGCGCAACGGGTACGACCTGCGCGGTGGTCGTGACGCAGCACTCAACCGACGAACGACGTCGGATTGAGAAGGATTAGACGGTAGGCCACAAGTTGAAACCGCCGATGCAACTCACTAGCAGACAAGATTTAATGGCTTATGGTACCGTCGTCTCAAAACCAGGCGAACCGTCATCTGTCGATTTTCGCACCATACAAGTTGAAGTGCTGAATCGTGTTCGCTTCATAGGAGCCGGGAGGTCACTACATGACAGCTGTGGATCGGATCCGCTTGGCCGGACTGCTCGAGCGTGAGCGGACTCGCTTTCACGCGGAGCACCCCGGCTCGCTGGCCATGAACCGGCGGGCTGACCATCTGTTCGGTCGGGTGCCAATGACCTGGATGACTGAGTGGTCGGGTGGGTTTCCGCTGGCGCTCGACTCAGCGAGGGGAAACCGGATCACTGACGTGGATGGTCTCACTTACATCGACTTCGCCCTCGGCGATACCGGAGCGATGGCGGGCCACTCGCCCGAGCCGACCGTACGCGCGGTAACCCAAAGGATGGCCGTTCTTGGTGGTATCTCCACGATGCTGCCAACCGCTGACGCAGAGTGGGTGGGCAAGGAACTGACCAGGCGTTTCGGGCTGCCTCAGTGGTCATTCGCACTGACCGCAACGGACGCCAATCGCTGGGCAATCCGGTTGGCCCGACTGGCCACGGGTAAAGCGAAGTTGTTGGTGTTCTCGTACTGCTATCACGGCTCGGTGGACGAAACGTTCGTCATCGTAGGTCCCGACGGTCAGCCGGCGGGTCGGCCGGGCAACATCGCTCCAGGGGTGGATCCGAAGGAGACCACGCGGGTCGTTGAGTGGAATGATCTCGCGGCGGTAGAGCGTGAACTCGCCCACGGTGATGTTGCGGCAATTCTGATGGAGCCGGCTTTGACCAATATCGGAATCGTGCTCCCGGCGCCGGGCTTTCACGAGGCTCTGCGCGCATTGGCGACCAAGTATGGTGCCCTACTCATGATCGACGAGACACACACGATCTCAGCTGGTCCCGGCGGCATGACGGCTCGCGACGGTTTACAACCAGATATTTTCGTGATCGGCAAGTCGTTAGGTGGCGGCATCCCCTGTGGCGCCTACGGACTATCCGAGGAGGTTGCGAGGAAAGTCCAGCAGAAGGCGGGCGCAGCCGGCCTCGGCGATGTGGGTGGCGTCGGCGGGACGCTCGCTGGCAACGCGCTCTCTTTGGCAGCAATGCGTGCGACGCTTAAAGAGGTTCTTACCGAGACAGCGTTCGCTCGAATGATAGAGATGGCCACCCGATTCACAGCCGACGCCGAGCAGATTCTGGTTGACAATGACCTGCCGTGGTCAATCGCCCAACTCGGGGCGCGAGCGGAATATCGCTTCGTTCGCCCAGGGCCGCGCAACGGCGGTGAAGCGGCGGCGGCGGCAGACAGCGAATTGGATGAGTACATGCACCTTTACACGCTCAACCGTGGGATCCTCATGACCCCATTCCACAACATGGCGCTGATGTGTCCAGACACATCAGCAGCGGACGTCGATCGCCATTCCGAGGTCTTTGCTGACGCCGTCACGGAGCTGACTCGACAATGAGTTCAACGTTTGATTTGACTGGCCGATCAGCGCTCGTCACCGGTGCTGGCAGCAGCACCGGCATCGGTTTCGCGACCGCGCGGCTGCTGGCTGAAATGGGTGCGTCCTTGGTGATCACCTCGACGACCGACCGGATTCACGATCGGGTTGGTGAACTACGTACGGCTGGTGCCGACGCTTTCGGGGTCGTTGGTGATCTCACCGATCCAGCTACAGCACCAGAATTGGTCGCCGCTTCCATCGAGCGCTGGGGAAGGCTCGACGTGGTTGTGCAGAACGCCGGCATGACATCGATCACCAATTCCCAGCCAGAAGCCGGTGCCATCGAGGAGATGGACTACGCGCTGTGGCGAGCGAGTCTGTCTCGGAATCTCGACACCACCTTCCTGGTGGCCAAAGCTTGCCTACCGGTGATGTCGAAAACGGGTTGGGGCCGTCTCGTGTTGGTGTCGAGTGTGTCCGGCCCGGTAATGGCCATGCGAGGTGAACCTGCCTACGCGGCAGCAAAAGCCGGCATGGTCGGCCTGGCCCGGGCACTAGCCATAGATTCGGCCCCGCACGGCATTACCGTTAACGCGGTCGCGCCCGGCTGGATTGAGACTGGTTCACAGACTCCCCACGAGTACGAACAGGGGCAGGCGACCCCGATGGGTCGTAGCGCGCTGCCCGAAGAAGTCGCGGCGGCCGTCTGCTGGCTCGCCTCACCTGGAGCCTCCTACGTGACCGGGCAGTGTCTCGTAGTCGATGGGGGTAACTCAATCGCCGAGGAGCGAGCATGACCGAAGAGGCAGTTCCGGTCGTTCTGGTCACCGGTGCAGCCGGCGGCATTGGAGCCGCTGTCGTGCGTCGATTCGCGACGGGTGGCTGGCGCGTAGTTGCTACGGACCTGACCGCTCCGGTCGGACCCGACATCGAGCACTCGATCGACGCGGACCTAACCAGCGTCGCGGAGTGCCAACGTATCGTTGCCGAAGCGGTGGCCACCGCCGGCCGCCTGGACTGTCTAGTTAATTCGGCCGGGGTGTGGACGGAAGGACCGGCCGAGTTAACTGATGAGGCGGCCTACGACCTCTGCCTCAACGTGAACCTCAAGGGACTCTTCTTCACTACTGCCGCGGCAATCCCGCACTTGATAGCCACGTCCGGCTGCATCGTGAATCTGTCCAGTGACGCCGGGCTGCAGGGCAACACGGGTGCTGCGGTGTACTGCGCCAGCAAGGGTGCGGTATCGAACCTCACCCGAGCGCTCGCACTTGAACTCGCGCCGAGGCGAGTCCGCGTCAACGCGGTCTGCCCGTCCGATGTGGACACTCCCATGCTGGCCGGTCAGGCTCGTGACTTCGGCGGCGGCGATCCCGCCGCCTACTTGGAAAGCCTGCTCGCGCTCTACCCTCAAGGGGACGCAGCAAGATTCGCGCAACCAGCCGAGGTGGCCGAACTCATTTGGTACCTCGCCCAGCGCCATGCGGCACCCATCACAGGAGCGAACCTGTCGATCGACTTTGGACTGACCGCTGGAAGTTGAGCCAGCAATGACGGTCGTACGAGTCGAGACGCTTCACCGTCGAAAGTGACTGCGCGAATTCTCCGACGAAGTTAGCGCAACTAGTCAAGCGGCAATGCTGACGTTGGCACGCAATGAAAGAATTGCGAACATGAAATCACGCCGCTGTTCTCGTGCAGTAAAGACAAAATCATCACGAATAACGTCAGAGGTTCACTCGGCCAATCCCTAGACCGCCGCCATTGCCAACTTCAAAGGACGATTATCGATCAGGATGAGGAGGCGTTGATACCGCAGGCAGACGGTCTGTCGGTCGGTTGATGATAGATGCCATGCCGTTATTCTCGATAGCCGACAAGTTACCGCACCCAAGTGAGAACCTTTAGCCGTTGGTTTGTCAGACGGGCCGTAGCAGTCGGGGACTCGACATGACCACCCAATCGTGTTGGCACTGCCCAGCCTCAGAGGGGAACAACCGCGGCGCCCGACGTCAATTGCTGGGCGGTGCCGCTCAGGAAGCTAACGGATGAGTACCTTCAAATCAACGCCCGGAGATGATATTGGCAACCTTGGCTATAGGCGACGTGGTGGTGCGACCACCGACCTCGACGCGGTCGGCCGCACGGTACGCCGCGTAGAGAGAGTGCACGCCAATCCAGCGCAGGGGTTCAGGTTCCCAGTTGCGAGCCTTCCAGTCGACCCAGGGCAACTGAGTGAGCGCGGTATCACTGGCTAGGACGAGGTCACGAAGCGTCCGGCCTGCGAGAGTAGTTGTAGTTACGCCGTGACCGACGTAGCCGCCGGCCCAGCCCAGTCCGGTTGACACATCGAGCCCGACCGTCGCACACCAGTCTCGCGGTACGCCAAGCACGCCTGACCACGCGTGATCGATGCCAACGTTCGCAATGGCGGGGAACAGGCGCCCCAGTATCGCGCGCAGTTCCGCAATTGTCTCGACACTCGTGTTGCCATCTCGATCGACGTGCGAGCCAAACCGGTAAGGCTTACCGCGTCCACCAATCGCAATACGGTCGTCGGCGGTTCGTTGCGCGTATATGTACATGTGAGCGCCGTCGCCGAGCGTCTCGTAGCCTCGCCAACCAATCTGGTCCCACGCGTCGGGAGTGAGCGGCTCGGTGACGATCATCGACGAGTTCATCGGGATCCACAGACGGTGCAGGCTGGCCATACTCGAGGTGAATCCTTCGGTAGCGCGAAGCACATACGTAGCATCGACCGTACCGAAGGGAGTGCAGGCTTGGTGGGGGCGTATCTCGGTCACCGGAGTGGATTCGTAAATGGTGACACCCAGGTCGGTCACCACTTGGGCAAGTCCACGCACCAGTTTGGCCGGCTGCAGGCGCGCACAATTAGGGGTATATGCACCTCCCAGTGCCCCGTCGATGGCAATCCGTTCCACTGTCTGCGATGCGGTCAGCAAGTCCTCTTCGTTCCCCCAGCGAAGGCCATCAGTAACCGATTCTCGAAGACGCGCGAGTTGCGACGCGGTGCAGGCAACACGGAGTTCTCCGCCCTTCACGACATCGGCTTCGATGCCCTCCTGTTCGGCCACGCGAATGACCTCGTCGACCGACTCAATCATGGCCTGCTGCAGCGCTCGCACCGCGCCAACGCCATGGCGCGTGGCGTAGCGCTCCGGAGAGCCCGCCATCGCTGCAGTGAGCCATCCACCATTGCGACCGGACGCTCCATAGCCTGCGAAGGTCTTCTCCAGCACCGCAATCTCTAACGACGGTGCGGCCTTCTTAAGGTAGTAGGCGGTCCAGAGCCCCGTCAGGCCCGCACCCACGATGCACACGTCCACCTTCAACGGACCGACGAGTGGTGCCCGGCGCTGCGGATAACCCAGTTCAGCATGCCAGAATGACACACCTCCGTTAATGGTCACCAATCACCCGTCCTTCCAACCTTGCGTCCGTCGCCAATGATCGTATCCGCGGTCGCGGTGCTCTGGCTCATCGCGTTGGTGAGACCAGCACGAATTGTAACGCTGCCCGTCACGCACACTTCCACCATGACCGAGTTGTGTCGTGGCCTTACGACACAACTGCCCCGGGCCCCCCGTCAGGTGTGTCAACAACCTGTCTGGGCAGAACAACTAGGCAGCATCGTAAGAAAAAATCCAGGAGTCTTTATGCACGTGTGGGAATATCGATCCCATGCGCATCGCCCCTTACGCCCGAGTTTTAAGAGTGCCGGGGGTGCGAGACCTGTACTGGCTGGCGCTCGTCGCCCGCATCCCTGTCACTGCGGCACCCATCGCGTTGACCCTCAGGGTGGCCCTCGGCCTGCACAAGGGTTTCGCCGAGGCCGGACTCGTGGCGGCGGCGGTGGCCCTAGGGATGGCGTGTGGAGCACCCCTCCTTGGGCACCTGGTCGATCGCCGCGGCGCTCGCACGGTCTTGATCATCACCACGGTATCCCAGGCGGTCTTCTGGACACTGGCCGGCAGGCTCCCCTACGAGTGGTTGGCCCCGGCCGCCTTTGTCGGGGGCTCGTTGTCGGTGCCGGTCTTCTCCCTCATCCGACAGTCTCTCGCTGCCCTCTTGCCCGAGCGAGACCGCCAAGCCGGAATGTCGCTCGACTCAATGTCGGTCGAACTCTCGTACTCCATCGGCCCGGCCCTCGGCGTGGTGGCGGTAACGCGGCTGGGATCAAGCGCTGCCATGTTGGCTATCGGGGCGGCCGTGGTGATCGCTGGTATTGGGCTGATATGTTTCGATCCGTCCACCACTCGACGTCCCGAAGCGCCTGCGACGCCCGTCGTCACGGATGATCTACGCGGTGGGGCTGAGCTCGTTGAAATACCACTCAGCGCGTCATCGACGAGGTGGCTCACTCCAATGGTAATCGCTGCATTGCTGGCCGCGTCCGGCGCCACGCTGACCTTGTCAGGGACGGACATCGCCCTCACGGCGTCCATGAGGGCTTTCGGTCACGTCGATCTGCTTGGGTTGGTCGTCGCAGCGTGGGCGTTTGCCTCGTTGGTTGGCGGCTTCATCTACGGCACGATGTCGAAGCGATGGGATCCACTTCTCCTTCTCGTACTCCTCGCCAGTCTCACCGTCCTGATGGTCTTGGCCGGGTCGTGGTGGGCGCTGCTGCTCCTGACGCTCCCTTCGGGTCTGTTCTGCGCTCCGCTGATTTCCTCGACCGTCGAGGTGATCGCCGGTTCCGTCCCACCCGAGCGACGAGGGCGGGCCCTGGGCGTGCACACCTCAGCTCTGATGCTCGGCAACGCGGCTGGCGCTCCTCTCACCGGTGCGGTCATCGACCGCGCGTCACCTAGCGTGGGTTTCGTCGCCGTAGGAGTTCTAGGGACCGTATTGGCTGTGACTGCCTTGACCGTTCGCCATCTTCGAAGTTGAACCCCAAAATGCTTGACCCACTGAATCGTGCCGATTTACTTGGAGGACGAATGATCTCCAAGGCGGCCCATTCGAGTGGTTGCAATTGCCCAGCGAGACGTAGGCAAAAATCCCTAATTTCATCCCTAACATTTCCCGATAGCCACGGAACGCACTGAACGCACTGAACGCAAACCCCTACGAATATGGGGTTTTCTGAATCTAGTGAATAGAGAAGGATGGGATTAGTGGCCTTTTAATCCCAAGGTGCCGGGATCGAGACCCGGGCGGCCCACGAAATTGTGTATTACTTCGGGTCCTACCTGACGAAATACATTCGACACCTGCTTTACACAACTTCGAGACCTGCTTGACAGAGTTTCAGGTTTGGATTCAGTTGGTCCATGCAACACGGTGGGCCGTGGCCGTCGACCACGTCGCCGGCGGCGACGTCGGTGGGCGCGAGCGGCATCGAGAGGTGGCTGCGCCCAGTCAGTTTCCAGAATGCGCCGTCGGACCTGCTGCCCCTCGCCCTGCGCGACGGAAATCCAGGCGGCGTGCCCCAGCGACTCGACGGGGTTTCGCAGTCGTCACGCTAGAAGCACCTCGGCGCCGATTCGAGATAGCTGGTTCGATTCACCCACGTCGTGGGTGAATCACGACCTCGCGGGAAGCCACGAAGTGTCTTTCGACACTGGCGAAACGGTGCGACGTACCCTACGGTGCAAGTGAGGCCGGTCGCGAGGATTGCGGTCCGCTCGAGGATTGAGCGTGCAGCGTGTCGCGCACTGACCGGTACGGATCAGGAGGGTGTCATGGCAACGAGCAGCAAGGTAGTCAACAAGGCCCAGGAACTGAAGAATAGGGCGGACGCCAAGTTCGACGACGTCGTCCAGAAGGCTGGCAAGGCCAGGGTGGTCGCCGAAGAAGTCCAGGGGGACCTGAAGAACGTGGGCAAGGACCTGAAGATGGCGAGCGAAGACCTGAAGACGGCGGGCAAGCGCGTCAAGGCAGCCACCAAGAGGAGTCGTTGACCTCGTCTCGTTGACGTCGTCTCGTTGATCGCGAATCGGGTGTGACGATCCGGTCGGGTCACCATTCGAATCAGCCCGGAGCACGTTCGAGAAGTCATCGCTGCGTTCTTGCGTCCTCCATTACTCCAGTCGTCGCCTGACGCCGGGGAGTCAGGTCCATTGGTCGTCGTCGCTCTCACGTCGTTCGTTCCCGGTCGCGGACTCGCGAACGACCTGGAGGGGCGCGAACGATCCGTCACCGGCGAGCGGGTACGCTCGAAGACTTCGACGTGGTCATCTCGACGGTCGCTGTGGCTTGGCTCGGCCTGAGTTGAGGGAGGGGTCTCGCTGTGTCAAGCAGGAGTTCGGCTCGACACGGTTCGCGTAGACCTACTGGGTCTCGCCTCGCCCCCACGGTGTGTTCAAGTTCGACTGGGATTCACGCAGGTCCGTGAAGCTCCCGCCCGCCGCGTAGTACCTCTTACCCGCGACCAGCAGTTCCTCGGCGGGGAACTTCGTGATGACTTCGCACCCCGTCGCGGTAACGACGACCTCTTCCTCAATTCGCGCCGCCGACCATCCGTCCTTCGCTGGCCAGTAGGTCTCGAGCGCGAAGACCATCCCCTCCTCCAGGACTTCAGGGTGGTCAAAGGAGATCATCCGGCTGAAGATCGGGCGCTCCCAGATGGAGAGTCCGATGCCGTGCCCGTACTGGAGTCCGAAGGCCGCCTCCTCGTTGGCGAAACCGAAGTCTTCGGCTTTGGGCCAGATGGCGACGATGTCGGCGGTGGTGGCGCCGGGCTTCACGAGCGCGATCGCGGTGTCAATGAGTTCGCGGCACTTGGTGTAGGCGTCACGCTGGGCGACCGAGGCGCTGCCGACGGCGAAGGTCCGGTAGTAGCAGGTGCGGTACCCGTTGAAGCTGTGGAGGATGTCGAAGAACGCCGGGTCGCCCGGTCGAATGAGGCGGTCGCTGTAGACGTGCGGGTGCGGCGAGCAACGCTCGCCGGAGATGGCGTTCACGCCCTCAACGTGCTCGGAACCGAGGTCGTACAGGGTCTTGTTGACGACCGCCACGCATTCGTTCTCCTTCACGCCGGGGCGAAGGAACGTGTACAGCTCCTCGTAGGCGGCGTCAACCATCGACGCCGCGTGCGTCAAGAGCGAGATCTCGTCTTTGGTCTTCAGGCGTCGAGCCTCGAGGAACACCTGCTGGCCGTCGACCAGTGTGATCCCCTCCTTGGCGAAGGCGGCAAAGACGGGCATCTCCACGATGTCCACCCCGACCGCCTCGTTCTGGAGTCCGAACTGGTGCAGGACCTCCTTGATCTTCCTCGCGACGTCGCCAGCGCGATCCGCCCCCGGGGGAATGGCTCCGCGCAAGGTCGACAGACCGGCGCGCGCTCCCTCGTAGGGGACTTGCTGGCCGTCGGGCAGCACCTGCACGCCGCTCAGCCAGGGATTGTAGAGCTGGTGATGCTTGGCGGCGGAGCCGAAATCCCAGACGATCGGCTTGCCGCCGCGCGGCAACAGCGCGAAGCGGATGAGTTTGTCCATCGCCCACGTCCCGATGTGGGTGCCGGTCATGTAGCGGATGTTGTGGAAATCGAAGGTGAGCAGCGCGCCGAGGTCCGATCGCTCCAGCTCAGCCTGGAGTTTGGCGAGTCGTTCCTCGCGCAGGCGCGCCATGTCGACACGACTCTCCCAATCGACCGCGTTGCTGCCGTGTGTGTGGATTCCCATGATTCCTCCTAGTTGTCGATGTTGTAGTGCCGCGACTCAGCGGCGGCGCTGACGAGCCCACGAGTCCAGACCCACCGCCAGGAGCAGTATCAACCCGAGGACGATCTGCTGGTAGAGCGGGTCCACGCCGAGCAGGTTGAAGCCGTTGCCGATGAGCGCGATGAAGAGCACGCCGA
>Ga0316217_10007663_pt1 | contig 10221 bp, 7 predicted proteins | sample 1anoAmetaG_FD_203633 | JGI IMG/M metagenome (GOLD analysis project Ga0316217, IMG submission 203633) | Freshwater microbial communities from Trout Bog Lake, Wisconsin, USA - 1anoA | ecosystem: Environmental > Aquatic > Freshwater > Lake > Hypolimnion/Profundal zone | place: USA: Wisconsin... | reverse complement strand
AAGCCACAGCGCCAGCTGACGCCGCCAGAGCGGCGCCACATCCCGCCCCCGCGCGCGCCGCAGGAGATCGAGCCGCAGCGGCGCGAGCGCGGCGAAGGCGGGCGCGACGCCGGCCGGCAGCGCGCGCAATGCGGCTTCGGCCTCCTCGATGGCGCGCAGCGCCGACGCGACATCGCCATTCGCGTCGAGCCCCGCCTCGGCCGCGCCCGCCGCGCGGGCCGCCGCCGTCAGGGCCGGCGCGTCGGCCGCGCCCAGAAGGCGCGCGCCCAGCGCATAGATCGGCCCCGAGGCGCCGGCCCGCCATTCGGCCAGCGCCGCGCCCGACAGTTCGGCCTCGCGGTAGAGCTCCTCGCGTCGGGCGCGCAAGACCGGCTCGAGAGCTTCCGGCGCGATGGCGCTTCTGGCCAGCGTGTCGATCAGCGCCGCCGCGACCGGGTGGCTGGACGCCTCGGCCGCGCGCGCGCCTTCCAGCGCCTCGCGCCACCAGGTCAGGCGGATCTCGCCCATCAGCGGCTCGCGCACCGCCGCCTTGATGCGTCCAATCTCGAAGGCGAAGGCCTGCAGCGCATGCAGATGCGGGCGCGCCGCCTCGGGCGCGAACAGCGCGCCGAGCCAGGCGTCGCGGCGGTGTTCGCGCGCGATCTCGCCGCAATGCACATAGGCTTCGCTCAGCACGTGCGGGCTCCCGCGCTCAGGGCGCCGCGATCAGCAGCGCGGCGACGCGCCGGCGCTCGCCCAGCATGATGTTGTAGACGCGCAACGCCGGTCCCGTCGCCATGACTTCGAAGCGCAGCCCGCGCGCGCGCAGGGCCTGGCCCGCCGCCGGCGGCAGGCGCGCCATGCGGGCGCCGGCGCCGATGCAGACGAATTCGAACGCGGCGGGGTCGGCGGCGTGGTCGGCCAGCAGCGGCGCCAGCCGGGCTTCGTCGAGATCGTCTATCCCGGCGACATCGAGCGCGCGCACGCCGCGCGGCGTGGCGATAATCGACCCGACATGCGTCATGCCGGCGAAGCCGAAGCCGCCCGCGCCATAGGCCTCGATGGCGTGCGGACCCGGCGCGAAGGCCGGACGCGCGTCCGCGCCCTCGCTCAAGGCGCCGCGCCCTCGGAGGCCTCGTCGCCCTTCACGTTGGCGTCGAGGGTCTCGGCCCGCACGCCCAGATAAATCAGCATCGGCGAGCAGATGAAGATGGACGAATAGGTCGCGACGAAAATGCCCCAGATCATCGCCGCCGAGAACGAGCGGATCACGTGGCCGCCGAGGAAGAACAAAGCCAGCAGCGCGAGAAACACCGTCGTCGCCGTCATGATTGTGCGCGGCAGCACGGCGTTGACCGACATGTCGACGATTTCGGCGGTCGAGAGCTTCTTGTACTTGCGCATGACCTCGCGGATACGGTCGAGCACGACGACCGTCTCGTTCAGCGAATAGCCGACGATGGTCAGAATGGCCGCGATGGACGTCTGGTTGAACTCGAGCTGCGTCACGCTGAAAAAGCCGACCGTTAGCAACAGATCGTGCATGGTGCCGATGATGGCGCCGACCGCGAACTGCCATTCGAAGCGGAACCAGAGATAGGTCAGCACCGCCAGAATGGCGACCACCACGCCGAGCGTGCCGCTCTGCACGAGCTCGCCGGACACGCGCGGACCGACGGCGTCGACGGAGCGGAATTCGTAGTCGCCGGCGAAGGCGTCGCGCAGCTTCGCGACCGCGACGCTCTGGCCCTGCTCGCCGCCCGGCTGCACGTTGAGCCGCAGCGTGACGTCGGACTCAGCGCCCGAGCGTTGCGCCTCGACCGGGCCGAGACCGAGACTTTCGCCCTTGCTGCGCAGCAGCGCGAGATCGGCGGCGCCGGATTTGGCGCGCAGCTCCACCTGCGTGCCGCCGGCGAAATCGATGCCGAAATTCATGCCGACGCCGAAGAACATCACCACGGCGACGATGGAGAGAATGGCCGAGAGCGGATAGCTCACCCGGCGGAACCGCATGAAGCCGAACTTGGTGTTTTCGGGCGCGAGGCGAAGCAGTTTCATGACATAGATCCCAGGCGGACCGCGCAGCAGGCGGTCATGTCGGCATCGGCTCTCGCCGTCAGGACCGGGCGCGTCCCGGCCGTGACGAGGGGTCCCGAGGCCGCCGTTTTCACTTCGCCGCTCATATCGGCAACACGTTGGGCCGCCGATTGCGGTACCAGAGCGCGATCATCATGCGCGTCATGGTGACGGCGGTGATGACGGAGGTGAGAATGCCCAGCCCGAGCGAGACCGCAAAGCCGCGCACCGCGCCCGAGCCGAAGAGATAAAGGATCACCGCCGCGACGAACATGGTCACGTTGGAGTCGATGATGGTGGCGAAGGCGCGGTTGAAGCCCGCCTCCAGCGCCGAGATGACCGAGCGGCCCATATGCGCTTCCTCGCGGATGCGCTCATAGATCAGCACGTTCGAGTCCACCGCCATGCCGATGGTGAAGACGATGCCGGCGATGCCCGGCAGCGTCAGCGTGGCGCCCAGCAGCGCCATCGAGGCGAAGATGAAAAGGATGTGCACCGCCAGCGCGAGATCGGCGAAAACGCCAAAGACGCCGTAGGTGGCGAGCATGTAGACGACGACCAGGGCGCCGCCGACCAGCGCCGCATGCTTGCCCGCGTCGATGGAATCCTGACCCAGACCGGGCCCGACGGTGCGTTCCTCGACCACCGTCAGCTTGGCCGGCAGAGCGCCCGCGCGCAGCAGCACCGCGAGTTCGTCCGCTTCGGCGACCGTGAAATTGCCGGTGATCTGGCCGGTGCCGCCGGTGATCGGGCCGAGAATGCGCGGCGCCGATATGACCTTGCCGTCGAGCACGATGGCGAAGGGCTTGCCGACGTTCTCCGAGGTGACTTCGCCGAAGCGCTGGCCGCCGCGCAGATTGAAGCGGAAGCTCACGTCGGGCTCGCCGGAGCGCGAATCGAAGGCGGGCTGCGCGTCGACGAGATCCTCGCCGGCGACCATCACGCGCTTCTCGACCGGAATGTTGCCGCCCTGCTTCATCGGCAGCACTTCAAAATCGCCGGGCGCCTCGCCCGCGTCGGCGACGAGGCGGAATTCCAGCTTGGCGGTGGCGCCGAGCAGATCCTTGAGCTTGGTCGTGTCCTGCAGGCCCGGCACTTCGATCAGCACGCGATCGACGCCCTGCTGCTGCACGTTGGTTTCCTTGGTGCCGGTGCCGTTCAGGCGGCGGTTGAGCACCTCGATGGATTGCGCCACCGCGCGCCGCACCTTGTCGTTGACGGCGGCGTCGGTGAGGGTCAGCGTGATCGCGCCCTGCCCGTTGTCCACGACATCGAGCGTGTGGCCGTTGCCGCCGGCGATGGCGCCGCCGATCGGCGCATTGAGCTGCGCCAGCAGGGTCTGGGCGCGATCGCGCTCCGCGCCGTCGGCGATGCGCACCAGCACGCCGCGCGGCTGGAGGGAAATGCCGCCGCCGATGGAGACCTTGCCCTCGCGCAGCTTGGTGCGCACGTCGTCGCGCAGCGCGTCGACCTGGGCCTTGATGACCGAGGCGCTGTCGACCTCCATCAGCATGTGCGCCCCGCCCTGCAGATCGAGGCCGAGCACGATGGGCCGAATGGGAAGGAAGGACGGCAGTTTCGCCTGCAGCGCCGCCACCGACTCCTCGCTGAGAAAGCTGGGCACAACCAGCAGCGCGGCGACGAGCACCAACGCGAGGATCGACGCGATTTTCCACAGGGCGAGGCGAAGCATGGCGTTCCCGTTTCAGAGGCGAGACAAGGCGGCGCCGGCGCGAGGCGCGCGGCCGTCGCCCCGCAAGACTATCCTTGTTTGGCGTCCTTGGCGGGCGCCGAATCCTTCACCGGCTCGCCCTTCGCGCGGACGTCGGCGATCCCCGAACGCAGCAGCCTCACCTTCACGTTCGGCGCGATCTCGAGTTCGACCTCGCTGTCGTCGGTCGACTTCGTGATCTTGCCGATCAGGCCGCCGGAGGTGATGACGACATCGCCGCGACGCGCGGCCTGCACCATCTCCCGCTGCTGCTTGGCGCGCTGCTGCTGCGGCCGCACGGTCAGGAAGTAGAAGATGGCGAAAATGACCAGGAAGGGCGCGACCTGGATGAGAATGTCGCTCGACCCCATGGGGGCGGCGCCGGTGGCTTGAGCGAAGGCAGGCGTGATGAACAAGGCGAAAACTCCGGCGACATCCGGGAAATCGGGCGGCGAGAGCGCCCTATATAGCGGGGCCGGGCGAGAAGGCAATGCGGGGCGGAGGCGCCGGGGCGGCGTCGCCCGCCCCCCGCGCCGACCGCAGCTTGCGTCGGCCGGTCCGGACGACGAAGTCTGGCCGATGCGCGCGGCGTGACTTTCCGCCCTGTGATTCATTGCGGAATTTTGCTACCCCGCGCCAGAGCCGCCAGGCGCCGTCCCGTTGGCCGGCGCGCGGCCTCGGGGAGAGAAATTTCATGAACAAGCCTTTGGCCGAGTTTGTCGGCACGTTTGCATTGGTGTTTTTCGGTTGCGGCGCGGCCGTCATCGGCGGCATGGGGTCGGGGGCGACGGCCATTGATCTGCTCGGCATTGCGGCCGCCTTCGGCTTCGCCATCGTCGCCATGGCCTATGGCATCGGGCCGGTTTCGGGCTGCCACGTCAATCCGGCGGTCAGCTTCGGCGTTTTCGTGGCGGGCCGCATGAGCGTCGCCGACATGATCGCCTATTGGGTGGCGCAGATCGCCGGCGCCATCGTCGGCGCGCTCGCGCTCTACCTCATCCTGTCGGGCAAGGCGCATGGCTGGAACGGCGGGCTCGGCCAGAACGGCTGGGGCGCGGGGTATCTGGGCGAATATGGCGTCGTCTCCGCCTTCGTGTTCGAGGCGATCGCGACCTTCCTTTTCCTGGTCTGCATCCTCGGCGTCACCGCCGACGATTCGCCCTCGGAATTCGCCGGGCTCGCCATCGGCCTGACGCTGGTCGCCATCCATATCGTCGGCATCAACGTGACGGGCGTTTCGGTCAATCCGGCCCGCTCCATCGGCCCGGCGCTGGTCGGGATGGGCGCCAACGGCACGGCCGTGGCGCAGCTCTGGCTGTTCATCGTCGCCCCGATGCTGGGCGCCGGCGTGGCCGGCCTCGCCTTCAGCTCCGGCCTGCTCTCGGCCGCGAAGAAAGCCTGATCCGGGCCGCCCCTCGGGGCGACGGGATCTTGCAACCTGACGCATGGCGCGCCAAAAGCGCGCCATGCTGCATTTCAACGATCTGAGCTACCGCATCGGCGAACGCCTGCTGATCGACAAGGCCACGGCGGCGCTGCCGACCGGCGCGCGGGTGGGGCTGGTCGGGCGCAACGGCGCCGGCAAGACGACGCTGTTCCGGCTGATCTGCGGCGAGATCGCCTCGGAATCCGGCTCGGTGAGCCTGCCCAGGCAGGCCCGCATCGGCCGCGTCGAGCAGGAGGCGCCCGGCGGCGCGCAAACCCTGATCGATTTCGTGCTGGAGGCCGATCTCGAGCGCAAGGCCCTGCTAGCCGAGGCCGAGCACGCCGTCGATCCCCATCGCATCGCCGAAATCCAGACCCGGCTCGCCGACATCGAGGCGCATGCCGCCCCCGCGCGCGCGGCGCGCATTCTGGCCGGCCTCGGCTTCGACGAGGCGGCGCAGAACCGGTCCCTGAGCGAATTTTCCGGCGGCTGGCGCATGCGCGTCGCGCTCGCCGCCGTATTGTTCTCGCAGCCCGACCTGCTGCTGCTCGACGAGCCGACCAATTATCTCGATCTCGAAGGCGTGCTGTGGCTGGTCGATTATCTCAAAACCTATCCCGCCACCATTCTGGTCATCAGCCACGACCGCGACCTGCTCGACGACGTCGTCGACCATATCCTGCATCTCGACCGCGGCAAGCTCACCCTGTGGAGCGGCGGCTATTCCAGCTTCGAGCGCCAGCGCGCCGAACAGGCGGCGCTGCAAGGCAAGAGCGCGAAGAAGCAGGAAGAAAAGCGCAAGCACCTGCAGGCCTTCGTCGACCGTTTCCGCGCCAGCGCCACCAAGGCGCGCCAAGCGCAGTCGCGCCTCAAGATGCTGGCCAAGCTCCAGCCCATCGCCGTGGCGGTGGACGACACCGTGCTGCCGTTCAACTGGCCCAGGGTGTCGCGCCCGCTCAGTCCGCCCATCGTGGCGCTGGAAAAGGCGAGCGCCGGCTACGGCGAGCGCGTCGTGCTGTCGAAGCTCGATCTGACGCTCGCCAACGACGACCGGGTCGGGCTGATCGGCTCCAACGGCAATGGCAAATCGACCTTCGCCAAGCTGATCGGCGGCCGCCTGCCGGCCATGGGCGGCAAGATGATCCGCGCCAACAAGCTCGACGTCGGCTTCTTCGCCCAGCATCAGGTCGACGATCTCGACGAACGCGGCTCGCCCTATACGCATGTGGCGGAGCGGATGCGCGGCGAGGCGGAGGCGAAGATCCGCGCCCGCGTCGCGCAGATCGGCTTCTCCGGCGGCCGCGCCGATACGCCCATCGGCCAGCTCTCCGGCGGCGAGAAGGCGCGCCTGCTGATGGGGCTCGCCACCTTCGACGGGCCGCAATTGCTGATCCTCGACGAGCCGACCAACCATCTCGACATCGACAGCCGCGCCGAGCTGATCGATGCGATCAACGATTACGAAGGCGCCTGCATTCTCATCTCGCATGACCGGCGCCTGCTGGAAGCCTGCGTCGACAGGCTGTGGCTGGTCGCGCGCGGCACGGTGAAGCCGTTCGACGGCGATCTCGAGGACTACACCAAGCAGGTGCTGGGGCAGACGCCGACGCCCTCGAAAACGGCCAGGGCGGCCGCGCCGCCGCCCGAGCCGGCGAAGCCGCGCCGCGACGCCGGACCGCTGCGCAAGGCCATCGCCAGCGCCGAGCAGCGCATGCAGAAGTTCCAGGATCTGCTGCGCCGCGTCGACGAGGCGCTGGCGCAGCTCGGCGCCACCTCCGTCAATTCGCCGCAGGCGATCGATCTGGCCGCCAAGCGCGTCGAGCTGGAGCGCGCCCTCGCCGCCGCCGAAGAGACCTGGCTCGAACTCTCCGAACAGGCCGAAGCGGCGGAGTGAACGCCCGCCCCGACATCGCAGCGCCGGTCAGGCGGCGATCATCGGCCGCGAGAAATCCCAGTTCGCCGCCGGCGCCGGCTTGCCGAAGAGATAACCCTGGATCTGCGGGATGCCGGCGACGCGCAGCAATTCGAACTGATTGCGCGTTTCGACGCCCTCGGCCGTGACGAGCATGTCGAAGCCGCGCGCCAGCGACTGGATCGCGGCCACGATGGTGGCGCAGCCGCGATGCGTCTGCATGTCGTCGATGAACGACTTGTCGATCTTGATGACGTCGAAAGGGAACATCTTAAGATAGCTCAGCGACGAATAGCCCGTGCCGAAATCGTCCAGCGCGACCGAAACGCCGAGCCGCTTGACCGCCTCCAGCGTCGACAGCGCGTGCTGCGCATCCGAGACCAGCGTCGACTCGGTGATCTCGATTTCGAGCCGCTGCGCCGGCAGGCCGGTCTCCTGCAGGATGCGGGCGACGGCGCCGGGAAAGTCGGGGTGACTGAGCTGAATGCCCGACACATTCACCGAGACCTTCACGTCGCCGGGCCAGCCGAGCGCGTCGCGGCAGGCGCGCCGCAGCGCCCAGGCGCCGAGATCGTTGATGAGGCCGGCCTCCTCGGCGAGCGGAATGAACACCGCCGGCGAAATCATGCCCTTGAGCGGATGCGTCCAGCGCGCCAGCGCCTCCATGGCGCGGATCTCCAGAGATTCGGAGTCCACGATCGGCTGGTAGAACAACTGCAGCGCGTCCGCCTCGATGGCGACCTTCAGATCCTTCACGAGGGCGCGCCGCGACTGGAACTCGGCCTCCATAGCCGGCTCGAACAGGCGGTAGCGATTGCGCCCCTCGGATTTGGCGCGATAGAGCGCCAGATCGGCGGAGCGCAAAATCGTCTGCAGATCGTCGCTGTCGCCCCCCGTCGCCGCGATGCCGACGCAGACGCCGATCGAGATGACGTTGGCGCCGACCTTGAACGGCGCGCTCATCGCCTCGACGACGCGTTCCGCCAGCGCTTTGGCGGCGCGCTCGACCTCGGGACGGGGCGGGAGATAGATGGCGAACTCGTCGCCGCCCAGCCGCGCGACGAAATCGCCCGTCTCGATCGCCCATGCGAGCCGCGCCGCCACAAGGCACAGAACCTCGTCGCCGACGAGATGGCCGAAGGTGTCGTTGACTTCCTTGAAGCGGTCGAGATCGACGAGCAATATGCCGAAGGGATCGGAAGATCGCGCGCTCAGGCGCTCGTGCAGGCTGGACATGAAACCGGAGCGGTTCAACAGGCCGGTCAGCACGTCGTGATGCGCCATATGGGCGATGCGGGCGTTCGCCTGCTGGCTTTCGGTGATGTCCTCGTGGGTCGAGACCCAGCCGCCGTCCGGCATGGGGTCGTTGACGATGCGGATGCTGCGCCCATCGGTCAAATTCAGCGCTTCGTTGAACGTGGGAAGTTGCGCGGGCGAATCGGACAAGCCCAGCATGCGCTGCGGCGCGACGTAGACGCCCTGCCCGGCGCGGGCCTCCAGCAGGTCCGACAGCGGCGTCCCCGGCTTGAGGTCCTCCTCGGCGGCGCCCCAGATCTCGCGGTATTTGGTGTTGTGTATGACGATGCGGCCCTGCGCGTCGAACATCGCGACACCCTTGGACATATTGGACAGCATGGCTTGAAAACGGGCGTTGACGACCGCCGCTTCGCTGGATGTGCGCCGCAGGCTCGCCTCGGACAGGCGCAACTTGCTCACCTGCCGGAACAAAGCCTTCAGCAGCAGGGCCAGCGCCGCCTGGATCGCGACGCTCAGCACGCCGATGGTGATGGCCCGAAGCCGCCAGGGCCGCAGGATGTCGCTTTCGTTGCTCGTGACGTTGACGACCAGCGGGTAGCGCTCCAGCGGGCGCACCGCGACATATTTGGGCTGGCCGTCGAACACACCGGGCGACCAATAGCTGCCGCCGCCCTTCGCCACCATGTCGTACCAGGGCAGACCGGCGGGAAACATCTGGCCTGCACGGACCGTGGGATCGGGATATCGAAGGATCACCGTGCCGTCGCGACGCGCGAGAGAGATCATTTCGCCATGTATGGAGCGCATGCCCACATACATCGCGGAAAGCGAATCGATCTTGAGCGAGAGCGAGACCACGCCGAGGAACGCGCCGTCGGGCTTCGCCAGGCGCTTGGAGAACACCAGCACCCAGGCGCCCGAAAGCTTGCTGACGACAGGCTTGCCAATGAACAGGCCCGGATCGGGCGAGGCCGCGCCGTGCTGGAAATAATCCCGGTCGCTCATATTGGCTTCGCTGGAGCCGCCGGAGATCGTCGTGCAGATCATCGCGCCGTCGGCGCCGAGGATCGTCACCGAACCCGCCGCGGAGATATTGCCGAGCCTGGCGATCACGTTGGGCAGGATCCCGCCGCGGTCGGCGCATAGCTGGTCCCGGATCAGGCGCGAAGGACTGCGGCGGCCGATATCCGAAATGACGCTGTCCAACACCAGTTCGACGGACTGAACGGTTTCGGCCGTTTGTTCGCTCAGGAGCACCGCCGCGTTTTCGGCTTCCAGAACGCCGTCGCGGATGACGTCGCTGCGCATTTGCATCAGGGCGACCGCGATGCCGATGGCGGAAGCCAGAATGAGGCCCACGCCGGTGGCGACGACCGCCTTGGGGTATCCGCTGATCATCTCAAGCCTCAGGCCTACGCGGCCGATTCGCCACAGGATTGCACGTTGGTCTCGCAGTATATTCGCCGGTGAACCTGTTGCGGGTCTTGAGTTGAAGCAAACGACGCATGTTTTCCGAAGGCGCCAGAACTATTGAGCTGACTTATTATAACAGAAGTTCAATACTCCTTGTTTTGCTGCGGATCGCGCGGGCGCGGCATCGGAATATTCGACGACAACCAACACTGGACATCGAACGGTTATTGTCCGTGACTTCGCCGGCCGTCGATCTCAGCCTCTCCCGCCGCCGGCGAGCCCGGGATTTGCCGCGGGCCGTCCCGACGCCGGCGTCAACGCGCCTTTTCCCAGCCGCCGTTGTCCGCTTCCCGCCAATAGCTGAGGGGCTGGCCCGCCGCCTTGACCTCAGCCCATTGGGCGCGCGCCAACGCACGCGCCTCTTCGTCGCGTCCGTCGAACACGACC
>Ga0316217_10007662_pt1 | contig 10221 bp, 1 predicted proteins | sample 1anoAmetaG_FD_203633 | JGI IMG/M metagenome (GOLD analysis project Ga0316217, IMG submission 203633) | Freshwater microbial communities from Trout Bog Lake, Wisconsin, USA - 1anoA | ecosystem: Environmental > Aquatic > Freshwater > Lake > Hypolimnion/Profundal zone | place: USA: Wisconsin... | reverse complement strand
GTCAGGTCGGTGAACGAGGGTTGGGCATTGCTTCGCTGCATGAAAAGTCTCCTGGTTGCGCGTAACCAGTGTATCATATAATTATTGTGATTGCAATAGGAGGTTTTTCAAAGGTCTCAATACCGTTAAGCCGATGCAGCCACAATCACGGCCGACAACCCAAGCCACAACCCAGCCAAGTGAATCGCCGGAAATCGTCGCCGCCCGACAGGCGTTCATGGATGCCAAAGCGAAACTGGACGCGGTGGTGCGCAAGCTGGATGACCGGTTCCTGAAAGCGTCGGCCTACCAGGATGCCGACGCCGGCTTGACCGCCGCCACCGCCGATTTGAAATTCTCCCGCGATGCGGTGATGGCCAAATTGGCCAACAGCGATGACTACAAGCAGGCGTTGCAGGATCGCGACGACGCCAAAACCGCGCTGCAATCCTCCGGCGGCGATAGCGGAGATTTCGCCACCGCCCAAGCCAAATATCTGGCCGCCATGGCCCAAGTGGGCAAGCTGGAATTGGCCGCCTGCACCGCCGACCCGACCACCAGTGCCGCCATGGCCGCGTATGACCAGGCCCGCAAAGCGGTGCTGGCCCAGACCACCAAATTCCAGGATTCCCTGAAGCACGACCCGGAATGGCTCGCCGCCAAAACCGATGTGGACAATGCCGAGGCCAATCTGAAAGCCTTGCTGCTGGCCGCCAAGTCCCCGCAAACCGCCGCAAAATAGTTTGGCCTTCCCACCGCCAGCGCGCCAATCCGTCGCCTTGATTCCAGGCGTGGTCGATTCTCCTTCAGCGAAATGGCTTTGGATTTCTTGCGCCATACCGGTTATCGGCCTTGCCAGTTTGCAAAAATGATCTTCCGTGCGGATGTGGCAAAACGCCCGGGGTGTGGTTTTTCCCTACCGCCCACGGTATTGATGGAGAAGTGAACCGCGGAGTAAATGAAAGCAACTGGCAGGTTATTTTGGCAGGGGAGATTTCGCCCCGCTTGCGGCGGGTTTCATCCATTGGGTTGCGGTTTTGATCCCGATTCAGTCCGGGAACGTCCAAAATCAACCGCAAAAGCCGCTTGGAGCCTGGAAATAGCCTGAAATAGAGGCATGTTAACGATAAATAGGCTCCTGTTAAGGGGTTGTTAGACATCAATTAGGGGTGAATTAAACCCAAATAGCGAACATGTGTACCCTCGAAATTTTGATGCCAATGTGGTTTGTTCGGAATGGGAGACCCCTTTTTAGGAATGTCAGGCCCCTTTGGCAAAACGAAAAATCTCCGAAAAAATGCCGGTTGGTTGGCTAAGTTCTTTGAACATAAGCACTTACGGCAAAGATCAGAGTGCGTACCTTGCGCAACGTCGGCAGGACGCGAGGCGGGCCGTCGCTGCCTGCGCAATCCCCGGAAGTTTTGCCAGGCCCTTCCATCCCCGTTTTCGGTTGACATTTTCGGACGTTGCGATATGCTCAGTATGGACGGATTACAGTAAACAGTCAGAGCGAGGTCGGACAGGCGCGGTGGCGCCGTCTCGGCTGGCTGTCAGTTCATTTTTCTAAAGTGAGGACGTAAATGGTTTCCCAACGCAATTCGCGGCGCAGTATGCTCCAGTCTAACCTCAACGCGGCGGCCAAACGGCAACGCCCGGCACGGTTTTCCGCCAAGCGCAGTTTCCTGGCGGCAGTGGCGGCGGCCGCGTTTGCTGCAACCCAAGCTCATGCGGGAACCAATACCTGGACCGGCGGCGGTGCCGATAGCAACTGGACTACCGCCACCAACTGGGGCGGCAACGCCCTGGTGGCCGGCAATAGCGTCGTGTTCAACGGCAGCGGCAATCTCACCAACACCGACAACTTTGCCGCGGCCACGTCGTTTGCCGGCATCACCTTCAATGCCGCTTCCGGCGCGTTCGTGATCGGTGGCAACTCCATCACCCTGTCCGGGAGCATTACCGACAACGCCACCAACACCGAAAACCTCAACCTCCCGTTGGTCCTGGCCGGCAACTATACTTTCACCACCGCCACCGGTGGCACCCTGGTGCTCGGCGGTAATATCTCCGCCGGCTACAACATCACCACCGCCGGTGCTGGCAACCTCACCTTCGGCGGCAACAACACCTACACCGGTTCCACCACCGTCGGCAACGGTACGCTCAACCTCACCGGATGGCTCAGCGGCACGGCGATCACCGTCAGCAGCGGCGCCGCCTTGGCTGAAACCAGCACCGGTAACATTACCGGCGGCGCCAGCCTCACCGACAATACCGCCAACACCATCACCCTGGCCGGCACCAACAACTACACCGGGGCGACCACTATCAGCACCGGCAACCTCAGTCTTAGCGGTTCACTCAGCGGCACGGCAATCACCGTCAGCAGCGGCGCGATCTTCGGCGAAACCGGCACCGGCGCGATTAACGGCACCGCCAGCCTCACCGACAATACCGCCAACACCATCACTCTGGCCGGCGCCAATGCCTACACCGGCGCCACCACCATCAACGCCGGCAACGTCAGCCTCACGGGATCGCTGACCGGTGCCACCGCGATTGCCATCAACAGCGGTGGTAACTTCACTGAAGCCACCACCGGCTCGATTACCGCCGCCGGGACCAGCATCAATAACAACAGCGGCAACACTGTCACCCTTTTGGGCAGCAACTCCTACACCGGCAACACCACCGTCCAAAGCGGCGGTGTCTACGTAGACCTCACCACCGCCACCATGGCCGCAACCCCGATCCTTCTCGGTGGCAGTTCCACCGCCGGGACGTTATTTGCCATGCCCACCTTGACCATTAACGGCAAGTCTACCGGAACCTCCAGCACCACGCTGAGCAATTTGACTGTCGGCACCTCCGATAGTGCGATCACGATCACTCCCAACGGCGGCGGCGGCACCACCCTAACCTTGGGCAACACCTGGACGCACGCCACCGGCGCAGGCTATCTGGCGTTGTCATTGCCCAGCGGGGCCACGCTGACTTCCAATCCCAGCGCATCTGTGCAAAACGGCATCCTGCCGTATGCCATTGTGAATGGCACCGATTTCGCCGCCATCAGCAGCGGCAATATCGTCGCCTACACCGGCTACACGGAATACGCCACCGGCGTTGCCCCCACCAGCGCCACCGCCAACACCCTGCGCGTGGATAGCACCTCCACCGGCAACGTTTCGTTTGGCAGCGGCAATACGTCGCTTAACGCCATCCTCGTCAATGACACCAACGCGCGGACCCTCAATATCGGCACGGGCAATACCATCAATCTCGGCGTCAAGGGAACCATTTTCACCCCGGCCAGCACTGGCGCTTTGACCATCGGCGTCGCCGGCACGCCCGGCACCATAAATGCCGGCGGCACCACGGGCAACGCCACCGGCGAATTGCTCTTCATCAACAATTCCATGAATCCGGTCACGGTCAATGCCCTGATTTCCAACCACGGCACGGGAGCCGTCACCCTGACCAAGTCCGGCACGGGCACGGTCAACCTGGCCAATGCCGCCAACACTTTCACCGGCGGCAGCAACGTCAATGGTGGCGTGCTCCAGCAAGGTGTTGCCAACGCCTTTGGCCCAACCAGCAATGCCCTAACCGTCAACGCCGGCAGCACCGTTGACCTTAATGGCTTGGCACTCGGCATTGGAACCCTGAGCGGTTCCGGCACCATCGACACCACCGCCACTGGCACACCGATTTTGACCATTGGCAATAACAATGCTTCCGGCACCACTTTTGCTGGCGTGATCCAGAACACCGCCGGCACTCTCAACCTCACCAAGGTCGGCACGGGCACGCAAACCATTTCCGGCTTGCTGAAAAACACCGGCGGAGTAACGGTTAGCGCCGGGGCGTTGACGATTACTGGCAACAATACTTATACAGGAAACACGACCATCGCCGGCGGCACACTCAATCTTAATGCCGCCACCGGGAATCTCGGTAGTGATACCAGCCCCATTTTGCTCGGGGCCACTTCAGGCAGCGCCGCCTCCACTTTAGCCGAGGTTCACACCGGCGCATCCACGGTAACCATCAACCGGAATATTATCGTTCAGGCGGGTGGCACCGGCACGGACACCATTAGCCAGACCACCGGTGGAGGTTTCCCGGTCGTCAACTTCACCGGCAACGTTACGCTGGGTTCCAACGTGGCAGGCGTTCCCACCGGGCAAAACCTGACGGTTTCTGCCTCCTCGTACACCACCACGATCATTTCCGGCAATATCCAAGATCCGGCAGGCTTGGTGGGATCCCCCGGCGTGGTAACTATCGCCGGTGCCGCCACCAGCGAATTTTCCGGAACCAATACTTATACCGGCGGCACGATTGTAACTGGCACGATGGAAGCCGGGAGTCCCACCGCTTTTGGCACCGGGCCAATCACGTTTGCAGGCGGCGGCATTCAGATGGGGCCTAGCGAAACCCTGGTTAACAATAACGTCCAGTATTGGAACGCGAATATCGGAACCAACAGCACCGGCGGAAGCCTGAACATGGGCACTGGTAACGTGACCATGGGCGCTGCCATCACCCTGAATATCGCCATCGACAGCCTGACCGTTGGCGGCAACATCTCTGATGGCGGCCATGGTTATGCTTTAACCTACATCAGCAGTACCGGAAGCTACAGCAACGCCCTGGCGCTGAACGGCTTGAATACGTTCAGCGGTGGTGTGACCCTCTCCAGTTCCGGCGGATACAACGGCACCCTCGATATCGGCAATCTGGGCAATGCCACGGCGTCGGCCCTTGGCACCGGAACCCTCACCATCAGTAACCCTAACGACATCACCATCTCCAACACCGCTGCCGCCGGGACTTTGGGGACCAATAACCCCATCGTGATCAACGCCACTTTCACGATCAGCGGCAATAGCTGGAACACGGGCAACGGCGCCGTCTCCCTTGGCAGCGCGACCCGCACGATCAACACGGGCAACAATACCAATACTTACACCATCGGCGGCGTAATCTCGGGCAGTGTCGGCAGCGGCCTTACCAAGGCCGACGGCGGCACCAACGCCAGCACCCTCGCCCTCACCGGTGCCAATACCTATACCGGCCCGACCACCATCACCGGCGGCACGTTGAGCACCAACCTGCTGGCCACGGAAGGCTCCGCCGGCGGAGTCGCCAGCGGCATCGGCGCATCCGGCAATGCCGCGACTAACCTCGTGCTATCCGGCGGCACCCTGCAATACACCGGCCCGGCGGCGACCTTAGAACGCAACTTTGATTTCGGCTGCGCCACGACCGCTATCAGTGGGGCGATTGATGCTTCCGGCACCGGCGCGCTGACGGTCACCGGTGCCATGACCGATCTGAACGCTACCGCCGGCACGCAGACCTTCACCCTCACCGGCAACAGCACGGCCGCCAATAACTTCACCACCGCCATCGTCAACAACGGCACCGCCCTGACCGCCCTGGCCAAATCTGGCACGGGAACTTGGATTCTCTCTGCCGTCAACTCCTACACCGGTGGAACGACCATCAGTGCCGGCACCCTGCTCATGAGCTCCCCAGGAACCCTGGGCAACACCACCGGGAGCTTGACCGTGACCGGCGGCACCCTTGATCTGGGCGGCACCACCCAAACCGTCGGCGCGATCGCCACCAATGGCACCACGGGCACCATCACCATTGGCAACGGCACCCTGAACGGCTCATCCTATACACCCACGAGTTCTGCCACCCACAGTGTCACCGCCAACCTCAATCTTGGCTCGGGTGGCGTCACCTTAACGCCCACCTCCGGCCATCCAACCGTCACTCTCTCCGGGAACAACACGTATACCGGCGTTACCGCCCTCGGCGCTGGGGACACTTTAATCATTACCAACAGTGGCGCTTTGGGCAATAGTTCCCAAGTGACCATGACCAATAGCAACCTTGAACTTCAGGGCAACATCACCACCATCAACCCGGTTCCGTTGAACTTCGGCGCTACCGGGGTTGGTTATCTCATCAACCTGAGCGGCAATAATACCTATACCGGTTTGATCTCGGTTGGCTCCAACTCAACCTTGGGTGTCACGGCCGGTACGCTCAACTTGACCAACCCCGGCACCATCACCGGCACCGGTGCCTTAACCCTGGCCGGTAGCGCCGGCGGCGTTGGCATCATCAGCGGCAACATCGCCACCACCAATGGCAGCGGTCTGACCGGCAACGGCACCGGCACCTGGATCCTCGCCGGCAACGACACCTACACCGGTGCCACGGCGATCCAAAGCGGCATTATCAATCTCCAGAACAACGGCGCTTTGGGCGGCAACGTCACCAACGGCGCCACGGTGACATCCGGCGCGGCCCTGCAAATGCAGGGCAACATCTCCACCACCAACGCCATTGCCTTGAAACTCAGCGGCACCGGTGTCAATGCCAACGGCGCTCTGGAAAACGTCAGCGGCAACAATACCTATACCGGTTTGGTCACCCTTGGCGCCGCCGCCAGCATCGGCTCCGATTTCGGCACGCTGACCTTGTCCAATACCGGCAGCATCTACGGAACCGCCACAGGATACGGCCTCACCTTGGTCGGCGCTGGCAATGGCAGCATTGCCGGCGCATTCAATGGCGGCATCAGCGGCACCGCCGGCGCCGGCACGTTGACCATGGCCGGCAACGGCACCTGGACTCTTTCCGGCAACAACACCTACACGGGTGCAACGACGGTCAATTCCGGCACTCTGCTGGCCTATTCCACGGCGGCAACCTCCACCATTCTGCCGACCGCCACCGCGCTGACTTTGGGCGGCGGTACGCTGAGCCTGGTGGGCAATCTTTCCAGTTCCGGCACGGTTTCCCAGACCGTCGGGGCCTTAACCCTTACCGGAAATACTTGCAGCGCCATCACCCTGGCCGATGCCGGTTCCGCCACCGCCGCTTCGCTTACCACCACCGGTGCGTTGGCCACACCCAGCAACGGCACCACCCTCTATTTGAACTTGGCCAGCGCCGGCACCGGCAGTTTGACCTTGGGCACGACCACCGCTGCCGCCTTTACTTCCTGGGCCGTGGTCACCGATTCCAGCGGCACCGGTTTCGGTGCCATCAACGCCAGCCATCAGCTTGTCCGCGATCTCTCCACGACCGTTCTGACCAATGCTTCCAACGCCTCTTCCACCGACTTTACCACCAATCCCGGCACCGATAACACGAGCAGCGAATACAACGGCACGGGCACCCTGACCATGAATGGCACCGCCAGCGTCGATTCGCTGTTTGTCACTTCCGGCACGGTTGGCACGCTCGATCTCGGCGGTGGAACCTTGAGCCTTACCAGCAATGCCTTGGGCATGGCCGGCAGCAACAATTTCACTATTCAGCACGGCCAGCTCGGCGCCAGCAATGCCTTATTGATGATTAACCAGGCTGGTTCCGGCAATCTCACCATCAACAGCACCATTAGCAGTGGCACCGGCAGCTTGACCAAAGTCGGCACCGGCACCGTGATCCTCGGCGCTGCCAATACTCTTACCGGCAATACCACCATCAATGCCGGCATCCTGAATCTGAATAACCGGTACGCGCTTGGCAACAGCACCGTGACCGTAACCGCCCCGGGCAATCTGACCTTTAACTCGGCGGTTGGCGGCACCTTCACCATTGGCGGTTTGGCCGGCACCGGCAACATTACCCTCAACGACGGCACCAATGCCGTGACTCTCACCGTGGCCGGCAGCAGCACCCCCGCCGCTTACTCCGGTGTGCTCGGCGGCAACGGCAGCCTGGTCATGAACAGCACCGGCGCCCTCACCCTCAGCGGCAATAACATCTATACCGGCAACACCACCATCAACTCCGGCACGATCGACGTCGGCAACAACACCGCCTTCGGCACCGGCACCCTGATCGTTAATGGCGGCATCATCTATCCCATTAACACCACCGACGTGCTGGCCGGTAACACCCCCATGCTGTGGAACGGGAATTTCACCACCTATAGCAATGTCAACCGCTCCCTGAACATGGGCACCGGCAACGTCACCCTCGGCGGCAATATCACCATTACTGAAGGCACTTCTGCCGGCAAGAACTTTGTCGTGGGCGGCAATATCACCGACGGTGGCAATAACTACGGCCTGACCATCGCCGCCACCACCACCCCCACTTATACCGGTTTGACCGGCACCAACACCTTTAGCGGCGGGGTCAACCTGCAAGCCAACGCCGATCTGTTGATCGGCAGCAGCACCGCCTTGGGCAACGGCACCTTTACCATCGCTGCCGGCAGCACCATCGAGAGCAGCACCGCCACCACTAACACCCTCAGCAACAACGTCGTCGTTAACGGCAACTTCACCTACTGGGCCTATAACACCGCCACCAACGGCATCGCCTTTACCGGTCCAATACTCCTCAACGGCAATACCACCATCACCAGCAACCAACAAGGCACTGCCGCTGGCGGCCTCAATTTATTCGGCGTGGTTTCCGATGGCAGCGGCAACTATAGCCTGACCTATGTTAACACCGCCGCCTTCTCCACGGCACTCACCTTGGGGAACGCCAATACCTTGCACGGCGGCGTGACCATCACCTCCACTAGCGCGGGTTACAATGCCACCCTGAACATCGGTAACTTATCCGCTCTGGGCAGCGGACCCTTGACCCTCTACCCCAACGGTGGCAATGTCAGGTTCGACAACACCACCGGCGCCGCCGGCACCTTGGCCACCAACAACGCCCAGAACTGGAACGGCAACTTCACCTTCCTCGGCTCCAACTCCCTAAACATGGGCACCGGCACCGTCACCCTGGGCGGCAACGATACCGTGACCATCACCGCCAACACCCTGACCGTCGGCGGCAGCATCTCTGGTGCCACCTATGGCATCACCAAGGCCGGCAATGGAATCTTGGCTTTGACCGCCAGCGACACTTATGCAGGCAACACGACCATCTCCGCCGGCACCCTCCAGCTTGGCTTGAACACCAGCGGCGCTGATGGCTCGCTGGCCGGCAATATCACCAACAACGCCGCCCTTTCCTTCAACCTTTATGGCAATCAGACTTACGCCAAGCTTATCAGCGGCACCGGCAATCTCACCGTCGCCGGCAACGCCACCAGCGTGCTAACCCTGACCGGCGCTAATACCTACACCGGCAACACCACCATCACCAGCGGCGCCCTCCAGTTTGGCAATAACACCAGCGGCAACGATGGTTCGATTACCGGCAATATCACCGATAACTCCAACCTGGCCTTCAACTACTTCGGCAACAAGACCTACGCCGGCATTATCAGCGGCAATGGCACCGTGAACGTGACCGGCAACGCCGCCACCGTCTTGACTTTCTCCGGCAATAACACCTATTCCGGTGTCACCACCGTCAGCGCCGGCACCTTGGAAGCCGCCAACACAACCTCACTGCCAGGCTATGCCACCACCGCCAAGACCGTCGTTTCGGCCGGCGGCACGCTGGCCGTGCCCACCGGCAACGGCACCGTCGGGTGGAGTTCGGCCCAAATCGACGCCCTGCGCGGCAACGTCACCTGGACCAGCAACGCCGCCGCCCTAGGCATCGACACCACCAGCGGCAACTTCACCTACGCCAGCAATATTACCCAGGCGCTGGCCTTGACTAAGCTGGGAGCCAATACCTTGACTCTTTCCGGCGCTAACACCTACACCGGCAACACCACCGTTTCCGTCGGCACCCTCTATGCCGGCGCGGCTAATACCCTCTCCAGTAGTTCCGCCATGTTTATTAGCGGCGGCACCCTGGATGTCTCCGGCTATGCCAACACCGTCAATTCTCTCTCCCTCACCAGCGGCAGTCTGAATCTGGGCGCTGGCAACCAGTTGACGGTAACCAACACCGCCAGCCTTACCGGCGGCACCGTCAACGTCACCGGCGCCGCCACGCTCGGCAACTACACCTTGCTCGCCGCTAGCGCGCTCACCACCGGTTATTCCCAAGGTACGCTTCCCACCGGCTACCGTCTGGCTGTTGCCGGTTCGGCCCTCGATCTCTTCCACGAAGCCACCGTCACCCTGGCCACCGACGGCGCCTACGGCAACAACGTCCGTGCCGGCACCCTGCAAACCATCGGCGTCAATATCACCAACAGCGCCCCCACCGGCTCCGACACCGCCAGCTATACTCTCGGCGGCGCCCTCAGCAGCACCGGCAACGTGACCGCCCAAACGGGCGCAACCCACGTCACCGGCACCTACACCGCCACCACCGGCGTCAACACCCAGTCCATTAGCATTG
>Ga0316217_10007659_pt1 | contig 10227 bp, 11 predicted proteins | sample 1anoAmetaG_FD_203633 | JGI IMG/M metagenome (GOLD analysis project Ga0316217, IMG submission 203633) | Freshwater microbial communities from Trout Bog Lake, Wisconsin, USA - 1anoA | ecosystem: Environmental > Aquatic > Freshwater > Lake > Hypolimnion/Profundal zone | place: USA: Wisconsin... | reverse complement strand
TTCAACGAAGCGCCGAATCTTGAGCGCACGTTGAAGCAATTGGCTTGGGCCAAAGAGATCCTGGTGGTGGATAGCTTCAGCACCGATGAGACGCTCGACATCGCGCGCCGCTTCAAGCAGGTGCGCATTGTGCAGCGTAAATTCGACACGTTCGCGGCCCAATGCAACTTTGGTTTGGACCAGATTCACACGGAATGGGTCTTGTCGTTGGACGCGGATTATGTGCTCTCGGACGCCCTGGTGACTGAACTAACTACTCTTTCGCCCATTGCAGATCTGGCGGGTTATCGCGCTCGCTTTTCCTACTGCGTCAACGGCCATCCCTTGCGGGCGTCGCTATATCCGCCGCGCACGGTGCTTTATCGCAAAGCGCTGGCGGCTTATCGCGATGAAGGGCATGGCCATCGCGTGCAGATCAATGGAACAGTGGCGGATTTGAAGGGCGCTATTTTTCATGATGACCGCAAACCCTTCGACCGTTGGCTGTTTGAACAAAACCGCTACGCGCTGGCCGAGGCCAGGCATCTGGGCGAGACCCCGGTGCAAGACTTAAATCGCCCCGACCGCATCCGCCGGAAGATCCTTCTGGCCCCGCTGCTGGTCTTCCTCTATACCGCTTTTGGCAAGCGACTGATCCTCGATGGGTGGCCGGGCTGGTACTACATCTTTCAGCGCACACTGGCGGAAATCATGCTCTCGCTGAGGTTGCTGGAAGAAAAGCTAAAAAAAGGCGACAATTGAGAATTTAAAATTGATAATTGTTAATGGCCAACCTTGCAGAGAGACGAAGGAGCACGGACTACGGACCACGGGGCGGCAATTGAAAATTTACAATTGATAATTGACAATTAACGATCGACCGGCCAAGCCAGTAGCGCAGACTTCAAAGTGTGCCGTATCGCCTGCCTGTCCGGCAGACAGGCGGGTTTCGAAACCCGCAGATCGAGGTACACCATCGAGACTCATTGTCCATTATCCATTATCCATTTGCTTCCTCTGTGTCTCCGTGCCTCAGTGGTAATTAACATAGGGATGATTTGGCAATCGGCCAGCCGAAGCTCGGTCTGCCCGCAGGTTGGGAGACCGGCACAATGCCGAACTGCTCCGACCACAAATTGACTCTGTCAGGGCCATCCCAATGCCAGCCTCACAACCAGATTTGACCGAATCATTCTCCGGAATCTGCCTGGCAGCACCGGCGGAGGCGCTTTCCCGGGAAATTAACGCACCGGTCACATTGCCACCTCGGAGAATTGTTGTAGTCGAGTGTGCCCGTGGCTTTGCGGCTATATACGTTTTAGTACATCATCTGGTTCAATTTGCGATTCCCGCAACTGCTTTCCCTGGTTTAAATTATTGGCTTCATGTTTTTGCCTATGGCCATTTGGCCGTGCTGCTTTTCTTTTTATTATCAGGCTTCAGCATTCATTATAGTCATTACCGTCGGCCGCTCGCTAGCATTCCCAATTATGTTGACTTTTTCTATTTGCGGTTAAGAAGGATTTATCCTTTGTTGGTAATCGCGGTGGGATTGACCATTATCCTGCTCGTTGTCGGCTGGGAGTTGGCATTTCCCACCTGGGGGACATTTTTATTCCAATTAAGCCCATTGAGATTGTTGGCGACATTTCTATGTCTTGCGCATTTAACTGATGGTGGTACTTTTTGGTACACCACCTTGCCTGCGAACCCGCCCCTGTGGTCTCTGGCGTATGAAGTGCCCTATTACCTGGCCTATCCCTTGTTTTGGCGCTTTTCAAAATCTTTCGGAATTGAAAGGGCATTTCTGGTGTCGGTTCTGATCGGCGCTGGATCGGTTTGTGTCGGTTGCCTGGGATTGAACAACCATCTCATCAGCCTGCTCTCACTCTACTGGCTCTGGTGCGCCGGAGCTTTGTTCGCCGAGTGGCGCGCCAATGGGCGAACCTGGGAGGTTTCCAGTCTTGGATATTTTGGCATCGTATACATCTTGGCGGTAAGCAGCGAATTCCTTGAGAAGACAGGTTTGCCAATTCTGGCCAACTGCGCATATGGCGCAGTAATGTCCTTGGTGATGGGTTTCTATTGTATTCGCCTCACCCGTGGAACACCGTTGACAAAGTTCGCCGGGCTTCTCGCGCTGGGCGTACTGGCGGGCATCGGAACGGGCCTCGCCGAGAGCCTCAAGATGCCCGGTAGCCAAATGCTGCTGGAAGCGCGGATCGTTCTTGGATTCTTTTTCGTGGCCGCTTTTTTTGTTGGGATATTCAACCTGAGATCTGTTTGCACAGGTTTTTTATCCCCCTTTTATAAAGCGGGTTCCTGGTCATATGGCCTGTATATTATTCACTATCCAATTTTGGTTTTCGTCACCTCCTTGCTTGTTCAGATTCATTATCCGCGCTTTTTCTGTTTTGCCGTAATTCCGCTGGTTTTGATGCTGGCAGCATTTCTCGAATTGGGCGTCCAACCGTTGGTCGCCGGTTGGATGGACGCAAATATTCGGCCCAAACGTCGGGACAAATGACTACGGGACCACGGACGGAGGTTAAACCACAGAGACACAGAGATACAGAGACACAGAGATACAGAGAATGCAAGAATAGGCTGAAAGCAATTCATGATTCTTAACGTTCAAATCCAGAGGACCAAACTGAACGAATTGCGCGGAAAAATCGTCGGCCTTTGCATCACAATTCACCACGAACTCGGGCCGGGCCTGCTCGAAAACGCCGATGAGAATTGTCTGACCTATGAACTCTTAGTGAAGACACCGGCGGACATCGTTTCGCCCTCTGTGCCTCTGCTTGCCGGGTCGAAGCTTCGGGGCGAAGACCGGTGCCTCTGTCGTGAATTACACGCGGTCGGTTTAAAATCCGTGTACATCTGTGTGAATCTGTGGTTAAAAAAGTTCCGAGTTTTCATCCGCAGATTAGCGTGGATTCGCGCGGATTAGCGGTTAAGTACGGCCTGGTCCGCAGGTTTCGAATCTGTGTTCATCTGTGTGCATCCGTGGCTAAAGCAGTCCCCAGTTTTCATCTTTGATTCGCGTGAATTCGCGTTGATTTGCGGTTAAAGACGGCCTGCCCGCAGGTTTCGAATCCGTGTACATCTGTGAGAATCTGTGGTTAAAATAGCTCGCCCCTTCAGGGCTTTGGTTATTTTGCGGTGACGTTACCCAGGGCGTTGCCCTGGGCTGGAATGGCAACGCGCCCTTGGCGCTGAGAAATCGGACCGGGACCACTGCGAAAGATTGCAGTGGACAATCCACCGTCCAGGCTTAATTTGAGCCGTATGAAAGCGATTTCTGAAGTGGCCAAAGACGCCTTGGAACTGCCGCCTGTCCAGCGCCTGACCCTGGCGCGTATTCTGTTGGAGTTATCGGATGAAAGCGGGGACTTTTCCCCCGAAATTGAAGCCTCCTGGGAAACGGAGATCTGCCGGCTCGGCCTGTGAAATAGGACCATGATTTACGTCTATGTGCTTCGCTCTGAAGAGGATGGGCAAATGTATACCGGCTGCACCCATGACTTACGTGCTAGGTTTGCCTTGCATAATGCCGGCAAAGTCCCGTCAACGAGAGACCGTCGGCCATTTCAATTGATTTACTATGAAGCGTCCTGGAACGAACAGGATGCCTTCCGGCGGGAGAAGTATTTGAAAACGACTTACGGCAAACGATACCTCAAATCCAGATGCAAAAATTATTTCACAGGCCAAGGGCCGAAGTGAAAGCCGGACGCGCCCGTTCCAGCGGTTGCGACCAGGTATTTGCCCGGCTCGACCAGCGTGTCCTCGGCTGATGAATTTATCCGTGGTTAATCCGGGCTAATCCGGCCATAGAAATTTTCGAGGATCCGGTTTCAGGTCTGAAAATGGCCGTGGTCCTGCTGTTGTGTTTTTGCCTGCCATGGCCTAAAGTGATACGGTTTTAATATGAGTACACTGGCCCCAGTTGAAATTGGCAGCATGATCACGCGCACCCCGGAGATTCTGGGGGGGAAACCTTGCCTTAAAGGACATCGCATTGGCGTCCACCGGGTTGCGGGTTGGTGGAAGTTGGGTTTGACCGTCGAAGCGATCGGCGAGCGATTGCCGTCGTTGGCGCCGGCTGAAATCCACGTGGCACTCGCCTATTATCATTTGCACAGGGAAGAAATCGAGGGCTACCTCGAAGCCGAACAGCTGCTATGCAATGGCTTGAATGAAAGACAATTTGGAATTCCTGAGCAATTGGGGCAGCAAATCTGACCGCTGACCGCTGACCAAAGTGTTTCCGTGTTTGTGGTTTGAGATCTCGCTCTTTATTTGGCAAGTTTCAGCGTGTCAGGGTATTATGATTACCAACGATCGAGAACTGACGACAACCCGGGAGCGAATCGCCAAATTTCAAGGCTGGCTCGTGCAACTTCGCCGGACCGCACGCCCCGAGGAATTCGACGCCGTTGCCAGCGGTTATCGTCTCGAAATCGAGCGAATGCAGGCCGAAGAAATGGAGTATTTGCTCCACCCACCGCCTGTGGCGGGGCCGCTTCAGTTGGCATAGATCCGACGAGACTACGCGACTACCAAGCTATGGAGCACATGAATTGAACCGCTAATGGGCGCTAATGGACGCTAATGAAACAGAACGCAGGCACCAGATTTCATCTTTGATTCGCGTGAATTCGCGTTGGTTCGCGGTTAAAGACGGCCTGGTCTTCAGGTTTGGAATCTGTGTTCATCTGTGCCTGCCCTGCGTAGCCAAGGCGAAGTAGGGTAAATCCGTGGCTAAAGCAGTTCCCAGTTTTCATCTTTGATTCGCGTGAATTCGCGTTAATTCGCGGTTAAGACCCTGCTGACGGCGCGCACAAAGTGACGCGCCCTAACCGCCGCAATTTCCATTATCTATTTTCAATTATTAATTATTAATTGCTTTTATGAACCTGATTCTTGGAGTAAACGCGTTTCATCCGGATGCGGCGGCCTGCGTGCTGCGCGACGGCCAATTGGTGGCCGCCGTGGCCGAGGAGCGCCTGGGCCGACGCCTCAAACACGTGGCCGGCTTTCCGGGCCGCGCCGTCACTGAGGTGCTCCGCATGGCCGGCGCCTCCCTGCGGGACGTGGACTACGTGGCGGTGGGCAACGACAGCAACGCCAATATCCCCGCCAAGGTCCGGCACGTGCTGAAAGCGCCCCTCAAATCGGCCCGCGGCGTAGCCACGCATTTCCAGCGCCGCTCCCAAATGCGCGGCGTGGCCGAACTGGTGGCGGAGGCCTGCGGCGCCAACGCGGCCGATTGCCGCTTCCAGATCGCCCGCGTGGAACATCACCTGGCCCACATCGCCAGTTCCTATTACGCGAGCGATTTCGATCAGGCGGCGGGTTTTTCCTACGATGGCTCGGGCGATTTCACCTCCGCCATGTTCGCTCGTTGCGAGGGCAATAAGATCGAGATTCTGGACCGCGTACACGTGCCGCATTCGCTCGGTTTCTTTTATACCGCCCTGTGCCAGTTCATTGGGTTTGAGCGCTTCGGCGAGGAGTACAAGGTCATGGGCCTGGCGGCTTATGGCCAGCCGGCTTACATGGATTTGATGCGGGAAATCATCACGCCGCTCTCCGCCCGACCCGGCTTCCGCCTGAACCCGCGCTTTTTCAAGCCGCTGGGCAAAAACCTGGAGGAATGCGTGGATGCCAACGGCGAGATCGTCTTGCCGCCGCTGTACTCGGACGACTTGAAGGCGCGCTTGGGCCAGCCGCGCCAGCGGACCGGCGAGTACACGCAGCGCGACAAGGACATCGCCGCCTCCTGCCAGGCGCGCTTCGAGGAGGTGGTGCTGGCCAGCCTGGCGGCGCTGCATCGCCGCGTGCCGGTGGCCAACCTGGTCACCGCCGGCGGCTGCGCGCTCAACGGGGTCTGCAACGCCCGGATTTTGCGCGAGACGCCCTTCAAGCAGTCGTACATCCAGTGCGCCGCATCGGACGATGGCACGGCGGTGGGCGCGGCGTTGCACGTGTGGAACGCGATCCTGGGCAAGCCCCGGGCCGGGCTGATTGACCATGCCTATTGGGGGCCCGAACATGACGAGGCCGCCATGGCTGCAGCGCTGCAAGCTCGGGGCTTGGAGTTCGAGCGGTTTGAGCGGCCGGCGTTGCTCCAGCGCGCGGCGGCGCATCTGAACGCCGGGCACGTCACCGGCTGGTATCAGGGCCGCAGCGAGTGGGGCCCGCGCGCCTTGGGCAACCGCTCCATTCTGGCGCATCCGGGCTGGCCGGGCATGAAAGACCTCATCAACCAGAAAATCAAGCGGCGCGAGGCGTTCCGTCCCTTTGCCCCCTCCATTCTGGCGGACGCGGTGCCGGACTATTTTGAGCAGACGGTGGAAAGTCCATTCATGATGCATGTGGTCAAAATCAAGCCCGACCGGCGGGCGGCCCTGGCTGCGGTCTGCCATGAGGACAACACCGGCCGTCTCCACACGGTCAAGCGTTCGCAGAACGAGTTGTATTACGACCTGATCCAGACCTTCGCGCAAAAGAGCGGCACGCCGGTGGTGCTGAACACGAGTTTCAACGAAAATGAACCCGTGGTGGACACCCCCGAGCAGGCCGTGAATTGCTTCCAGCGTACGGACATGGACGTGCTCTGCCTGGGCCCGTTTGTGACCTGCAAGCCCCGCAAACAGGACTACTGACCACTGACTACTGACCACACCACAGAGCCCCATAGCGCCCCAACGGGACAACTCAATATACCAGCCCGGTGCAAGCGTAGCGTCGCGCCGGGAAAAGCGTCGGGAAACGGTCTTTCAGCCTTTCAGCATTTTAGAGTTTTAGCATTTCAGCTTTTGGTTTTCAAGGGGTTGTTCCATTTCAATCGGGGAAAGCGGGCAAAATCGGCATCGGTGGTTTGCAGGATCAAGCCGCGTTCAATCGCCAAGGCCGCCAGGTGGGCGTCGGTGGTCAAATTGCCTGCCGTTCCAAGTTGGTTCAACAAGGACGACCAAGTTTGAAAATGAGTTTGACCAGGATGAACCAGATGAACGTGCGGCAAAGTAAGCCATTCCTCCACCCGCCCCGTCGCGTCCGCCACCTGCATGGGATGAGCAAAAATTTTCGGATGCGTGGCAATGCGGACAAATCCCAAAACCACCACCCAAGCCAGGGCCACGCCTTCATTTCCTTGCAGGCATTGATTCCACCAATGCAGCGCTTTTGGATGCTGCGGCGCCCGCAGGTTGTGCGCGTAAATGAGCAGGTTAGTGTCGGGCAGAATCATCCTTGGCCGCCTTTCTCAGGTATTCCTCCACTTCCAGTTCATCCACCAGTTGGTTCATGCGGTCGGGGTCCAAGCCGGCTCGGGTGGAACCAAAATCATGCGGGCGCACCATGACCTTATGCGGTTTTTCAGTCAGGTTTTCCGCCAGTCCTTTGCGCAAGGCGGTATTGACCATTTCCCTGAAAGGCTTGTCCAGTTCCCGCGCTTTTCTGTGGAGGATTCCGGCCAGATCGTCGTCAATCGTCAGGGTTGTTCTCACGGAAGACATCATGACACATTGCAGTCTGATGTCAAGGCATCAAGCGAGGGTCACGGACCACGGACTACTGACTACGGACTACGGACTACGGACTACTGACCACGGACTTCAGCGCCATAGAGAAAGGGCATTATCCATTCTGCATTTGCTTCTGTGGTTCATGTGGTCCGCAGGTTTTGAATCTGTGTCCATCTGTGTGAATCTGTGGCTAAAGAAGGCGTTACCCAGGGCGTTGCCCGGGCTGGAATGGTAACGCGCCCTTGGCGCTGCAAATGTCCGTTGTCAATTATCAATTTTCCATTTTCAATTGTCCCCCCAGTCTTCTTTCCTCCGTCCGCCTCCCCCATAGTCTCGCAGTCCGCAGTCCTGCAGTGCCGCGGTCCAGCAGCGTCTGGACATTACTTAATGCGGCGGAACAAAGGTTCAAACATGGGTAGTAGCAGCTTCGCCCCCGCTGTTGTCAGATGGTCTGCGTCAGCATACAAAACCTTTTCATTACGGATTACGTCGTAGAGGCCATTGGCGTTTAGAAAATAATTCCGTGGGTCCAAAATAGTGGCGCCGATTTTTGAGAGGTGATCAAAAATTGGTTCATAACAATCATTCAATGCAGTGTATTTAGCTGGAGGTATATTCAGCCGGGCGATGTCGCTATCATGCCAAACCGCAAAAGATGCCAGAATTGGAACTTCAAATCCCGGCTGAGGCACATCCTTAAGAATAAAAACTGAAGCACCTGCAGCCATCAGGGTTTGGACCGTTTCCGGCAGTCTGGCAGCGACAAAGTCATTTGGGAGGTAAGTTGACCAGTTCGCGCAAAGAATCACGGTTTTGATTTGACGTTGAGCAATAAACTTGACCACGGATTGTGAGAACGCAGGTGCATATTCATTGAGACCATATTTACTTGTTCGAAAATATTTAAGTATCGGAGCCGTGGCTGAATGGGTCGCTTCAACGCCTCGCACTGAAAACCGTCGGCATAGTTCGTCGAGAGCAGGGGCTACGTGCATGGCGTGACTGTCACCCCAAAGGAGAATTTCTATCGGTTGATTGGAACTTTGTGCGCCAAGTTCGGCGAACTGTCCAGCGGCAGCTTGCTGTGGTGAGATTTCATTCAGGAATGCTCGGTCGTCCCGACCGTGCAAAAAACTATTAGCTTTGGCGGACAATCTGGAAGGAATTCCGTGTTTTAGATAAACACCACCGCCACTAAACAGCAGAGTCAACATCGTGCAGCCAGCGAGCGCGAACACTTGGGAACGACGAGCACAAAGCCAACGCCTCCTATAGGGCGTTTCAATCCATCTCAACGAAGCCGCAGCGAGCGCAACGCTGACCATCAATATCGCGAAGCGCAATTGCCAACTTTCAGTTTTGGTGCCGTAATAGCAATAGTTGTAATATTTTGAAAAAACGAGGAGCGGCCAGTGCCAAAGATAAAGTGAATAGGAGATAAGACCAATGAACACAAACGGTTTCAAAGCCAGCACACGGTTGATCATGGTGGGCTTTACACTGCTTCCAGACAAAATAATTAATCCAGCACCCAAACAAGGGGGAATCGCCGCCAGACCCGGAAACCGGGTTTCACGCGTATAAAAGGTTATTGAATAAAATATAAGCCCCAGCCCAGCCCAGCCGACCACTTCGTTCACGCGTGAATCAGCCAAACGCCTCGCGGGGATGGCAGCGAGAAAGGCCCCGATCATCAGTTCCCACGCCCGGGTCGGCAGCAGATAAAAGGTTGCTCCAGGGCTGAGATAGCTGCCAGCGATATTCAAAGCAAGCGACCCCAGGCCAAGGCATAAAATGGCTCGGGCAATGGAAAGGCTCTTCTGCCTTGCCAGCAAAATCAGCAGCAGCGGAAAAAGAACATAAAATTGTTCCTCGACGGCCAAAGACCATGTATGCAGTAGCACTTTGGTATCCGAAACGGGAGCAAAGTATCCGCCGCCAACAAGACTTTGCCGATAAAAGAAAATATTGGACAATAATGTCGCTTGAGCAATAACGGACTTGCCCAGCAACGCGAAGTCATCCGGCAAAAGCAGAAACCATCCCCCAACAATTGTGGCGAGGACCACCGCCGCTAAGGCTGGCAGAATTCTCCGAATCCGCCGTTCCCAGAAATTGATTAAACTGAAGGCCTGCTCGTTGATTTCTTTCAAGATGAGCGAGGTGATAAGGAAGCCGGAAATGACAAAGAAGATGTCAACTCCCACAAAGCCGCCAGGGCATCCAAGGTCAGCGTGGAAAAGGATTACAGGCAGGATGGCCAGGGCTCTAAGCCCATCAATGTCCGCGCGATATTTTTGATTTTCCTTCAAACAACATTTGATTCTAAAAATGATTGTCTCTATTGTCAAATTTTCCGAAACGGGTAGGCAGTCTTCAGAGCGCCGGCATGTTTTAACCGTGGGATGATTCGAGCGCGCATTGGTTCCCTATCGATTCGAAGTCGAGCTCCGGGAGTCTCTCCAGCAAAGCTGAAGGACTTAATTGGGATTGTCCCGTCCCCAGTCCCGTAAGCCGTAGCCCGTGGTCCTGTGGTCGCTGGCGGAGTCAGCGCCAGCCAAGCTGACGCCGCTGCGCCCACAGTTCACGCGGCTTGAAAATGCCGGCGGGCGTGATGATCCCGGTGATCAGCTCCGCCGGCGTCACGTCGAAACCCGGATTCCGGGCCGGGCTGGAGGGATTGGCCACGCGCACGTACACACGCCGCGTG
>Ga0316217_10007657_pt1 | contig 10230 bp, 9 predicted proteins | sample 1anoAmetaG_FD_203633 | JGI IMG/M metagenome (GOLD analysis project Ga0316217, IMG submission 203633) | Freshwater microbial communities from Trout Bog Lake, Wisconsin, USA - 1anoA | ecosystem: Environmental > Aquatic > Freshwater > Lake > Hypolimnion/Profundal zone | place: USA: Wisconsin... | reverse complement strand
ACTTTTATTCGACTGTGCACAAGTTGGCACAAATCGAGACCAAAGTTAATGAAATCGCAAGATTCAATGTCACCATCTTTCGTTTCTATACTCAGCGCCTCACCAAAATATAAAATGAGAGTTTATTCTAGCTCATTGCAGAATCAATCCATGATACGGCTCGCAAACTTGAGGAAAACTACGAAATAGACATCTAAGTTAACAATAGATGCCAATGTGTGGTAATTCACAAGAAGCACGCATGTTTTGGGGTTGAGGCTGAAGAAAGGTTGAAATAGTGCTTATCTGATTTGGTGCTGTTGTCTATTAAAAGTGAGAATGTGCGCCAATTCAGCAATCGCGTACGCAAGCAGCTTCAGGATTTGCCGTTTTTGAAGGAAAAAATAAAAAGCAGTCGAAATGAATCGTTTTTGGCGATCAGTCGCAATCTGCTAACTCCTAACGGAGTCCTCAACGTACAGCATCTTTAGTAGCTACTAAGGTTGCTCAAACTCATATTATAGCCTAAACTGGTCCTAAAAGTCTTCTTCAGCCACTTGGATGAATAATAAAAAGAAAAAAGGAAAAAACAGATTAAATAGCTAGCTTAAGAGTAAAATCTGCCTTAAGTGTCAGAAGCCTACAGCGAAAATGAGAAAAAGACATTCAAATTCAAAGACTGGTCTTAAGCACTTGCCCTCAAAAGGCAGTAAAACTTCTTTTAGTTCATACAAAAGTTGATCATACCTGAAGCCAACCAAAAACAGCTAGAATCTTTCGTCAAGAGCTTCATTGAATAAGATGCCGAAAAATAAAGCAACTATTCGATCAAAGTATCTGATTCTTAAGGCTAGGGCAAAGATATTTCAGAGATAAGTATAAGTCGAGGGAAGAGAATGAAGAAAAGCCTTGATTGGTACCTTGAGTAATTCAAAATGCCGCCAATAAGAGAAATCGAAGAGGAGGATAAGGCATTCATTTTGGCCAAGAGGCAAAGAGACCTCTAGAAGCTTTTCGAGTAAAAGACGAAAGTGAAGTGTAGAGTGAGCGCTGTTGAGCTAAGCAGCCGATTAAAATGGCCTAAATAAGTCTAGCCAACGCCATTATTCATCCGAAATTGTTTCAAATACGGCAAAATGAGCGAAAAATGGTAATTTTGTAATCTGTAAGAACTGAAGCACTAGGAGTAAGCCTATCTCGTCTATTTAAACAAAGAACTGACCCAAGAGTTCGTGCCAGTGCTCTTCATCAAAAGGATCTAGTGATAGTCAGCTGCCATGTGCCCAATTACATAAATGCAACTCTTTTTTTATTTTTATAATTATTCTGAAATAAATTTATGCAAAAGAGCAGCATAGGTACATCTTGAAAAATGCAGAGAAATTACTCAAGGCGGAGGGACACTATGCCGGGGACTTGGTCAGTCTTGAGTTCAAGAGCGAAAGTTTGCAGCAGTTCTTGGAAAATGTTGTACAGATAGTCAATCAACACAGCCGACGCATTAATACTCTGGAAATCGATAAAATATCGAAGGAGGAGATCCACAAAACTCATGCAGACTTTGCCACTGCAGCCAAAGTCAACCCGACCGTGGCCAAATAACTTCATACCGAAAGTCACCCAAAAATACATTCTTTAGATGACAGCTCTTCAGATCTATGCGCCAATCTTATCAATCACTCTGCAGGTAAGTTTCCTATAATGAAGCGCTTCAGCATCTTTTCTAGACGACCAAAAAGATGAACCAAAAAATATAAAACTTATCTGGAGTTTTGGACAGCTTCTAAAACAAATAAAATGTCAAGGAAGGGCTTAGAAAAAACAACATTGCTGCCAAAAAATATGCGGAGGATTAATGCGAAAAGATACTCACCCGCCTCAAATAGTTGGAGATGAAGACCAACAAAAAAATAAGTGAGTTCTAAAACATCACAAAAGAGGTCGAGAAAAAGACCCTGTGGAAGATCAATGAGTGCTAATCTGCTCTGCTGAAGAAGATCACTCCCGAATACGTAGACAAGGCTTTGTAGCAATTTTAGAGCAAAATCCTCAACGACATTTCAAACAACCGCAGCCAGCAACTGAACGAACTAAAGTTCAGCAACGATACACTCAAAGCCAAGCTAGAAATGCTCAACCGCAATGTCGAAGATTATTAGAGATAAAACAAGCTGCTCATAAAAGAACTGACTGAAGATGCAAAGAAATTCGAGACAAGGGAAAAGATTGAGCACGACAAAAGGGACAATGATATCAGGATCAAGGAACTCTTGATCAAAATCGACCGACTTGAAAAAAGAGAAGACCCTCAGTAGCTTGAGCTCAGGCTGCTCAAATCCATCTCAGAGCATAAGGAGAAGATATAGTTTGTGACGGGCAAAGTCGCCAAAATCGAAAACCAAATAGAATCACTGAACAATGTTTTGACGACGATGGGAGGTGCTGATGGAAACGGAATAGACCCTCATAAGCTGTGCCACATGGATGGAGAACTCCGCAGATTGAGGGATAGCAATCGCTCAAACTAGCTCAAAGTTCAGAGCCTCTAAGATGAACTAAAGCTGAAGCTTATAACCTTTGAGTAGCGAATCATGACCACTCTCAGCTTGTTGAAGAGCCAGGATAACTTTGTTTCACGTGAGGAGATGTATGAATCTTTGGCTAGATTGAGAGAGCCAGTGATGGAGAAGTTGGGCTAAAACCAGACGCTAATTTACTAGGTGAACGGCAAACTGAGTAAACTGGAGATGTTCTAGAAAGCAACCAAGCGCAAAATCAAGGAGATGACAAGAGGCGACGAGCTGAATAAAATCCTGGACATGAAGATGAACACAGGACAGGCTGATGCCCAGTTTCACTCAATCGGCATGAAGATGGAAAACATCTAAATCATCCTGAACAAACTCAAAATGGAGGTCGACAGTAATTATCTCTTTACCTAGGCAGTTCCGACTTTTTGAAGGCTTTGCAGCAGGAAATGAACGAACCTGAAGAAGGCATCAATATCATCGGGCCCAAGCAGAAGGTCTTCCCAGCTAAGTGCCTCGGCTGTGGCCAAAAGCATGTCCCCAATGTTCATGAGAACAATATGATGCAAGGAACTGATGGCAAATACTACAAAGTGGATCTAAAGAACTCCTATCTATACGACCAACGCTAAGTCTATGGAGTTACTCCCAGCCAAATCGCAGTCTACGAGAGCGGAGTCAAAAAGAGAATCACATCTGCAACCAACCGACCCACTTCAAGCCGAACCAACCTGAGACCCAGCAGTGCCAAGCATTTTTGAACATATTATCTTGAATGATTAACTAATCGGCCTTATCTACAAAGATTGCCTAAGTCTTAGCAGAAATCTTGACTACATGAGAATGCTTTTCGGCGGTTTTGTAAGTTGTGACCAAGAGAGGAATAGTTAAGGTCAATTATTGACTAAAAGATAGTAATTGAGTTTAACAGACTAACGATTTGTATTATTATTCGAATGTAACTAAAATATTAGTGGATTGAGTCAAGAAAGCAGCAAATCACCAAATAAGCACAAGACTGCTAACTCCAATCAAAAGCACTATTTACCTAACTTTTTGCAGAGATCAAATAAAAAATCTAAGAACTCGCAAAACTTAAAGATGCAATCAAGCAGAAGACAGATAGCCATCAAGACTAAATTTTAAGAGTATCAACCCAATTCAAAAGTTTGGAGACTTTGGTGGCAACTAAGTAGGATCAATTAGTGCGCCTTCGTTAATAATTGGAACAATCAAGCAAATCTAATGTCAACAAAAATGAACATATCCAGCAGATGACCAACAAAATATTGCAGCTATAACATTCATTGCTAGTACTCCGAGATTAGAGTGAAAAGAGAATAGTTTAGTTGACCAAATAACTCGAAAGGAACCAGCATATTTATAGAGAATAGATGACTCAAGTGACTCGGTCGCATTAGGCTCAATTATACGAGCTCCAAGACAAACTAAATGGCTAGCATGAAATTGTTATCGCCTAGCTCAAAAAGACCAATTTAAAGCTGATTTAGTCTCTAGAAATCGAAAACCAGACCATTTTGAGTAAAGGTGTTGAAAGCACCAAACAAAACTAAAGTGACTATCAAAGAGTTGTGAACTAAAACAAGAAACTCATTACCAGCATCAACGAACTCAAGCTTAAAACCCTCAATTTGGAGGCCAGCTTAAATGCAACTCAGCAACAACTTAAAATAGCCTCCAAATAAACCGAACTCATCAAAGATAACTTTAGAAGAGAAAGTGAATATTTAAAGGACTAGAAGCAAACTCTAAAATAGAAGAATAAAGGTCTGACCCAAAAGATTGATTAGCTAGCTTGGGAAATACGCTAATTGAAGCTAAATAAAGAGGAGTAGATAAAAAAGATCCAAGTAAAGGTTGATCAGTCCTTCAAAGAGGTCGCTGAAAAGGCAGAAGAGGAAGTGAAAAAGCTGGAGAAGCATAATTAGTTGCTGAAAGGTGCATTGGGTCAAAAATAAAAGGATATCAAAGAGTTACAGTAGGTTTCGATGAAAATCAAAGAGCTATTTGAGTAGCAATAAAAAGAGCTGATTTAGCTTAAAAGATAAAAAGAAATTGGCAATAAGCAGCAAAACGTTGGCCCCAATCTTAACAAAATCAACTAAGAAATGAAATCAGAGCTAATTCGCAAAAATTGTGAGATCCAAGTGATGCAAGAGTAAATAAAACGTCTGAAAGCCAAGATAAATGGTGTGGCGAAAGTCCAAGAAGAGTATGCAAAGTTCAAAGAAATAATGGAGAAATAAAACAAGATGCTGCTCTCTGAAATCGTATTTCTGCGAGAGAAGGAAAAGAAATCCAAGAAGAATGACAAAAGCCTGAACAACAGCAACATCCTGAGCGACTTGAACTCTTAAAAATCCAGAGTCTATGAAGATGTGTAGTAGTACAAAAAGATAATCCAATTCATGACGTAGGAAATGAACGAAGCCTCCAAAAAAATCATCTAAAAGGACATGAAAATCGAAAAGCTGTAGGCACAAATAAAACGCTACTAGAAGTAGCTGCAAAGCAGATGATAATTTTATTTCGCATTAGCCTAGAATAAAATATAAATTATATGAATTAATCTGAAACGAAATAGTGGAACCATTCGGAAGAGGAGGAAAGCCAATTCGAAGTTTTACATTCGAAGATGGGTTCTCTTCAAGCAGATATGCTTAATATTGGGCTTTAGGAAAACTAAGAAAAGTAGTCTAGGAAGGATTGTAATTTATCATTAGTGGAGAATAATTGTGTGCCTCTGTTGCTGATTAGAGAACTTTCGAAAAGTAAGATTAGACTTTCGGAAAACAACTTATATCTGAACCAAACTTAAAGGAATCGGTATGCGGTTGAATAAAATGCGAGAAGACTATTGATCTAATAGTCATAAAGTGGTCATAAAATACCGCTTTCTCATCAATATTTGCTCAAAAATTAAACTCGAATCTATGATGACGCTAAAATCTAAGGCTTTGCCTTGGATTAATTTTCACAAGAAACATCCCTAGAAAGGAAAAAAACACAAATCAAGCATTCGCACCAGTCAAGTTTCAAGCTAAACTAACAAAAAGCTTTGGAAATTATAAGAAGCAAAAGAAGGAGTCTCTTAATTCCTAATGAAAAGACTGATACTCCACAGTAGTAATCCAAGAAAGAGAAGCAAAAGGACAAAAAATGCGATTCTACCCGCATAATAAACAAAATAATGTACAAGCTATCATTTTTGAAGAATATGAACCCCGTTTTCGATAACTCAGATCATCTGAACAAAAAGTTTCTACTCCTGCAAGAAAGGATGCTAAAAAAGCGTTTTAATTCTCAGACTATCGCCTAAAGAAGAAAACAAAGCACAAATACAACATCAAATGTCAATGAGCGAAATCTAGCCTTGTATACTCGCCAACTTATTTACTCAACTAAGAAATCTCACAATAGAACGTAAAGTCCATAGAATATTCACAAGTATCGCTTCTAGCATCAAAAACTCAACAGCAATTCTTAGATATTTCAGCCGATGAACCCACAGCTCCAAAGCAGAACCAAAAGAGACACTTCTTTAAAACGACAGCCCAGCTCAGTAAATGTAAAAACGAGAAAGGCTAACCATCAGCAGGCGATTCTAAACATTTTGAAGAACTTAAAAGAGAACAAGATGAAAGAATTTTGTACTTAACGAGCGAAGGGAGTGATAAACTACGGGAAATTACAGAAAAATAGCAAAAGCCTGCATAATGTGCATGAGACAACAAGCAGATAATAAGCAGCCTTGAAGTTTCAGTGGAATAAGCAGAAAAGCAAAAAGAGAACTGAAAGCATTAAAAGCGAAACTGTAGACATATTCAAGCTATCTCTTATGGCCGAGTAAAATAGAAAAACCATATCCGTTATCGAAAAGGTTTTGAACCAAAAAGAAGCGAAAACGACAAATAGATTCCAAAGTGAGCCTTCTCAAAGTCCTTACAAAATAATTAGTCCCATCTTCTTAACTTCAAAGTGATTTCTACTAAATTCTGTTTCTTATTTGAGCATTGAATGAAAGTAGATTTTGATAATTTGTGAATAAACTTAACGGGGAATGAATGTTCTTAAATGGGTATTTAGGAACCAATTGATAAGATGCAATATAATCAAGGGTTACTTAAAAATTTGACCAAACTGACTAAAATTGACAGATATTTCCATAGTCTTCCTTGATATTATCCAAGCAAGAGTATAGCTCTGAATTCAAAAGACTACATCTCTTGGTCATTTAAATCTTTTTACACCTTATCCATTAGGGCAAAAGAGGAAGTAAATTCAGCGAATAGTCTTTAGTCAGTGAATACTAATAAATTCATTTAAACTAAATAAAAATCGCTACAACAGCACACTTTTCCAATCAAATATCAACCCTGCCTCAAAAAAGAAGCCCAAATCTTGTTTAGATGAGACGATATCCTATAGGCCAACACGCTATGTTAAAGACTGGAAAGAAAGGGGCATTTGGTTGAATGTTTCTAAACTCCATTTACGATGACCTTTTAGAATATTATCACTTATTGAATACATAGAAATCAATGCGGAGAAGAACATTTGAAGTTAACAAAGGTGTAACAGACCACGTAATCAAATCCAACAAAAAGTACAGCTTCCAAAGCAAACACAAACTGGCATCCGCCGGCGAACTATACCCTCATTTCAAAGTTAGCTTCGATTCTGCATTTTCAGAGGCAGTCGCCAAAACTTTCCTCGAAGATCTCTTGGAATCCCTTGAACCCAAACTCCGAAAGTCAGATTAAAAACAGTTTTTCAACCGTATCCTCCAGCATGCCTTCGAGATGGAATACTAAGTCTAGGCTATGCTTGACCCCATGAGCTAACACAACAAAAAGCAACCCACCAAACCGTCTTAGGAAATCGAACCTCCGTCTGCTCTCGGGTAAGCATACTGCGGGGGAAGAACAGTTTGTGTTGATCACAAAGTTGTACCCAAAGTACGGCCTTCTATTAGATGTTTAGGGTCAAACGACTCAGCGAAGGAGATCAATCCCTCCAAACCAGATGTCCTTGTCCCGTTTTCCTCGAAATGTTTGATAAAACTGACGAAGTAGCAAAAACTCGAGCAAAATCGCTCAATCTAAGCCCTTAGGCTTTCATCCCAGTAACCAAGCGATCGACATGAAGATCTAATAAAAGAGAAACTGTTCAGATAGAGTGTAATGAATCTAACAACAAACCTTTTCCGATCTAAGCTCTAAGCCATGGACAAAACGAATAGTAAATTTAATAACAACCTTACAGCTGTCGATTAGTACTCTTACGATTATGATGGCGCAGCCCTTCCTTTGAAGAAATTCGGGAGACCTTATCCTGAAAAAGTCAAGATACTCAACCCCACCTATAAAGTTACGCACAAAGACGTTGTTTAGCTGAGAAAAGTGAAGACCTCCAAGTACAACTTCCTATCTGCTTTTAGGTTCTAAGAGGAAGAAGCCAAACCCAAAGTCTAGGCAGCAGAAATCCATCAGCTCAACCTCGGCAGAAAGCCCTCAACCAGGGACTGCATGAATGATTTGACCAACAACGAGAATAAGTAAGAACAAGACTACCTGTGGAGAAGGAAGTTCTAGGAACTAATGAAGTCAAAATCAATAAGAATCCGTTAGCTGAAGCAGAGTTGATATGTATGGATATTTATCAGTAGTCCTTCTTTCTCTTCTGTGCCACCCTGTTAAAACTGTAGCTTCTCTAACGTTCTCGCTTCTCCCGGTATTCTTTCTTCATTTTTTATTTTAGTTATTTCAGCTCTTTTTCTTTCGCTTTTTGCCTTATTGCATACCTCTATCGTATTTCTGCGAAAGTTGTTTTTAATTACTTCAGGGCTTTTAGCTTTTATTCTTATGTCAAGATCGGCATGGCCCCTGGCCTCCTTTTGGGTTCGTTTGGCATCACGGTACTTGGCTTTTTCGTGGTTTTTTGCTTGTTTTTGGTATTCTAGTCAGAGAAACATTCAAGCAGACAGACTTGGGATTTGTTAACTTTGAAGGATTCTTGCATGGTCTTTGAAAACTAGAGGTTGTATAAAACACTATGGTATTTCATATTATTTTCTTCCTCATCCCCCAGAGGAAACTATGACTCCAAAACCTGATTAGCAGTCAAACTCTTCACCCCCTTTTTGCCATCCTAGCCCTTGCCACTCTCTTTCAAGATCTGCTCGAATTTGCTCTGGAGAAGAGTCAGCAGCAAGTTCTCCATGGCCCCACGATGCTTCTAAAGCTTGAGATCGGAGATGGCCAGATCCAGGGCGATGAAGAGGTAAGTCTGTTTGCAAACTTGCAGCATAGCAGCAACCCAAAATTACAATATTGCCGACATTAGCCAAAATAAGTACAATAATCAGATGGGCTAAATTTCCTAGTCCCCCTCCTTCTTCAACTCCTTCGAATCATACATATCCTTCTCCTCGAAGAGGAAGGAATCAGACAATATGCTGAATGCGTTTTTGAACTGCCGCATCTTAAAACGCGCCTTCTCCATGCGAGTGGCCAATTTGGCTGACTCGTCGTTGACGTAGTCCACAAGGCAGTATTCGTTTCCTTCGACCAGGGCTGAAGCTGGGATCGTTAGGTTTTTGCCGCCGGATTCGTCCCTGAGCTGTTCCAGAACTTTGGAGATATTCATGAGTTAGGGATTGGTGAATTTCTACTTGTCGCCGATCATCTCGAAGATCTCGCTGAAGAGCTGGTTCTCGTACTCGAATGACACGAATGCCTCCATCCGATTATTTAATTATTATCAAACATCATCGCAATAGCGAATACCTTCAACCCTCATCTGGAGGTATATTGCGCTGGATTGAATCATACGTTACTGAGAATACTTCTGAATCGGCTGACCTTATCGACAATAGTGACTCAAATAGATACAAATCGATAATCACACAAATGTGCAGTACATCCGGCATATCATTATTTGTTCCGCCAATATTTACAGATTGACTATACATCCTATGATTCATAGGCTTAGTCATATTCATCAAATGTGTTGTCTAATACCACATTCCACTTATGATAGATCATCTCCAGCCATAAATATCATGCTCTGGTAGTGTTTACATAATAGATGAAATTATAACTCCTACTTCTCCTGGCCATATCTGCATGGGCTCTGGACAACGGGCTCGCCAGAACACCCCCCATGGGCTGGAACTCCTGGAACCGCTTCCACTGCAACATCAACGAAACCCTCATCAAGCAAACCGTCGATCTCATGGTCAGCACTGGGCTGGCAGCCAAGGGTTACAAGTACGTCAATCTGGATGACTGCTGGCAGATCGACCGCAACAAAACCACCAATGAGATTATTTAGGACAGAGCCAAATTCCCATCCGGCATGGCCGCACTGGGAGAGTACATCCACTCTAAAGGTCTGCTTTTCGGACTGTACAGCGATGCGGGGTACAAGACCTGCCAAGGAAGACCTGGCAGTTTGGGATTCGAGAAGGAAGATGCGAACACCTACGCCAAGTGGAAGTACATTCGTGCTGATTTAGGGTTGACTATCTCAAGTACGATAACTGCAACAACGATGGCAGCTCTTCCAGACTGAGGTACCCTCCCATGAGAGATGCCCTCAATGCCACTGGCCGACAGATATTCTTCTCCATGTGTCAGTGGGGCGAGGAGACGCCGTGGATTTGGGCCAACCCGGTGGGGAACTCATGGCGGACCACAGG
>Ga0316217_10007656_pt1 | contig 10231 bp, 11 predicted proteins | sample 1anoAmetaG_FD_203633 | JGI IMG/M metagenome (GOLD analysis project Ga0316217, IMG submission 203633) | Freshwater microbial communities from Trout Bog Lake, Wisconsin, USA - 1anoA | ecosystem: Environmental > Aquatic > Freshwater > Lake > Hypolimnion/Profundal zone | place: USA: Wisconsin... | reverse complement strand
GGCACTTCGTGTCCCCACTGCGCCTCCACGAGCAGAGTATCCCTATCTTCCTACAGTAGCTGTGATGGATACTCCCATGTCACTCGATACCTCCCTCACCACTCTCGGTCTTTCCTCCTTAGACGAAGCCACCCCCACCACGCTCCGACGTGCCTTTACCGCCGCCCTCAAAGAGGCCCATCCCGATCGCGGCGGAAATGATATGATGTTTGATGAGATTCTATCTGCCTACGCCCATGTGACCTCCGTACTCAAACGGCAATCAGGGGGGCGTGATGGTCTTGCGCCCGTCTTAGATGTAGAAGAGGTTCAACAGACCCGAGAGAAACAGTTCATTCATGAGTTAAACAATTCCGTCTACGACGTGCTCGATTCTCTTTCCGATGCCTCCACTTTTTCACGCGAATTCAATGAACAGTTTGAAAAGCTTCACGTCTCTGAATCCAAGGGCTATGCGGAGTGGCTACAGGAAGGCGCCCCTCTGCCCACCGATACTCCTGTCACACCCTTGTCCTATCATGCCCTGGCCGCCACGGTTCTTCCTGCGGACGACGAAAAGATGATCGAGGGAGTCGACTCCCAGTTTCATCAACGCTTTGAATCTCATGCGCCACGTGTGGTTCGAGAGCAGACCGACCTCATTCTTCATCCCAATGAGATGGCGACATGTTCAGGATCGCTTTTGGGGATGACTCTGATGGAGAAAGACGAACCCTATACCTCTTCTCTCTATGAACGCCCCGAATACAGCGATGTCTTTCACGCCTACACCTCCGACCACCTCCTCTTTGATAAACTCCCTGTGTTCTCCGAGGATCGTTCCGTAGAAGACCGCATGGCGGCATGTGTGGAAGAGCGAGAGCGTGTCTATGAGGCGGTAGAAGATCGTGAAAAGGCAATGATTCAGGCCTACGAGAAGAAGCGAGAAGAGGAAGAGGCCGAGCACAAACGCAAGATCACGGCCTATTTTCAACAGACGGCCAGTTCACAATGGGCGCTCCGTGGGTCTGCCTAATGGTCTGCCCTTCCTTTTATGGACTCATAAGGTAGAGTATGGATGCCTTTCCTACATTGGTGGGAATCCTTGTCGTGCTATTGGCCATCTCGTGTGTCGTAGCTGCCACCTACTCCGCGGATCGGATGCGACAGAACCCTTTTTTGGATCAGAAATTGCTACAAAAAGGAATGGATCGCCCCGTGATCTGGATCTATTATGACCACAGCGAAGTTAATGCGCGCGAATGGAGCGACTTTGGGGCTCGCTCCGATCGCGCTCTTCACATTCCCTTCTTGAATTTGTGCTACCAGTCCATTGTTCATCATCACAAAGATATGTATCGGGTGGAGGTCATTGGTGGCCTTGCGGGAGCTGCCGACTGGCTCGGTGGATGGGATCAACTCCCTCCCGGATTACGAGATCCACTGTCTCCCGTGAACGAGGCAGAACAGAATTACTTGCGTGCGGCGATTCTTGCCCGTTATGGCGGCCTGTGGCTTTCGGCGTCCACGGTCTGTCTCAAGAGCTTTGGCGTTCTTCCTCGCGACAAAACGGTCTTTTTTGGAACGGACCTGGACGAAATGTATGCGGGACCTCAGGGAACCGTCATTCCAGGATTCCGTGCCATCTGGTGCCCTGTTCCTCAGCACCCCATGTTTGTCGAGTGGGCAGCAGTGGCCTATGATCGGGTGGCCGCCGCACGGGGAGGGGCCCAGATTCGCGGGGACGAGAAATGGGATTTTACCCGTTTCACGACCCAGTATGTTCATACAGGGATCATGGTCGACCCTTCTGCCGAGGGGATGCGAAAGAAGGATGGAAAGCGGCTTCAATTGGAAGATCTGTTGGCCACGGGTGTGGCCCTTCCTCCATGCCCTGCCGCTGTGTTTGTCTCTTTTCCGTGGAAGGAACTGTTGGATCGTCGACTGTTTGGATGGTTTCTTCGGATGAGCGAGGAGGATATTATGACGTCGGATCTTGCGGTGTCCCACTTGCTGCGAGACTCATTGGCCATGTAGTAGACGATGGCATGATGGGCGCTGGTACGATAGACGCTGGCATGGTGTCTTTGGTATCTTTGGTCAGGATGGTATAAATGACATTCTGAAGTGCTAAAATGCTCGTATTCCCTTTACAATAGGAAATCCAAGCATGGATCAGAAATTGATGGATGAGCACGTTTTCTTTCACCTCATTGTTTCCAAATAATTGATGAATCATTTGAAAACTCTCGATAATATCCTCATAGGCATACCCCCGCTTCCAAATATGAATGACTTGCTGAATGGCGTGAACCACATGTTTTGCCGTCATCGCTCGCAACAAGGGAATAAAATCCAAATAAAACGGGGAGGAACAAAGGAGCTGAACACGCGCCAACGTGATGTCTTGTTGAAGCGTATGGTGAACGTCGCGAATCAACAGAAGGAGTCGAACCATATCACTCATGTTATTGGCCGACACACTATGAATCCACATCCACATTTCATGGGTCATCTGCTCATTCGGCATCGACAGTTTCTTCATGAATGCCGCTTTTTCATATTCCATATGGACGATGTTCATGGGAATGTGAATACATCGTGATCGCAGCGCAGGGATCAAATCCTCTTCCGAGGTTCCAATAAAGAAAAAACGTGTAATATGGGAATAGGATTCCATGGGGCGTCGCAGAGCTTGTTGTGAAATGTGAGGAAACGTATCCACGTCGTCGATGATCACCCAGCGACACATCCCCTTTTTCGGGGCCATCTGACGAATAAACAGGCTCAATTGTCCGCGAATGGTTTGAATACCGCGATCCTGATCGGGACCGAGCCAATAACAGTTCTCGGTAATATCACGCCCCCATCGATTACCATGAGGACATCCCTTCTTTTCCGCATAGGCCGCGAGCCATTCCTGAATCAGTGTCGTTTTTCCACATCCTGGAGGACCTGTTAACAAGATATGGCTCTGGGTGTCCATTTGTTTCATACATTCTTCCCATACCGAATCCTGCCCCACCAGAGAGGTCATTGATGGTAGTGGGCGGGGGGACTTTAGATCCACACGGGCCTAAACACGTGGCCACACCGGCCTAAACACGTGGCCACACCGGCCTAAACACGTGGCCACACGGGCCTAAACGAGTGGCCACACGGGCCTAAACGAGTGATTCGACATACTCCACAACGCGTTTCCATGCCTGGATCCTTATATGATATACTGGGGGTAGACAAGAGCCACTCCTGTGCGGAAATCAAAAAGGCCTATTTTAAATTGGCGCGCACGCACCACCCTGATAAAGGCGGTGATCCTGAACGCTTCAAAGAAATCTCTCAAGCGAGCGAGATCTTGACCGATGAGGCAAAGCGGCGCATGTATGATGAAACGGGAAGTATGAATGGACAGCCCGCGGTCGGCCATGGGTTCCCTGGATTTCCTGGATTCCCACAAGGTGGGTTCCCGTTTGAAATGAATATTAATGATCTCTTTGGAAACATGTTTGGACAACAGTCCGCGCAACGGGCCGTGCGGAAGGGAAAAAAACCCCCGCCCACGATTCAGACGGTGGTATTTACGCTGTCCCAGTTCTATTTCGGCCATACCTTTGAAGTCAACATCAATCGCCAATGTTTCTGTGCGGCCTGTGATCATTCAGGTGCGACTTCAAAGGAACGCTGTCGTGTCTGTGCGGGACAGGGGTCTGTCTCCCAAGTCGTTCAAATGGGACCCATGGCGGTTCATACCACGAGTCCGTGTATCGATTGTCAGGGGAAGGGAGAACGAGTGGTCGAAGTGTGCAAGGCATGTACGGGGTCGGGCTTTACCCAAGAGAAACGTGTGCTCTCTGTTCAGATCCCTCCTGGCAATCCGACCAATCACACGGTGTCCTTTCCTGAGGTCTGCTCGGATCATCCTGCGTATGAGCGCCCTGGTGATGTCCAGATCCAGATTCAAGAAGATCCAAATGACCCCGCGTTTACCTATTTCAAGCGAGTGGGAGATCGCTTCCAGGATCTGGAAACGCGGGTCTCTCTGTCCCTGTCTGAGGCGCTGATGGGATGCGTCGTGAAAGTGGATGGCCATCCTGGATACAGTGATGGGCTCTTTCTACAGATTCCTGCTGGCACCTTTCAGGGAGACTGTTGTGTCATGAGTGGGCTGGGCATGCCGATTCCCTATGGTATGGGGGGACGAGGCGATTTGCTGATTCATGTGGAAGTGACGGTTTCTTCCTCGGATCGAGAGCATTTTCTTGCTCACGGACGAAGTGTGTTAGAACCCTTTTTTGCGGATCGTGTTCGCCCTGCGACGTGCTCGAGCGAGAGCATTCACGTGACTCGTCTTCGGTAAGCCTTGGCGACCTTAAGGCATTTACAGACCCTGGCGGGCGCTCGCCGCGCTCTCCTCGACGCTGTGGCGCCACTCGGGGCTGAGACCGGCCGCAGCAAGCTCTCCTCGTGCCAAGAGCATGGAGGGAGCGCTCAATGGGGCACCGTGGAGGCTGCCACCACGGGATCGCTTGGAACGCTTGGCAGAACGCTTAGATTTCTTAGCACGCTTGGAACGCTTGGATTTCTTCGCGCGCTTCGATCGCTTGCCGCCTGCCTGGTCGCGTAGATGCGCCACTTCTTGAAGGGATGCCATCGTTCCTGCCACATGAGCCGAGCTCTGAAGGGAGGCCGGAAGGTTGCTTCCCGCAATCATGGACACAGGTGCTCCCGCAAGAAATGCACCGCCGTGCTGACCGACATGATATTTCAAATAATCAGCACCCTGGCCCATGGAGCGCTGAGAGGACCAATCTCCCGTAAGGGAGTAGCCAAGGGGCGCACCATGAAGGGCGGCGCCACCACGGCGACGGGTATGGGAACGCTTGTGAGCGCGTTTGGAACGCTTAGAACGGTGAGAACGCTTGGCAGAACGCTTGGCAGAACGCTTAGAACGCTTGGAATGCGAAGCGGCACGGTGGGAACGCTTGTGAGCGCGTTTGGAAGGAGCCATCTCTATCTAGCAAATGGAATTTCTATACGCGGTTCTGGCGTTGTTTCCACTCCATCATCTGCTGATAGGTTTTGAACAGGGGCGGCGCATTCGGACGGATCTGGTGATTCGCCGCCGCCTCATAGAAGTTGGCCACATCTCGCACAAGGCGAGCACCACTTTGACTCGTTGCCACAGATTGTTGATCCATGTTTGCCGTATGGGGATTCGGGCGCACCAGATTCGCCACACAACAGGGGGGAAGGGACATCTCTCGACTTCTGGCTCGCTAGAAATAAAAAAGAGAATACGGTAGAACCATGCCTGCCCCTCAATGGACTGACCCCATCTCGAACTCCGTTCTCTGCGGGTATTTCTACATCTTTTTCATCGTGTATGCCGTCATTGCGTCGCTCAGCCTCATCGGCGGCATCGTTGTCTTTGCGACCTCCAAGATGCCCTTCGGACAGCTCGCCGCCATCATTCTGAACATTGCGCTTACGCTCGGAATATCGGGAACAGCCGCCCTCTTTTTGTATCTGATTTGCGATCGGGCTCTTCAGCGTCCAGCTGCCAATGAACCAGCGGCTCGCCGATAGAAGAGGTCACGACATACGTCCCCTTTCGTGCGAGCGTCGATGCTACTTTTTCCCATGTCGTCGATCGTGGCCCCACAAATAAGAGAACATGGGTGCTCTCTTGTTTGATCCGATCATCACGCAGAATCTGTGCGATCTTTCCATGACGCTTCCAGTCCGAATGAAAGACCTGTGTTTTGATACGGAGCGATTCGGCCCACTCTTGGAGATAGATCGAGGAATTCCCCTCGGATGGGAGAAGGATCCGATCAGGGACGCGCCCGAATTCTTGGAGAAGAGGAGTGAGAACGGTCTCTAGAAGAGACTGTTCTGACTGCTTATTGGTATGTCCCAGAATCCCCATGATCAGCGGGGTGGGCGTTTCAAGACAATCGTCGAGTGTGGAAGGGGCGGACATGGAAGGGGCACTTCTTGGAGGGGGATCACCCATGTTCAATTTTTTATGACTTGTCATAGGCTTCCTGAAGACTCGCAAGGTTGACCGTGCGCTTCTGGATCTTTCCAGAAACAATATACAGCGAATTCTCCGTCAGGACGATGAAGTCCTCACCCACCTTGTAGAGCTTCTTGATGAGCGAGGTAAACTCCTCCTTTGACTTGACGAGGACACGCTCTTTGGTCGCACCATCCTCTCCCAAAAAGGCCTTGCCCTGCGCGGTGTCCACATAGTAGTCCAACATGATGGCACGATCCTGTTCCATGGCCAACTTGGCCGCCTGGACAAGGGTCTGTGGGCTAAGGGTCGGGGTGGCCGAAGGGGCCGAAGGGGCCGAAGGGGTCGAAGCGGTCGATGCTGATGCCGTAGAGGATGCCTGTGTAGCCATGTCTACGTCTGACAATAAAATATAAATCCTTCTTTCTGAATGAACGCGGATTTATGATGAAGGCGCATAGAGAACGGTCGCATGGTGCCGATCAAAGACACCGTTGAGGAAGTCATAGGCGGTTTCAATCTGATTCATCTTTCGAGCTCCCGTAATGATGATGCGACCCGTTCGAAAAATGCTCATGGTGATCCGTTTGCATTCTCCCTCGCCATGACCGGATCCCTGGCCCTTACAGAACGTTGCGCACTGACAGATACCATTTGCTGCGTGGGCCGTATTATAGTAGAATTTGGTATTCACACCTTGATAGATGGTTTTCTCCAGTGTGCTCGATAGATTGTATTCATTCACGAGCAGTTTGTGGAGGGCGTCCTGATTGATAAACTGACTCAGCGCATAGTCCGTATTGATCAGCTGAACGGAAAATCGCTCCAGACTCGCCTTGCCCTCAAAGGGAGACAGGGGGAGTGCCAAAATCGTCTGAAGAACCCACTCCAAGGTGCGATAGGCGAAATCTTCGGAGGTCACACCCGTCATCTGAATGCCTCCATTCGCAAACAGTTTGACATTCACCTCTTTCCATCCCGCACGAGGGGTGCCTTCATGGATGGCCCGTCGAATCACGAGCGTCGACTGATTAAAGAACGATTTGGGGGTGATCTTTCGATTGGTAAAGATGTCCTTGTGACTGGAGCCAAGCACTTTGTTTTTGTGCTCAAATTTCAGAATTCCGATGTCGGGATACCACATCGGAATCATGATGGGAGGGAGTTGATCAAAGAGAACATCCAGATGAATGGGTGTTCCCCAGTGACAGGTAATGACCATGGTGGAGATACGAAGCGCTGTGCGCTCATAAGGGACTGCCATAGAGGAAAAGGAACAGGGTACCCATTCTTTTTACTTCCATTTCGATTCAAATTTTTGTTTATATTCTCGGATGAGTTCGATGAGCTGCGCGTGGACCTCTTGTTGTGGGGTCGTATCGTCCACTAACAGGGAATAGACCATATTGATCCGAGCCATCCATTTCGAATCTTGTAACTGGAACATATCGGACAGGAGAAGAAGTTCGGTGACAATCGTGTGATCATCCACGTGCTCCTCGTGGATCAGGGAGGAATATTCGGAGGGATGGCAATGAAGATAGTTCCAGAGACGGTGTTCCATGTGAACGGCTCGCCCTTGTTGGCGCAGATCGCCTCGTGTGATGGCCGATACCATGGTGGATTTCTCTTGAGCCTGGGGAGGATCGTATCGTATCTTAAGAAGACGCTGTCTCAGTTTGGGGTGGATGCGACTTTGAGAATTACAAATGAGAATGACGCAGATCTGTTGAGGGTGCGTATTCAGGATGGTCTGAAGGGATAGTTGGGCCGCTTCCGTCAGGGTTTCACATTCGTCCAAGACAAGAAAACGAGGGGCGGTTTCCTCTTCTGTTCTCCAATCCACACGGAGAAAGGGGAAGACTTTTTGGCGGATGGACTCGAGACTGCGCTCATCGGCGGCGTTCATGGAAATACACATGAGCGATTTTCGGTTGCCCCAGATGCGATCCACGAGCCATGCCGCGCTTGTTGTTTTCCCTGATCCAGGAGGACCAAACAGAAGAAGATGTTGAAGAGTGGAGGGGTTTTTTGAAAACATGGAAAAACATGTCTGAACACGTTCACACCAAAACGAGGTATGGACGGACATGATCTAGAAAGAGGACAATGCTCTCTGCTTAAACCCTGTTCTATGCCCCTGTTTTTGAAGGAGGAGAAGGGGCAAAACAACCTAAATGAACGAACGTGTCTTTGAGATAGTATCATGAGTGGAAAAGGAAAGGGAAAAGGAAAACGTGGAAAGGGGTCGGACGAGACAAGTCCGCTGAATGTTGTGGTGACGCCTGTTGTGGCAGCTCCTGTGGCAGCTCCTGTGGCAGCTCCTGTGGAAGTGGAATCGGTAGAGACTGCGATCGCCGAATCCACTGAAAAACCCGCACGAAAAACCAGCAAAAAGAAGCAATTTCCCGTGATTGCCGTGATCACACCCGAAGGAATTGAGGGAAATCTTCTCTCCACTCGTCGCCCATTGATTGTTCATCTTCCTCTTCAAAGCAAAGAGGTGCCTCTTCATGATATGCCCATGATCTACGATCCTCAGCCCCCCACGGAGGCACAGCCCTACGATTCCCATGCGGATCACCCTTTTTACATGGAAGTCGAATCCGTCCCTGTGAAAGAGGAGCCTGCTCCCAAAAAAGTGTCTGAGAAGCCTGTGGCGGAAGTCACGATGGACTACTATTCGGTCAAATCGACGTTCCTCGTTCAATTTAAAGACTCGGCGGACATCAAACAAATTCCTACGCACTCTGATGCGGCATGCTTCTGGTGCTGCCACACGTTCTCCCACCGCCCTGTGGTGCTCCCCACTCGCGACACGGGCGAATACCTCCAAGTCATGGGGAACTTTTGCTCTCCTGAGTGTGCCCTTGCGTATTTGTTTGACATGCGCGTAGATGCTCATACACGATGGGATCAATTGTCGCTGTTGTATCGTGTCTATGGAGAGGCGTGCCATGGAAAGATTCATCCTGCGCCGCCACGGGCCAGTTTGACACTATTTGGAGGAACGCTCCGCATTCAAGAGTATCGGGCCCTTCTTGTGTCTCAACATGTGCGTGTGGATGTTCACTTGCCCCCCATGGTCAGTATTTTGGCCACGATGGACATGAAGCCGGTTGATTTTTATGATGCTAGTTTGACGAAAAATGTCAGCGAGACCGTGAAAGAACGTCTTCAAAAGGCAGAGGAGGTTCTCCGTTTGCGTCGCACGAAGCCATTGAAGGCATGGGAGTCGACGCTGGATGCGTGCCTCAATCTGAAGATCAAACATGATCCCGTGTTGGTGTCGCCGTCGGAATCATAAAATTTGACGGGATGGGTGGGCAAAAAGGGGGGGTGTATCCCGCACACATCATGTCATCCATTTCATCTGCCCTGATTCAAGCCACCATGTCGAATGTCACGCGTGACATGAAACAATTGGAACACTGGCTGACCTCTCTTTCCATGACCGCGCCGTCTGTGCCATCGGAAGTCTCTTCTGCGACATCCGATGACATTGTGCGATCTCTCCATGACCAACAGGAGCTTCTGAATCAGTTGAAGGACACGGTGCGTCACTTTACTACGACATTGGAGGCCCAACAGCACACCATTCACCATCTGACGGACCGCATTCAGATACTGGAGGAGTCGCGCGAACCATGTGCTCAAGAGACGTGGATGGACCCTGCTCTTGTTGAGGAAGAAGAAGTCCCCATTTACATTGTTCGCAAAACGGAGGAGCTCGCGCAAGAGGCACAAGAGGAACAGGAGGAGGCGCAAGAAGAAGATCCTGTAGAGGTCTCTGCGAAGAAAGAGGAAGCTCTTGTGGAAGTCCCTGTGAAGCAAGAGGAAGTCCTTGTGAAGAAAGAGGAAGTCCCCGTGAAGCAAGAGGAAGTCCTTGTGAAGAAAGAGGAAGTCCCCGTGAAGAAAGAGGAAGCTCCTGTGGAAGTCCCCGTGAAGCAAGAGGAAGCTCCTGTGGAAGTCCCCGTGAAGCAAGAGGAAGTCCCCGTGAAGCAAGAGGAAGTCCCCGTGAAGCAAGAGGAAGTCCCCGTGAAGCAAGAGTCTGTGGAAGTCCCTGTGAAGAAAGAGGAAGCTCCCGTGAAGCAGGAGCCTGCGAAGCAAGAGCCTGCGAAGCAAGATCCTGTAGAGGAAGAAGAAGAGGAAGAAGGCATGGAACTCGAAGTGATCGTTTTCCAAGGTGTCTCCTATTACAAAGACGAAGAGGGATTTATCTATTCCATTGAG